>CETR01063163.1_pt1 | contig 84624 bp, 65 predicted proteins | sample 531281 | NCBI WGS metagenome assembly CETR01 (sample SAMEA2622568, study PRJEB7988) | marine metagenome | biome: marine biome (ENVO:00000447); feature: mesopelagic zone (ENVO:00000213); material: "saline water (ENVO:00002010), including plankton (ENVO:xxxxxxxx)" | depth 696 m
ATTGACGGCTACATCGTAGGCTGTTTTTCCATTATTGTTTTTAATATCTGTTCGTGCTCCATTTTCTATTAAAAACTTCATCGTTTCAATAAGCTCTTTACTATCTTCATTTACTGGACAATAGGCATATTCAATAAGTAGAGTGTTACCGCTTTCCTTATTTATTTTATTAACTTCATATCCTAAACGTAAAAGTTCTTTAAGTTCGTTTTTAATTAAATCGCCTCTATAACAACTACTGGCAATACTTATGGCATCAGAATTTTCATTAATGAAAATTTTTATGAATTCAGTTTCTTTAGCTAGGATGGCCGTTTGGAACATTTCAGACTTTATATCTTCAGGTATATCATATTTTAAATATAATTTTAAAAGGTCTGTAGATTTTGAAATGCTAATATTAAAAGGAAGATCATAAAGTACTCCAAAACTCCCTTTACCACCTGATTTATAATCTTTACAATGTAATAAGGGATCTCCTCCATTTTCCAAGTAGTCCTTAACACTTTTTACATTTCCTTTTTTTGCCGAATTTATGACTCGAATGTCATTTTTACTACAACTGGGTTTACAGGAGAAAAAAATAAATAAAAGATAAAAAAAACAAAAATTTAAAATAGGTTTATAAGTTTTTAATAAAACTTTGAAATTTAGATAGTTCTTTTTTGATTTGCTTCTCATGGTAATGAATATTAGTCTTGTTTTCTAATTTTCTAATAGTTTGTTTATTTTTTTTTGCCCAATCTTCAACTTTGTTATCCATCCAAGTAGTATTTTTAGGATGAACAAAATATTTTTTTAAACTATAGTTTATTAAATAATCTATAGCTAATTCTTCTTTCCAGCATTTAGTTATTTCTCGACCAACATCTTTAACAGCCTCTATGGCTAGTTGCCCTGCTAAAGGGTTTAAAGGATGATCTACAGGATCTTTAGCTAGCTGGCTATGTGTTGGATTAGTGCCAAAATTTTTATTAAATCTTGTCTGCGACTCTTTTATTGCATCATCAGTGATATTTAATGTGATATTAAATATAATATTGCTGTAGAATTTTATTCCTTGTTGAATAAAATTTAAATTCTTCTGAAGAAAAGTAATTATTTTTCCAAGAACTGTATCAGCTTGTTGTTCTGATGAAATATTGTCTCTTAATTTCAAATATTTATTATAACCTCTCAATAGATCTGTAAACGTTAATCCTAAATATTCTATTCGCAAATTTTTAGGAACATTTTTTTCCCTAGAAGATAAATCTTTTAACAACGTTAAAACCATACTATCAAAAAAAGTTTTTTCGCCTGGCTTTAGAGCGATATATTCTTCATAGTTAATATCAAAAATCTCTTCTGAAATTTTTGGGGTTATGCTATAAAGAGTATCGTCTAAACCAAATAAGCCTGTAACTACTGGAATTTTTGAAGATTTTATCTTTCCATCTTTAATTTTTTCTATTTTTTTATCTATTTGTACCCAAGGATACACTTTTGTACAACCTAATTTTATTAATGTTAGTTCTATAAAATTGCTATGAGCAAAATAATCTTCTAACACATGTAATGCTGCTCCTAAATGTATAAAACCTTGTCTTGTTTTTCCATTTTCATACGCTAACCGTAATTGCTGAGAAAAGTAGGTTGTGCTTGATGGGCGATCTTCATAATCTTTAAAAAGATAGTTTTTCAACATTCTATCTTGATTATAATCTAATGATTTCTCTAGAGTGCCTTTATAAAATGTTTTGAATTCATAATTATTTTCAGGAAGATTATACTTGAAGTTTATAGGTTTTTTAAGTATTGTATCTCCTAAAAAACTATAGTTCTCAATTCCTTTTGGATTGTCTAGGTGTTCCTCTGGTCTATATATACCTAAAATATCTGGTGTAAGTTCGCCATATTTTTTTATAAAATTTTCTAAATGAATTTCGTAATCTTGAGAAGGAGTTTTATTACTATCTTTAAGCTTATTATAAATAAATTCTTTTACAGCCAAGATTTGTAATATTTTGCTCCAGGTTTCCTGTAATGGTAGATAACTAATACCAGGTTTTAAACTATTAAAATTAGTATTTTTTTCTTCTTTTTTATTTAAATAAAAATAATCTTTTTCTATTAAGCCTATGGTTTCTGGCACTATAATTTGTGAGTAATCTCGAAGCCAGTTACCATAATAAATTATATCTATCTCTTCTTCTTTAAAACCAACTTGTTTTAAAGCTATATATTCTATATCACCATGGCCAAACGCTTCAGGATGCTTATCTTTAACCCTTCCAGCACCAAACTCTTCTTCCATCTCTTTAAAGGTTTGCTGTAACTGTCGTAAACTTGCCGGATTGGTTAAATCTGCTGTTTTAAGTTGATTACCTGTGATAAATTCGATTAAAGTTAAGGGTCTTACTTCATAATTCAACTCTTTTAAAAACTGTGTTTTAGTAAGCTGCCTATCTGTTAAAGTTTTATCATCATCTTTTAATAATAATTTTTTCAAAGAACTATTTAAGCTACTAGATATGGTTAGATTATCGTTTTTATCTGTTTCAATAAATATTACTAAATCTTCGGGATCTGTTTTTAATAAATCTTTTTTTCTTGCTATTAAGGCATCTTTAGGATATGTGAAAATGCTTAGTTTAATTTTGCTGTTTAATAAAGTAAGTTGTTCATTACTTTTAGGAGTGTTTTCAAAAATATTGGCCACATCCTTTAGATTTATTCCTGTTAAGTTTTGGGTATAAGCCCTAGGTAAAAAAGTATCTGAAAATTTTTTTAAATAATAGCTGCTCCAATCAAGTTTAAAAACTTGATGGGGCCGTGAATTTTCAAGTAAAATATTATATTCGTTATCTGTCATCATCTAAAATATTAATACAGATAGCAATTAAAGCTACCTCTGTTGTTTAATAAAAATTAAGTATTGGTTCTGAACTTCCCAACATAGTACTGATTACCAAAGCTCAGTTTTTCTTCTTCGTCTTCTATGTATATCTTTTAAAATCATTTTTATAAAAATCAGTTAATATTTTAATCAATCTACTTTTGGTTTAAAAACCGTAATTTTTTGTAGCACTTTGTTAGGGTAGTAAAATCTATATTTATAAAAGATTTTTTAGAAAATATCTCAACATAAAAGTGATAAATCAATAGGTCTTTCAGTCATTGATAAGCTAAATCTATGTGCTTTTAGTTTAGAGAGATTTTTTATTTTTATTATACATTAATCAATACTTCATTACTTTTTTCGCTTAGGTTATAATATACATCAACTGCTTTTATGGAAATTTTTAAATGTCCTGAAGCAAGTCCTGTAATAGTTTGCCCACTTTCTAAAATCTTAGTAAAAGGTTTGTATTTTGACAGAACACTTCCATCATCAATATAAACCTCATAAAAATCGAGAGGGTTGATTGAGTTAGGTGGAGTAAAATATAAGCGGCAAGTGCTTCCTTCTAGATTTGAAATTGATAAATCTAAGATTTTTTCAGAAGGTGTGTAATTCTTAACATATACCACATTACTGCCTCTCTCTAATAAATATTGAATATCCCCATCAGGTTCTCCATTATTAATCGTCGCATTTTCGATTGGGCAGTATATAGTTACATTGTCGTTTATATATTTAAAAATTCCACTTTCAGTTCCATCTTCTCCTAAAGGTGCTATAGATAATACTGCAGTAACGTGAGAACCATTAAAACATCTTTTTCCTAATTCTTTCAGACTTTTTAAATTAACAAAATCATAACCATTTTGCCTTATAGCAGAATTTTTTAATGTCAATATACCTGGAAGATAAAGTAATTCTAAATTAGGGTGTGATTGTAACGAATTTTCACCAATTGATTTTAATTTTCCTTCAATATCTATATAATATGTTAATATGTCTCCGTGTCCCCAGTCTTTATATTGCCCATCATTCCTAAACTTATATCTTGAGATATGATAATCTTCTATTATGCAAAAAGAAATGTTAACCCCTTCATTTTCAAAAAATTTTATAATAGACTCATTTATCCCTATTAGTTCTGCTAATTTTTCTATAGAGTTGATAGAAGCCCCAACACCTCCTATAAAGGTGTTGGGTTTATAGCCTTCTTTTCGTCTTCTATGTATGTCTTTTAAGATCATTTTATAAAGTTTTAAAGACTGTTTCCTCGCTAAACTTCCCTAGATTATAAAATCCATCAAACGTCCTAATTTTTAATGTATATTTCTTTCCAGATTCTAAATCGTTTACAGTATCACCTGATTTTTCAATTACATCAAAAGGAGTATATTTTTGCCATACTGTTATTCCATCATATAGCCATATCTCATATCCGTTATTACCATTTACATTCGGCATAGGTGGTGTGAAATTCAAGTCAAATGAAGTAGAAGTTACACTTGAAACATTTAAACCTTTAGGAACCCCAACCGGAGTAGGATCTTCTAAATCGTTTGGAAAAATGAGTTGAGCCCCAAAATTATCGCGGGCAAGCTTTAACCAGTAACTAGGTTCGTTGCCTCCTATAAAATGAGTGGCTGATGAACTTTTTAACACAAAATCACCTATATACGAATGTTTAGTTTCATTTCCCAATTCACCTGTTTCACTTGATTGAACCATTATGTTATTTTTATAAAACAGTGCCTTCAACTTACCTATTTCACCTACTCTTTCATCATTATTAATAGCATACGCTAAATGTTCTGTTTTTGCAGTAGAAATATCGAATTCTGAAGTATCCAATGCTGCTCTGTCAACGGCAGTATATGTTAAGTCATTAACGGTAAATGTATCGCCAGCAACTAAACTTCCGACAATGTACTCACAATAAGCTTGACCTTTTTCCAAAGCTGGATTCGCATAAATTTTACATCCATTTGATATTTGATTGAATATGTGTAAGGAATTATACCCTTTGTATATCTCTGGAAGTTTTTTACAATTCGCTATATATAAGTGTTTAGCCGATTTTAATCCATAAAATGATTTACGTCCAACGTTTTGTAGCCAAATTTCCCGAAGGTTTGGAAAATAAAGAAGTTTTGCTTTCTCGTTATTATTTATAAAACTATTTTCTGTATGTTCCAATAATGGCAAATACATGCTTTTTAAAAGTCCCATGTTTCCAAAACCTCCATATCCACCACCAGATCGATGTGAAATCATGGATGGAGAATAAAAACATTTAAAGTTTGGCAAACCTTTAAAAGAGCCTTGGTTAATTTTTTTTAAATATCCTTCACTATCAATATAATAGCTTGCATCATTTTCATTTTTAAAAAAAAACTGTTTGATGTCATAGTCCTTTTCTATATAAAAAGAAATATTGTTATTGGCATCTATCTGAAAATTTTGAATATCTTCTTCATTTAAACCAATAAAATACTGTTCAAAATGATTTGGAGAACTTAGAGAAGCGCCAACACCTCCTATAAAGGTGTTGGGTTTATAGCCTTCTTTGCGTCTTCTATGTATGTCTTTTAAGATCATCTTTTTGTGAAAAAATAATTAATGTTTTCACCATCATTTTCCAACCATAAATCAAATAAACTATCTGGTTCAAATTCATCGCTTGACAGTAATTCGGCATTGTTCACTGATGGGAATGCCGTTTTTCCGGTAGTGTCTATTAGTACACGTGCCCAACCTCCCTCTACAGCATTTACATAGGTATAAGTATTTTCTGTTGAAGGATTTGCCATATTGCAAAAATTACCCTCTACATAACCTAAATCTATTACATTACTCGTATTTTGGGTATAGCGGGTTTTGTTACCATCGCTTACACCTTTCAATAAATTGTTTGATTGCTGAATAGGATTGGTACCTTCACCGCCGCATTCCGGATTACAAGGCAGGCCTTCTACATTTAGACCTATAGTACCGGCTTGGACGACAGTTAGATCTGTAGGCACACGAGTTTCCCATGTCTCTTCTACTTCTCCTTCGGTAGATTGTAACTCTTCTGCAATAGAAACATACAAATCGTCATCCATATCTATAGCCAATTGATTCCCCATCCAAACGTCACCTGTTTGTAGGTAATAGGCTACTGCTTCTTCAAAACCGGGACGTACCGGCACTACCATTCGTGCCATCCCACTTTGCATAAATGCTTGAAAAACGCTATCTGTACCATTACTTTCTTTTAATAATTCTGCCCATTTATCTTCTTGTGCATAGTAGTACGGATAGAAATTATAGGCCATAATATCCCAATCGAAAACATTCTCAAAAAACTTAATTCTGGAAGCGTGTTCGTCTAAGTTTTCTGTTAAATTAAGAGAAGTATTATTACTGTAATGATTGTTGGCCAAATTAATAGCGAATGGCTTGGTAAGCATTTGTATAGCCAACCTTTTTAATTCCCTTTTTTCTAAAGTACGGTTAAAAAGCGGATTAAATTGCATTCTCTCTGTTTGTGTTTGCTCTTCTGGAGTAAAGTTTGAGTATAATGCATCGTTATATTCCTGTACCCGCTCTTCATAAGCTTCCATAATAGCGTTGTAAGTTTTTACTTTCCAACTTTCATAAGCTTCACCTGTTAGTTTACACTTTACCTCAAACTGTACCAAAGCCTCTGAAGAATTATCATAAATCATTGCTCCAACAGGGATTTCACCTTCAAATTCATCACCAGAAATATAGTGACTCCTAGAGTTATTCTTATAAATATTTTGACCACTTCGACTAATATTGAATTCTTTGGAGTCTGTTCCTATCATAGTTATAATTTTCGGACTTTCTGCTCCTGTAAGATGAAACATCATTTGACAGTTAGATTTTCCTGAAAAACTTACATACCCTTCAGGGATTTCAATCTTATCACTTACAGAACTATATTTCTTATCTCTATTTTCTGTTCCTGAGGTTGACCACTGTATTTTTAAACTTTTACCAATTTTTATATATTCCTTAGGTGGCTCTTCTACTTCAGCATTCACTGTAGAGGCAATATCTATGTAATTATATCGGGTTATTTTGTTTGCACTACTAATAGTGGGTGCTTCTGGCATACTGGGTAAAATAATACCATCTGGTCTAGTATTAGAAGTACCTGAATTGGAAGCAACTTCTTTTAAAATGGCAGATTTAAAGAATTTTGAAGGTTCTGGAACACTAAACTCGTACATTAATCGTTTGCCATAGTTAATTAATTTATTTTTATAGATTTTATCTACCCAGCGATATACCCCGGTTACGTGAGAATCTCCATTTCTATTGTCGAAACCATGTTTGTTGTTTTCTTCAAATTCACGAAGTATTCTAGTGGTTCTCTTTTTGGTTGTTTTGGTCACTACACGTTCTAAGGCCCTTTCTACAACTTCTTGTGCATAGGTTTGGGATGTGCTATTAGAATTTGAGGTTGCAGAAGAGGAAGCTCCTTCCATAAATGCATCTGCATAAAAACTAATCCCGCTTCCCGGATAAGAGCCACTTACTCCTGTAGAAACCCCTTGGTTTTGAGATTGATTTTCATCAATCACTGAACTAACTTCTGTAGCTAATTCATTTCTCTCTGTAGTGGTAGTATCTGAGAGTTTTTCTACTTCTTTTTCTTCAATCTCTTCTATTATATTTTCGGTACTTAGCAATTGCCTTGTAGAGCGTTCTTTATATTCTCTGGCCAATATATTTTCTATATGAGAAACTTCACCGGGAACATAACAGCAAACTTCCTGTTCTACCTTTCTAAAGTCTGCCACTCCCAGTTTTTGTATACCGTAGGTAATTATATCTTTTTGCTCTGGATTATATTCATCTGATCTTACATTAAAGTCTTTAATTTGAAGTTCTTCAACTTTTACCTCAGGAACACTAACTTCAATTTCTCTACCATCTTCAAAATCAATAAGTACATCTGCTTTAATAGGAGTATTACTAATATCTATAAGATCACTAGTTAATATAAGTGTATCATCCGATCCTTGACTAAAATTTGGTTTCATTTGTATTGAAGAGCTATCTGAAAAATTCAAAATAAATTCATTTGCCGTCACACCCATATCTGAATTTCCTGTGGCAATATTTAAAGAAAAATAGCCTTTATTTTTATCTATATTGCTTTTAGTAATTTTAGCTACAGATGTATGTTTAGGAATATTTCTAGACTTTGCTTTAAATTTCACCCCTCTATAGGAAATATCCCGAGCTAAATTTTTATCTTCTTGGTCAATTATATTTTCTTGCTCTTTAATTTTTTCTTCAAGCATCTTTAACACATCTTCATCTTCAGAAACTGCTTCCAGTTTTAAATTTTTAACCAAATTATAGGTTTCTCCTGATACATTTTTTTGTAAAAAGCTATCATTAAATACATGTTGCCTTTCAAATCTAAATTCAGGTAAGTTTAAATCTTCATAATGAACTTCTCCTGTTTCGGGATCTTCTACAGGTTTAGCTTGGTTATATGCTTCATCAACTTTTACATTATATTCTTGTAAAGCCCTATTATAAGCATCTTGATTAGTGATTTCGGTAATTTGAATAGCTTGGTTAATTTCTTCTATAGCTTGTGATATATACCCTTTTTTCATTCTAGCAATATGGGCATCTATTTGACTTTCCAGTACCTGAAAATCTTTATAGGAAGCTCTACGCGATGGATTTATTTTTATCATATAATTACTAGGGATGGGATCTGGAATTACCACATAGGCATTAGCGAGTCTCCTTAATTGCTCATCTGAAGTAATTAAAATAGCTGAATCTGAAGAATAATCATTTTTTTTAATGAAGTTATTAGCTACAATTAATTGAATAGCGGCTTCTCGTACAGCATCTGATTTTTTTGTATTTATTTGATAGAAAAGGTTATCCCACAATTCTATTTCGTCTTGGAGAGATAATGTCGATAAACTAGTTGTTTTTTCTTCAGCTTCTGCTTTAGTAATGGTGTTTTTGTTTTTCATTAGCCATAAGGAAAAATCGAAAAGTTCTTCTCGATTTATTCTGATGAACTTTCTTGATGTATAATAACTAAATGAATTACTGACTTGTGACAGATATTGCCTTCTTTGATCACGTGTATTAATAGTGCTTATATTTTCTAAATAAGCACTTTCGGAAAAACTGGTATCTGGAAAAAATATAAATCCCCTTTCTTTCTCTTCTTTCGATAACAGTTGCGGATTTCTAATTGAAACAAAATTGAACAATGTAGACTTAATGGGTTTTTCTGACATAGAAAATAAGTTTTAGTGCAAATAATTCATGACTATTTGCAGATTAATGAAAAAAAAATACTTTGTGGGGATTCTTATATATTAACTTAAATGAATAAGTATTTATTGTTAATATTTTAATTTTTATATTATAATTTCAATTTATAAACTTGTAAAGCCCTAATAAATAAAAAATTACCGTTTAAAATAATTTTTATTCATAACTAAAATTCCTAATGATCTTATATAAAGAAATAAATATTCTAAAGAAACGAAAAGAATTATATGTTCTCTTTACGGTTTAATATAACTAAATTAGTTTTAACTAGTGGTTTGAATCGTTATCGTATCTGAAAACTCTACTTTGCCATAATCATAGTCCACTACTTTTAATCTTATTTCGTAAGTAGTTACTAGTTTTAGATTATTAATTTTTTTATTTACACTATTCACTTTAGTAAACCTAAAGAACTCGTTAATGACGTTTGCAGGATCGCTAAAATCTTTTATCCATACTTCATAAAAATCTGCTGTTTAAGATATTAATGAAATATAAAATTTAAGATCCTGAGTGAGAATTATTTTAATAAAAATAAATCTATAAAGCAGCATTTGGATCCTGAATAATTTGAATATCTCCATCATTTAAGAATGTCCCATTCCCTACTCTCATAAAATCTAATTTGAAAGTAACATAATAAGTACGTGAAGGTTTAAACCACAAATAAACATGGTTATCAGAACCTGCATATTGTCCAGCAGTTATAGTATTAGAATTATTAACTACTGTTTTATCATTTATTATTTCACCATTACCTGCATAACAGTACCCCACCCATATTACATCTATAATATCATGTCCGTAGTATTCATAACCAGAGGCTTTTACATAATACATTTTACTATCTGAATTAATTTTATAAGGTAGACGTATATGTATGTAATTCTGACTATTATTAGTTGAATAAAATTTAGCAATACCTTGATTAACTGTTCCTCTTGAAGTGCTTTCATCTATATTTAAAATAACTTCTCCTGTTTTACCGTTTACCGATGTTACTGGCGCAAAGTTTTCAATAGAATTCTTGACTCCTAAAGGAGTGACATATTTATTATTATTTGTCGCTGAATTTACTTCACTCGAACTTGCTTGTTGCACTATCCCTCGTTGCGAAGTAGAAGCATTGGGTAGGTTTTCTACATAATCATCTTCTAACCTATTTACAAAACTATCTATAAGGTCTGCAAATTCATCTTCAGTAGGTTTATCTCCTGTTTCAAAATATGATTTTAGGGTTTGTCGGTTTTGTTGTGCCATAAGTTTTGTTTTTATAATATTATCTATCTAATTCTAAATGTTATCTCGCTAATCATATCTCCAATACCTCCAATATCTTTCCAATTATCTATTTGATGAATAGTTAATATATTTTCTTCAGTACTTAGCATTCCCGATGTATTTTCTGCAATTACTTTAAAGTGATGATAAATAGGGTTTCCTTCATTCTCAATAAGGAGACTACTATCTTGAAGATCAGTATCTTCTAAATTTAAATAAATCGTTTCTTCAGTTGTTCTAGGAACGGTATGTATTTTAGTCCAATTTCCTTGACTATTCATTTTATACACATGATACTTACCTTTATAACAAGTGGCATTCCAAGTTAAGGTTACATAACTTATGATATGTTGATTATTAGGCGGAGTAGAATAATATTCCAATACAGGGGATTCCGGCTTTTTGTTTTCTACAATTAAACTCGCTAATATCTTAGAAGCTTGTGAGGGTGCAAACTCTGTAATGACAACCGCATTTTTATCGGCATATTTTACTTCCCTTTCTACAATTACCCTGTAGTATAAAGCATCTCCGTAAGGTACTTGAGGAAGATCATTGAACGTATCTGCTATGGTCCAAACTTCTTCATTATTTGAAATCTCATCAAGAACAGAAGTAGCTACTAATTTCATTGTTCTAATAGACTGAGCTTCAATTTTCGTATGGGAACGAAAGAGTTTTACTTTTTTAATATTTTGAACCTTCGGATAAGAATTGATACTAATTTTCACCGAAGGAGCAGTACCTGTAAGCTCATTGGCTAATACCGGTTTAATTGACTTTACTTCAGGTGATTTAGGAGCATTGGTATTTACTAATTTGATAGGGCCTAAAAATGGACTGAATTGCCCTATTTTCATTTGGGATCCCATTTCTTTAACTCCATAGAAATAGTAGTTGGAAGAAGTTCCATCTAATTTAAAATCGGTGAACTGGGTTTTATAATTTCCAACTTTTTTCATCATAGGCGCCATCTTAAAATCTGGATGGTTCGGCGCTAAAGCATACCCGTTTTCATCTTTTATATTTTGCTTTTCATCTTTGGGTTGATAACTAGCCCCTTCAATATGTTCATATATGATGGGAAGCCGCGTTAAGGGCACAAAAGCATTATAGATGGCTCCTTTAAAAAACTCAACTATTTTAGGATCTCCTACGGCAAGTTGTCCGGGAGATTCGGTAATAAGGGGCTCATTTAAATTTTGAAGAATTTGATTGGCCCAATCAAAAAACTCTTGCTTATCCGGGTTGGGAAATTTATATCCGCTTCCTTGAGAAATTCCGTTTTCGTCATATTCCTTGAAGTCTCCATCGGTTTTAATAGTAGAAAAATCTACAAAATTTTTCCATCGATCTGTAAAGAAAGGTTCTTCCGGTCCTCCCAAGTCTTTTAAAGCGGTTCTGATTTGTTGAACAGTTGCTTTGGAGTAGATTGAATTTAATAAGACTTCATCGTTACTACGATAGAATAACACCCCATAAGGTTGATGATTGTATTCTGTAGTGAAAGTATAAGTAGATCTTCCAAAATAATCAGGTCTAGTGGCGTAATCAGATCCCAAAGGTTGTTGGGGTGGTTCTGGTAAAACTATACGTTGAGCCATCATTAAACCGGGTGTACTTACCGGACTAAAATAATTATAGTTCGTATCTTCACTTCTCACTCCAAAAATGGAATAATCTACATCTTTAGAAGTAGGAATTAATTCTTCATTTAAACCTACACTAGTTTGTTCATATAAATATACTTTATAGGAAGGATAAAAATTAACCGAGATATTTGTTCCTGTAGGAATTGGATCTAAATCTTGTGCCGGTACGGCTACCGTATCAGGATCATCCACATAAATTACTAAATCTTCTGCTTCCCCTATATTTTCTATTTTACCAACTTTTAAAGTTTTTCGACTTTTTATAGGAGTATTGCTCGAATCTAAAGAAGATTCCGTAAATACTCTAGCTATTCCTTTATCCCAATCTACCGAGGTTTGACCTATTGAAGTAGTATGCTGTGGATGGTGATCCAATTGTATTCCGTGGAAAGTGATTTTATAGAGTCCTTTATGAACCTGTTCCGTAATTAAATTACCATTAGTATCATATTGCAAGTTTCCATTAGCATCAAGTACTTCTTGAGGTTCTAGTACTTTTTCAATAGTCGTATGATTTTCATCTGCTTTAGACCATATTCCTCTGGTTTTTTCGAGTTTACGTTGAACGCTTCCATCTGCATTATTTTCTTCAATCACTTCACGGTGAACAGGCCAATTGTCACCAATTAATATTTTTGTAGCTAATGGGTTTGAATTCCCCCAACTGCTAGCATTTTGCATATTCTCTACAGCCATAAACAACCCATCATTGGTAATTACCGGAAGTTCTAATTCTTCGGGATTAATGGTAGATGAAGGGATTTCACCTGTTATGGCATCGGTTACCTGAGTTTTATATACTTTAAATTTAGGATAAGTAGCACTTGTATCTATCGATTGTATGATATAGCTATTTTCGTCAATATTAATAACTCCACCTATATAATTACTTACCTGAGAGCTATTTATGTGAGGAACAAGTTGTTCATTATTGCCTTGACTTGACAAATTATAAGGAGCTGTTTGTAAAATTGCCAATAAAGGATTGCTAGAATCATTATTGACTGCTGTAATTTTACCTCTAATATTATTAGGAACTTGATTTCTGAAATAGATTTCTGCCCTTTCTGCAAAGACTTCATCATCATCAGTGAAAATTGAAGTAGGGTCATTCTCATAATCCTGATTACTTATAGTTGAATCATTGGGAAGACTGTACTTAATAATTTCATGAAATGCGTGATAATCATAAGTTAATCTAACTAGTGTTTTATCTTCTATGTTAGTATTTGCCTTAAGTGTCGCTAACATTTCTTGTTCCTTCCCGGAGGTTAACAGTAAAGGACTTTCAGGCTGAACTAAAACTGCACGTACATTAGTAGGCGCGATTAAAGAATTATTAGGCTTTATATCTGAATATATCGATTTTTGGATTTCACTTTGGCTTGCTCTGTAAAACCAATTAATTGCATAAGACTTGTATCTGTACCAACCTTTGATAGTATGATTGTCTACATAGAATGGTTTGCCTAACTCAGGAAGTAACAAGGGAATTGTTTCATTAGCACCTAGGCTTCCATTGCCTAATACATTTTGATATTCATCTGTATTCGAAAGTTCTGGTTTTCGCCAAGTGGTTTCATTATCCATTTTGTATTCTAAACCTCCATAAATAGGTAAGGTATATAAATGAGCAGAAAATTCTTGGTAACTATTATAAAATGGTAAATTAGAAAGAGTTTCCGGTATTTCTTCTGTAAATAAACTTACGTAACGCGTCTTCCCATCAAAAGTATAGCCGTTTTCATCGGTTAAATTAATGGGTTGGGCATTTTCATAACCATAAAATACGCCGGGTACTATATTTTTTAAATCTATGGGAATAGGTAAGCGTTCATCTGAAATACCTGTAGGTAAACTCATGGATAAATGTTGAACTTCTCGAGCCCCTTCTCCATCTTGAAGATTTCCAAATGTGACGTATTCTGTTACATAAATATACTGATCTGTAAATACTTCAGTGTCTATATCTAAACTACCCAGTCCTAACATTCTTGCAATATGGAAGTCATACGCTGCCATATTTAATAAATCTAAATTAGAAATTTGTGTAGTATCTTGTCCAGTACCATCTAAAGCAATTGATTCGTTGGCAATTGGGTTATTTTGATTATCACTTAAATCAATGTATTTACTTACTACTTCCTTAATATTTCGGTCGCCGGGTTCAGATATGCCATTCCATTGCTTTTTATAATTCTCAACATTTACATGTTCATTATCATTAAAACGCAACCAATTCGCATGAACATCGCCTGAATTAGGTTCTAAGGCATTAAATACGGTTTGGTCATTTTTGCTTAATGCGTAATCCCCTAAAAACCACCAATCACTTTGGGAATTTACTTGGGTAAGGAAATCACTATAAAATTCAAACTCAATGCTTGTTAGCATACAATTATATGCTTTATAGCGCACGCCTATTCCATTTTCACAGGTAAAGACCATTTTTGAAATTTCAGAAATCCCGGTAAATGTTTGTCTCGCTGAAACTGTTTTATTAGCTAAAGGAACATTTTTTGAAACCGATAAGGTTTCTGCTTGTACACTTCCATTATTGGCTAACTCTTCATTTACTTTTAAAGTTACTTTAAAAAAGAGTTCTTCTTTTGTTTCTATTTCAATTAACTCTGAACCATAATTTTGTAAAAATGAAACATGGTCTTCTATAGGATTTGTATTATTTCTTACATTATCATACTTAGTTGTATTTCTAAAATGAATATAGATATCCCGCTGTTCATATCGGTATATCCATAAATGATTAGTACTATCTACTACTGTGGGTGCAGTTTCTTGGAAGTTTACTATAAAAGTATATTTTCTGTACCGTGTTCGGTAAAGTTTGATAACATCATTAGGCTTATTAAAATTATATTGATTGGTGGCATAATTACGTTTAGGCAAGTGTAATTCTCCCAACACACCTCTTAGTACCCACCTTAAATGAATACCTTTTGTACTGTCATTTCCTTGCGATCCTGCTGCTTGCAAATAGAAGTTAGGAGATTGCAACCACGTTACACTAGTGTTAGAAATTTTAGTTCCTTCATCACTACCGCCACCATCGTCGTTTTTAACAAACTGTACAGTAGCTGAGGCTGAAGCCTGCATTCCATTTACATAAAAACCTATTTGAGCTTGTCCAATATTACTGCTCTTGATATATGATATGTAAGAACCAGTAGTGCTTTCAAAAACAGCATTGTTGGGATTAACAGCTCCAAAATTATTGATTTTATGTATGCTTACTAGATAGTTACCAAAGTTATTGGGGAGTAAATTAACAGGATTTCCATTTTGATCTCTTAATACAATTTTTATAGTTGCTTGATCCTGACCGTTGGCTACTACCGTATTTGGAATAATTTGGATAGTACTTTTCTCTAAATCAACTTCATTTAGAGGATCTGCCTCACAGCTTTCTTTTATTTGTACTTGAGCATGTTGAGCCCCACTTTCCCCTAATATAGAAAAACTTAGAGTAGCTGTTCCTGTAATTGTACTCGATAGTAAAGCTGAATAAGTCCCATTCCCATTATCTGTAGTCAAACTTATATTACCCAAGGAAGTATGAATAATTACATTTTGCCCTCCGGTTACTACTAGATTTCCATTCGTATCAACTAATTGAACAGTAATGGTTGATTGTTGTTCTCCATTAGGGGTAATACAGGAGGGTAAAGCATGAATAGTACTCAACTCTAAATTTATACCTACTCCACAGGATTTTGAAAACACAACTGTTCGATAACTTATGGCTTGACTTCCGTTTAAAAGGAAAGTTAAAGTAGCTATTCCTGATTGATTGCTGGTTAAGTAGGCCGTATAAGTACCATCATTATTATCAATAGTATTAGAAATATTACCTAGTGTGGTATGTATTTCTACATTATCACCACCTACCAATAAAGGATTACCTGAATTGTCCAGTAAATATACGGTAACTTCTGTTGGTGTTTCCCCATCGGGTACAATACAATTGGAGGAAGTTTTTATCTGACTGTTAGTTAAATCACCCCCTGATATATTACAAGAAGTCGAAAAATTAATCCATATATAATTTTGACTTGAATCCCCATCTACTGAAAATGAAACAAAAGTACCTGAACCTCCGGTAGCGGTTAATATAGCGGTATAACTACCATCTCCTTGATCTGTTACATTGGAAATATTTCCTGCAGTATTGTTTATAGCTACATTAGCACCTCCATTTAATACTGGGTTTCCATTATCATCATATAATTGGATAGTAATTAAAGATTGTCCTTCTTTGGGATGTATACAATTAGGGCTAGCTGTTATGGTACTATTATCTGCATTGGGCTTTGTTGATCCACATTGCTTAGAAATTGTGATGTCAATGGTTTGAACCGATTCTTTTCCATTTACTGTAAAATATACGGTAGCTATTCCCTCATAAGCACTTAAAAGTTCACACGTATAAGTTCCATCTCCGTTATCTTGAATGGAAGAAATAGTTCCCAAGGAAGTAAAAACCTCTACTTGATCTCCCCCATTGATAATGGCATTACCAGAAGAATCATAAAGTCGAATAGTTATAATTGATTTTTCTTTACGGCGTAAACATTTATTAGATGCTTGGATGGTACATAACTTTATATCTACTTCCTGATCAAAACATTCTTTAGATACTCTTATTTGTACCGAAGCAGGAAGTTCTTTACCATCTAAAAAAGCTTTAATAGTAGAAACTCCCGAAGAATTACTAGAAAAACTTACGGAATATACACCGTTTCCATAATCGGTTACTGCTCCTAACTGACCTAAATTAGTAGTAAACGAAACATTATCTCCTCCACTTCCTAAAACATTGCCTTCAGTATCTCTTAATTTCAGGTAAATTAAGGATTGCATTCTTCCGGGAAGCAAACAATCATTTTTCACTCTAATAGTAGATTGCTTTAGATCAATTTCAGGTTGCTTTGTAGGATATTTACAAATTTCTGTTGAACTAGGTATATTTATAGTCTGTAAACTAATTTGTGGTTGAGGATATTCAATACTATTAAAGGCATTCAGCTCTATACGATTAGTTGATGCAATAAGCTCATACCTTTCAAAATTGAAGTTATCCTCTACTTCTACAGTTTCACAAGTTTTATAGTCCGTTCCTGAATTGGAAATGATATAATACCCTCTCTGATAAGGATAAGAGTAATAGGAGTAAATATAATTTTCATTTAAATTAATTGGTGTAAGCCTTTTATTGATAGCGGCTATTTCAACTTTTCTTGTCCAATTTAAATTTAAAGAATTACTTAAAGAATGAAGATTACCTCTATAATAGATTAAATGATCATCACTAACATTTTCTATATCTTGAGCAATTTGACTCCAAGGTTTATCTGAAATATTTATGGAATTAGTTGCCTTAAGACCATAAAAGTCAAAATTCATTACAAATATATAATTACCTTGATCTGACCAGTAACCTCCCATTGCTGAAAACTTTCCTTCTTTTATAGAAGAAAGTCTAAACAAATGCAAGTAATTTCTCTTTGAATTACTTTTACCTAAATTAAATTTGTAAGTATTTGATAATCTTAAATTAATATCCACATAAAAAATACAGATATTTTTACCATCAGATCCCGCCAAAACAATGGTCTCCTTAAAACTTTGTTGGTCACGGATAATTATTTTGGGATTTGTGGTCTCTAAAATTTTATTATCCACAAAATTTCCATTATCGTTTTGAAATTTTATAAAACGATAATCTAACCTTCTTACCCCACCATTATAGGAATGAATATCTTGAACAACCAATATGGAATATTCTTCTGAGAGTGTATGAAGTCTTGGCCGGAAGCTTAACCTATTATAATATAATTGCGTATTATTTTTATCGTAATATTTCTTTACCCAAATTAAATTTCCATCATCATCAATCTTTAATATCAAAGCCTGCACATCATCATAGGCAAGTAACAGCAATTCCTTGGAACTTGCTTCAGTGATATCTTCAAAATGAATTTTAACACTACCACTATTAACTGCGTCGGGATATTTAAATCTTTTTTGCCAAACTTGATTTCCAGAAGAATCAATTTTAGAAACATATAAATTTACCTTAGGGGTTTGATTATTATTGTATTCCCAACCTAGCACATAAGAATAACCATTAATCTCTTTAATGTTTTCTATTCTCACACCAGGTTGATCGTATTGATATAAATAGCTCATTTTATTAATTTTCTGGATTGATGATAATGTTCTCTACGTAAACTTGACTTTGATTGCTATAGGTATTTCCCAGCCAAACTTTATACTTGAACATAAAATTTAAGGAAATGTCTATGATTGATTTACTATTATTCATCACAAGCACCTGTGAATAATCTTTAGCATACAGATAATGATAACCTGAAGCTTCGGAAGATTGATTTTCCATTACTTTTAATGTATCAGAAATTATATCCTCAGGTATTTTAGGAATATTAAAAGGCTCTGGATTTCTAATTAAAAGTGCGATGACCTTATTGGTATTCTTATCTATTATTTTATTAAATTCTGTTGTGGTAGGAGGATCCCAAGGAGTAAAACCTAATATCCCTTCAAATACTCTATCAAATAAATGATAAAATTGAAGCGCTAATTGCTCATCTCCTGAATAATTAGGATTAGAAATAGCCTGATAAGCTTCATTTATTTCTGAAGTGGAAAAAGATTTTTCTATTGAATAAACTGCTTGAGCATAATTAATAGTTCCATCTTTCTCTTGACTTTGTAATTGATAGCTATTTACTTGTTCCTCAAAATTTAAATACCTAGAAGTTCTAAAAACATACTCGTGTATCAATTCACTTTCATCTAAGGATAATTCATCATTACCATTCTTATCAAAAGCATTGTAGACTAAGGCTGTATAGAGTTTATTCGGTTTTAAATTGGTAAGCACCGTTTCATAAACCGGAACATTAGGTACTAAACTTTCTCCTAGCTTTGGCGTACAAGTAATTTCATTTGCATTATTAGAGACAAAATCTATCATATTATTCAATTGTTGCAAATGAAGTAAAGTAATAGGGTTTTCATCTTGGTTCCAATCTTCGCTATCGGTAAGGGGTATGCTATCTTCATACTCTTCTACCGGTAATGGATAAGGGATCACTGTATTATTTACAGGATCTTTAATAATAATATGCATTTTACCCATTAAAGAATCTAGCGAGTCATAAGAATCCCAACTCTTCAGCATATGATAAACCATCGGTTTAATGAAATAAAGACTAATTTTACATTCTTCATTTCCATAAAAAACAGGTTTTGCTTTTAACAAATTCCCTTTAGCATCAGGATAAGATTTATCGTAATCTATATAATTAGTAAGTGACGCTAATGGATGTTCTTTTGGTAATTCTGCTACTTCTGGATGTTTATGGTAATGCCCAAGTGGACCTACTGTTTTAAAAGCATAGTAATAATCAAAATTTCTTTCGTTTTCCCCATTATCTACTATATCTTTCAATCTAAAGCGCATATAATACTTGGTGTTAGGTCTCCAGATAGGCTGTGCTGTATTTTGAACAGCAGCAACCATGTCTTCATATTGCTGATCTATATCTCCTTGCCCGGGTATGGTTTGATTGTATTCATAATCTTCCAATGTTAGCCAGCATAACTCCTGAAGAGAGGTGCTACAATTTAATTTTACGCTTCCTCCTTCATCGCAATTGCAATTTCCTTGAACATTAAAAAAGCTAATTATATTTTCAAATAAAGATTTAAACTCTAAATATAGTTCCCAGTTACTCTCTTTTCTAAGTTTAATATTTAAACTATAAAAAGCTTCGAAAAGTGGATAAAATTCAGTAATAAATTCTTTATCAAAAGGATAAGAAGAATTTAATATATCTCTTTCCATTATATTCAGTAAATAATTAAAGAAAGGTAAGTTATCCCTTATTTGTTCAGGATTAGAGATATTGAAATAATAAATATAAAAAACAGTAAATTGATTCTTATAAAAACAAACTCTTTCATTAATATCACAGCTATCCTTGCAATCACAATCACCTACCTCTTTAACTATATCGATAATTGTATAAGCAGTGTTTCTAAAATGAAGGTAAATATCCATGTCAATATCCCTATCACTTTTCCATTGTTTAATTTTTTCTAATAGGAATAAGTAAGTATTCCACTCTTCCTTAATATTTTCATAAATACTTTTAGAATATTGTTCTAATAAACCTAAGAATTCGTCAAAACATTTGGTGTCTAATTGTTGAAAAGAATTTAAGGGGATCGGAAAACAATTTTCAAAAAGATATAATAACCGGTCGTATAGATCATTACACAACTTTTCGTCAGGACGGCATTCTTTATCGTTATTTTTCTCGGTTTTACACCCCACTGACTGTAAACTATTTATTTGCTCTAATAGGTAATTATATCGTTCCATATCTTTTGGTACACTACCTCCTACTTCACCTTTTGCTTCTTGATAACTAACATCATAAAGCTCTGCTATTTGTAATTGCAGATTGTCGATAGTATCGGTGTCGGTTTCATCGGGACGAATAATTATTTTTATAATGGGGTTGGTAGAATTTACATAAGTAACCTCTTGAGATAATTCTGTTTTCGTTTTATAAACTTGATTTACTAATTGATGATTAGGTAATATGTTATCAGTAACCAACGAAGAATAAAAATCAATCCTAACTCCTTGTGCATCGGTGGTCAGCTTTAAATGAACTTCAGCTACCGGATTAGGTAAAATGATCACTAAATCGTCCTCATTACTAAACTTTAGAGATTGTTGCTTTCCATGGGGATTATCAACTTGTGCAATTTCAAATTGATTAGTAGGTTCTTCATTAATATAATATATTCCATCTAGAGTAAAATAAGCTCCGTTAATAAAATGACCAATATATTGCGAAGGTGGGTAATAAGTACTTCCTAATGGTTTATTTAGAAAGTCTAAGCAGGTTAATTCTTGCTGAATTCCTTCACAGAATAAAGAAGAAGGAGTAATCCCATATTGTTCTGGAATAAACCAACCCGGCTCGCCAGATTCTGTATAAGTGAACGGATTGCTAGCCAAAATTCTAATCGTATCATACTGTTTACCAGATTTCTGCCAGTATCCTATAAGACTAGGCAAACCACTCCTATCCGCTTCCTTAACTACTGCTTTAAAAGGTTCATAATCTACCCAATTGCTACCGTCGTAAGCTTTTAGCTCTATTTCTTCAATAGAGTATTTATGTTTTACTTGGCGTAACTCCATCCCTCCACGAACTACTTTTTCCGGTGGAATAATATCTGTATAGTTATTAGCTCCTGAAGTATAACCACCAATTTTACTAGAAGGTATATTAGGAATTAAACCTTTTATGGTTTTAATATCTATATACGTATCTAATGGTATTATTTCATTAATACTTGAAGCATTGGGTTGCCAAGTAGCGTTATTGGTTTTTACATCTAAAAATTGAACATCAAAAGTTTCGTTGGTAAGCATATGTACACCTTTCACCAACTCTTTAGTTCGATTTTTTTGATTACCAGAAGATTGATAAGGTAAAGGAGGAATTGGAGTTCTATCTACATAAGAGTTTAATTCCCATTTCAGTTTAACGGTAAAGCTTTTACATACTTTTGCAAAAACAATTTTCACACATGCTCTTATTTTTAATTCAGCATAGATCAAGAATGGTTTTGCGGCTTCTACCGATAATAGTGCATCTAAACCAATCGTTAGTTTTACAATCCAAATATCTACCTTAATTTCACCTCCTGCAGCTACATAACCTCCTATTTGTGATCTTTCAAAACTAATATCTCCACCAATCTCTACGTATGCAGATACTTTTACTTTAGCTGGACCAAATCTCTTCTCTAATTTAAAATCTGCTCTAGCTCCTGTAGAAATACCTTTGGCAGATAGCATTAAATAGGATTGTGATTCAAATAACGTAAGTGCTTTGGCAGTCATCGGTTTTTGTTTAGTACCAAAATTCACATACCAATTAGAAGGATTATTGAAAAAGAACCCTGCTTGCACTTCAGCATATAAGTCTAAAATCCATCCGTTACTTCCTATTTGATAATCGGCACCAATCCACATTTCAATGGAGTTGTCTCCCCAGGCCATTCCTGCAAAGAACGGTGGTTCAGGGCTTCCTACAATATCCAGTCGTTTACTCAAAATATTGGCACGACCATCGATCATAAATACTGAGGGTAAAGAAAGAAGCAACATCGCCCGAACCGATAAAGTCTCTCCTCCATCGAATAATGTTCCTGCTACTGCTCCCGCTCCTACTGCTATTGGATTTTGATAACCTTCGGTTTCTTCAGGATTACTAAATTTAGATAAATGAATTCCCTGTGGTGGATATTTGTAATAATCATACCAAGAATCTTGTCCTGAGGTTAATCCTACAGCTTCTTTTTCCGCTACATAACGGTACCCTAGTAAACCTCTAAATCCATAAATCCCTACTGGACCTAAAGGTATAGGTGCCGGGAAACTTACGGCAGCATCTACAGCAAAAGCGGGATATTTGGGCATTAATCGCATAGATGCCGAGGCAGTTATCTTTGGTTGAGGTAATTTAAGAGTCATTTCCCCAATATATTCCGGAGAATCACCGGGCTGGGGAATGGATAACATTCCGTGAATAATGGCCATCGCACTTTCAGGACTGGCACTTCCTGGGATCACCATATCAACCTCGATGGTTTGTATCCTTAAAAAAGAATCTCCATTGCCTCCATGCTCATCATTATCGACGGTATAATAATATTTTATACCTTCTCCACGGGCATCAATTCCTAATGGGTCAAGACTGATGGCTCCATCAAATCCCCAATAATTATATTTTCTATCATTTTCTTGGTGAGAACCAAAATGAATGCCAGTGACTGCTACTTCTACCGGACCAAGATTAAGGCTAACGTTAACAGGTATAGAAGTGGTACCCCCCACGATTTCCATCCGACCGTTATCGTAAAAATTTATTTCTGGAACAACTATTTTCCGCCCTCCCAAAATTTTGTCCATAATCCCATTCTGGAACCAGATTTCACAGGAAGCACCGATATAAAAATCATTATCCAACCTACCCAATTTTGCAGAAGTAATATTAAACGTAACAAAATTGAAAAGGGTAAATTCTATACCATCGGGTTTGCTAAAAGTTAAATTAAAATCACCTTCTGTGTTAAGATCACCACTCATGTATAAGTAATCGTCACCCCCGCTTTGTTTTGCCAGCCCAGGAATCTCTAAACGTGCTTCTAAACGGCTATAAGTAATGACATTTTGCTTAAAAGTAAGGTCAAAATAATTAAAGCCAATCCCCCAGCCTCCTATTTCGGTAGTTAAATAATCATTTCCATTATTGGGGTTGTTATCGGCAACGGTTTCTAAAGAAATTGTCCCTGAAATTCCACCGGTACCAATAAGAAGGTTTCTTCCCACAATTTGAAGACTGAATACATCGGTATTGGAGAACCAAGCCTTTGGTAGGCCAATCGAAACTAAATCAGCATAAACTCCTTGAAAATTTGTTGGGCGACCATCGGCATCTGCTTCTGGGATATTTTTATCAGTTCTAAAATCAAATTTTAAATTATTAATATCTATTGAAAGTCCCGTATTTCCTATTTGGGACGGAGTCAAATCAAAGGAATCCAATTGACCGAACTCAAAACCTTTTTCTGAATGATATGATAAACTTCCTGCATTGTATGTCAACCTTGATTTTACCGCCTCGTCTTCTATAACTTCTAAAGTAGATGGATTGATTGGCTTTAACCAAGTTCTAGGAAACTCAAGAGCTAAAAATAGACTGTTTAGAGAAGCTGAAAAATTTGGAACAAGAAAATTTTGGAAGTTATCTATTTTAAAATTTCCAAATACATCATAAAATAAGCGTTCTAATTTTTTTTGAACAGAACCAAAATCATCATCGCTTGATAAGTAATCATTTAGTGCAATGTCAAAAACCGAATATTCATTACCATTAGAAGATAACTGTGTAATTAAATCTTCTATTATTTCTTTTTCACTACTTAATATATTATATGTAAGCGGTGTTGCAGGATTATTATTGGTATTAAAATCATCTATAAATTTCTGAAATGTGTCTTCGCTTTCATCTTCTGCAAAATCAGGATAGAAAACATTAACTAGTGTACTTAATAGTTGAGCTTCATCAATGTTCCCTATATCTAATAGCAAATTGTAAATAGCTTCTATTGAGAAATCAAATGTTTCAATATCAAAACTTCTTATATAATTTAGTAATGGCCAATTATACAGTATTGACATAGGAAATTCTGAAGTGTTTCCTTCTACAAAGCTAGGATTAAGTATTAAAGAAAAACCTTCTTCGCCACCAATGTTGAGTCCTAATCTTTCAAAACTAACAATTGTAATATTATAATTAACTTCATGGGTATGAATGCTTCCTTCAGAATAGAAGTCTTTAAAGTATAATTTGGAAAAAATCGAGTTTAAACTATTTTCTACAAAGCCTAAGCTAGAAGGTAAATCATTTACTGAAATAAGTAATGATAATGGTGGTATATATCTAGGCATAATATATGTTTATTTTTTTATTTTAAATACTTTGACTTCATTATTATTTAGAATTTTTATCTCATAAGCCTTTGCTAGACCAACAGATTTGTAACCTCTGGCACTAGTTGTACTTCCATCTTTATGATGTAGATATCGATCAAGCATTCCATTTTTATCTACAAACCAATTATACATAGAATAACCTTGATATATAAAAATTGTATTATTACTTACATAAAAAAACTGTATTTGAAACCCATAACTTTGCGAATTATTTAAAATATAGGCAGGAATAACTGTGGCGAACTTCTCTTCACGATTATAAAGAATTAAATAGCCTGTACTGTTACAATCATAACCATCTTTAGCAAAGCAGCAATCTTCTTCTTTTTTTGCAAACGCACCACAACCTATAGGATAGTCTACTCCTGTTGTTGTATAATAAAGTTCATAATTATTAATATTAGATAATCGTGTTACAAAACTTCCATTTACCGGGTTATATTCCTTTTGATAACCATCTTGTATCAACGTAGATAAAAGAGTATTCTCTACTATTTCGTAGTTTTCAATTGGCGGCAATAATTTCTCCTCATAATCTTCAGATAAATCTGCATCTACATAAGGATGCAGTTTTAGAAAATACATCCAAATATCATAGATATCTTTTCTTTCCTTTTTTTTCTTTTCTGTAATAGAATCACCTTGTTTAATATAAAAACCTAAAAAATTTTTATTGTTTTCTACAAGTTGGCCTAGAGGTTTGGGACCAAAAGGTAATATAGAATCTATAGGATGAATAATACTTTGTAAGCTATCTGTTATTCTATTATACTTTATTGAGAATTTAATACTATCTTCTAAAAAACGCTTTTTTGCTAATTCTTTGTAATGAATACTATCTTTAAATGAGCTTTGAATTAACTTTTGAATTTCGTCATGGGTCAATAAATCATATTTAATAATAGTGGCAACCTTTTTTAACCTTTGTTTATATAATTCATACAGAATTATAAATTGGGCTAAAGAATCTTTATTGAATTGTTCTAATTCATTAGGCAATAAAAACCTTTTGAAAGGTGCAGGGACTTTCTTTCCTTTATATGATGTGAAATGAAATTTTCTTATAGCACTTTTTCTACCTCTTGCTTTTCCTATAAATTGATTTCTATAGTTCTTATCATTCTTAATCTTTTCTTCATTAACCAAAATTGAATCAACTTCTTCCTTTAAAAGATATGGTATATCAGTAGTACTAAAATATTTTTTAATATAAGATTCTTCAGCTACATTGTCTTCACTTACAATATTTATTTGATTATTTGTTTCATTTTTATCTTTACATGATAGTTGAAACAAAAGCAAAAAAGACAATATATAATTACGTATTATCATATAACCCTGTCTCCATTTTTAAGTGTAACTTGTTCTGAGTGTAAATGAGTAGAGTGTAAAGTACCTGATGAGTCTCTCCTAAATATATCTCTTCTGATGTTGTTAAAATCGGTATGATTGTAAATACTATCTGAAGTATTATGTCCCGTTACACCTATTCTAAAATAGCTAAATCCAAAAGCACGAAGCGCATTAATAAAACTAACATTTAACTCAGTAGTGCCTTGATAGCTTGTATCAATTGACTCCCCATTAACGTGTAAAGCGCTAGGGTAACAACTAGCATCCACATAGGCAAATCCTGTACATTGAACATTATTATTAAACATAATTAGAGCGCCTATCATGGCAGCTGCTACTTCAAGACTAGGATACAATCTCATTGTTTGATGATAGCGGAGGTTAATGTTGGGATTAATATTTGTAAACTCTAATAATGTAATTGGATTACCTTGGTCTGGATTTCTATTACTAATAAATTTTACTAAAAAGCATTTAGCTACTTCATTTTCATATTCCCACTTTTGGTTTCTATACCATCTAAAACCAACATTAGAAGCAGGCTTCGCCAATATATCTCCTCTCTCATTAGAATACGTGTTTCCTGCACTAACATTAGTTATTCCATATAGTTGATAATTATCTATGAACGTTAACGTATTTAAATTAGGGAATTCAGCTTCTGGATAATCTATTGCTGTTCTTGAGTACCTTTTACGCCTCATTTTATCAGCCATAACCAATTCAAAACCATTTTCTGTACCAGCTGCATTTTCAGATATTCCTTGCATTTCAGAAGTATTATCATTGGCATCATAATATACATAATGAATCCTATTTTGGTCATATGCTAAAGCCAACGCTAAATCTAGATTATCAGTTATTTTGACGATTCCATCATGATAAACTCGAAATTCTATTCGATGATCTAAAATAGTTCCGTCTTGTAATGCTGTAATATCTTCATTCTCTGCAAAGGCATAAGAACTAAAAAATTGGTTATCCCTGCTATACACTATAATGTCATTACTATTATATTGTGGTGTTACAATATCTGCATGCTGATTAGAATCAAAGCCTTGTAGTCTTACTGTATAAGAAAAATATCTATTGTTATTATTATCTTCTTGGGGGTTTCCCGCTAAAGGTTCTAAATGAATAAAACGTTGATGGTTATCACTTAATTGTGTATCTGCTTTTATAGAAATCATTTCATCAATAGTCAAACCTAATAGCATACAGTTTTCCTTATAATTTTTTCCTGAATCAGCTAAATCATTACTTCTAAAAAAATTGATGCTTGGTATTTTAGTAGTATTATTATTGCCTGTGATATTATATTCTCTACATAAGAATTTTAGTCTGTCTCTAAATAACCTGTAAGAATAATTCTGCTCGAACGAAGATAGTTGCTGATCATAAGTGTTTAAATATTCTTTTTCAGAAGTTTTTGCTGTATTTTCATACTCAATTCTTGCATACATAAGTACAAGGCTATCTCCCCAGTAGGCACCATTAATCATATTTAGCTCAAAATTCCCAGTTCCTTCAAGGTTATAATTAGCATCATAATTTGGATGATTTGCATCATAATGCAGTGGCTCTCTAACATATATAGGATTAGTGCTCTCAACAGATCCGACATCTAAATTATCTGGCAAGCTAAATTGTGGGATATCAATAGAACAAAATGCAGAATCATAATAATGTATATTTTCTAAAACACTATTATTAGCATTATTAAAATTGTGCTTAGTTCTATAATAATGCAATCTCACATAATTGCTTATATAAGCACGGGAAGTTCCTGACTGTGTATTTGGAAAAAGTATTCTAAATACATTTGTCCAAGTTGTGTGATCTGAATTCGTTTCATTACCTATAAGCTGATTCGTTTTAAAGTAACGAGAACCAACATTAGTGCTACTTGTATTAGCTACATTTCGAACATCTTTATTGAGATTGGTTTTAGTATAAAGAATAGGACTTATGTTATCATCTATTCGTAAACTAAGTTTTAAAGAGTTTTCATTTCCTGAAGCGTGGATAGCTGTTAAGATGAGTATAGGCCATTGATTTGTTTGATATTCCTGTGCATTAAGAGAGCTATTGCCTGATTGAGTTCTTATTTGGATATTATTAGAGTCTGTACCAGACACCTTGTAATTTTGATAAAAATTATAAGAGTATCCTTTTTCACTTCGTATATCAATATATATCTTATTTTTCGAGTAAAATTTTTCAATTAATTTAGTATATAAAAACTTATTATTACTAGCATTTGTGCTAGTAGTTTGAGTATTATTAGATGCATTTATGTCATAATACTTCACACCCTCATTAAAATGCATGCCATATAAAGCCGCGGGATCTAAAAAATTTAATATTTCTTCTCTTTTAACCCTTTCATTGATACCCGATAAATTTGTTACATCAATAACATAGCCTGAACTTCTAACATAATTAAGGTTAACCAAAAAATTATCTGATTTTAATATAACTTCAAATCCAATTTTGTGAATATTAGAAAACATTCCTAACCATTCACCCTCCATTATATATACAGAATCAATACCTGGAATTAAAAAATTAAACACATCTTCTATATTTACATTACTATTTAACTCCCCATCATCATAACCTAATGTACCATAAGAAGCATCAGAAGGTGGATCTTGCCATATTCTATTAATTAAATCATTTACCCCAGTTCCTTGCGGCAATATAGAATTGTTTTGCTCATCGATTAGTGAGCTCTTCAATATACCCCTATAAATATAGTATTCTACTTCAATCGGCACATCAAGTATAGAACATGGTTTTATAATAATATTTACTAAAGAATTATCAACATTAGATTGCTGAACAATTAATTGACCATCAACACATGCAAAGGCTTTTGCTTCATTTATTAAACTAAAATAAGAGGTTACATTAAATTTTTGGCTTGGGTCAACGCTACTTTGTGATCCGTCTGGATTATCAATTATACTAATTGGACCATAAGCTTCAGTATCACTCTGCGTTGTTAAGTTTGCTGGATCTATAAAAAAATACATAATTTAAGTAGTAATTTTAATAACATTATAAACCTAATCATTTATTTTATTAAACTATATAGTTATTAACTACATAAAATATAATTTAATCAAATAATAACATTATAGATTTAATTAGTTTATGTTTAAATTTTCACTAATTACCAAATACATAGCAATTAGATCATCTACTAAAAAAGGTGGGGGCTTTAATCGTGGATTCTGTAATACAATATTACTTTTACTAAAGTATTAATTAAAATTGAATACAACAACCTTTTTTTATATAAAATTTTAAGATTTATTATCAAGTATAGTTATTTTACGTATTTCTACGGTTTTTAAAAAGTTGAAACTACTCTAAATTTCAGTTCTAATTTATAATAGAACACAGCTAGCTAACGCAATAATTATGTATACTCAAAAAAACATAAGTCAACCAAGCTATAAAAAAGCTTTAGCTATTCATAAAAAAACTACTTCAATTTTAAAAGATAATAGCCCTCAAGCTATTCAACTTCAAAAATTGAAAGACCTTAGTCAAGTTAGTTTGCAAAATCAAGAACTCTTGCAACTTCAAAAAATTTCAGATATTTTTTTGGACTACCATCCATCTATAATTCAAGAAAAAACAAACTATAACCATCCCACAAATCATGTATTTCAACTGTCAAGAAGAAGAGAAGAGTTTACTCCAAGACAAAAAGCAAAAATATTAGCTAAAAACAGAAAAAAAAATAACAACTTTTATACCTGTGAGAATTGTGGTTTTAAACACCGTCAAATTCGCTACGCTACTTATAGAGGAAGAAGAACCGGTGATGGCTCATTTCATATAGACCATAAAGTTGCAGCCTCTCACGGAGGTAGAGCACTTATGGGAAATGCGAGAGTTCTATGTGGCACTTGTAATACTTCTAAAGGTAACCGGGATGCGGCTAAAAGAACCGGAAGAAGTAAATTTAGAGCATTACATGGAAAGATATATCCTAAAGATTACCAAATAAAGAGAAGAAAGTATTGAAAAACTGTTGTATCGAGAACAGAATTTTAGCTTCAAGTCCTGTTTCCATACAAAAATCTTAATCGATTTTCATGCGAAATGACGGTCTTGAAGTTAAAATAATAAGACGCACTAGAAATTTTCAAAAGAAAAACAACTCAAGTAAAATTACTTGTTTTTTATTTCGAGTAGTTCTACGCTATTAGGTTTAATCAACTAATCCTAAGTTTGTTAATAAAGAGTTAAAAATATGTTGAACAAGGCACTAGGTTTTATAAAAAATCAATTGGAAGAATACCTTGCCATTCAAACAGAAGATGGAGATATTTTAAACTTTTCCAACTTAAAAAACTCTGCTGATAGTGATTTGCAGGCTAATAAAATTAACCTAACCATTGTTAATATAGAAGAAGAAGAAAGTATGGCTCACCGAAATCCACATATGAAAACTTCTAACGGAATAATTAAAAAGAACCCTCCTGTATATTTAAACATTTACCTTTTATTTTCGGTGAACTTTAAAGATAAGTTTTACTTAAAAGGCTTAAACTTACTTTCCCATATCATTAGCTTTTTTCAGCAACATAGTGTTTTTGATGCTTCCCAATATTCCCTACCCGATTCCATTGCCAAATTAAATTTTGAATTGGTCAATATGAAGATTGAGCATATGAGCCACTTTTGGGGAGCCTTAGGAGCCAATTACCAACCCTCGGTGATTTACAAAATGCGAATGTTAAGTATTGATGCTGAAAGCATTATTACTAAAGAAACAGAAATCAATCAACCAAACATTCAAGGAAAACAATGAAGGAATTATTCAACATATACGTTTTCCACGAATATGATAAAGGAATATGTCCGCACATTCAACTCCGTCCCTTCCCCCAACTTTGGGAATTTGAAAAAAATAACCGCTTTAGATTCCGAATAAATAACGGCTCCATACAGGTATTCATAGAAGAAGATGAATCTCCATTACAAGAATTAGAATATGTATGCTTTTGGTTAACGTATACGCATGAAGATTTTATTTATTACACAGAGCTACCCAAAACAGAATCAAAAAATCTATTGAAATGGAATCCTGATAAAAATAAGAGTGGTAATAGATTACTAAGCATTAATGCTAACGGATTTGATACCGAAAAACAAACTTCTATTCCGCAAAATACTTTAGGAGTTATTCAAATCCCAACAGCTTTATTGATAGAACAAGAGTCTATTGATTTTCAACTGAACTTTCAAAGTAAAAAAACCTATTGGGAATACCATGTGTATGCTCCTTCTACAGCTATCAATTTTAAGGAATGTGAATGGAGTCTTAAAGATGTTCAGAAAAAATGGGAATTTCAATTAATAGCACAAGAAAATAATAAATCGATTTTTCGATCAGCAGCTACCCTACCCTTTTATTCAAAAGCAGAAAAACGCATCACCCTAACTTGGCATAAAAAGCAGAATAGTTTTGAAAGTAAAGAATTTTCAAAAAGCATTCCTTTTCCCAATTATCAGCACCAACAACTTAATAATAACGAGTACACAACTATTACTTATATAAATATTTAACTAATTAAAATTTTAAACTATGGCGTTAACTTTAAAAACTCCCGGGGTTTACATTGAAGAGAAAAGTGCATTCCCCAATGCGGTAGTCGGTGTTGAGACAGCAGTTCCTGCTTTTATAGGTTATACCGAAATAGCCGATTTTAAAGGACAATCCTTGCTGCAGAAACCGGTAAGGATAGAATCCCTTAAGCAATACGAACAAATGTTTGGAAAAGGTCCACAAACCAAATACGATTTAACCAAATTAGGGGATGCTTCCGATAAAAAAGATGATGGTAAAGCAGGTGATGATACCGCTAGCCAAGAGCCTGATTTAAAAATAGACGGCGAAGGATATACTATTGCCGTAAACAATAATAGTGATTTTCTTCTTTACAATTCCTTAAAATTTTTCTACCAAAACGGAGGCGGTACATGTTTTATTATCGCTGTGGGAACTTACGGCAATCAAACTGTTGCTCCAGATTTTAATAAATCTCCTTTTGAAGATGGAATTAAAAGGTTAGAAAAAGAAACCGAACCTACTATGTTGGTGATTCCTGATGCTACTTTATTGGATGCTGATAATTGTTATTCTTTACAGCAACAAATGCTTATGCATTGTGGAGAACAACAAAACAGGGTGGCCATTTTAGATGTTTACAATGGTGATCATGGGCTAGAAGATCCTGACTATAATCCGGTAGATGAATTTAGAAATCAAGTTGCTTCCGATTACCTAAGTTACGGAGCCGCTTATTATCCTTACGTACATACCACGATTACTGAATCTAATGAAATTACCTATCAAAATTTAAGTGATAGCGGACTTACCACCTTAAAAGGAATTATTAATGCCTATGTAGATAAATTGAATCCCGGCCAGCAAAAAACCATTCAGGATTTTGTTTCGCAAATGGATGCCACTCCTCAAGCTGATGCTGGAGACGATTCAAAACCGGAAGACCCTAAAAAGAAAGGAAATGCAAAACCAGCCGATGATTCTAAAAATCTTTCAGCTCCACCTGCAGATCCAAATACAATCAATAGCGTTCTTTCCATAGCCATTCCCAATTATAAAATGGTGATGGATACCATTCTTCAAAAAAAGAACTTACTACCGCCTTCCGGAGGAATCGCCGGGGTTTACACCTCTGTAGATAACCAAGATGGAGTCTGGAAAGCTCCTGCCAATGTAGCCATGAGCAGTGTGATCTCACCGGCAGTACTTATTGACCATAATCAACAACAAGACCTTAACGCCCCCATTTTAGGAAAAGCCATTTGTGCTATTCGTCCGTTTGTAGGACTGGGGAATTTGGTTTGGGGTGCAAGGACTTTAGATGCCAATAGTATGGACTGGCGTTATATTAATGTACGTCGGACGATGATTATGTTGGAGCAATCTATAAAATTTGCTTGTAAAGCTTATGTTTTTGAACCGAATGTAAAAAGCACTTGGGTTTCTGTAAAAGCAATGATTTCTAATTTCCTCATCAATATGTGGAAACAAGGAGCCTTAGCCGGAGCTGTTCCTGCAGATGCATTCTCTGTACAAATAGGATTAGGAACCACGATGACCGCAGAAGATATTTTAGAAGGCAAAATGATAGTAGAAGTAAAAGTTGCCATCTCTAGACCTGCAGAATTCATTGTTATCTCGTTCGAACAAGAAATGCAAAAATCATAAAAAAATTAATTCAACTAACCTTTAAATATATATATCATGGCAGACGATGGCTCAAAACAAAGTACTTCCGACCAAAATTGGCCTATTTCAAAATTTTATTTTACGGTAGATTTTGGGGGAGCAATGAAAAACACTTCCTTTCAAGAAATATCGGGTTTAGATATAGAATCTCAACCTATCGAATATAGAGCTGGGGACAGTTCGGTTTTTTCAACAATTAAAATGCCCGGTATTACCAAATCAGGAAATGTCACCTTTAAAAAAGGAGTATTTGTAAAAGACAACCAATTCTTCGCTTGGTACGAGCAAATTAAAATGAATACCATCAAACGGGTAACGGTAACCATTAAATTATTAGATGAAAGCGGTAGCCCAACAATGACGTGGACATTAAATAATGCTTGGCCTACCAAAATTACCGGGACAGATTTAAAATCTGATGGTAATGAAGTAGCGGTAGAAACCATAGAAGTAGCTCACGAAGGATTAGTGATCGCAAATGCATAAGTATGGAATTTTCGTATCCCGCTCCCGGATTTTATTTTCAAGTAAAAATAGGTTTACAAACTTATTCTTTTAAAGAAGTAAGTGGAATCGAGTTTAGTACAGATTTCGAAGAAATAGCTTCGGGAGGGGAAAACGATTTTAAGTATAAAGCCTTTAGCAGAAGAAAATATTCAGATTTAGAACTAAAGAAAGGCTTTATTCCGAGGGATTCCCTATTGGCAGAATTTTTAAATTTTTCGATCATCAATTCGCCTGCGGTCATTTCTAAATTAAAAATGTATCCCATTATTGTGCATTTACTGGATAAAGAAGGTACTCCTTCGCAAAGTTGGATTTTTTACGAGCCGGTGCCTTCCAAATGGAAGTTGGGAAACTTGGATGCAATGGAAAACAATTATTTGATGGAATCAATCACTTTTTCATACAATCATTTTCACTCTATTTAATAAAACTTATGACACTCATTATAAAAGAACTGATTGTAAAATCTACGATTATCGACCGTTCCCTAAAGCGGAACAAGGAGATATCACCAGAAGAAAAAGAAGAAATCATCAATGCTTGTTTAAAGAAGTTAAAACGGGAACTTCGCTATAAAAATAGATAAGGAAAGTTTCTTGATAGCAGAAAAAGTAATTCCATTTTTAGCAATAAGGTTACTTCTTGTCATGCTGAACTTGTTTCAGCATCTCATAGCACTATTGATTTTAAATTACTTAAAACAAGTTCAAGTTCAGTATAGATTATGGCGAACCATATTCCATTTTAAAACAAATGAATGATGAATACACACGCAGACAAAATCCAAAAGCCTGAAAGTAAATCGGTGGCTACGCATAAAAAGCAGAAAAATGGCCCGGCTACTTTTCAGTTGATGGATAAGCGTTCAGAAGCAGTAACCCAGCGAAAGCTGCAAACTATGGCTAATGAAAGCAATCAGGTTTCGCAATTGCGCTCGCTTCAGGAAAAGACTTATCAAAGTTCTTTAGAAGAAAAAAATGCTATTCAGAAAAAGCCTAACAACACTGGTTTACCCGACAATTTAAAAACAGGAATTGAAAACCTTTCCGGATATTCCATGGATGATGTAAAAGTACATTACAACTCCGCTAAACCCGCTCAGTTAAATGCGCACGCTTACGCACAAGGAACCAATATTCATCTAGCATCAGGACAAGAAAAACATTTACCACACGAAGCTTGGCACGTCGTTCAACAAAAGCAAGGACGAGTACAACCTACGATGCAGCTAAAAGGAAAAGTGAATATTAACGATGATAAGGGATTGGAAAAAGAAGCAGATGAGATGGGTGCGAAAGCTATTCAATTGCTAGTTAATACTAAATCAGCGATGAATTTTAAAAATAGTAGATTATCTCAATCTCAAGTTTCTGATTCAAATTCAAAAATAATTTTTGATGTGATACAAGGAGTATTTGTTTATTCTTTTCTATCCCATAGGATAAAAAATAGTGATAAAAATGATAAGTACTATGAGGATATAGGCTTCATCAGAGTGATTAATCCATTAGGAGGTTTTGTTTGGGCAGATAGAAGAAATGTTGAATGCGTAAAAGAACTTTTGGGTTATTCTCCTGATATTACTAATAATGAGATGTCAGAAATTCGTGCATTCACGATTAGTGCTCCCACTCACGATAAGGGTTGGCAGAGTAAAACCCAATATAATAATAGAATAAATTGTATTAGGGAAGCTTTAAAGATTATTTATTCAGTATATGATGCCTCCAAACTATATATACTGACTGCGCCTGAATATTTCTTTGCAGCTCCAAGTAAGGATAGCCATTTTATGGATAAGAAAGAATTTGATTATATTTCTAGTCAGTTGCAATCCATTGCTTCCTCTTTACCACCCAATTTGGTTATGGTTCCAGGGACAATAGGTTATTCCGAAGTTATTACAAAAGAGGAACTGGAATCGGAAGTAGCCAAATTGCAAATAAAGCATGATCAATTATTGAATTATGTATCTTCTTATAGAGATGTTGAAAAAAATGAAAAAAACATAGCTTTATATACGAGGGAATATGTAAAAAAAGAATATGAATTTGACTGGGAGTATGAAACCAAACAATTAAAAGATAAGAGTAGTACAAAAAAGCTATTCAATAGAGCTTTGGTTTTTTATAATCAAACTATGGAAGTTTATGATAAGATGTTTGAATCTGTCTCTGGAGAAAGAGATAGAGGTAAAGGTGATGACGGCAAACTCTTTGAACATGGTACTGCTCCTTTTGTACGTGAATACAAGGGTATTAAGATAGCCCTTCAGGTTTGCTCTGATTATGCTTATGAGAGTTTAAGAGGTCTTGATATTAAACCTGATATTCAACTTGTGCCAGCATCTAACTATGGAGGTGCTGAAAGTTTTCAACAAGCAAAAACTCTTTTAAAAGCAGATAGTAAAGGAAGTTCGGTTACAAAAATGGTGAAAGAAGGTAAGAAACAAGTTCAAGAACAAGATCATGAATGGGAACTTAACTCTTTAGAAAAAACAACACTATCGTATTATTCGATTAAAAAGTAGATGATACTCAATAAATCTCATATTGATAAATCAGATACCTGATTCTAAGCGAAATTTCTATGAATCAACCTTATAAAGTATTTCACAGAAACATGTTTTCACACTTTAAAAATTCACTAGTGGGGGCAAGCATCAAGATATTACCCCTACCAAAATAAACTATTTCCATGAACCAAGGACTCGTCAACTTAACCATTTATGCTTATACCGATGTGGCTTTTTCTTCTTCGGCAGGAAGTTATAAAACCTTAATTAATCCGGAGAGTTATAGCCATCAACACGGGGTGAGTTTTTCTGAAACCAAATCGGTAGCAGAAGGTGCGGGAAATGCTCCTAAATTCAATACCGTTCAATCAGAAAAAGTCAGTTTCACCATGTATATCGACGGGACCGGTATTAAAAACAATATAGGAAGCATTGCCAAAGAAATTACGAGTCTAAAAAAAGTGGTCTATCAATATGAGGGTTCAATTCATCGTACGAAATACCTAAAATTATCCTTTGGGGCATTGGTATTCTATTGCAACCTAGAAAGCATGCAAATTCATTATACCATGTTTTCTTCTTCCGGTGAACCCCTACGGGCAAAAATAGATTTCAGTTTTGTAGGCTATACCAATCCGGCACTATTATCGGCCAATGCCAATAAGCAATCGCCCGATATGAACCATATTAAAACCATCACGGCTACTTCTAGCCTTCCCAATTTATGTGAGGAGGTTTATAAAAATGCTAATTTATACGAACAAGTTGCTAAGCTAAATGACTTAGATAGTTTTCGAGGATTAACACCCGGATTAGAATTGGCATTTCCACAACTAAAACAATAAATTTATGGCTGCTACAGACTTACTTACTTTACAATTACTTATCGAAGGCTCTGCAGCTTCGGGAACAATTAGAAGCATTACTATCCATAACGCCATTAATCAAATTCCTGAAGCTACCATTATTCTAAACGACGGTAGTAAAGCCGCTGAAAGTTTCGATTTAAGTGATTCCGGCAAGTACGATCCCGGGAAAAGTATAGAAGTCAAGGCAGGTTATCACAATAAAGAACAATCGATTTTTAAAGGTATTATCGTTAACCAGTCCATTCAAGTTCATCCGCAAGAAGGTCCATCGATGATGCTTACTTGCAGGCATCATATTTTAAAAACCACCTTATGTCCCAATAGTGCCTACTATCAAAAATCCAAAGACAGTGATATCATTAGCAAAATACTTAAATCCTATAGCCTTCAAAATTCGGTTGATGCTACATCCAACACCCACGAAACCATTCTTCAGTACAATACCACCGATTGGGATTTTATATTGAATCGGGCGGCTTTAAATGGACTCCTTGTTTATACCGAACAAGATCAAGTAAACATTGTAAAACCTGGCGTATCTGGAGAAAGTGTTTACACCATTAGCTACGGAACTAATTTAATCGATATGGATATTGCTATCAATAGCGAGAATCAAGTTTCGGGGATTACTGCAAAAGCTTGGGATGCCGATCAGCAAAAAATAACCTCCCAAACCGCCACAGAACCAAGCGTTAATAAAGAAGGAAGACTGGACGGAAAAAAACTGGGTGGCGTACTTCAGCAAAAAAGGAAACTACAAACCACCACTTTTCAGGAAGAAGCTGAACTTAAATCTTGGGCAGACGCACAGTTTCTTTTTAACCGATTGGCAAGATTCAGTGGCTACATTAGCTGTACGGGAAATTCTGAAGTAAAGTTAAATTCATTGGTAAGCTTAGAAGGTTTATCAAAAACCTTAAATGGAGATATGTTTGTCAATTCTATTGTTCATCAATTAGAAGGAGGACACTGGCAAACAGAACTGGGCATAGGTTTTCATGAAGAATGGTTTTCGTATAAGAATCCCTCCTCTTCTACTTCCACAGCAATTACAGGATTGCAAATTGCCACGGTAAAACAAATTCAAGAAGATCCTCAATCACGTTATCGAGTAAAAATTTCTTTTCCTCTATTAGAAGACGATTCTGATGGAATTTGGGCCAGGCTCAACAGTTTTTACGCTTCCAATGAAGTGGGAGCCTTTTTTTATCCCGAAGTAGGTGACGAAGTAATTGTGGGCTTTTTAGAAGACAAGCCTTCTGCTCCCATTATCTTAGGAAGTATGTACAGTAAAAAAAATAAAAGCTATCAAGAGCCGGATGAAAAAAATACCCACAAAACCATTCTGACCAAAAGTAAACTAAAACTTGATTTTGATGATGAAAATAAAATCATCACCCTAGAAACCCCTGCAAAAAATACGGTAGTGATCAACGATAAAGAGAAAAGCATTAGCTGTAAAGATCAACACAGTAACTCTTGGGAGATGAACGAAGATGGCATCACTATATCCAGTAATAAAAACATCACGATGAAAGCCACGAGTGATATTTCCCTTCAAGCACAAAATATTTCTTTAAAAGCCGATAACGGAATCACTCAAAAATCGGTCAGCAATACGGTTACCGCTGATAATGCACTTAGTTTAAAAGGATTGAACGTTTCGGTTAAAGCCGATGCAAGCCTTTCGGCACAAGCGCAAGCCAGTACAGAAATAAAAGCTTCCGGAAATACCTCGATTAAAGGAGCAATGGTAATGATTAATTAAAAAATAATGGAATGTCCTCAATAAATCATAAGGTGTTGTCGTCACCTTGAACTTGATTCAGGGTGTCATCACAATAGTTTATTTTTCAATACAGTATAAGATTCCGGATCAAGCCTGCTTCGCCGGCTGGCAAGTCTGGAATGACGAAAATAAAGAATTATTAAAAATTACGGGTAATCAAAAAAGCAATGATAAATTCAAAAAAAACTTCCATAGATCACAAGAAAGCTTTTTTAGGAAAAGGTTGGAGCTTTCCTGTTCGCTTTAATTGGGCCACCAAAAATGTAGAAATGGTAACCGCTGAAAAAGATATTGAAGAAAGTCTTTTTATCTTACTTAATACCATAAAAAAAGAGCGCGTGATGCGACCACAATATGGTCACGATTTACTTCCCTTAGTGTTTAAAAAAATAGACAATTCCCTACTCCATCTTTTGGAAGACAGCATTACCAAAGCCATTACTTTATACGAAAGCCGAATAGATTTAATACAAGTTAAATTAAACCATCACATTCAAGAAGGTTTTATAGAAATAGAATTACTGTATGTGGTGAGAAAAACCAATAGTCGGCATAATGTGGTTTTTCCATTTTACCTGTCTCAAGGTACGCACGTAGAACAATTAGAAACTTCAAAAAAATAACTGATTTATGGAGTTTTTAAAACCTCCCGATATTGAAACCAGGACACCCAACCAATTGATGTTACACCTATTGGAGTTTTATCAGCAGATTCCTTTTAGAGAAGATCATCAAGTGAAAGGGAATTGGGATGAATTGTTTAAAGATCAGTTGCTTTTCTTTCAGATAGAACTTTTTGAAAAAAAACTGGATGTTTTTCAACGAAAACGAGAAATTCTCTTGAATAATTGGGAAGTAACTCCGTTCGCCAAGTATCAAAATTTTCTTTCAGAATTAATTGAACTAGTAGAAAGATGGTTATCTCTTTCGCTAGCCTACGGAATTGAATGGATTTGGAAAGAAATAAGGGATAGTCTAAAAGATATCCATTCAGATCGTTTACAGCTATTTCATAACATTAACGAGGAACAAAATTCGTTACTGAAAACTTTTTTGCGAGAAGACGAAAAAGCCTTTAGTGTTGAAAATAATATAGCTTATAAAAAACAAGAATTTGAAGATTACAGCTACCGTATATTAAACTGCTTGCTTCACCTACAGCGAAATGTAAAAAGAAAAGATTGGGCCCAGTGGATTTCTACCCAAGAACATCCGCCGCATATAGGATTGCTCTATGGTTTTTCCCAAGCCTTTGAATTGGTTAAAAAAAAGTTGAATCAACTTCCACAACGGCATCTTGATTTTTATTACCAAACGGTTTTACAGCAGCAAAAGAAAAAAGCCACTCCTGATTTCACCTATATTTTTATTCAGTTAAAAGAAGGTGTTTATCAGTATGAGTTACCTAATCATACCCTATTTAAAGCCGGAACAAACCCTGATGAAACTCCTATTGAATTCAGCAATTATCAACCGGTAACTTTATCGGGAGCCAAAATCACCCATTTAAGTACCCTATTGGTTCATGCTTCACCCCAAAACCATCCGTTGGAAACAGCCAAAGGAATTAGCGGAATTTATTATAAAAACATTCCGTTAAAAGAAAGAAATCATTTCGACAACCCAAAACCTTGGAAACTTTTTGGGAAACCCAGCGAAAACAGCCTGACTACTATGGGTTGGGCCATCGCCTCTCCCCTTTTCTATACTACCAGCGGAGAAAGAAGCTACCAACTCAATTTTCAGTTTACCGAAGAAAGTAGTCAGAAAGCAAGGCTACTCCTAAAAAAAATGGCAGATAAAAGTTCTTATTCGTTAGAACAACTCTATCATTATTTCTTTTATGAAAATTTTGAAGTGAGGATCACCGCCCTTTCCGGTTGGAAATCTGTTTCGTATGCGTTTAAAGTTCATGATTTTTTAAACGAAGAATCCAACAGCATTCAATTAATATTTCATTTATCGGCAAAAGAAGAAGCTTGGATTTCTTTCAACAAAAAAATTCATCCCTCTGCGTATGAAGAAAAATATCCACTTATAGAAATTGTTCCTAAAAACAACACTTCTTACTATCCTTATTCTTTTTTAAAACAATTGGTTTGGAAAAAATGTGATATAGAAATTGAAGTAAGAAATAGTACTTCCATTCAACTTTATAACAAGCATGGATTAATTGACCAAAGTGCACCGTTTCCGCTTTTAGGGGTAAACCCTACTGCGAATGACGAATTTTATATAGGAAATACAGAATGGTCACACAAAAACCTTCAGAACTTAACGATAGCCATAGAATGGGACCAACTTCCATACCCTAATTTTGAAAACTATTATCAAGAATATGAAACTGGATGTTTTAAAGATGAAGACTTCCAGATTGTCACACCGGAGGAGAAACCTCCTCAAACTCATCAATTGTTTAACTTAACTAAAGAAGGAAAATTAAACACCTCTACTTCTTGGAAAAATATCCTGATCAATAAAAAGATGCCGGGTATTCCTCCCGCGTCATTATTAAATTTAAATGAAAATAGAGACGCATTTATTCCATTTAAACTGGTTTCTCCAAAGTATGGTTTTGGGCAAGGAATCTATAGAAACGAAATGATTAATTTCTCTAAAAAACAAATTCAATTCTCCAAAAAGAAACGTCCTATCGTTCCGCCAAATCCACCATTTGTCCCTTATGCAAAAAGGTTGATCGTTAATTATAAAAGCAGTAATAGTATAAATTTAGGAACGATTAGTAAAAAAGAAAATACAGTACCATTTTCTATTTACCATTTACATCCATTGGGAATTGCTCCTGCCTTTAAAAACAATCACATAAGCAGCAATCGGTTAATTCCCAATTTAAAAAAACGAGGCTATTTGTATATGGGTGTTCAGCAATTAATCCCTGGACAAAGCCTATCGCTGTACTTTAAACTAAAAAAGAGTTTTGCCAATACCGATTATGCAAAAAACACATTTCTTATTGAATACCTTGATGGAGATAGCTGGAAAGTGCTTGATCAAGGAAAAATACTAAAATCTAGCATTAGTGAAGGAACTTCTTCGGGAACGCTAAGTTTTAAAACCCCAAGTTCGTTATCAAGCCATCATCCTTTTTTTAGTACTGAAAATTACTGGTTTCGGTTTTCTGTTGATCAAAAATTCATATCATACATCGGCGATTGTGAATGTATTGTTACCAATCCGGTGACCGTGAGCCGTCATCAAATTGAAAACTATAATTCCTATCAACATATTCCTGCACAACGCATCAATAGTACGAAAGAAACCATCAAAGAAATTGATAAAATTAGGCAACCTATGCCTTCTATTGGAGGGAAAAATGCTGAAAAAAAACAAGAATTTTATAAGCGGGTTTCCCAGCGTTTGCAACATAAAAACCGAATGGTTAAAACAAATGACTATAAAAACTTACTCTATGAAAATTTTGAAGATATCAAATGGGTAAAAGTAGTTACTCCTGCTAGTTCTAAAAAAGTGAAAGCCGGAGAAGTACATCTGGTCATGATGCCAAGGTTTAAAAGCCTTCATGAAATGTCTGAATTATCATTTAATGGCACCCGAATAAACCAAATTAAAAATTTTATACAAGCTAAAACATTTCCGGGGATAGGGATCAAGGTATTTTCACCATTGCCTGAAATCGTAAAAGTGTATGCCAACTTAGTAATTAATGCCCATCACTCTATTCCTTCTTTAGAAGAAATTAATCAAGTGATCAATGAAGAAATTGCTCCGTGGTTAGCTAATCATGATTTTAAAAACAGTGACAAAGCACCGGATAACTCATTTAACATCCTAAAACTTACTTCAAGATTAAAAAAATTAGCATTTGTAAAAGAAGTAAAAAATTGTGGCGCTATTAAACTCTCCTATACGCAAGGGAACTATAATTACACAGATACTGCAGAAGGAGAGGAAATTTTAGAACCTACTTCTTATAAAAATATTTTTATTCCTGCAGAAGATCATAAAATAAGTTTTTATAAAGAAGAGTGTTCAAATGAAATCTTAGGAAACGCTATTGGAGGTATGGTTGTCGGTTCTGATTTAATTATTAAAAAACAGGATATTCAAAAGCAAGAAAATAAAACCAACACAGAGAAAAAAGAAAATTACCATTTGGTAAAAGTAAACCCTAAAAAAAATAATTATGGAAACTACTAATACTAATCAACACCTATATAACCGCGAAAGTCTTATTGAAAAATTTAAAAACGGTTCGCGTCCTCAAGAAAATGATTTTAAAGCTCTTATCGAATCTACCATTAACAAATTGGATGACGGCTTATCCAATAATTTCACCGATGGTTTGCAGCTTGCGCCTTCGCAAAAAAACAGTAATAAACTCATTAGTTTTTATGAAGACTTGAACCAACAAGAATCCGATTGGAATCTGGGTTTGGAGAATATAGAAAATGAAAAATCACTACAAATTAAATCAGGTGATAATTCAGATGCACTTTGTACTTTTCATTCTTCACAGCGAGTAGGAATTTCCAATCCCAAACCAAAATATAATTTAGATGTAGCCGGAGCAATAGGTATGCATAGCCGAGTGGGAACTTTTGCTCAAGGTAAATTATTGGCAGATGGAAAATGGCATCCTATACTTGAAAATTTAAAAGATATACAAGCTTTTGAAATTGTAGCGCACGCGTATGCAGAAAAAGGAGAAGGTAAATATGCGTTATTACACGCTTTTCTAATGAATGCTTATGCCGGAAAAAGAGGAAAAATTAAGAAAACGCATAATCATTTTGGATGGAAATGGTGGCATCGCTTACAATTAAGATGGAAAGGAACTCCGTTTAATTATAGCCTAGAAATTAGAACTGCCAGTGATTACGGCAAAAATGCTTTTATGGAATACAATATTTGCAAGTTATTATAATTGATAATACATGCTCTTTTTCAAAAATTCTTCATCAATATTAATCACATTGTTCATTAAAGCGTAAACAACCAATCCTGCTGTATTTTTTGCTCCGGTTTTATCTAAAATATGCTGCCGGTGACCTTCAATGGTACGTACCGATCTAAAAATTTTCTCAGAAATTTCGTGATTGGTCAAGCCGTGACAAATCCAATACAATACTTCTTTTTCTTTCTTGGTAAGGTATTCTTTAATTTCAAAAAAAGGCCTTTGCTGCTGTTGTGATTGACTTCTTATTGCTTCCGCAAAGTCATTGGTTAAATAAATTCCTTTTTGGTAAACAGTTTCTAAAGCTAAGGTCAATTCTTCCGGTTGTGTAAGTTTGGGTAAAAAAGCATTAACACCTAACTTCACCATATATTTAACAAAACTAGGACTATAATAAGACGTTAAGATAATAATTTTGATGTCTGGAGATAATTTATTCAGCTGCTTCGTAGTTTCTATACCATCCATCGGCTTCATCCGTAGATCAAGAAGACATATATCAGGTTGAACCGGACTTGTTTTTATTTTCTCGATAAGTTTATCACCACAACAAGTACTATAGACTACTTCAAAATTTTCATAATCTTCTAGAATACGAACCAATCCGTTTCTAAATAATATCTCGTCATCAGCTAATGCAAGGCGTATCATTTTAAATGATAAATTAATTGGTTGGCTTATCAAATATAACATTTTTAATCGTTAAAAAACGCATATTATCGATAAAAATATTTATGCTCTAAAATTTTAACAAACCAAACACTTAACAGTGTATAATATAAATTTCACCAACACTACTCCACTCTTATTCTTCACCAACTACTTTCTTTTTATACCATAGTTTAAATTGAAAAAGCTTCGATATTTTATAAGTTTTTATCTTAACTCCAAATTTCACCTATTCGAAATCAAGTTAAATTAAGTATTTATACTCTTTTATTGTAGCTCTATCTTTAGCAAATTCATCGTATGGTAAAACGATATTTGTTATTTCTAGGTATAGCTCTACTATTTAGTCTTAGTCTCACTAATACTAATGTTTATGCCTATGAAATAAATGAAAAAGTAGAGAAAAAAGATACGATTAAAAAGCCTCAAACCAATTTAATTAAGTATGCTAATTTTTTTATTCATTTATTTAAAAAGAAAAAAATAATTAGGCCTAGAGTCCTTAAAAAGCGTCTGCCCCACTTAATTGCTACTCGATTTCAGAATCTCAAAAAATTTAAAAATTCCTCTTCTTTTCTAGAGAAAGATTGGGACTCTATACAAGATATTAAAAAACTAAAGTACCACTCTGTAAACGACACCACGCATAAACGGGTATTTGGTTTTCACCCCTATTGGATGGGAAGTGCTTATAAAAATTATGATTTTGAATTACTTACCGATATTGCGTATTTCTCTTTTGAACTCGATCCAAAATCAGGGACATTAAAAAAAACAGAAAGTTGGAAAAAAACATCCTTAATTGATTCTGCAAGAGCATATCACTGCAACCTATATTTTACAATATCAAATTTTACCAATAGTAACAATACTACTTTTCTAGAAAACAAAAAAGCGCAGCAAAAAACAGAAGAAGAGGTTTTAAAAATCTTAAAAAAACATGAATTACAAGGTGTGGTTTTAGATTTTGAAGACGTTCCCAAAGCACAAAAAAGTAATCTTGAAGCTTTTATCAAGCAACTATCCCAAAGCCTTGAAAAAGAGAAAAAAACCGTCTGCATCACCTTGCCCGCTATTAATAATGGAGTTTATGATGTTAGCTTGCTAGAAAAATATGTCGCTTATTTTTTACTGATGGGTTATGACTACTTTGGTTCTTGGAGTAATACAGCAGGACCTATCGCTCCTATGAATAGTGAAAACATTTGGGGAAGTTATAGTGTAGAAAAATCGGTAAACGATTACCTAAAAAAAGGACTCTCCAGAAATCAATTAATTTTAACGGTTCCCTATTATGGGGGACTATGGCAAACCGAAGACTCATCACTTCCTGCAAAAGCAAAGAAATTTGACTCCCACTTAACTTACCGACAGCTCAAAGAGAAATTACCCCACGTATTTTCTTATGATAAATTGAGTAAATCTGCCTATTACAGCTACTTAAAAGATGGGAGTCACCAACAAGTATGGTTTGAAGATTCTACAAGCCTTGCTCACAAATACGATTTTATTAATCGTGAAAACCTAGCTGGAGTAGGGATCTGGGCGTTGGGTTACGACAATGGTTATAACGAACTTTGGTCGGTACTCGACAAAAAGTTTGGAAGCAAAGATGGAACCATTCCTGGCGATTTAAAAATTCCTAAAAAAGAACTTACTGTTCCTGTAGATTTAGCCATTAAAAAAAATCCATTTACAGGAAATTATCTTCTTATTAAAAGCATACTCTTGGCAATAGTATTTGCTTTTCTGTTGGCCTTTTTAATTTCCTTACGAAGAAAACGGGTAAGAAACTTTTTGCTTCAGCACGCATACGCCAGCTTGTTAGTTTTACTTAGTGTGACTATTGCACTTTGCTGGTTGGGATTTCATTTTAAATACACCAATTATTTAATTATTGGGCTTATAGGTTTAGTGATTGGTTTTGCATTTCAAATGCTGTACAAAAACACCACATTTATAAAATTTTTCAATCATAAAATGCCGTGATGAAAACCCTACAAAAAGTATTGGCTAAATTTTTTTTAACCGCAATGATCATTTTAGGATTGGCAATTTTGCTGAGTCTGATCACGCATCAATGGTTGTCTGAAGAATTTAAAAATTTACCGGATCTACTAAAAGAAACCCATATTTCAGTTGATGAATATTGGGGTTTAATTTTTCTTTTTTACCTCTTGTTTTTTATCGTAGTAAAATTATTGGATTCGATAATTGCTATTTTACTAACCAACTATAAATCTTGACATTATGAGTTTTGAAGTTTGTATGGGTGCACAACTCAGTTGTTCATTTGGAACCGCACCGGCCCAACTTATGGTTTTGCCCCTCAATCGGGTTTTAACTTCCCATATGCCTGCTGCCAATATCATGGATCATATTCCATTAGTCAATATTTTACCTTTTGCCATGTGTACTTCCATAGCCAATCCAACAGTGGCAGCGGCTACTACAGCAGCTTTTGGTGTACTTACCCCCATGCCATGCATTCCTGTAGTTCCTGCGCCATGGACACCGGGAAATCCTACGTTGATGATTGGAAATCAACCTTGTATAAGTAATTCTTCTACCTGTATGTGTGCTTGGGGTGGAATGATTTCTGTAATGAATGCCGGACAAACCACCGTAAATGTTTAAATCTTAAACTTTGAAGATTGATCAAATAGAAAATAAAGATTCTAATTATTACAAGTTTCGAAAAGAGGCTTTATCCTGGATAGAGAAAATTAGCGGTGACGAATGGACCGATTATAATTCTCACGATCCGGGAATTACCCTATTGGAAGCTTTCTGTTATATCCTTACGGAAATTGAATACAAAACCAAATTTTCGATGGAAGATATTCTTTATTCTTCCAGCATTCCTACTTCAGAAATTCTTACAGCAAACGCTTTGTATCCCGCTGAACTTATTTTCCCTACCTCTCCCGTAACCTCCGAAGATTTTAGAATGAAAATCCTCGATGAACTAAAAGGCGTTAGAAATGTATGGATAATTAACAACAGCAAAAACAACAAACTGAAAAGTGAAATTATCATCGAGCTTAGCCACAACGCTCAAAAAGAACAGGAGCAAGAACGGGTAACCAATTTTGTAAAAAGACATAAAATCTTAGGGTTGGAAATAGATGTAGATAATATCACTTTTCTAAAGATTGAAAAATATAAATTACACGGCCAATTATATATTGAACCCCAAGCTTCACCAGAAAAAACCTTTGCCCAACTGCTTTACCTGTTTAACGAGAAATTGGTCAATGTAGAACCTACCTCCTATTCTTTATCTAATTTAATGAACAAAGGTGAGCCTTTGGAAGAAATTTTTGAAGGGCCATTCATGGAACAAGGCTTTATTCTTGATAAAGATTTACAAGCTTACCACGAAGTTTTAGATTTAAATGAAATCAAACATCACCTTATTGAAAGTAAATGGGTAGAAAATTTTACTCATTTTGGAATCAGCCGGGAAAATGAACAAAAAATAGTAGATCCGCACTTTAAAATTAAAAATGAACTTCCTTTTTTGGCTCCAAATATGCTTCATCCGGTAAAAGTATATCAAGAAGCTAAGTTAATTGAATTGAATAAGGAGGAAGTGTTTTATCAATACGGAAAAATCACTCAAAATTTAAAACGTCAATATCATTTAAATAACGATAGTGAGACTTTTTCCTTCTCAGAGCATGTAAAGAAGCGGAATATTTCCAAATTTCATCGACTTCTGGAAGATCTCCCCACACTTTATAAAATTACCGATAAAAACGAATTGCACAGCAATTATTCTACTGCTAAAGATCTAGATAATACGCAGCTAAAAAACTTTATTCTACCCTTGGAGCAATTCATGGCCAATGTGATGAAAAGCATTGAAGAATTTGGAAAATATTACCAAGTAAAAAGTCCTTCTGTATATTACAATCAACAGCCGCTAAAAAATTCAGAAATTAAATTAAGCTATGCAACGGTTCATAAAATTGATTTTTTAAAAAAACGAAATCAAGTGCTGGATCATTTACTTAGCCGGTTCAACATTCAGCTGGATTATAAAATTCATGACTTATTTTACGGGAAATTGCGACGCTCGTTACAGCAACAACTCAACTGCAAAGAACTGTTTCTTCAATACCTCCCGGAATTAACTTCTGCAACGGCTTACACTTCTCATCAATTTAAAGAACAAATCAGTTTTCTGGAGCTGGAAATTTTATTGCGTTTATGGATTGATAAACTTCCGCAAAAACCATTCTACAAAAGCCTCGATAAGTTCGAGATTTCCATTTATCAACTCAATGAAGACGCACAGGTTATCGGGCAAAATTACTTACGTGATTATTACGACCAAGCCCCCTATTGGGAAGAATACTGGTTTTATGTAAAGGATGAAAAACCCTTAGAAAATATCTTAAAATCGGGCATCGATAAAACTAATTATACCATTGAAAAAAATACCGGACATCATGAATATTCGGTTTGCTTGCAAACAGGAGAAACCAATTATAAAAACATTATTTACCGAACGCATCGCAAACAGAAAGCTTATGGAGCTATTAAATTAGCGGTTAGAAAATTTTACCAAATCAATCAACGAAGTGAAGGTTTTTATTTATTAGACCATTCTAGAATTGCCAATAAACGCTTATATAGCTTACATACCGTTAGCTTTATTTTTCCGGCCTGGAGCATAAGGTTTCAGTCGGTTGCCTTTCAAAAAAAGACAGAAAAACTTATTTGTGATTGTCTTCCTGCTCATTTAAAAATAAATTTTGTGTGGTTGGATTATGAAGCCATGAAGTTTTTTGAAATGGAATCTTTGATTTATGAAAAATCGGCTTCCGAAGAAATCAACTTTTCAGAAGAAATCGTACAATTCCTTTCTACTAGAATCGATGAGCAACGCTAAAGATCCATATATCCAAGCTTTTCAATTTGATTTATTTCATTTGAGTGAAAAATCACATCATCATACGGAAGACCGGTGCGTTAAAATTTTTGATCAGAGTTTACGAAGAACCACCCAAAACCTTTTTACAAAATATGCTGAAAACGAGGAAATTTTCCTTGAAAAATTGGAACTGGATTTAGGTGAACTTTACCAAGAAGATTTAGAACAACAATTGCCATTAGCTTTTGAAAAAGCCTTGGAAGAACAGCTAAACCAATACTTTAAAAACGTCTATCCCACTTTAAAAAAACAGAAAGATAAAACGCTCGTTAAATCAATTTCATCATCCGTATTTTATTATTTAAACTATGGATTTTTCCCTTGGTATTATCAAGAAAAAGAAAGCTTTTTAACACTCTGGGGAAGAAAGCTTCCATATCAAAATTTTATTACAGAAGCTTTCCAACATCCTTGGAAAACCAACGAAATTAACCGTTTAAGCTTACACTTAATTGAGCCCTACTGGCAAAAAACCTTACAAGCTTTTGTTCCTCAACAAGTTGAATTTATAAGTACCTACCAACAAGAAGTTATAAAAGTTCAAGAAGAAATAAGTTTAAAAAGCTTATCCAAATATCGACTTAGCTTTCTGGTGAAAAAGTTTATTCTCACGTATATTTTTATGACGCGGGGTTCTTTTTTCTCCAAAAAGCAATTCCTTGAAAATCAGTTACAACAAATCGCGAATCATTACCATATTGAATACAAGACTTTAGTTGAATTATTTATTAACCATATTAAAAATATTCCACAGCAATCCTTTCTTCAACAAGAATTATACATGCTTTTATGTAGCATGCGAGAAGATATTTTAACGCCTGTTTTTGCGGAAAAAAGTCAGCAAAAAAACCTTCAACTTCATGAAATTGAATGCTATTTAGAAGCTCCTTCTAGTAATAGGAAAATTGAAAATCAACATTTAAAAAATAGCCTTTTTTCTTACCGGTTACGTCAAAAAATTAAGTTACAATGGTTATCGCCCCTTCAAGAAAAAAAACTTTATCAATTATTGCAGGTAAACATTGGCGAAACCACTACCCTACAAATAAAAAAATACCATCAACTTTTATACAAACAGCGGGAATTGATTGAAGAAAAACCACCGGAAACTAATTTTAAAAAAGCCGTTTGGGAGTTTACGCTAGATTATTTTAGCTATTCATTTTCTTCTTATTTTCAGCTTAAATCCTTTATAATTTACCACACCAAAGCCATAAGTAATCAATATAACCTGAGTTATACCCAATTTTTAACTACACTAATTTACTGTGCCGAAAGCTTTTTTTCTTCAGCAAGCTCCCAGTTAGAATTGTTATATGTAATTAAGCAACTCTCACAAACTTCATTATTTATAAAAAAACCAGCGAATAAAGAGAAGTACTCAACAATCTTGGAAAAGATCGTGAATATAACCCGTGAAAAAGGAAAAATTACGGCGGAAGAAATCCTGAAACAGATTCAACTTTTAAGCAAAAATCAATCAAGCATCGAAGTGATTTACCTATTGATAGAAGAATTGAATACGTCTAAAAAAGTGGAACCTTCAACTGCAAAATTAATGCTAAAGGAATTAAATGTCCTTTTACAGAAATTGACCTTACAAAGCTTTCCTGAGCTATCATTTACTGACCAATTAGTGATTCTTTCTTCTGCTACTTCAACAGAATTAAAACAACTAAAAAACCATCAACTAAGCTTTTATACTTTTAAAAAAATCCTTCATCATGAATCATTTTTAAGTATAGAAACGATTAAAAATGTTCAAAAGGTATTTCAGCAGAAAGAAATTAAAACTCAGTTTTTCGAAAAATGGATGTTTACCTTAACTACGGTAGAACAAGAGAATTTTATGAAGATTTTCACGCCTCATCATCGCTTTTTAATTGAAGTTTGGCAACTTTTGAGTACTGAATTTCCTCTACCTCAATACAAAAAACTTTATGAGTATTTTTTTAGTGAATTCATCCTAATCGGTTTTAGGGAAACTCCTTCTTCTTTTTGGAAAAACCAACTTCCGAAAATAGCTAGTCAATTGGGTTTATCTTCAGTTGAATTACGGGAGCGGCTATTGCAAAAAAGTTTCTACCATAGCTCCTATCCTCAACGATTTTATCAACATTTCTTGTTTTTGTCGAGACTTACCGATACTTCACCAACCTCTTTCCCTACGTTGGCAGCGCTTAAAATTTTAAAGAAATTTTTCCCGAAAGGAAAGTTTTTAACTGAAGGTAAGAAGGATTGGAAAACGCTCGTGATTTCATTAAAAAAGTTAACCGAATTACCGTATCAAGAATTATGGGAAAAGCGATTGTTTATTGACTTTTCCAAAACAGATTTCAGAAAAACCATACCGCATTTACCTAAAGAATTCTTGTACTTGCTCCAGGTTTTACAACAGCGTTACCAACTGGAACAAACGTGGAAAAAATTCAATAAAATTTATAGGTTAAATTCTTTTGAATTGTTCCTGCTAACGATGGTTACTAAAGAAGAACTAGAAAAAATCAAGTTTCAATTCACTTCTATTTCATCACAGGAATTGAAGCCATGGACTCAAGTATTGCTGATGCAAAAAGATTATTTTGAAGTATGGCTAAATCGTCCTACTTCTACTAAAAAACAGCTTTTTGACACTGCTTTTATTGAAAATGCTACTGTTTTAAAGGAATTTTATATAGGATTAGAGAAAATATATGCAGCATTACCTGCCAATGAACGTCCGCATCGTTTTCAACTCTTTGAAGCTCACTTTTGGAAAGTGCTTTTTTATGCTATACAAAAGAAAGAACCCCAAGCTTGGACTATAATTATAAATTGGTTGGCTTCTTTAAAACTACAACATCCTGCTGATTTCATTTTGAAAATAGAAAAAGTTGGCTTTCAATTTTGTCGGCAACAAGAATGGAAAAACTGGAAGGAAATTCAACAAAAAAATACGGATAAAGCTTTAGAGATTTCTGCTGAAGAAGAAGTAAAAGAAGAACTTCCGGAAGGAAGATGGGAAATGACCAACACAGGCTTGGTGATTCTTCATCCGTTTTTAAAACAGCTTTTTACAGGATTGGGGTATGTTTTACCGACGGGAAAATTTAAATCTACCACCGAAAAGCAAAGAGCAGTATTGCTTTTGCATTTTCTTGCCACCGGAAAAACAATAAGTGAGGAAGAAGAAATAGACGAAGGAGAATTTACTTTCCCAAAAATTTTATGTGGTTTTCCCGTAACAGAAGTGATTGTTCCTTCTGCCTTAACTGAAAAAGAAATGGCCATAGCTACCGATCTTTTAAAAGCTTGTTTGATGCATTGGGAAAAACTGAAAAACAGTAGTATTCGTTCGTTACGCTATACGTTTCTCCAGCGTAAAGGTTTTGTTGAAAAGGTCGAAAACGCTTACCAATTAACGGTAGAAAAAAGCGGCACCGATATTTTACTGGATTCGCTTCCTTGGTCATTTTCCATGATAAAGCTCCCTTGGCTAAAGGAAACGATTTTTAGTTCGTGGCGGTGATTATTAAACTCTTTTTGTTGTACAATAGAAATAAGAGTTAAGAAAAATGTATTGAGAAAATTAATTTTTCTGTAACTCACTTCTCGATAAAATTTATTAATTTTTTAGTTTTTTACCTTTAATTCCGGTTGCGCAACCAAAAAAATACTCTATATATTCAATTTGAAATTTCCTTTCGTTAAAAATTTTAAATACATTTTTTGAATTTCCATATGCTTCTGTATAAATGCCTAACATTTTATATGTATTTGGATTACCAAGAAATAATTTTCCTAAAACTGGAATAATATTTTTTAGATAAAACATATACATACTTCTTAATGATTTATTTTCTGGAACGGAAACATCAATGAGTGAGAACTCTCCATTAGGTTTAAGAATACGTTCAATTTCAATTGATAATTTTCGTAGTTGTTCATTATTAAAAGTTTTTAATCCAAAACCTGAAATAACTAAATCTACTGTTTCATCAGAAATCGAATTATCAAATACATTTTCTTTCAGAATTTCAATTTTTGAATTTTTAAACTTTAATTTATTTAATTCAGCTCGGTTTATCATTTCAGTTGAAAAATCTAATCCAATTAATTTAGAATTATCTCCTGAATTTTTTAAAATAAATTTCCAACATTCTACCATTCCTGTCATCAAGTCAACAATTATAGAGCCTTCTTTAATTTTAATTTCTTCCACACATTTACGTCTCCATCTTTCACTAAATCCGAATGATGTTATATAATTTACTCTTGAATAAGAACTACTCATTTTATCAAATAGTTTCTCTACAAATTTTGGATCGTATATTTCTTTCATTTACATAAAACTAGAATTATTTGATATGATTGATTAACCGGCCCATTGTCGATTAACCGAAAAAGGCTGTGTAGCCATTACCTGTTTTTAGTTTTAAACAAAGCTTTCAATTCTTTTTGGTGAAGGATTAATTGTATAGCTAATAACATAACTGGTTGCCAAAGTAGGTAAGGATTTAAAAAACTATTTTTGTCTGCAATTTTGATATATTCTGTATTTCCATCTTTAAATATGACAAAAGAATATATAGCTAAAAATAAAACTGAAATTGTTTTCACCATAAATGAAAATTTTGTTTTAGGAAATGTAAATAAGAAATTATAAGCAAAAAATAATAATATTGGTGATACAAAAAATCCAGCAATTACAAAAGCCAATACTGTTCCTAAATTACTTAATTGATTTAAAAACATTCCTAGTAATAATAGTATTAGGTATCCGGTGAAATATACTATAAATGAAAACAGTACATTTAAAAATAAGTTGAGAAACCTGTTTTTTTTATAAGAAATCACATAAGTAATGCCTAGAAAAACACCAAGTGGTATTGGATACGTATAAAAATTGAATTTTATAAAAAATAAAATCAATGCACAAATTACGGGAAGTAAAATTATTTTAATTATAGTAATCATGTTCATATTAATTACACCCCAAATCTTGGATAGTTATTGTATTTTCACTTTCCAGTAAATGTTTAAGGTCGTTTTTATCAACCTTTACAACTTCAGGATTTTTTGTTACTGCCTGACCTCCACTATTTTCGTAATTTTCATCACCTTCAATCCAATCTTTAATTTCTTCCTGCATATTTTCCCAAGTAGCTTCGGCAATATTATAATAAGTATTTTCATCACAATCTGAACTAGTAAATGGATTTAATTTAATAAAATCAGCAACTTTGGCAACATCTACTGCTTTAGTATATAATTCAAAATTGTTATTCTCATTTATAAATATACCCCATTTTCGATTACCTGAAAATGGTTGAGTAGCCATTACCTGTTTTTAGTTTTAAACAAAGCTTTCAATTCTTTTTGGTGAAGGATTAATTGTAGAGCCAATGCCATAATCACTTGCCAAAGAAGAAAAGGGTTTAGAAGTTTAGTGTCGAAAAAATTGTTATCGGAAATATAATCCATTATATAAAATGTATAGAATGATATAATAAACATTAAAGTTAAAGTGATTGTCATCACATAGATGTTGAATTTTGTTTTAAATAATTCAAATATGTATGAATAACTGTAATACAATAGTATAGGAGATATGATAAATGCAGAAATTATTATTGCACTTATATTCCCTAAATCACCAAAACCACCCAATAATTTTCCTAGAAAAAAACTTCCAAAATAACCAACAAAAAAAGAAAGATATGAGAAGAACACGCAAAGTAACAAACTTTTTAAAAAGTTAAATTTGAATTTATTTATATTAATTAAGCCAATAACTAAAGTAAAAATTAAAGGAAACATGAATAAGTTTTTACCTTGATAGTAGTATAAAATTAACCAGCAAATAATAGGAGGGAAAATAACTTTACTTAATAGAATAACATTGTTTTTTTTATCACAGTATTCATCTCTTTAATTACAGTTGCTTATTATTTGATTTATATTCTCATTACTAGTAAGTATTTCTATAATTTTCTCTTTATCAACCTGAACTGCCTTCGGTGCGTTTATAGTTGCTTGGCCATCTCCATCATTTTCTATCCAGTTTTTTATCTCTTGTTGCATGTTTTTCCAAGTAGCTTCAGCAATATTATAATAGGTGTCTTGTTGGCAAGGATCACTTCCAAATGCCAATGCTTTAACTAAAGCAGAAACTTTTCCAACATCTCTGGCTCTTGTAAAAAGTGCAAGATTACCGTTTTGGTAAATTAACCTGCCTCAGCCCTATTCTATTGTATATAAAAGTTTTAAAAATTATTAATTTTTAGACTTAAACAATGTTTTTAATTCTTTTTGATACAAAATCAACTGTAATGCTAGAACCATTATAAATTGCCATACAACAAATAAATAATCATCTTTATGAAAAAATCGGATTATTCCATATATGACTAAAACAATTATAGAACTCCATTTAATATATTTAAAATAATTAGTTTTTTCAGCATTAAAAATAATTCTATAGCAATAAAACATGAGTAAAGGAGGTACGACCAAAACCATAATCAAAAAAATAAATTTCTCTATAATACCATAACCTGTTTTTTCTAAATCAATGTTTTGAAATATAAATCCAATCCCTAAATATATCCCAAAGGATATAAAGAAAACTAAGTAAGATGATATGATAGAAATTAAAAAGCTTAATAAATAATTGTATTTAGTTTTTCCATAATTAAAAAATACAATAATGATGCTAAATATCAATATTAATTGATACTTCACATATTGTTTCAATCCCAGTATCAATAACACACAAAGAATTGCAGGCAGAATGATTCTACTTACTAAAAATATGCTTTTTAACAATGATGATTTCATAACTAATTGCAATTGCTTAATATTTGATCAATAGATTCATTGGTAGTAAGTATTTCTTCAACAGTTTCTCGTTTGACAAGAATAGCCTTTGGTTCATTAACACTTGCCTGCCCTCCACCTTCATTTTCAATCCATTCTTTAATTTCATTTTGCATATTCGTCCAAGTTGCTCCTGCAATATTATAATAGGTGTCTTGTTGGCAAGGATCACTTCCAAATGACAATGCATTGACTAAAGCAGAAACTTTTGCAACATCTCTGGCTCTTGTAAAAAGTACAAGATTACCGTTTTGGTAGATTAACCTGCCTCACCGCTATTCTATTGTCTATAAAAGTTTTAAACATTATTAATTTTTAGACTTAAACAATGTTTTTAATTCTTTTTGATACAAAATCAACTGTAAAGCTAAAGCCACAATAAATTGCCAGATAATAAACATTTTAGTATTGTTTCCTAATAGAGCTTTTGTTAATACAAGAATAACCAAAATAACAATTGAACTAAATGCTATTAAATAAAAGAAACTGCTTCTTCTTGTTTTAAATAGAAATGAATAAAGATAAAGCGTTAATAAAGGAGCTATTATAGCAATCGATACTATATTGTTTGAATTAAAAAAGATATTATCTAATTGTGTAATGTTTAATCTAAAAAACAATATTATTTTTTTAAAAAAATAATATATTCCAGAACCTATAGCCATAGATGAAAAAAAAACTAAAAAACATAGATTTAATGACAGCACAAGACTTATAATAATATTATATTTTATTTTATTTAGATTTAGAATAATTAATATAATACCAAATAGAGATATTATAAAATATATAGAATTGTATTTGAAATATTCAATACTTCCAAATAAAAACACAACTGATGCGCATAAAATAGCAGGTAAAATAATTCTAGCGAATAATAATATGTTATTTTTCAGTGAATTCATAATTAATTGCAATTACTCAATATTTGCTGAATAGATTCGTTATTGGTCAATACTTCTTTAATGGTTTCTTTTTTTACATTTACAGTAGTTGGTGTATTAACATTTGCTTGCCCGCCATTACTGTTTATCCAATTAGCAATTTCTTGTTGTAAATTTTGCCAAGTGGCTTCAGCGATATCATAGTAAGTTTCTTGTTGGCATTCTGTATTTGCCCCAATATTTAATAATATACTTATATTAGCAACATCTACAGCTCTGGTGAAAAATTCAAAATTACCACTTTGATTGATTAACCAACCCCATTGTCGATTACCTGAAAAAGGTTGAGTACCATTACTTGGTGTTGAAATGGTAGAAATTGTCCAGTAGTTATTAGTAAAATCAGAAACCATAATTGCTCCATCATCAGTAGCAATTGAAGGTAAAAAGCCCGAAGCTTCAGCTTCAATTAGCAAAATAGAAGCTATTGGATTACTTGAAACAAAATCATCTCCATCTTGGGATATTAACGGAATAAATTCCCAATTAATATCTCCTGTGTCTTCTAAATCTATATTCCCATCAAAATTAGAATCACAACTAAACTGAAAGTCCTCTTTTTCTCCACTAGCCAAATCGGTAAATTTTTCCCGAAAGGCTTGATAAATTTCGTCTTCACTATCGGGGTTTCCATCGTTATTAAAATCTGGATAATTGGTGATTTCAACACCATAATAATCTATATTGGCCAAGGGTACATTACCCTCTGAAATAGGTTGATTGAAATAACCTGGTGTAATTTGGTTTAATGTATTCAGTCGATCCAGACAAGCTTGGGGTATGGTATGATTGTATAGGTCTAGATAATTGGAAGTATCCATTCCGTTTTGTTCTGCACAGTCTTGTATTAATGCCCAAGGATTTTGTTCTAAAATATCGTTCAGTTCATTAAACCTATCAAAACGGGCCTCCGGAATTTCTTCTGTTATTTCTAGAAATTCCTGTATTTTTTCCATGACTGCTAAGGGTATTTGCCCATTTTCTCTATTTTCTTCCAAAAATTCAATTATAGTCAATGTATTTTCATTTTTAAGGCTAGTATTATCTTCTGTAAGATATATAAGTAGTTCTAAAAGTATATCGTTTAATTCTGGCGTTATAAATGGCGAAAGTACCATATCAAAAAGATTATCTATTATCGCTAAGATATTACTTCTTTGATTATTATCTATAAGCCAATCTTTTACTGTTTCGTCGGCATTTATAAGCGTAACAATTGTGGCTATTTTCATTTCGGTAAATTCATCTATTACCTTAACCTCTGGAACTTGGGTAAAAGGTACAACAACCATCCCACTCGGGTAACTTTCCCCACTTGGCATATGTATGGGATTATTCTCGGGCGATGGTGCTCCACCACCGCCACCGCCACCGCCGCCACCGCCAACGACTCCGACGCTACCATCTTCCGTGTACAATTTAGCACAGGGGATGGAACTTCCTCCACTACCACATAATGGTTGGTGGCCACTTTCGCAGCCCGGTTCTCCACAACAACATTGAGAGATTTCATCGCAGGTATGACTTCCAGAACAATTGCATGGAACCTCGTTAGAAGTAGCCATAGGAAGGCAAGGATTACTTAAAATATAACCGAATACAGGCTCCCATCCTATAGGCTCGTCTGTATCTATATCGTAACGTACAATAAAACCATTGGCATTAGCTTGATTATCTTCAATTACTACTAAATTTTCATAATATGATTTTCTCCCATTATAAAATTCTTTCTCTAATGGAACTATTCCTGTACTGTAGGAGGTACCTGACTCATTTTCTAAAACATAAGTATTGCCATATAATAAGTGCGTAAAGTTATCTTTCTGCGCATTTTTGTTGACATACTTTTGAAAATCTATTACTTCTGTTGCTTTTTTTGATGTTTTATTAGAAAAATTTTTATTAATTCTATCGCTAGAACTTTTATTTAAAGATTCTTCTTCATCTTTTTCACAACTTATCAAAAGTATAAGTGAAATAAATATAAAGTAAATTTGAAGTGTATTCTTCATAATAGAAATTAATTTGTAAGTTGTTGATTTACATAAAACTAAAACAAACAATTAACTCCTAAAAACATATAATGTTAAAATTTCTGTTTTGTATATAATTAAATGTAATTAGAAAAGTTTTTTAATTGTAATCGTCAATTTTTGATGAATAATAATATGAAGTAAGTATTATATCTATAAGAAACTTTAAAACTCCTCTACTCTTTTAAAATATCCAGAATTGAGTTGGTTTAATAGACTTTTTTTCGCGGAAGAATTGTTATTTAATCTTTTATTTATAAAGAGATATTTAGTTAGCTTAAAATAATCAAAAGGCATGACTTTTATAAGTTATTTACTTTTAGTGCTTCTTAATTTTTTAAATTCAACACCGTCATTTCGTGTGAAAATTGGCAACGGTTTTTGTAGCGGGAATAGGACTTGGAGTTAAAATTCAGTTCTCGATACAATTTTGCGTCGTTTCACTGCACAAAATTACTCGAACAGACGAATTTTAATTTCTCGATATACCTACGGATAACTATATATGATTTCTTTTACCTACTATTCCTCATCATAATTATCTGCAGTTTGCAATAATTGTTCTTCAAATTTATAAATATCGTCTATCGTTTCAATAGGTTCTTTGGTTTCTTTTCGATCCCTGTCAAAAAGACTGATGTATTTTTTACTGCCGTTTAGGTGTAATCGGCAAAGTGGTTTTCTATTGTTATCGTCTAGTAAAATACCAAAATAAGATTGGGTATCACGATGTACAATCCTTTCTTTAGGCAATTTTCTTCGAAGAATCGCCACGACTATTTGATAGGCCTCTAATTCTTCTTCGGTAGTTTCTATTTTACTTTTAGGCTCCTCTTCTATTTGTTCTTCTATTTTCTGCTTTTCTTCTTCTTTGGTTAACGCAGAATTTAAACGATCATTCACTTTTTCACTAATGATTTGAGAGAATGCTTTTTCTACCAAATCAGTGAATTCTTCCATTACGTTAGATGTCAATCGGCCCCCATAGGTTCTTCCTGCAAATAACCTTACAAATTCTGAAGAAGGTGAATGCAATTCTTGATCGATAATGCTTTTAATTTCACGGGTATATTTTAGATTGCTGGCATTATCTACAATTTTACAAACATCAAATTTAGATTTATGGAATTTCTCAATTTCCTTTACCGTAGTTTCTTTAAGGTTGGTGATATCAAACTCTAAAAATGGTTTTTCATCCATTTTATTGGTCTCTTCCAAATCAGTATAAAACCGATAGGTGATGCCATTGGTGAGTAAAGCAAATCTAGTTTTGGTGACATGAAAATAACGGAAAAGCTGAGAGTTATGTACGTTTAAATCTTGTTTCCAATGTTTGCATTCTACAATTAAGATAGGCTCTCCATTCTGAAAAACGGCATAATCTACCTTCTCCCCTTTTTTAAGTCCTAAATCGGCCGTGAATTCCGGAATAACTTCTGTTGGATTAAATGCATCGTAACCTAAAATATTGATAAAAGGTAAGGTAAATGCATGTTTAGTAGATTCTTCGGTTTGTATTTGCTCTTTTAGTTGTTCTACTTTATCGGCAAGCCCTTTAAGTTGGTTGAATAGTTCCATAACTTTATAGTTATTTATAATCGTTTATGAGTTCAACCCAAACTTACCCCATTTACATCAACTAAAATTACGGAAACCCGTATGCAAGGTTTTTTCAACCATATCAAAATATATTTTCTTCTTTTTTTAATTCGCGTTGGATAGCAAAATTTACCGAAGCTTCACTCAATTGTTCTGTGGTATCTTCAGTTAATAAGCGAGCGGTTTGCAGGATGTTAATGAGTGTTCCGCCGGTGAGCTGATGTTCTTCAGCCATTTTTTCTAAATAAGCTTCTGAAAGCCCCAAGTCTTTATGAAAAATAGTTTTCCATAACTTCATACGCTGTTGTACTTCCGGTGTTTTAAAATGCACTACCGACTGAAATCTACGAATAAAGGCTTCATCTAAGTTATGTTGCAGGTTGGTGGCCAAAATAATAAGTTCAGGATAGTTTTCTATACGTTGTAAGAGGTAAGCAATTTCTTGATTGGCATGCCGATCGTTCGCATTTTGTTGCTGACTCCTACTCCCAAAAATAGCATCGGCTTCATCAAAAAATAAAATCCATTGATTATGCTCTGCCCTCGCAAAAATCTTTTCAAGGTTTTTAATGGTTTCTCCAATGTATTTAGAAATAATCATCGACAGATCTACCCGATATACCGGAACGTTTAGTTTTTTTCCCAATAAGGAAGCAGCCAAGGTTTTTCCGGTTCCTGAAGGGCCAAAAAATAAGCTACGATAGCCTTTTTTAAGCCATTTAGCATAGTATTGCTTTTCCTGGAAAAGCCCTTTGTAGGTGTGCCATTTTAAAATTTCTTCTAAATGACGTTGCACTTTTGGTGAAACTACTAAATCTTCCCAGTTTAAGTTGGTGGTGATTTCCTGCGCTGGAAAATCGGCATTAAATTCAGCTTTGTATTTGCTTCCCGTGAGTAATAAATATTCTATTTCTAAAGTTAAAGCTACAGGAGTATTTAACCGGTTTTGAAAATTGGTATGGGCATAATCTAAAATATGCTCTTGGTAAAAAAAGTGATCCTGCTCAAAAAAAGTATAGATTTTTAAAGGTAAAGCCTCCGGAATATCATTCAATAAAAATGCGACGGTACGGTACGTGGGGATAAATTTGTCTTCTTTAATGATACCGCCAAATTCCGGATAAGCTTTTTGAGTAACTGAATTTTCAATAAGAAACGGGTTGAAAATTTCAGGCTTTAGATTTTTAGCCAAAGCAACAGCGAGGATCACCCGCTCTTCCATATCTAACTGATGATCTAATAAAAATTGCTCGTAAGCGGTATCTATTCCAATAATCGGAGGTTGAATCTCATCGATAGACTTATTGCTTTGTTCATGAAAAAAGCTTTCAAACCGAAATAGTATAAGTTGTTTGAGCCAGATAAATTCTTTTTCTAAAAAAAGATTGATCCCTTTTTCATGTAAATCTTCCATATTTTTTAATATACGGTAAGGTAAAATTTAACAACTTAAACAACTAGCGTATAAATACTTGGTTTTTAAATTGTATAGAAAAACGTAATTTCATTTAAAAAATTAGATTTTCTGCTATATATTTAAAGAAATTATAAACCAAAAACTATTTATTATGAACGGAAATTCAAATGAGATTAGCCTTGACACAGCCATTGATTGGGCTAAAAAATGGAGACAAGTAGAAGGAACTTACAATGCACATCATTCCTTAAAAGCTTTTTTTATTCCTAAAGAAGATATTCTTGCACTATTGGCAGAAGGTATTGATGGAATAAGGGCTTATGTAGGTGTAGATGAAAACGATAAGGAAAAACTAATGATGGTAGGTACCAAACATAATATAAATCCTGACTCTCCAGATAAGTATGAAGACATGTTACCCGATAGAACCGGTAGGTTAAACGGTATAATTTTAGATTTCACTTCCCCATGTCCTCACATGTGTGACCGTAACAGTACTTTATATAAACTAGATTAATTGCTTGATGGGCATAGATACTTTATTATCTTATATAAGTACAGGTGCTTTATTAATTAATGTTATACTTTACCTTATAGGCTTTAGAAATTCTTCTAACACCTATAAGGTTGTTTTTTTGTACCTCATTCTGTCATTTTTAATTCAAGGGATAGCATTAGTTTTTTCACAATTAAGCCTAAATAATCATTTTTTATCGACTTACTATTTACTTATTCGATTTTCTTTATTGAGTTTATTCTTCTTCTGTTTATTTCGAGAAATTGGCTTAAATAGATTAAAAAATACTGTGCTCGTTATTAGTAGTATTGCTTTGCTTACAGTTTTGTCTCAATACCTCATGAAGCCTACACTTTATTATCAATTTAATCCCATAGGTTTTTTGATAACGTCATTGGTATTAATTGTATTTGCGGTGATTTATCTTTATGAACTCTTGTCCAGAAAAAATTATTATTTGTTTTTTGTACTGGGATTACTAATTTACCTTATTAGTAGTTCTATTATTTTTATAAGTGCAACAGATATTATTAATATCAATAATGAGTTGAATTATTATATATGGATTATCAACGCATCACTTTACTTGGGATATCAGGTATTAATTTCTTGGCAGTGGAAAGAGCTTCACTTTTCGAAGGAGAAACCTCAATAATGGTATTTAGCCTTTTATGCTTTTTACTGGTCTTAAGTATAGTTGTAGCCTTATTTTTCTTTTTCTCTAAAAAGAAACTCGTTCAAAAAGAATTGGAGAAAAAAAATCTAGAAATACTTCATCAAAAAGAATTATTGGAAGCGAACCTTTTGGTACAGGAAGAGGAACGCAAACGTATTGGTGGCGAACTTCACGACGATATTAGCTCACAATTGAATTTGATGGCCATGGATCTTCAATTATTAAATAGGCCTCAAATGACTACGGAAGAATTACAAAATACAAGAAAACATCTGTTAGCTTTAATTACGAAGGCCAACGAAAGTTCAAGAAAAATTGCCCATAACCTTTTCCCTCCATTACTGGAGAAATTTGGATTAGGCGCAGCGATGGAAGAGCTTATTGACGATACCAACTTTAGTAATGTAGTTCGTATTGATTTTGAGAATGAATATGACTTAGATTTATTTACAACAGAAGAACAACTCCATATCTATAGGATATTCCAAGAACTCATCAATAATTCCATAAAGCACGGGCAAGCTTCTCACATTCAGATAAAAGTTGTAGTTTTAGAAAAATTTATAAATTTTTCTTATACCGATGATGGATTTGGTTTCAATATTGAGAAACAAGATCATAAAAAATCGGGATTAGGACTTAAAAATATTGAAAACAGAATCTTTTTTCTAAAAGGAAAATCTCAACTAGCATCAAAAGTAGGAAAAGGAATACGATATGATTTTTGGATTCCTTTAAAATAAAAAAACCAGCGATTATAGTCACCCAAAGTTTTAGATTCTTACCCCACAGACCCTAAAACCGATTATAATTTAGCTGGTTTTTGAATATTTTATCTAGTCCCTACTCAAAATTAAATCATTATTTCTATCAACGTATCATCTTTTCTCTTATTTAGACAAAAACAGGTAGTTCTACTTGTTTTTATTATTTTAAAATATCAATCCTTTTTTTGTGTATCAACAGAGAAATTGCACACAAAAGATGAATCAATTTCGTTTAAAACAATTTTTGATATGGTATTTTTATATCCTATTTTTCATTTAAAACTTAACTCATGAAATTTAAATTTTTAATTCTATTTCTGTTTACCTCTTTATTCCTACATGCACAGGAGCGCTTTGTGGATCCTCTTTTTAAGTCCAAAAAAGCAATTGAACGTACGTATGCCCAAAAAGACGGAGAAGACTTAAAGCTGTACATCTATGAACCTCAAAATGATAAATCAACCAAAAGACCGGTGATCATTTTTATGCACGGCGGTGGATTTGGAGTGGGATCTCCCCATAACAAGGATGAGGTGAAGTTTGCCAAAGAATGTGCTCAACGGGGTTTTGTAGCAGTACAAATTGGCTACCGGTTAACCCGAAAGGGGAAATCTTTTGGTTGTGATTTTTCTGCGGAAGGAAAACGGGAAACTTTTAAGAAAGCTGCTAAAGATTACCTTGATGCCGTTACTTATATGATTCAACACAAAGATGAATTTCATATTGATCCTCATAAAATTATCGCCGGAGGAAGCAGTGCCGGAGCTGAAGCTATTTTACATGCGGTTTATCAGCAAGAATTATTATGGGAAGAAAACTCAACTTACGAAGACATCGATTTTGCAGGGGTATTTTCGTTAGCCGGAGCTATATTGGACACCCGGTATATGAATGATGAAAATACTACACCTGCCATCTTTTTCCACGGAACTGATGATAATTTGGTGCCTTATGCTACCGCTGCACATCATTATTGTGAAAAATCACAACCTGGCTATTTAATTTTGGATGGTTCTAGAAGTATTGCTAACCGATTAAAAGAATTAAACACTGCTTACTTACTTTATACGTTTAAAGGAGCAAAACACGAAATCTCTAGCATTCCGTTTGATTACTTACCCGAAATCTTCTCTTATGTTAAGGATGTTTTTCTGGAAAACAATTTTAAACAAACCGAAGTAGTTATTGACTAAAATAGAAAACCCTGAAGAATTCACTTCAGGGTTTGTTTTTATAAAATTTTAAAAAAAGAGTTTTTATTTATTTAAGGCCATAATTGCTTTGGAGTTTACAAACTCTTTTACGCCAAAACCTCCGTGTTCCCTTCCATAACCGGAATCTTTTACACCACCAAATGGCATATTGGGCTGTGCCAGTCCGAAAGAATTAATAAATACCATTCCGGTATCAAAATGCTTTTTAGCTAGTTCAAAGGCTTTTTCTTCATCTTTCGTGAAAATTCCGCCACCTAAACCAAACTTGCTGGAATTGGCAATGTTAAACGCATCTTCTTCATCTTTTGCTTTTATTAATGAAGCTACCGGACCAAAAAGTTCATCGTCGTAAGCCGGCATTCCCGGTTTTAAATTGTCGAGAATAGTAGCGGGATAATAGTATCCTTTTTGGTTAGGTATTTCTCCCCCACATAATACTTTAGCTCCTTTGTTAACACTTTCCTGAACTTGATCGTGTAATTCGTCACGTAGATCTTTTCTAGCCATCGGACCAATTTTTGCTTCATCACCGGTAGGGTCTCCAAAGGTGATGGTTTTCATTTTTTCTACAAATGCTTTTTTGAAATCTTCATAAATCTCTTCTTCTACAATAAAGCGTTTGGCAGCTACACAGGTTTCTCCATTATTATACACCCTACCTTGTACACATTTTTTCACGGCTAATTCAAGATCAGCATCTTTTAAGACAATATAGGCATCATTAGAACCTAATTCTAATACGGTTTTCTTTAATTTTTCTCCTGCTTTTTTGGCGATAATTCTACCAGCAGATGGACTTCCGGTTAAGGTTACCCCTCTCACTAGTTCATGATCAATGATTTTATCGGATAAATCGTGATCTATGACTAATACTTTAAAAAGATTTTCAGGTAAGCCGGCATCATTAAATATTTTTTCAATCATTAATCCTGAACCGGTAACACTTTCGGCGTGTTTAAGCAAAACTCCATTTCCTGCCATTAGATTAGCAATAGCATATCTTATTACTTGATATGCAGGGAAGTTCCAAGGTTGGATACCATAAATCACCCCTAGTGGTGAATAGGTGATTAATCCTTTTCCTCCTTCAGGTAAAGTTCTCTCTTCGTCTTTTAAATTTTCAGGTCCATTCTCTGCGGTCCATTCACAAATAGCGATACATAAATCTATTTCCTGTTCTCCTTGTTTCAACAATTTTCCCATTTCTTGGGTCATCAATTCCACTAATTGTTGCTTATTTTTTTTCAACTCAGCAGCAATTGCTTTTAACTTACTTGTTCTTTCTTCAAATGAAGTGAATTTCCATTTGGAAAATGCTTCGTGACAATCTTCTACCGCTTTTATTGCTTCAGCTTCCTGCATTAAGGTATATTCTTTAATTACTTCTTCTGTAGCGGGATTAATGGTTTTAATTTTCTGTGACATAGCTTTTTTGTTTTTTCTTCAAAACTATGGCTTGTTTAGGCAATTTTTATTAATACTTTGTTATATAACACAAGTTTATTGTTCCTGTTAAAAAAATCTTTAATTTAATAAAAATATAATGCTTAGAGATTACTTTTGACCCATGACCAAACAGGAAGAAGAAATTCAAGAAAATATAGATTCAGAATTAAAAAAATCTGACTCAAAACAGAATAATAGTTCTAAAAAATCACACGGTGAGATTTTAAAAGAACAGATATGTGAGGGCCAAGAAACCTATAATAAAAAAGCCAGTAGTATTATATTAAGTTCGTTAACCGCGGGCTTAGAAATTGGGTTTAGTTTTTTACTTATTTGTACTTTATTTTATTATGCAGGAGGTAGTTTTTCTGAAGAAACACTTTTTAAGCTCATTTCACTGGTGTATCCGGTAGGATTTATTCTTGTCATCCTGGGGCAATCTATTCTTTTTACGGAACAAACTTCCCTCTTAACATTACCTATACTTAATAATAAGCGAGAAGCCGGAAGTTTATTTAGAATTTGGGGGTTGGTGATCTTCGGAAATTTATTGGGTGGTTATCTAATGTCCTTGGTCTTGATTTGGATTGGTCCCAAACTCGGTATTTTTGAATTTTCTACTTTTGAAGCTATTGCCAAACATGTAACCAAACCTGATTCCCTAACCATTTTTGTAAGTGCTATTTTGGCAGGATGGCTTATGGGACTTTTATCTTGGCTCCTTACTTCTTCTTCTGAAACAATAAGTAGAATTGTTATTATTTTTGTAATCACTGCAACGATGTCGTTTACCGGATTGCATCACAGTATTATTGGGAATATTGAAGTTTTCTCGGGAATGATTACTTCTCCTCAAATTGAATTTATCGATTATTTAAAATTTATATGTTTTGCCATCCTCGGAAATGCAATTGGCGGAGCAGTATTTGTAGCTTTACTAAAATATAGGGCTTTTGTGTATAACGTCGATGGAAATCATACTAACTATTAATCTGTTCGGGTGATTTTGAAGTAAACTGAAAACTTCATCAACTCATAAAAACAAAAAATCCTCTCAACTTGAGAGGATTTTTTAATATTATCAGAAATTATTTTATTCCTGAAACATTTCATTAATTCGAGAGCGTAACTTTCGGTTATAATCTTCAAAAAGCCAATCTCTATAATTCTTGGTATTGTTAATAATACAACGTGAATAACGTTTTACACGATCACGGATATCATCTTTTAATTCTCTTGCTAAAATACGCGCATCAAAAACGTCTTCACTATTTTCGGCACACATTTGCGCATGCTGATCTATAGATTTCTCGAGTACCATTTTCGATTTCTCGCCATTATTTACGGCAGACTCATATTCTTCTTTGATATCAAAATCTATATTCTCAGTGTTTTTAAAGAGCTCTCTTACCTCTTCCGGCATTCTGTATTTAAATTCTCGCTCAATGTCTTCATCAGAAACGATGTTCTCTAAGAAGTAATCAGGATTTTTAAAGATTAAATGCCAATCTACGGGAGCATCCCAAAGACCAAAACGAGCAGCGTTGTTTCCTAAATCAATCACATTAAATTCATCTTTATTAGGAATTTTACGTGATCCACGACCAATCATCTGGTAATATAAGGTCAGTGATTTTGTTGCTCTGTTTAAAATAATATTTTCTACGCTTGGTTCATCAAAACCGGTAGTAAGAATACTCACAGAAGTTAAAATAGCATCTGGTTTTTCGCGGAACCATCTTAAAATCTCTTTACGTTCTTTCTTACTATGGGTATTATCTAAATGCTTTACCTCGTAACCAGCATCTTTAAAAGTTTGATAAACATACCATGACGTATTGATACCGTTATTGAAAATTAATGTTTTCTTACCTTTACAACGTTCTTCATAGGCTTGCATCAATTTTTCTTGCATCGAAAAATTGGTATATAAATCTTCTGAAGACTTTACGGTATAATCTCCATTAATTCCCACCTGTAAAGAAGTTAAGCCCACATCATAACTAAATGTATTTGCCCGGGCTAAAAAACCTTTATTAATTAAAGAAGGAATAGACTCTCCTACAATAAGTTCTTTATAGTTATCCTTCATCGGTAACTTAATGTTAGAACTTAAAGGAGTTGCGGTTACTCCTAAAATAAAAGACTTTTCAAAATACTTAAACAGCTTGGTAAACGAATTGTAATGGGCTTCATCAATAATGACTAAACCAACATTACTCACCTCTAATTTATCGTCACTCAAACGGTTATTCAAGGTTTCTACCATTGCTACAAAACACTGGTATTCGTCTTGATCTGGTAGTTCTTTTACTTTACTATTTATAATTTTATTGCGCACCCCAAAACCATTCAGCATTTTAGATGTTTGCTTACAAAGCTCGATTCTGTGGGTAAGGATAACTACTTTTTTATTGGTTTGCTCAATATACCTTCTTATGATCTCCGAAAAAACCACAGTTTTACCCCCTCCTGTAGGAAGTTGGTAAAGCAAATTAAAATCATCCGACTCCTCCTCTAGGTATTCAAAAATTTTATTTAAATCCTTTTCCTGATAATCATATAAAGTTTTTTCTGCAACTTTTTCTGCCATAAATACGTATTCCTAAACTTATCATTATTAAAATAAAACCTTGCAAAATTAACGAGTTTTAAAGGTTTATAGAAATTTTTTGGCCTGAAATCTTAATTTTAATCTATATCACTAGTAATCAAAAGCTTAAAATCTAATAGATTTCAGAAAAAAACGTTCAAAAAAAGTAGTTGAAAAAAATATGCCATTTTTATGAAAATTTTGGTGGCATGATAAAGCAAGGAAGTTTTATTAAATTATTTTTGTAGTGCGTTTAACTATAAAACCCCCTATTGTGAATAATCCGAAAGCACAGAAATTAATAAAGAAAATTTTAGACGATTTGGATCATGTTGGTATTATTACCAATACTTTGGTAGAAGATTTAAAAGCCTTGCGCCCTTATGCTGTTGAAGAAAAGCAACCCGTGGTAGCAAAAGCTATACGTCTTACATGTGAACATCTAGAAGAAAATTTTACATTTGATATTCCTATCCCCGAGGATGATCCAATTGAAGGTGAAGAAGAAGGTTTTGAAACAGATGATTTTAATGCAGACGAGAGTTTAATATACTTGATCAACCTGATTAAAAATTCTGATAATAAAATGAACATAGAAGAAATTAGGGAATACAACAATGCCCTTCAAGAATACGAAGGATAGACCTTCTACTCTATGAATTATTGAAAAGCCTTTGGTATGTTACTAAAGGCTTTTTAATTTCATTTTGTATATATTGAAATTTCAAAATCATACTTTATGAAATACTTTCTTCTTGTGTTCTTCTCTTCTTTTGTCTGCTTTTCTCAAACAAACGACAGTTTATCCCAATTTATAGATTTAGAGGAATATGCCAATAACTTTACGTATGATATTCGGTATGCGACTTCGAATAATTTTTTAGAAGAACCTATTTACGAGTGTGAGAAATGTTTATTGCTTCCGGAAGCAGCCGAAGCCTTAGCTAAAGCCAATAATTATTTTTGTGATTTAGGTTATCAAATCAAAATTTTTGATTGTTACCGACCCTTAAGTGCCCAAAAGAAAATGTGGAAGATTTATCCGGATGCTCGTTATGTGGCAAATCCCTACACTAAAAAATCTGTTCACAATCGGGGTGCTGCCGTAGATTTAACCTTAGTCGATTTAGAAACCGGGCAACCTATCGAAATGGGTACTTCTTACGATTACTTTGGTAAAGAGGCTCATCAGGATTATAAAAACTTAACGGAAGAGATTTTGAATCACCGAAAAACCTTGCGGGAAGGAATGGAAAAATTCGGCTTCCATATCATACGAACGGAATGGTGGCATTACGATTTTGGAGCTGCTTACAGCTATCCTGTGTATGATATTGAATTTAACTGTAATTAAATTCTAGTTAAATTGTGTTATACTTATCTTTAAATAGTTTCACAGTAAGTAGATATTGTCTAGTTTTAAACAAAAAACTATGTCTATACTAACTATTATTTTAAACATTGTATTACCACCTTTAGGTGTTTTCGTAAACAAAGGTTTAGGAAAAGATTTTTTAATTAATCTTATCCTTACCCTTATTTTTTGGTTGCCTGGTGTAATCCATGCTTTTTATGTAACCAGTAAAAGATAATTTACTGGTTTTGTTGCCACTTCCAGGCACTAGCCAAAGCATCTTCTATATTAAAACGGGCTGTCCAGCCTAAATCGGAATTTGCTTTGGTAGTATCTGCGAATGCCGACATAATATCTCCTTCCCTTCTTCCTACAATTTTGTAAGCAAGCTTTTGATGGGATACCTTTTCAAAAGTATTGATTACCTCTAATACCGAGTTTCCTTTACCGGTACCTAGATTAAAAACTTCATAATTCTTTTTGTTTTTATCTTCCAATAAACGTTTTAACGCGACTACATGAGCCTCTGCTAAATCCATCACATGAATATAATCCCGAATACACGTACCATCTTCTGTAGGATAATCATCTCCAAATACTGAAAGTTCCTCTCTTATCCCGGCTGCGGTCTGCGTGATGTATGGAATTAAATTTTGTGGGGTTCCTATGGGTAATTCCCCAATTTCTGCAGAAGGATGCGCTCCTATAGGGTTAAAATACCGAAGTGAAATAGCTTTAAAAATATCGTTGGCTTTCGCAAAGTCATTAAGAATCTCCTCTCCTATTTGTTTGGTATTGCCGTAAGGTGATTCTGCTTTTTTCACCGGCGCATTTTCTGTAATTGGTAATTCATCAGCTTGGCCATAGACTGTACACGAAGAGCTAAAGATAAAATTAGTCAACTCCCTTTTTTTCATTTCCTGAAGTATATACACCAAGGTGTTGATATTATTTTCATAATACAATAAAGGTTCTTCTACACTTTCTCCTACGGCCTTTGAGGCGGCAAAATGAATGATTCCTTTGATATCGGAATGCTCTTCAAAAAAATTGGAAACTAGTGCTTTATCCTTTAAATCTAATTTGCAAAATTCTGGGGTTTGGTTAGAGATGGAAGCAATTCCTTCTAATACCGAAATGGATGAATTAGAAAGGTTATCGATAATAACTACTTCAAAGCCTTCGTTTAATAAGGCAACAACCGTATGCGACCCTATAAATCCAAGACCTCCGGTAACTAATATTTTCATTCTTAGATGGTTTATTTAATGTTGTGAAGATAAGTAATCCTATTTAAAGCGAAGGAAGAAAATTTCTGATTTTATACTTATTCGCCTATGCTAGAAGAACCTAAAATTAACGGCTTTTATGCTTGCGTGGTTGTGGGAACAGGAAAAAAAATTTTCTTTATAGCTTATGATTTCTTACAATCTACTATGGGGGAAATTTGCAATTATTTGATAAGGTGTTTTCAGTAGTACTTTTTAGCACGTTTTATCATTAATTAGTTGTCGAGTTCAGATTTCCATTCCATCAACAAGTTTTTCAACTCCATTGTTCTCTTTTCATTTAATTCCGTCATACAAATATTGTAAAAAGCAAAACCTCCTTGGGCAGCATCCCTACTTTTGTATTCTGTTATTCTACATTTTCCTTCACAATAATTTTTCCAACCGTTTTGGCTTTGAATCAGATAAGTCTTATAATTTTGAGCATCAGAGGATCCTATACTGTCGAGAAACTCAACAGTTTCTTTATATATTTTTTCAAGTTTTGATTTTGATTCACTCAATTTTTTTGCAATATCTGCTCTAACTTCAATCGTATTTTTTAATTGGTTGTCATTTGTATCCGATTGAGCTTTACATGTATTAAAAATGAAAAGCATTGAAATTATTAAAATTAGATTTGGATATGTATGCATTTGAGTGATTCTTCGTATGCCGCACAACAGTTTGGCAATGATTATATATTTTATACCTATTTTTCTTTCCAGTTTGGCGTTCTAAAATCCTGCTTAACAGCTTCTTGTAATTGATTTATTTCTTCCTGACTAATATTCAAGTTTCCACCTAGTAATAACATATCCAGTTTTTTTAACTTATTGAGAGGCTTCACCGTTTGTAGTTCGTTGTCAGCTATTCCAAGTTCTTGAAGGTTTTCTAATTCTTCAAAACCATTTAAATTAGTAATACCTGTGTGCCATAAATATAACGTTTCAATTTCTTTTAAATAATTGATGCTTTCAATTTCCTTAAGAGGATTATCAGATGCTATAAACTGTTTTAAATGGGGAGTAAATTTTAGAAATTTTAGATGATTGATTGAATTTGACGAAACATTTAAGTTGCTTAAGTTTACATGTTCTTTATGAATTATGATTTCGTCAATCTGATTTTTTTCAATAGTTAAACTCTTCAGATTGGGTATATGTTCAATATTAAGTTTTCCATTAATAAAATTATCAGAAATGTCCAGATAGCGAAGCCTATTATGTTTTCTGAAGTGATCAAAAGAAACTAACTGATTTCCACTTAGATCTAAATTGGTGAGAAATTCACAATGTTCAATACCTGTTGCATCTTTTAAATTGTTATTTCTAAGATCCAACCAAGTAATTTTGTGTTTGGATGAAAAACAATCCAGGCTATTAATATGATTATTTGCCAGATTCAAAGCAGGTAAGGTGACAAGCTTATTTATTGGAGCTATATCGGATATTGAGTTTTTTTCCAGGAAAAGTCCCGTAAGATTCTTGAGTTCACCAATTGGAGTTATATCAGCTATCTTATTTCTACCTAAGTGAATCTTTCTAAGGTTTTTCAAATACTCAATACCAGAAAGATCTTCTATCTCTTTATTTCTTGCATGTAATGCCAGGATTGAATCTAAACTTTTAGCACCCGTATCAATAATAGCTTTTTTAAGATTTTTATCAATTATTTTTTCTATTCCATTCATATACAATTAATTACAAGGTATTTATATATAGCAAGTAGCGAGTTATTATGAGTTATTTTTCAATCTCGCCACCAACCAAAACTTTTTTAAACGCCTGCCGGACGATCAGGTTTTGTTTTTAGCTTTTATAGTTCAAAAATCCCACCTAAGGACTACAGTTACCCAAATAGAAAACAACAACGACCGTACATCACAGGATTTGACGGCAAATCAAATAGCCCAAAATTTCCGGTTTATCCACAAAGCCCGCTATTTGCTAGATACGACAGACGTATTATTGCTTTTTCTTTTGGTCGTAGTTGCTTTTTTGTAAAAAACGTATCGGGTCATTCATTTCTATCATTTCAATGATTGCTTCATCTTTATTTTCAGCATTTTTCATATACTCTTCTGCAATTTTATAACCGATATAATAGCCTAAATCACTTGGTTTATCTTTGATTTCACCATTAAAAAGCCAATTATCACTAACTGTATTACACAATTCATTTTTAAAGTCTTCCCAAAGTTCGGCTTCGTGTTTATCACCATAACTATACATTTCAGAATTTAACTTGACATCTGAAATCAGTTCGCCAATAAAATCGGCTATTCCTTCTTGTAAAGTATCGTATAATAGTGGACAAATTATAGCTTCCTCATCATATTGGTCGGTTTGTTGTGTGTGCACATATTCGTGAGCCACCAATTTTTTAATTTCCTGAACTACATTTACATTATCTTTAAACATTTCCTTGAAGGATGGATTTAACTCAGAAAGATCATTAAATTGTGTGGCTGCCATAATTTCTGTTCCTATCAATAAAAAATTATCTGATACTGTTCCCCCTACATTCATATTTCCAATAAAAAAACAGACTCTTTTGTCTTTGAAACCCGGATAAATTGCTCTGAAGTTTTCTACGATTTCCTTAATCGTTGAATCTGAATTTTTAACTTTAAACGTGTTTTGCTTTATAGAATTATAAAATTTGGGATACTTAGCAATTGCTTTAATCATCGATTCTGGCGTAATGCTCCACTTTTTAATAAAATCCTTAAATCCGTTAGTTGCTCTGTCAATGTAAACCGTCTGCATTAAATTAATGCTATCTCTATACGTTTTTGCTTTTTTTAAAGCATCAAAAGCTTCCCAAAAATGTTCTATATCTAAAGTCTGTATTAGTTTTTCATTTTCGGCTTCAAGTTCTTTGGCTATTTCTTCTCTTCGTTTTAATTCTGATTTGGTCAACTTATGGATAAAGATGTTAATTTTTCCCTGCTCTGGGTTTCTTTCATAGGTACGAGGAACAAATTTTAAAATGTAATTATCTGTTTTCGTAGGCGAGTATTCTATTAATTCATAACCCGTGTAGGAATTAGGGGTGTCTTTATTAAAAAGTTCACGCCCATCTGAATCGAATAATTGAAGTCTAATGTCTATTCCGTTTTGTAAGACTTTAAATTTATAAAGCCCATCTTTTTTTAGATTTAGCTGATATGTAACATCTGAATCTTTTTTAAGGGAAATGTCATGATATTCTTTGTCTACAGAAAGTACTTCTAAAGATTGGCCAAATGAGAAATTGAGCGTGAGTATAAAAAAAAGGACTACCGTTACCTTATCTCTTAAATATTTTCTTTTCATCTATTTTTTGTTTTAAAATTCTGCCAACGTTTTTCATATGGCTTGTGATGGTTAGGGCTTATGTTTTAGTTTCAAATTTTTTAATTGTTTCAGGAGTTACCGGTGTAAACAAATTAACTAAATTACCGTCAGGATCACGGAATAAAAGCGATTTGTTTCCCCAAGGCATTGTTGTGGGTTTCTGAACGAGGTAAGGTTTTAAGAAATCAACTAAGCGTTTATAATCTTTTTCTACATCATCTACTAAAAACTCGATAATCGCACTGCGGTTTTGTGAAGCCTGTGCTACATCTGCTCCACCAAAAAATTGTAATGTTCTCGTGCTTCCTATAGCTAAGGTTGCTGTTTTTGTTTGCAGCTCGGCAAAATCAGGTGTGTATTGCACTACGGGCATACCTGTTACGTGCTCATAAAATTTTACCAAACCGTTTAAATTGGCAGTAATGATACGAATGGATACTAAACTCATTTTTTTAGGTTTTTAATTACGCTGCAAAAGTAATTTCAGGTTATGACACAGGTATGTCAGGGGTCTTGAACTTTTTTTCTTTTTCTGCCAAATACTCCTGTACGGTGAGCGTATGAGGAGTAAATTTTAATTGGGTTTGATCAATTTTCAGAATTCTGTCCAACCGAAACATTCTGTAATCCTTTCTTAACCTACAATACGCTATAAGTGTCCAATTCTCTTGTAAACTGTAATAGAACGCAAAAGGCTCTATTAGCCTTTCGGTTGTTTTGTTTGCACCTTCACTTTGATAGGTAATCGTAAGCGCTTGAAAGTTTGTCAACGCATTTTGAATTAACATGAGCGAATTACTTGTATTTACGCCTGATATTACAGGACTTACAGCAACTCGTTTTGCTATCAATTCTGTTTTTTCCCGGGTGGAATATCGCAGAACTGCTTTTATCTTATTGATGGCTTTTATATATTCTTTAATAAGTGAACTGTCTCTGTTTTTAAGTACTAATTGTTCAACTGTAATTAAAGCATTTGCCTCGCTTTCAGAAAACATTATTGGTGGAATTTTATACCCCTCCATCAGGGAATATCCTTTTCCTTCTTCGGTCAATATAGGCACTCCTGCTTTTTCTAAAGCTCTAATGTCGCGATAAATTGTTCGAACACTTACCCCAAATTTTTCAGCAAGACTTGTGGAAGTAATAAGTTGTTTTGTTTGCAATTGGGTTAAAATTGCAGTCAGTCTTGAAATTCTCTTCATGTCCTGATCTTTCATGGCAGGTGTGACGTTTAATTTTTTTTTCACATTACCGCTAACAGTCTCGTATAACCATCTGTTACGGTTTTAAAGTTACTATTTTTCGGTTAGGAACTGACGTTAGCAATTCCGAGTGTATTGCTTTGCCAGTTCGCACTTCGTGCTCATGTCGGATGTAGTAAAATCTGCCGTAATTATGGTTATAGATTGTTACTACACGTTTTTTTATTTCAGTTCTATCATTTTATGTCCAATATCAGTCTTGTGAAATGTTCTTAAATTTATTGTTTTTCCAATTTGATTTTCAATCAAATACGGGACATCTCCATCCATAAAAAGTATGTCAAAACCTTCAAAGTTAATCCGTTCCCAAGACGATGTTTTGTAATTCTGTTGTTTAATTGATACTCTCATTAGAGTTGAATCAGTTTTAAAATAGATTGTGTCTTGAAACATTCTATTTTTCCAGAAGAACTTTTTTCCAATCAAGTCAATCTTTTGATTATGTTTTAGATTATTTGGTAACTTCCTATAAATTTTTAAAAAGTCACTATTCGGTGTTTTTATGACTAACGAATCATTTTCCATTTTAACAATTTCATATTGTTCAGGAATTTCGTCAACGTTTTGACTTTCAAAAATGATGTTATTGGAAAACGTCATATTGTTACTTTCTCTGATTTTAGTTCCATAAGAGTATTTTGAGCCTTTTGCAAAACACTTATTGTTTTTAAAAGTCAATAGATTTTGTTCCGCAAAAACCATATTTATTTTTCCAGTTTTTGAGTTTGAGGTATATTCTCCAATCCAAGTTCCTTTTAAGTCTTTATCAGTTTGACAAGCTATAAGGAATAGAACTAAAATTAATGATATGCTTAACGTTTTTCTCAAATGTATAATAACGTTATTTAATAACAATCAGTTGCAGGTTGTTTAGAAACTAAGATAGCTAAAATTACCGACTTTTATGCTTACGTGATTGTGTACTCAGGGCACAGAGCCGAAATTATTGTTATACGGTGTGGCTGTTGCATAAGTTCTTTTTGAATCAAACTTCGAATTAAAAACAGTTTTAAGAAATACTATACAACTGAAAAAACAACAACTTAACTGTTGTAATGAATCAGGACAACTCTTTTTTAGAAATATAGGCTTGTGCAACGGCTACTATTGTTGCCACCAGTTTTTTAATTCCACATTTTCTCAAATAACCTCGGACAAATCGCTTTCAAAGTTTCAGGCTCTTCCTCCTTCCAAGTAAACTCGAAATTCGGATAATTCTCTTCGTTTGTTTTGAAATCGTCAGATATGTAGTCGTATAATTCTTTTCCTGTTTTATTTTCAAATGCTGTTAATGCTACATACCAAAAACTTTCAAAGTCATAATATTCTTCACCTTCTACTAATTCCGAAATTAAACTGTCTGGATTTTGCTTTGCTTTATAATAAGTGTCTTTACCTCGTGATATTATCCAATTTCTAAAATATTCAAATCCATCGTCCGAACAACCTTCATTCATTATATATCCAGCACACCACATTTCAGAATTATATGTGTCGTAAAGAAGTTTGTCAGTCCTCAATCTAAAACCAATCATTTGTTTTGGTGTCAATTTTTCAATTTCTTTCACTAAAAACCATTCTTGTTCATCTTGATTTTTAGTATTCTTTACCGAAGAGTCAATTATATTCCAGAATATTGTTTCGTCCAACATTTCACTCGTTTTCTCAATTTCGTGATTGTAAGTTTTTGGCGCTTGTTTTTGGGCAGGTTCTTTCTTTCCGAAAAATTTTTCAAATATTCCCATTGGATTACCGTTTTTCGTGTTTTGATTATAACTAAATATCAAAAATGATGTAAATATTATTGTTGCGAGTTGGCGCATTCAAGGTTCTAACGCAACAAGTGTTGCTATTTTGGGTTTAGTACAATTTAGTATAATTTATAAAAATTAAGCTGCATTTTGCTTAAATATTTCGTTAGGGGTTTTATAGTTAATAATTTTCCTATATCTGTTATTGATTTTGTCTTCACATTAGGCCTTCTCCGCTGCGATTTTAGATAAGGTAGTAGTTTGATTCGTATTTTGTTCAGACTAGCCTGTGTCTATAAATATGCATATAGATAGCTCGATAAGAAATAGTCATCACCGGATCATTGGGGTATTTATCTTTTCATCTCCATGAATTTGATTAGGACCCCAGCCTTTTAATAAACCTTTATAAACAAAGAACTTGAGCCTTTTATATGTATTTATTTTATCAAGTTTTTTTGTTGAGGTAATCATCTTTGGCCATCCTGTTAGCTAAGGTTGTATCATATTTATCATCAGAAGAGATCATCCATTTATTGATCTCTCGGGTTATGGTGCAGCTGGCTCTTTTAAGCTTTTTAGCGATGAAAGCTTTGGAGTTGTTGCGTTAAGTTATTGAATCTAGATTCTTTTTGGAATGGAACGACATAACTGTTAGGTCGTCAACCAAAATTAACGAATGTTATCTTTTAATCACCCGAATAAATGCCTTTTTACCTGCTGCATTTATTTCTAAAAAATATACACCTACTTCTCCTGGAATATTAAGTTGTAACAAGTTAGTAGCTGCAAATGATTTTTTAAGTACTTCTTGCCCTAATGTATTGCGTACAATTACATTGGTATGATTATAGTTTTCATTTAAATTAATGGTTAATGTGCCATTGGTTGGGTTGGGATATACCTTTGGCCTGCTTTCAAATCCACTATCTATAACGCTTAAGACTGATAAATCATACACCTGCACATGTCCAGTAAAGCTTACGCTTATACCATTGAAGGGAGCTCCAATAGCTATGGTATTGGCATCGGGCATGCATACAGAGTGGCCTGATTGGCCAAAAGCGGTTTCTCCATTAATGTTTGCGCCTTTTTGTGCCCATATTGTGCCATTCCATTGGAAAATACGCACACGACCTAAAGTTGTTCCGTTTCCGTCATTATAGGGAGCCCCAATGGCTATGGTATTGGCATCGGGCATACTTACAGAATAGCCTAAGTTGTCGCCAGCCGCCTCTCCATCAATGTCTGTGCCTTTTTGTGTCCATATGGTACCATTCCATTGGTAAATACGCACTTGGCCAGCATCTGTTCCGTTTCCATCATTTCTAAATGCTCCAATGGCTATGGTATTGGCGTCGGGCATGCTTATAGAATGGCCTGAGTTGTCACCAGCCGCCTCTCCATCAATGTCTGCGCCTTTTTGTGTCCATATGGTACCATTCCATTGGTAAATACGCACTTGACCAGCATCTGCTCCGTTTCCGTCGTTTCTAAAAGCTCCAATGGCTATGGTATTGGCATCGGGCATGCTTACCGAGTTTCCGGATTGGTCGCCAGCCGCCTCTCCATCAATGTTTGCTCCTTTTTGTGTCCATATGGTACCATCCCATTGATAAATACGTACATGACCGGAAGATGTTCCGTTTCCGTCGTTCCGTAAGGCTCCAATGGCTATGGTATTGGCATCGGGCATGCTTACAGAATGGCCTGACTCATCACCAAACGCCTCTCCATCAATGTCTGCTCCTTTTTGTGTCCATACTGTACCATTCCATTGGTAAATACGTACATGACCGGCATATGTTCCGTTTCCTTCATTGTAGGGAGCTCCAATTGCTATGGTATTGACGTCTGGCATACTTACCGAGTAGCCTGCCCGGTCACCAGCCGCCTCTCCATCAATGTCTGCTCCTTTTTGTGTCCATATTGTGCCATTCCATTGATAAATACGAACATGGCCAGCATTTTCTCCGTTTCCGTCATTCCTATAAGCCCCAATGGCTATGGTATTGGCATCGGGCATGCTTACAGAGTGGCCTGATTCATCACCAGCCGCCTCTCCGTCTATATCTGCACCTTTTTGTGTTTGAGCATGAGTTGTGTTTACAGTAAGTACCATACTTGCTGCAAATAGTATGGATTTAATGTTGTTTGTGATTTTTGTTTTCATTCTAAAAGTTATTTGCCTTTGCAAATTAATAGAATGTTCTACAGTGTGAAGTTGCCTCAGGATAAGTTATTGAGCTTTTTTGCTTTTAAAAAAATATGCTTTTCCCTACTGTATTGTTGCAGTGTCATATTTAAATAACTTGCTACGTATTTATCTTGTGTATTTTTCAGAATCCAGTTGGCCCTCCCTACTATTTCATGAAAAAGTGAAAAGCGTTTTGATGGATTTCGATATTGCAATACAATCATTCTATTTTCGCGATCGAGAAGAATTTGTTCATATACTTTAAACATGACGTAACTGAACTCATGGTTGTTTTGCGCTAAAATTTCGATATCATTCTTTTCAATTGAAATGATTTCTGTATCCATTATGGCTTCGTGCACTTCTAGCGATGGTGAGCCATCGAGATAACTTTTAAGATTATTAAAACTCAAGCCTTCAGGCGTAATATTGATGGTCTTAGAATCTTCTTCGTCAAAAATATATTGGTGCACAACCCCCTTTACTACTATGTTTGCCTTTGTTTCGACCTCTCCAATCTTTAAAATGGATTCTCCTTTATTGTATACATACTTCGTAAAATATTTGCTTATTTCTTCAAATGTTTTATCAGTAAGCTGATGGTCTGCTTTTAGAAAAGTATGCAATAAATCAACGTCGTGTGAACTTAAGGTATTCATACTTTAATTCTATTTTCTGTGTTGCTCTTCCGTTTTCATATAACGGTGTTGTGGTTAGTTGCTTGTCAGTCGACTAATTTAGCAAACAAAAACTTGCAAAGAAAATTCCTTCGGAATTTTCCAAATAAGCAACGATCAAAGTAATTAATTATAGGTGTTATTGAATCCAAGCATTTTTGGTTGATAATGTGTTTGGATATGGTTTTGTGGCATGAATATCCGAGAAGATTTTCCGTCGTAAACCGAACCTACCTCTGCCGGCGGGCAGGGATAGCAAATTTGCGAGGACTTTCCGCGAGTAAAGTCAGAAGCAATGACCTATGTGTGCATAGTTTTTTTCATTCGTAATCCATAGTTCAAATTAATCACAGGAATAGTCATTACAATTAAAATGAACAATAACAGCGGAAAGTCTGAATCAATTATTTTCATTTCCACAAGTAAGTTCATTCCAATTATTGAAACTACTGCTCCGATAATCAGAAGTAAAATTCCTTTTCCAATATTCAGTTTCTTTCCAGTAATTAATTCGTCAATTTTAATAAATCCAAAAATCGTAATTCCGTAAACAATTCCAGTTGCTAAAAATAAAAGAAATACTCCAGCCACCATATCATTCGTAAAAGGAAATTCCGTATTCTCCAGAGTCCATTGAATTAAATAATAAATGGATACTGAAATCATAACTTCAATTATAATCCATAAAATATTTTTCCAATTCAATTTTTTCATTTTTACAATTTTCTCAAATTATGCCCAACGGTCTCGTATAACCGTCAGTTAAGGGTTTAAAGTTACTGTTTTTCGGTTAAGCACTGACGCTTGCAATTTCGAGTTGATTGCTTTGCCAGTTCGCACTTCGTGCTCGTGCCGGATGTAGTAAAATCTGCCGTAATTACGGTTATACATGTTGTATGCAGTTATTTCTTCCATTTATACTTTTCCAATTCAATTGCTTCGTCAAAATATGCTTTAAACCTATCAGACATTCCTTTTTCAGTAAATTTTACAATTGTGTAAGAACTGTCCCAAGCGATTATTTCCACTTTAGAATTCTCAATTTGTAAATTTCCATTTTTCCAAATTTCTGCATTTCCTTCTGCATATGGTGTTTTTATTTTTTCAGTATCTAATTCTAAATTTTTGTCAATTCCAGAAAATGCTCCCCAAACAATTTGAGTTTTAGTTTCGCAAATCGTTTTCATTTCTTGCGATGAAATTATAAAATAATCTTCTTCGTGATTAATTGGAAGGTTTTCAGCATTCCAACTGCTAAATTCTAAATCCGAAATCAGCCATTTCAAATTTTGAATATCTTTTTCAATCGGCTTTAGCAATACACTTAAATTCGTGTGATATTCTAATTTACTTATATTTTTTATTATCCAATTCAATTTTCAAGAGTTCGCTTTAATTACTTATAACGTTTTGTATAAATGTACTAGTGGCTTAAAATGTCCGAGATTTAAGTTAATGTATAAATTTTATTTTAAACATTAACTTTATTGTTAAAACTTTAACCGCTATTACATTTATATTTTGTTGGCTATAGTTATGTCATTTTAGAATGTGTAACTAATATTTGCAGAACTAACACTTCCCGCAAATGTTGCAGATTGTTCTTCAACAATTTCTTTATCTACGTAAATTCTCATTCGGATTGAATAGTCGCAGTTAACTCCGGATGCACAATCACTATCATCTTCATAGTTGAGAATGAGAATATTTCCTTCACTAGCTTCAACTTCACTATAAGTTCTGGAAAAAGGAAAGCTTCCAACCGCTTGTTCTTCAGAGATATTGTTTATTTGGGTTGTAATAATTGCGTCAGGACCAAAATCTCCGTTATTTGTAATAACAACTTCAAATTCAACATTTGCTATAGTATTTTGATTATCATTGTTATCGTCAGAAGAACATGATAATAAAAAGAAAATTGATACAATGATTGATAATGTGTTTAATTTCATTTGTTTATTTTTTAAATTCATTTGTTTCTAATTATAGCCAACATGCAAATAAACGCATGGCGTTTATCTACACTATATAACTTCTCCAAATATAATTAAATTATCTTTTATCTAAAACAGCGCCAAAGCAAATGTTCAGTCTCACTTAGCACCTAAACAGCCTTTAAGGAAAGCTTAAAAGAGGAATATGAGCGAATGACATAGGAATTGAAGGTGGATAATCCTATCGGAATTATGAACGATTCTACAATCCAAAAACAACATTAGGATATAATTAAAATTTAAATAGTCCCTTTAAAGAACTTGGACTAAGGTTTTTTATAGGATACGCTGTTAGGCAATGTTTTTTTATTCAATATCCTTTGATTCTGGTGGTGGAGGTGGCGGAGTAGGCATTTTATAACCGCGAAAACCTACTTTAAAATCAAATTTATCTTTCAATGTTTTAATTTCACTCAAGTTTAATTCAGCTACTTTTTTTTTGAATTTTGAGATTGCAATTGAATCACTATAACTTTTTACAGCAAAAAGTGTTTCTTTAAGTTTATTTTCTATTTGGGTAGGTTTTGTCAAACTATCCCAAGAAATTAAATATACAAGTCTTTTTCTATACTCATTTTGCATCCATCCTCTTGTAGCTTCTAAAACTTCATTTTCTATATTTGAACCAGATGAAACAAACTCATTATCAACTAAAGTTTCGTTATTAGAATTAATTTGAATAGTAACTACGCCGTGTACCGAAGTAAAATAATCACATTCTTTTAGTACAAATGCTGGAAATTTAATGTTAAGCCCGTTCGTATTTGATAATGCGATAAAATTACTTCTATCACAAAGATCAATTTTAAGTTGACTTTCAATATCATCAACTAAATCAGAATTATATTTATTAAATTTAATTTTAGCAATTTTTTCATTTTCAGAAATCATTTTATTTAAAAAACTTTTTAATTCAACAGATTTTTTAACTGTTTTACAGGAAATAAATACTGTAGTTGATATAAAAATTAATATGTAAATTATTTTTTTCAAATTTTGCCTAACATGCGAATAAACGCATGGCGTTTATCTACACTATATCACTTCTCCAAATATAATTAAATTATCTTTTATCTAAAACA
>CETR01094891.1_pt1 | contig 80450 bp, 57 predicted proteins | sample 531281 | NCBI WGS metagenome assembly CETR01 (sample SAMEA2622568, study PRJEB7988) | marine metagenome | biome: marine biome (ENVO:00000447); feature: mesopelagic zone (ENVO:00000213); material: "saline water (ENVO:00002010), including plankton (ENVO:xxxxxxxx)" | depth 696 m
GGACTATTCTAGCGAATGAGCCAGCTTGCCGCGTTGGGCTATTTTAGCTAGAAACAATGCAGTGCAGCGAACAATAAATTTAGATACCGTCTTGTGAGCCTTGATTTTCCTGCCCGGCTGACCAGACGTGTTGTTTCTTTTGTATCAAGACAAAAGAAAGGGACTAAGGTTGGGAGTTATAGTTTTAATTATTCTTATATATCTCGCTGTTGCTTATTGGTTTTGGAGCTCGTGAATTTCCTGGCGTCGGTTTGCTCAGGAGAAACCTACGTCGTTTGAATGCTTAAAGGTTCTCTCGGATCAGTGTATTCCTCTCCCTGCGGTCGTCGGATGCAGAAAAGAAAAGAGCCCCTCGCTTCGGAATTTTTCGCTCGATGGTCGAGATCAAAACTTCTTAAACTGGTCCTGGATACTAATTTAGTCCTTTAGCGAGGAGAGTGCTTGACTCAACAGCCATTTTACGGGTGAAAACCGCCTTGTCAGCTCCGCGTCGCTGCATTTGCTATTTTAAAAGTAAATAAGAGAATGCCAGAAAATGATGCGATCTTGAAGCCTATGCGCCACCTGGCTCATTCGCTAAAAAGGTCTACCAGACCTTTTCTTAACGCTCTGTCCTAGCGGCTATTCTGAACCGAGGGAGTACATAAGAATAGTATTTTTAGTTCTTGTCTAAGAAACGGCTTACTTTACAAAAGAAAGGGAAGGAGAATAGAAATTAAGGGTTCTATAGCATCTTCTTTCCTTTTCTTTAGCTCGCTATTGCTTATTGGTTTTGGAGCTCGTGAATCTCCTGGCGTCGGTTTATCTCGCTGTTGTTTATTTGTTTTGGAGCTCGTGAATCTCCTGGCGTCGGTTTACCAGGAGACTCTTTCGTCGTTTGAATGCTTAAAAGTTCTCTCGGAACAGTACATTCCTTTCCCTGGGGTCGTCAGATGCCGAAAAGAAAAGACGCTTTTGATTCTGTCGTTTTTATGGTTTTTAATTGGTCAACTTGCATGTGCCTATCGCTATTGCGGTTCTGTAGCCACTATTGACTCAGGCACATTTAGGAGGTTTTTTGCCTTATCGGGCAAAACCGCAATAAGTCCCCAGATTTTCTTCGGGGGTTCTGTGCTTTTTATGCGTGCGCTTTAATCGCACCCTAACACAGCGAGAATCGAGGGTTTAATTTAGGCGTAATTCTTTATCGTTAACAGCGCTTTTGAAATTCAGGTGCCACTACTACCCTCGCGCGCTAAACAGAGGCATATGGTTCCGTTTTTTTTTATCTTAAAATTTAAGAATTTGGAAAGTCGTTATTTGTTAAACTTATAAAGCTATAGGTTATAGCAATGTAGTTGACTAGGGTTCAATGCGCTAAACTATTATTTGAGGTTTAGGCGCTGATATTCAAACGTTTTCGCGGTTTTGTCGTTTGCGTTTATTTGACTTCATCAGGAAATTTAATGTTATTTTACCCTTGTTTAGAGCCTGTTTTTACTTATTTTCGCCTTTCCGAAATGTTAAAGACTAAGCAGTAAAGCCTGGTTGTAAAGCGCCGAATTTCAATGAACTGGTACGTACTCTACGTGAAGTCGCAAACTGAAAAAAAAACCGCTTCGGCTTTGGAGCGGATGGGGCTTGAAGTGTTTTGTCCCACAAAGACCGAAGTAAGGCAGTGGAGCGATCGCAAGAAGAAAGTTAAAGTGCCGTTATTTAAATCCTATGTGTTTGTACGTCTTGAGGAAAGCCAGCGGCAACAGGTGTTTGCGGTGCATAGTGTGGTGCGGTATTTATTTTGGCTGGGTAAGCCGGCAATCGTACGGGACGAGGAGCTGGAGACCGTTAAAAACTGGCTGGCTGATGAGCGGGTAGCAGAGGTGCAGGTGCAGCAATTTAATCCCGGAGATCGGGTGGAGATTAAAAGCGGAGTGTTTAAGGGGCAAAGCGGTATTATTGATCAGACGGGCACACGTAAGGTGCGTTTGCTTTTAAAAAATCTTGGCGTTATCGTCGAGGCCAGCTACCGGGACCTGGTGTCTTAAAGGCTGTTTCTATATAACCGGAACCTGTACAGGCTCCGGTATTTATTTTACCCCGGTGGGACTCTAAATGGGACTCACGAGGCGAAGCCATGGTAAAAATTGGCTATTTTTAAAGGATTTAATTTTTAAACTCATGACACAAGTAAAAAACATCTGTTGTATCGGGGCAGGTTATGTAGGTGGGCCTACTATGGCGGTAATCGCCCAAAAGGCACCCGGAATTAAAGTAACGGTAGTAGATATTAATGAAAAGCGAATTGCTGCGTGGAATGATGCAGACCTTTCGAAGCTGCCGGTTTATGAACCGGGGCTTGATGCCGTGGTGGGTGAAGCCCGGGGGCGTAACCTGTTTTTTTCTACGGAAGTGGATGAGGCGATCGCCGAAGCGGATATGGTTTTTATTTCGGTAAACACGCCTACCAAGACCTACGGGATTGGGAAAGGCATGGCGGCCGATTTGAAATGGATTGAGCTTTGTGCACGGCAAATCGCGCGGGTATCTACCACTGATAAAATTGTGGTGGAGAAATCGACCCTGCCGGTACGTACGGCTGAAGCCTTAAAAAGCATACTTGAAAATACCGGAAATGGGGTGAAGTTTCAAATACTTTCCAATCCGGAGTTCCTGGCAGAAGGTACCGCGGTGGAAGATCTACACGCGCCAGACCGGGTATTAATTGGGGGAGACCCGGATACCGAAGAAGGAAAAGCGGCGATGCAGGCTTTGGTTGATGTGTATGCACACTGGGTGCCTCAGGAGCATATACTTACCACCAATGTGTGGTCCTCAGAGCTTTCTAAATTGACCGCAAATGCGTTTTTGGCACAGCGGGTGTCATCGATCAACGCGCTTTCTGAATTGTGTGAAAAGACCGGAGCTGATGTGAATGAGGTATCGAAAGCTATAGGACAGGATAGTCGAATAGGGCCTAAATTTTTAAAGGCCTCGGTAGGTTTTGGGGGTTCCTGCTTTCAAAAGGATATTTTAAACCTGGTTTATATCGCGCAGTCCTTTGGTTTAAAAGAAGTGGCAGATTACTGGGAGCAGGTGATTATTATGAATGATCATCAAAAGAGGCGTTTTGCCGAAAACATCGTACGTACCTTATATAATACGGTAAGCGGGAAAAAAATCGCGATGCTGGGCTGGGCCTTTAAAAAGGATACCAATGATACCCGGGAATCGGCTGCTATTTATGTAGCCGACTATCTGCTGAATGAGCGGGCTGAGGTGGTGGTATATGATCCCAAGGTGAGCAAAGAACAGATCCTGGCCGACCTGGATTATCTGGGTACGCGCTCTGAAGCCGAAAACCGGGAGCTTATTACTGTAGTGAATACCGCCTATGAAGCTACTGATGAAGCCCACGCGGTCGCGATTATGACCGAATGGGATGAATTTGTAAGCCTGGACTGGGATCAAATCTACAAGGACATGCTGAAGCCGGCCTTTTTATTTGACGGGCGTCGTCTCTTGGATAAAGAAACGCTGAAGGCTAAAGGTTTTGAATTTTACGCCATAGGCTCTTAATTTTTATACGGAATACTAATACCACATTATGAAAGTAGCATTAATCACCGGGGTTACCGGGCAGGACGGGGCTTACCTAAGTGAGTTTTTATTGAAGAAAGGCTATGAAGTACACGGGCTGAAGCGCCGCTCAAGCCTGTTTAATACTGATCGTATTGATCATTTGTACCAGGATCCTCATGTAGAGCATCGTAATTTTATTTTGCATTACGGGGATATGACGGACAGTACAAACCTGATTCGCCTGATTCAGGAAATTCAACCCGATGAGATCTACAATCTGGCCGCGATGAGTCATGTGCAGGTGTCTTTTGAAGTGCCCGAATATACCGGGAATGCGGATGGTCTGGGTACTTTACGTATACTCGATGCCGTACGTTTGCTGGGTTTGGGAAATAAAACCCGTATCTATCAGGCATCTACTTCCGAATTGTACGGGAAGGTGCAGGAAGTGCCTCAAACGGAGACCACTCCCTTTTACCCGCGTTCACCTTATGCGGTGGCCAAGATGTATGCCTATTGGATTACGGTTAATTACCGCGAAGCTTATGGAATGTATGCCTGCAACGGGATTTTGTTTAATCATGAATCACCCATACGCGGGGAGACTTTTGTAACCCGTAAGATTACCCGTGCCGCTTCGCGAATCGCTTTGGGATTGCAGGATAAATTGTATCTGGGGAATCTGGACGCTAAACGCGATTGGGGGCATGCCAAGGATTATGTGCGGATGATGTGGATGATCTTGCAGGCCGAAGAGGCTGAAGACTGGGTGATTGCTACCAATAAAACCACACCGGTACGCGAGTTTGTACGTATGGCCTTTGGTCACGCCGGGATTGAGCTGGAGTTTAAGGGAGAGGGGGTTGATGAAAAAGGCTATGTAAAAGCCTGTACGAATCCTGAATATCAACTGGAAATCGGGAAAGAAGTATTAGCGGTTGATCCTAAATACTTTAGGCCTACTGAAGTTGACCTGTTGATAGGAGATGCGACAAAAGCCAAAGAAAAACTGGGATGGGTACCCGAATATGATCTGAAAGACCTGGTCAACGATATGATGCAAAGCGATCTAAAACTGATGAAGAAAGATCAGTATCTGAAGGATGGCGGGTATCGTATTTTGAATTACTTCGAGTAACCTCATCCCCCGGCCCTTCTCTTGGGGGTGGGAAGGGTGTTAACTTGAGTAACAAATTGTCTTGGAATTATAGAATATATGAGGTTGGGGATATTTCAAAAACTATGAATAAAGATTCAAAAATATATGTAGCGGGACATCGCGGGTTGGTGGGTTCAGCTATTGTAAAAAATCTGCAGGAGCAGGGCTATACCAATCTGGTGTATCGTACGAGTAGTGAGTTGGATTTGCGGGAAGCAGTTCAGGTGGCTGCGTTTTTTGAAGCCGAAAAGCCAGAGTATGTATTTCTGGCGGCGGCAAAAGTGGGCGGGATAGTCGCCAACAATACTTATCGGGCTGATTTTATCTACGAGAACCTGATGATTCAAAATAATGTGATTCATCAGGCTTATTTACACGGCGTGGAGAAGCTGTTGTTTTTGGGCAGTACCTGTATTTACCCCAAAAACTGCCCACAGCCGATGAAAGAGGAATACCTGCTTACAGATGTGCTTGAATATACCAATGAGCCCTATGCCATCGCCAAGATTGCCGGGATCAAGATGTGTGAAAGCTATAATCTGCAATACGGGACCAATTTTATCTCGGTGATGCCTACCAATCTGTATGGACCCAATGATAATTTTGATCTCGAAAAATCCCATGTATTACCGGCATTGATTCGAAAGATGCACCTGGGGAAAAATTTGGAGCAAAACAATTGGGAAGCCCTGAGGGCTGATCTTAATAAACTTCCTATTGAGGGGGTTGACGGTAGTGCTTCAGAACGTGAGATTCTTAGCATCTTATCTAAATATGGAATACAATGCGCACTGCCTGCTGAAACTGCCGACTCTTTACCCCAGGTAAAGGTTGAAATCTGGGGCAGTGGTAAACCTATGCGGGAGTTTCTCTGGAGTGAAGATATGGCTGACGCCTGTGTCTTTATAATGGAAAACCGAGACTTTAAAGATGTTACACCGATCGCAGCCGAGGGAGAGCAGCCAGAGATTCGCAATACCCATATCAATATCGGTACCGGTGAAGATCTCTCTATTAAGGATCTCGCCTCTTTAATAAAACAGACTATTGGCTTTGGAGGGGAATTGTATTTCAATGCTGACAAACCCGACGGCACTATGAAAAAGCTTACAGATGTTTCCAAACTGAATGCGTTAGGCTGGAAGCATCAAGTAGACCTGACTGAAGGATTGAAGCAGGCGTATCACTGGTATCTGTTTTAGGTATACCGTGTATTTGACCTACTTTGTATCTAATATCGAAATTCTTAGAGGTAGTGTCTAAATATCAACGGGTTATATACAACAAGATGGTAAAACAAGTATTTCGGTCAAATATCGTAGTTTGTTTTCCTAAGACTTGGTCTTAATTTTATTCAGAATACTTTACTGCATTCGGCAATAAAGGAAAATTTGAAATAAGAATTTTGTTTTTGGATATAACCAATTAGCACATTTCATTAATAAAAGTGACTGAGATATTACTAGTCTTGGATGCAATTTGTGCAGACTTAATCTTTAATTAGGATTGATTTCAATCTTAGTTACTGTACTCTTCATTTCGATTGAGCTATGTTTTATCATTGCTCAGTAAGTGAAAACCAAGTTTTCAGTGTGGTTAATACTTTTCGAAAATTTTATACGCTCTGACAAAAAAAGCGACTAGCAACGACTTCTGAAGAGATAGTTTATAATAGAGAAAGACCAAGTTATTAAAATAATTCAATTTCGGTAAACAATTGATTTTTAATTTATTAAAGCATATTTTAAATGCTTAAATCATCTATATGTCCTTAATTTATAAATCCATTGCAAAGAATTATTTTGCAAGTTCTTTTGGTATGGGAATTACTTTCCTAAACCAAATTGCGATGGTTCCTCTGTTTATAACATTATGGAGTGTTGAAAAATATGCTGATTGGATTCTTATAACTTCAATATCTACAGTATTTGCAATGACCAATTTAGGGCTAAATGATGCAACCGCAAATATGTTTGTGCTAAAATATCAAAGTAAAGAGTATGACGAATGTAAGACGCTTCTAATAAATTCGTTCCTTTTCATAGGAATTTTGGGATTAATTTTTTTAACTAGTGCTGGTTTAGTGGGATTTATAGTTGGCTTCAAAACTATACTTGGAGTTCATATTTTTTCTGGCTTAGAAACCAATATTAGTTTTATCCTACTCCTATTAAATGTATTCGTGAAAATGTATGGTGGAGCCTATAAGGGAATTTATAGAGTTAAATCCAAAGCTCATACAAATTCCATGATAGAAAATGTTGTAAGATTATTAGAGATTATAATATTGTTTGTTGGAATATATTGGGATTTTAATATTATTTCTATTTTGCTTTTTTACAATTTACCATCATTAGCTTCCATAATTTATCGTTCTATTCATACTAGCAAGTGGTTTAATGTTAAGTTTTCAATATTTGATTTCAAATGGACCACCTTTAAAAGAATCGTAAAGCCCTCACTAAGTTTTATGTTAATGCCACTAGGATATGCATTTTCAAACCAGGGAATAATTTTTGTTGTAAGTGGTATACTAGGTCCAGTGGTTCTAGTAATATTCACAACAACTCGTACATTGATAAATTTTTTAAGAACTGTAACTAACCTATTTGGTAATTCTGTATATCCTGAAATTTCGCTGGCTTACGGTGCTAAGAAAGCTAGTGATATTTTTAAATTATTTTACAGATCATTTGCTGTCACATTATTAACTTCAGTTTTGTCGGTAATAATTATTTTGTTCTTTGGCAAAGAAATTTATTTGCGATGGACAAATCACGAAGTACAATTTAATGGCATTCTTTTTATGGGTATGCTGTCGGTTTTTATTATAGCTAATCTGTGGAATATTATCAGCGTTTTCTTATTGGCAACGAATAATCACTACTCATTTACACGATATTTCTTTCTCAAACAGCTACTGGAAGTGATTCTGGTCTATATAGTTCTCAAAGTTTATAGTTCTATTAACGTGGTTCCTGTAGTTATGTTTTTTACAGAAATTATATTATTAGTATTAACTTTTCACTCTTTCAAGTCGGTTTTCAATTTTAATTTTAAAGAAATACCAGAGGCATTAAGAACCGAAATTTCAATTATAACGAAAAAAATAAAATCAAATTAAATATTTAAAAATGAAGAAAAAAATAGGCGTTGCAACATTAGGAAATGCTAAGGAAAATTACGGGCAAATTCTTCAGGCATATGCTCTTCAGGCATTTCTAAGAAAGAATGGTTATGACCCGTTTCTAATTAGATATAGACGTAAAATTACTTTGGAAGATGAAAAGGGACTTAGAAAGTTTGCTAAAAGAATTTATCTTTTACTCAAAGGCGATAATACTGATAGAAAAATTAAAAATCCTGATGCTGAAATAGAAGAGCATCTTTCACTTAAGCAAAAAGACTTTCAGGATTTTTATAATAATTTATTCAATCAGACTGATTTATTTTATCACGGAATAAAAGAGTTGAGAGAAAATCCTCCCCAAGCTGATGTATACATAGCAGGGAGTGATCAAATATGGAATTGGGGGGGGAGATATGGATATGATCCTGCTTATTTTCTGCAATTTGGATCAAAGGATATTAAACGAATTGTCTACGCTGCAGGAATGTCAAAAATTAGCTCGAGTGTTGCAGCTAAAAACGAATTGAAAGAATATATGAAGAATCTAGACCACGTAGCTTTAAGGGAGCCTACTGGTATACCGATTCTAAAAGAAGCTGGTTGTAAAGACCCTCAAGTGGTTTTAGATCCTTCTCTGCTCTTAGATAATGAGGATTACGACGCTCTCACAAATTCAGTTGAGCCTATAAAAGAAAAATATGTATTAGGCTACTTTATAAATTTTGAATCACCAGAATCCATTAACTGGGGTAATATTGAAAACTATCTTGAATCTGAAGATATTACTTTTAAGTACGTTTCTTCAGAGGGATATTATGACCCGATTCATCAGCTAGGTAAGTATGAAAATCAGCACTTTACGATTGCCGAATGGATATCTGCTTACCAGAATGCAACATATGTTGTCACCTCTAGTTATCACGGGTTACTTTTTTCTATTTTCAACAAAAAACCTTTTCTATTCTTTTTCGTTCAGAATTCAAAACATAAATATGGTGAAAACAGAGCGAAATACATTTTAGGCGAATTAGGTCTAGAAACTAGACTGTATGACAGAAATAGTAGTAAAAGCTTTAAAGAGCAGCTGGAAGCACCTATAGATTGGGACAACGTCGAAAAAAAATATAAGGCATTAAAAGATAAATCCATTAAATTTTTACTTGACGCAATTGAAGGTGTTTGATATTGTTCAAATGTCTCAAAATAAATCGGTTGTATTGCTTTTAAATAAAATGTAATACTGAATAATTCCTTTATTTATGATACCAAAAATCATCCACTATTCCTGGTTTAGTAATGATCCCATCCCCGAACATATTCAAAAATTTATTGAAAAGTGGAGGGTAGTTTTACCTGATTACGAAATAGTTTTATGGGATGGACCAAAGCTGAAAGAAATTGATAATACATTTGCTAATGAAGCGGTTAGTCAGAAAAAATGGGCATTTGCATCAGATTTTTTGAGGTTTTATGTAGTTTATCACTATGGCGGTATTTGGTTCGATTCTGATATTGAAGTATTCAAATCATTTGATCAATTCCTAAATAACCGTCTGTTTGTTGCAAGAGAGGCTGGAACTCACGGTTATGGAAAGAAGGAGCGATGGTTGACAGCTCACTGTTTTGGAGCTGAAAAAGGACATCCTTTAATAGAAGATTGCCTAAGTTTTTACACAGATCGACATTTTATTAGAAGCGCGAATACAGAGATACCAATAAATTTTCGTTATGAAATGATTCTCGCCCCTCAGGTAATGGCTTTAATGGCGAAAAAATATGGATATGATGATAACGGCTTTATTGATCGTGATGAGTTGATTGAAGAAGGAATTCATATATATCCCTCCTATTTTTTTGATTCACCCCAATATAGATCTATGAAAAATGTTTATAGTATTCACCGAGAAGCAGGGGGGTGGAGGCCAAATAATAATCAACTTTTGAACTACAAGGGTACTAACCCAAAGAAAGGCCGACTTCTTCATGAGTTTAAAATACTCTTTCAAAAACTCATGTTAAAGTTTAACATGGCATTAATTCGCGTAAGGTAATATTTATGAGAATATTATCGGTAGGAAACTTAACCAATTACGGTCAAAGTAACACTTGTCTTCATAGACATTGGTCTCTAGAATCGATAGGAGAAGTTGATTCTGTAGATACAGCTATAGATAATGTTTCCCTTAATTATAAGGTTAGGAATTGGCTATTTCAACGGGGCTTATCAGTTTCTCTTCCTGACATAGCTGGTGTGAATAATGATATAATGGCAAAAGTCAAGTCTCACAAATATGATGTTGTGTGGATAGATAAAGGAACACTTGTAAATTATAGAACCCTTGAATTTATTAAAAAAACCTCTCCTAAAACAAAAATCATAAGTTACTCACCGGATAATATGGCTCTTAGACATAATCAAAGTCAAAATTATCTTCATTCACTACCTTATTACGATTATGTATTTACAAATAAAAGTTACATAATTGATACTCTTCATAAACTGGGAGCGAAGAATGTGCAGTTTGTAAACAACAGTTACGAATCCCAGTTTCATTATCCTAGAGTTCTCAGTCCTGAGGATGTCAAAAAGTATGACGTGGATGTTGGATTTATTGGTACTTGGGAAAAAGAGAGGTTTCAGAGTATTTTGTATTTAGCCGAAAACGGAATTAATGTTACAGTATTCGGAGACGGTAAGTGGAATTCCTTTAAAAATCATCATTTTAATTTAAATATTAAGCCCCCTCTCTATTCAGAAGAATATTGTAAGGCACTCAAGGGATTCAAGATATCTTTATGTTTCCTTAGAAAGATGAACTTAGACCAGCAAACGACAAGGTCAGTTGAAATTCCTGCCTGTGGAGGCTTTATGCTTGCGGAAAGGACTGAGGAGCATTGTAAATTGTTTAAAGAAGGAAATGAGGCCGATTTTTTCGAAACAAACGAAGAATTACTAAAAAAGTGTAGATATTATTTAATTAATGATGAGTTAAGAGTAGAGATTGCAAGGGCAGGAACTGAACGTTGCATCGCTTCGGGTTATTCAAATAATATGACTATCAAAAGAATGATAGAAATAGCTCTTAAAAACTCTTAGAATTATTTTAGTTGTATCAAATAATTGATGCTCGTAAATTCCAAATAAATTCAACTGTGCCTTTGTAATTTTGCGCTTTAAAATTATTTACGTTCATATATCATCTACAGATTAATTTGAGAATATTTCATCTAAATAGCAAAGCTTAAAGTTCATTTCTTATCCATTTTTTAATTTATGATAGAAGAACCATCTTCTCTACTTCGCAGTATTAGCTATTGGTTAGGAATTGTTTTGCTTATTGCAATAGTTTTAGAAATTACTTTCTTCCCTTCGTTGGCTAATGCATTAGGATGTATTATGGCATTGACTAGTTACGGAGTGTTTAGATATTTCCTGAAACGACATTATATTGTTAATTTTCCTTTTGCTTTCTTAATGTACTTATCAATGTTTCTCTATAGGTACTTGCCTTTGGTTGCAACTATCCTTGAAGGAAAACCTATTACCTATGGTTTCGAGAGACCAATAGTCACCTTTTTTTATGAAATACTACTTTTCTTAATATCTTCATTGGCATTCTATTTGGCTTGTGGTCGACTCGGTAAGAAGAGCAGTAATAATTTGCTGACAAAGTCACTCTATCAATGTGGCTTCTTTAAAATATCTAAAAGTGAACTTTGGATTCTTGGATTTATGGGGCTCGTGATACGCATATTCACATTTTCTCTCGGTAGCATAGAGTATGGGGATGTGACGGGGAAATTTGTGAGTGGATTGGGATATCTATACAATGCTCCTATTATTTTATTATTTCCAAAATTAATTAACCTCAAAGATAACTATAGTAAAAAACCAATTTGGCTATACATATCTGTCATTTTTTTAATAAATATAGCCTCTAATAGTCGAGAATCAATAATTGCCCCAGTTGCCACTGCACTCATATTATTTTTTTTAAATGCAATTATATCTAATGTTAAACTGTCTGACATAATTTCTATTCCAAAAGTCGCAGGGGTTACGATATTAATTTTTTTCGGTATTAGTATTATTTCTGATTTATCTCTAGCAATGCTATATACCCGAGCTGTTCGTGGGGATGTAGGCAAAATGCAATTATTAACTCAGACTATCGATACCTACAGGGATAAAGAATTATTAAATTCTTTACGAAACAAAATGGATCGAAAAACTAAAGTTTTAGAGTCCTACTCATCGGGTTGGACAGAGGATTATCTCGACAACTTTATGTTAAATCGCTATGCAAATATGCGTATAAGCGATCAAACTTTATATTATGCTGAAAGAATCGGATTCGGAAATACTAAGATGAGAAATTCTTTTTACGATAGATGGCTTTCCTTATTGCCTTCCCCTGTTTTGAAAGCTTTAAAAATTAACTTAGACAAAGCGCAATTATCTTTTTCTAGGGGGGATCTATTATTTGGTAGCAACCTAAGTAGTTTTAAAGTGACAAGTCACATAGCAGATGGGCTAGCGACTTTTGGTTATTTGTATTTCCTGATTCAACTTCTTGCTTTTTTAATAGTTTTTAAGCTCTTAAATTATTTTGTATATACGTCGATAGATCAAAATATTTATGCTCCATATGCACTGATGAGTGTTTTTGTTTTTTTGGGTATGTTCAGAAATGCTAATGGCATAAGCTCTGATATTTCTTTTATATTTAGAGGTTTTTGGCAGGGTATTATAACATATTTAATCTTTGTGACACTGAGCAGAGCGGTTTCCGCAATAATGCTGAGAAAAAGGAGTTAGATATTGAATTACCTAATCTAGTTGAATTATTGATGTTTTTAAATGAATTTAAAATGTATACCTCTAGTGTTTAAACTTATTTTAAGAAAGTTAAATTGTCTTGAGAAATTTTAATGTAGTACCAATAAATGGCGTTTTGCAAAAAGGCAAATAAGCCTTAATGTAGAATTGATTAATAAGACCCCTACTTATGAAAAAGCTAATTTTTATTAATTCTCACCCTATTCAATATTTTTCTCCTCTTTATAAATATTTAAATGCTAATGGTGTAGAATGTTCAGTTTGGTACGCTTCAGATAAATCCATCAAAGGTAAATTAGATAAACAATTTGGCGTAAAGGTAAAATGGGATATACCATTACTTGATGGATATAATTCTAGATTTTTCAAAAATTATGGCAGAAACGAGGAGGATAGCGGTAAATTTTTTAGTCTCGTTAATCCTGGTATGATTAAACAATTATTTCGTACAGAACCATCTGTTATTGTAGTACACGGTTGGAACTTCTTTACTCATCTTGGTATTTTGTTACTTGGCAAGTTAGCAGGTCATACAATTTGTTTGCGAAATGACATGCCCTTAACTCACGAGTTTTTAAAAAATGGGCTGAAGCAAAAATTTAAAAGGATAATTCTGAAATATATAGTATTTCCACGTATAGATTATTTTTGCGCCATTGGTGTAGAAAATAGATTATTCTACCGTTCATACGAAATCAGTGAGAGAAAAATTATAGATGTTCCATACGTGATAGATAATGATCGATTTAGAAGTATTGATGTCAATGCATCAGAAATGAGATCTAAATATGGGATAGCACCAAAAGACAAAGTAATACTTTTTTCTGGAAAATATATTAATAAAAAAAAGCCTCTCGATTTATTAGTTGCCTATAAAGAACTTGATAGAGATGACTGCTGGCTGATTTTTATTGGAGATGGTCATTTAAGGTCCCAGATGGAGCTTTATATCAAGGAGCATAATTTAAATAAGGTCATATTGACCGGATTTATAAATCAATCTGAGATTCCGAAATGGTATGCAATTGGAGATTTATTTGTTATGTGTTCGGGTCAGGGAGAGAATTGGGGCTTGTCTGTAAATGAAGCAATGAATTTTAACCTTAATCTTGTGCTATCAGATCTTACTGGATGTGCAAAGGATTTAGTTCGTTCGGGACAAAATGGGTACACTTATAAAACAGGTGATACTTCACAATTAGCCTCAGCAATCCAGTCCATATTATACGAGAACTCTTTAGATCAAAATAGTATTAATTCTAAAGATCTCATTTCTCAATATGATTTCAATGCGGTAAAAAAAGGTCTGCTCAAAATTCTAGAGGAACAGGCTTAACCAGAGGAAAATACTACAAACATTTAACTATTAAGTGCGCGATTTTAAAAAGGACGGCTATCAGTTAGATAAATCTGAATTTAATATGCCAATTCTAATATTTAAAAATATCACATATTAATTTTAAATATTAGAATTCTTGTATTAAAAAGCATAAATTACCCTTTTAATTCTTAAATGAGTATTTCTTATACTTCATAAGTAATTGATAATCTATCCCCTAACTAGAATATAAAGTTCGTTTAATTAATTGCAGACTATAGTTGAAAAAGCTTATTTTCCTAAATTCACATCCTATACAATATTTTGCACCACTTTATAAATTTTTAAATGGTGATGGTATAAACTGTAGTGTTTGGTATTGTTCAAGTGAGACCTTAAATTTAAAAAGAGATCAACAATTTGGTGTCAAAATAAAATGGGATATACCTTTATTAGACGGATACAGATATAAGTTCTTTAAAAATTACTCTTTCAAACCTTCTATTTTTAATGGATTTTTAGGTTTGATGAATTTTGGGGTTATTAGGGAGTTATTTAAAGAAAAAGATGCGGCTATTGTAGTGCACGGCTATCATTATTTAACTCATTTTTTGGTTCTTTTATTGGGTCGGTTTAGTAAAAATAAGATTTGCCTTAGGTTGGAAACCCCTCAATCTCAAGAAAGTAAAAATAGCAACCTAAAGAGAGCTTTAAAGAGTTTTTTTCTACGTAGAATCATTTTTTCAGGGGTTGATACATTTTTGTACATAGGTAATCAAAATAAAGAATTTTATCAAAGACTTGGAGTACAAGAGCATCAATTAGTTTTTTGTCCATATGCAGTTGATAATGAGCGATTTTCTAAGAGCTTTTTAGAGTTTAAAGATCAGAGAGATTGCTTAAAAGAGCGTAATGGTATAGAGCCAAATCAAAAAGTAATACTTTACTCTGGTAAGTATATACAAAAGAAAAGACCTTTAGATTTATTAGAAGCTTTTCACGCTTTAAATAACCCTGAAGTATGGCTCGTAATGGTTGGTGAGGGGGAATATAGAGAAAAACTTGAAAAAACAATATTAGAAAAGCATATTAAAAACGTTCTTCTCACTGGATTTATCAATCAATCTAAAATTACAGAATATTATAGTCTCGCAGATGTTTTTGTGATGTGTTCAGGAAACGGTGAAACTTGGGGACTGTCAACAAACGAAGCAATGAATTTTGATCTTCCAATAATTGTTTCTGATAGAACCGGATGTGTAGCAGACTTGGTAATGGAAGGGGTGAATGGTTATAGTTTTCAGTTAGGTAATATTCAGGAGTTGACAAACAAGCTTAAGCTTGTTATTGAAAAAGATAATTTGACCTATCAAATATCATCACGAGAAATAATTAAAAATTATAGCTTTTCGACAATATCAACAAATCTCAAGAAGTTACTTAACGTGTCTAATTAAATAGGCAAAAATTAATCTTTTGAATATAGTCCTAATAACGCATCCGTCTTTTCTTAATTCTTCAAGTATGCCTCGCTATGCCAGCTGGCTTAAAAATGGTATGGAACTACGAGGACATCAGGTGAAAACGTGGACAGCACCTCCTAAATTAATTAATGCTAGTAATAATACATTGATAAAAAAATGGCTGGCCTATGTTGATCAGTACATTATTTTTCCTCAAACGCTAAAAAAACGACTAAAGGACAAAGCTTCTGAAAATGTTCTTTTCGTTTTTACAGATCATGCGCTGGGGCCTTGGGTACCGTATGTAAAAAAATATCCACACATAATACATTGCCACGATTTTTTGGCACAGCGTTCGGCTTTAGGTGAAATTCCAGAAAACGCAACTGGATTTACTGGGCGTTTGTATCAAAAATTTATTCGTACAGGTTATAGAAAAGGGAAAAATTTTATATGTATTTCCCAAAAGACAGAATCAGATCTTTTGCACTTTCTCGAGCCTAATTTTCCCGAATTCTGTGAAGTTATTTATAACGGACTAAACCAAGATTTTTTTCCTTTAGACAAAGTAATTTGCCGGAGATATTTATCTGACGTTTTTCAGAAGGATTTTACCAATGGTTATATTTTGCATGTAGGAGGTAACCAGTGGTACAAAAATCGCTTAGGCGTTTTGAAATTATATGTTGCCTGGCGCAATTCGCGTCCTAATATTGTATATCCTTTGATAATGATTGGGAAGGAGCCCACAAGAGCAATGAAAATTTTTTCTGAAAAATCGGGCTATGATTCGGATATACATTTTTTTTCTCAAGTTGATGATGAATCACTCAAAAAGGCCTACGTTGGTGCAGTTATTTTTCTTTTTCCGTCATTAGCAGAGGGTTTTGGTTGGCCTATCGCCGAAGCAATGGCTAGTGGGACAATTGTAATCACAACAGATGAAAAACCAATGACAGAAGTTGGTGGTACTGCAGCTTTTTATATACCTAGGGAAACTGTTGACAATGACGGTGAATTTATTAATCAAGGTGTTAAGATGATTCAAGCCCTACTCAATAAATCTGCAGAGGACTTGAAGCTATTTTCAGAGAAAGGCTTGGAGCAAGCAAAAAAATTTGATTCAGACCTGGCATTAGATAAAATAGAAGCAGCTTATAAAAGCATAATAGTTTGAGAGTATTACGTATAATAGCGACCATGGACCCGGTTTCTGGTGGACCATGTCAAGGGATTCGAAACAGTATTCCAGCTTTAGATCGTCTTGGCGTACATACAGAAGTTGTGTCTTTTGATAGTCCGGATGCTGATTTTCTTAAGAAAGATGGATTTACGATACATGCTTTAGGACCAGCTCGTGGCCCATATTCCTATGCCAAGAAGTATTCTGATTGGTTACGAAAGCATATCAGGGATTTTGATATACTCATCATTCACGGATTATGGCTCTACAATAGTTATGGAACTTATCGTATCTGGAATAATGCCAAGCGAACCTATAAAAATTTTCCAGCTTTATTTGTTATGCCGCATGGTATGTTAGACCCCTATTTTCAAAAAGCACCAGAAAGAAGACTAAAGGCTATTCGAAATCGTATGTTTTGGAATTTATTTGAATCAAGGGTTATTAACCAAAGTAGTGGTGTATTATTTACGTGTCAGCAGGAATTAGAACTAGCGCGTACTACCTTCAATTCTTATCGTCCAAATCTCGAAATAAATGTGGGCTATGGTATACAATCGCCCCCATCCTTCAAACAAAGTTTTGATAAAGCTCTACGAATTGCTGTGCCTGATTTAAAAGACCAGTCTTATTGGCTTTTTTTGAGTCGAGTACACAAGAAAAAAGGGGTTGACCTACTTGTAAAGTCGTATTTGAAATTGTTAAACAAGCATCAAGATATTCCAGATTTAATTATTGCAGGACCAGGTTTAGAAACCGAGTTTGGAAAACGTATGCTCCAGCTTGGTAAACATCAAAAGATTCATTTTCCCGGAATGTTGGTAGGGGACTCCAAGTGGGGTGCTTTTTATGGTTGCGATGCGTTTGTACTTCCGAGCCACCAAGAAAATTTTGGAATTGCAGTAGCGGAAGCTATGGCTTGTGAAAAACCAGTATTGATCTCCGATCAGGTAAATATTTGGCGAGAAATAGCAAAAGGGGGTGGGGGATTAATTTGTCAAGACTTAGAAAGTAGTACCTATGAAACTTTGGCCCGATTTAATGCCCTGAGTAATTTAGAAAGAGCTAATATGGGGCACTGTGCGCGTAATGTTTATTTGGAGCATTTTTCTATAGATAAGGCTGCTAAAAAAATGCATAATCAATTAAATTCGGCATTAAAAAAATAACTTAAAAGAGATGGAAAATAACCAGGCTGATCTATCTCAGTATCGCTCTGATTTCGGGTTAAAAAATAAATTAGCTCGCGTATTGTGGAATTCGACATATTTGTTACTCTTTCGCCCATTTGGTACCCGCTTTTTTAAAAAATATCGAGTTTTTATTCTTAAATGTTTTGGTGCAAAACTGGAGTATACTTCTCATATTTATGCTAGCGTAAGAATATGGGCACCTTGGAATTTGACTATGGGCTCTTATAGTACTCTGGGACCCGCAGTAGATTGTTATAATCAAGGTAATATATATATTGGTGATCAAACTACAATTTCTCAGAAAAGTTACCTGTGCGCTTCAACACATGACTTTACAAAAATTGACTTTCCTCTAACCTGTAAGCCTATTCAAATTGGTAATTCGGTATGGATAGCCGCAGATAGTTTTGTTGGTCCGGGAGTTATAATTGGAGATGGAGCTGTGGCTGGAGCACGATCGGCAATTTTTAAGAATGTTGATCCCTGGACAGTGGTTGGAGGCAATCCCGCAAGGATTATTAAACAACGAATTTTGGAATAATCTATGAAAGTTTTTTTAAAATGGTGTCCATAATTATACTCACATTGAATGAAGAAAAAGACCTACCTATGTGTCTTAATGCATTGGGTTGGTGCGATGATGTTCATTTGTTGGATTCAGGAAGTACCGATGGTACACTCGAGATTGCAAGGTCATATGGCTTGACACTTCATCATAATACTTTTCAAAGTTTTGGGAAACAGCGTAATTATGCTTTGGATAATATAAAAGTCAAAAATGAATGGATTTTATTTTTGGACGCAGATGAAGTGGTTACAAAAGAGTTTAAGCAGGCTGTACTACAAACTGTGAAAACAGCAGATTCTACAGTTGCTGGTTATTACTGCTGTTGGAAAATGATGCTTGAAGATACCTGGTTAAAGCATTGCGATAATTTTCCGAAATGGCAGTTTCGACTTCTTAGGGCAGGAAGAGCGCGATTTACAGATTTTGGACATGGGCAGAAAGAAGGTGTGGTCGATGGGAAAATTGAATATATTGAAGAACCTTATCTGCATTACAGTTTCTCGAAAGGCTGGGCAGAATGGATTAGTCGACATAATAAATATTCTTCTCAAGAAGCAAAGGCAAGATTGGAAAAACGACCCCCATTTGCTAATGTTTTTTCGAGTAATAAAAGTATTCGAAACCCTGCTTTAAAATCCTGGTTGATTAGATTACCAGGTTGGCCTCTACTTAGATTTTTACAGTCATATATTTTCAATCTTGGCTTTCTCGAGGGTAAGCCGGGATTTATTTATTGTGCCAATATGGCCTATTATGAATTTTTAATACAAATAAAAATTAGGGAACTGAACCAATCAAAAAATGTTTAAATGAAAAAAGTATTAGTTACAGGTGGTGCCGGCTTTCTCGGTTCTCACCTATGTGAACGTTTGCTAAATGAAGGAAATGAGGTCATTTGCCTTGATAATTATTTTACAGGAAGCAAGCAAAATATTATCGAGTTTCTCGATAATCCTTATTTTGAAATGGTTCGTCACGATGTCACGGAGCCTTATTATGCTGAGGTAGATGAGATTTACAATTTAGCCTGTCCTGCCAGCCCGGTACATTATCAATATAACCCTATTAAAACCATCAAGACTTCGGTTATGGGTGCTATCAATATGCTTGGTCTTGCCAAGCGCGTAAAAGCCCGTATTTTACAGGCCAGTACTTCTGAAGTTTATGGGGATCCAGCAGTACATCCGCAACCTGAAAGCTATTGGGGAAATGTCAACCCCATCGGTCTTCGCTCCTGCTATGATGAAGGAAAACGCTGTGCGGAAACCCTTTTTATGGACTATCATAATCAAAATGGAGTAGATATTAAAATCGTACGTATTTTCAATACCTATGGCCCCAAAATGAACCCCGAAGATGGGCGCGTAGTTTCCAACTTTATTGTCCAGGCTTTAAAAGGAGAGGATATTACTATTTTTGGAGACGGAACTCAAACCCGATCTTTTCAGTATGTTGATGATTTAATCGAGGGTTTTTGCAGGATGATGGCCTCAGAAAAGGGATTTACCGGGCCGGTAAATCTGGGGAATTCAGGAGAATTCACCATGCTCGAACTGGCGGAAAATGTTCTGGATCTGGTTGGCTCAAAATCCCAACTGAAATTTATGCCTTTGCCTCAGGATGATCCGAAGCAACGGAAGCCGGATTCTTCTTTGGCGTATGAGAAATTGAATGGCTGGGAATCGAAAGTGAAGTTGCGGGATGGGTTGGAGCAGACCATAGCGTATTTTGATAAGGTTCTTCGTAGTTAATTGTTAAAAGTTAATTGTAATAAGTATGAGGTGAGAAGTAAGAAGATAAAAACGCTGTACTCGGTATTCCGAATCCTAAATTCAATAACTTCTATTTTTAAAATGTCTACAATTTCTGTAAACGATTAACAATTAAGATTTAATACATTACTCAACACCCTGATTTTTGAAAATATCCATTATAACCATAGTCTATAATAACCGGGAGCATATCGCCTCATGTATTGAAAGTGTGCTGGGGCAGAGCTATCCTGATGTGGAGCATTTAGTTATTGACGGGGGCTCTACCGATGGAACACAAGCTGTCATCGAAGGGTATGCCGATCAACTGGGCTATTATAAATCTGAACCGGACAAAGGGCTTTACAATGCACTTAATAAAGGCATAAAACAAGCTACGGGAGACGTGATCGGGATCCTGCATTCGGATGATCTGTTTTACGCTGAGGATACCCTGGCTCAGATTGCAGCGGCTTTTAAACAATCGCAGGCGGACCTGGTGTATGCCAATGGTATGTATGTAGAACGGGATGATATTAGCCGGGTAAAACGGGTGTACCGGAGTAAGCCTTATAAAAAGCGGTATTTAAACTGGGGCTGGATCCCCTTACATACCACGATTTACGTGAAAAAGGAGGTCTTTGAGCGTTATGGGCTTTATGATGAAAGCTATCGGATTGCCAGTGATTATGAGATTTCGTTGCGCTGGTTTAAAGCCTCTGATTTAAAAACCTATTTTTTAAATACATGGGTAGTCAAGATGCGTTTGGGCGGAAAGAGTACCACGGCCAGTCTGCAACAGCGGAAGTCTGCTGAGGATTTACAGATCATACGTAAATTTAAGTTAGCGAGCTATTTCACCCTGTTTTCTAAAATAGGCCGAAAAATCCCACAATATCTACTTCCTAAATTCAAAAAGTTTAGTTAAAAGCATTTAGCTTTGCTGCGGCATTGCACTTTATGAAACGTTCGGCTCTTATCATACCCATTAGCATCCTGATCCATTTACTTATAGTTAATGGATTTTTGTTGTGGTTTATACCCGGTTTGTATCTCAATCTGAATTCAATCCTGTTTTACAATACGGCCTGGCTATTAAGTGCCTATGCTATCGACTATTATCCCACCTCGAGAAAGGAACGGTTTTTTACCAATATCCATAAACCACTGCAATTATATGTGTTGTTTAGCCTGGCCTATTTTGCCTGGTTTAGCCTGAGCCATACGCCTATAGCTGATTTGGGGTATCATACCGGGTTTTTGCTAGGGATGTTTGGCAGTCTCTTAGTATACCGAATACTTTTTTATTATGCGAGGGCTCGGTATCGTGAGGAAGGGGGGAACGCAGTGAATGTAGTAGTTATAGGCCGAGATCGCAATCTAAAAAAAATCCGTAAGGTATTTGATGAGCCCGATTTAGGCTACCGCTACTTGGGCTATTTTGATAATGCTCATTCTCCAAGTCCTACCTATTTGGGGAAGGTGGAGGAAGCTTTTTCTTATATGAGGAAGCAGGACGTGCATGAAGTATTTTGTATGGCTTCCCGACTCTCACAGCCCCAGTTGTTTAATTTGATGGCTTTTGCAGATAACAACTTGAAGAAGCTGAAGATAATACCTGATAATAAAGAAATTTTTACCAGGGCTATGAGTATTGAACTTTTTGAAAACATTCCAGTACTTAACTTACGCGAATTACCACTGGAAACCCATTATGCTAAAATTGTCAAGCGAAGTTTCGATGTTGTATTTTCGAGCCTTGTGATCATTTTTATATTAAGCTGGCTGAGCCCTCTTATTTTTATACTGATGCAAAAAGAATCGCCGGGTCCTTTATTTTTTAAACAAAGACGGCATGGGGTTAATAAGCGTGTGTTCTGGTGCTATAAATTTCGTTCAATGATCACCACCGAAGATGCCGACAAGAAGATGATGACCAAAAATGATAATCGTGTAACCCGTTTGGGACGTATCTTAAGACGGACCAGTATAGATGAATTACCGCAGTTTTTTAACGTGTTTTTGGGGGATATGAGTGTCGTAGGCCCCCGTCCCCATATGGAATTGCATACCGAACAGTATCAAAGTTCGGTTGACAAATACCTCGTGCGGCATTTCGTAAAACCGGGAATCACCGGGTTGGCGCAGATCCGAGGGTATCGTGGGGAGATTACAGAGCAAAGCGATATTGTAAACCGTACCCGGCTCGATATTTTTTACGTAGAAAAGTGGTCGTTATGGTTAGATGTAAAGATTATCGCTAAAACGGTTCTTAATGCTGTTGAAGGCGAGGAAAAGGCCTATTGACCCAACACTGTTCAAATTAGTTCTATATTTGCCAAAAATTTTATGCCTATGAGATTTTCAAAATTTTTCAAATCTTTTTCACTGATTTTATGTACAACACCATTTATTTTATCTTGTGTTTCTAGCAAAGATGTGATTTATTTTAATAATGCCTCAGAGGTACAACCTACTGGCTTAACTGATGATACTACTATACGTATTCAGCCTAATGACGAACTTACAATAAGAGTTTCAGCTCCTGAACAGGAGGCAGCAATCCCCTATAATCTAACAAAATCTGTAATTGGATTAGATGGCCCTCAAGCAGCACAGGCGGTAAATGTACCACTTGAATCCTATATTGTGGATGATAATGGATATATTCAATTTCCAGAATTAGGTAAAATTCAGGTAAGTGGATATACTAGTATTGAATTAGCCGACTTGCTTGAAGAAAAAATACGACCTTATTTAAAAGAACCACTGGTGACTATACGAATATTAAATTTTCAGGTAACTGTACTTGGTGAAGTTCAGCGCCCTGGAACTTATACCGTCACCAACAACCAACTTAGTTTACCCCAAGCTTTAAGTCTTGGTGGTGATTTGATGATTACAGGTAAGCGGGAGAATATTTTGATTATGCGAAAAGAGGATGGGAAAATGACCTATAATTATATAGATATTACTGATGCTACTGTAACACAATCTCCTTATTATTATTTACAGCAAAATGATGTTATATATGTAGAGCCTAATGCTGGGCAAATACAGCGTGCGGGACTATTAGGTACAATATCTACCTACTTGGGAGTAGCCTCTGTCATCGTTTCCTTAGCTTTAATTTTTACCCGATAATTTATGAGTAAATTGACTTCAAATCAAACGGAAGAAACCTTCGATTTGCGAGAAGAAATTAATAAATATCTTCGACATTGGCCTTGGTTTATAATTTCCGTAATTGTAATAGTAATTATCGCCCTTGTTTACTTGCGCTATGCTACCCCAATATACAGTTCCTCTTCAACCATTTTAATTAAGGACGACAAGAGCGGCTCATCTGAGCTTGCTGCCCTTGAAGAATTAGGAGTGATGGGTGGAGGAGGCAATACAATTGCAAACGAAATAGGTCTGCTAAAATCCAGGCGTTTAATGGCTAATGTAGTTGATGCGTTAAATCTAAATGTAAGATATAGTGTTGAAGGTAGCGTTAAGGACGTTGAGCTGTATACTAAAAGTCCTATCAAAGTAAATATAATTTCATTGAATGAGAAAAAAGTCCAAAAGCTACCTTTACTTTCTCGTTCCTTCAAATTATATCGTGGAAATGATGATGAAGTTGTATTTGAATCCAAAAGTACTGGTAAACTTATAAAAGGGATATTAAATAGTCCTATCGATCTCGGATTTACTAATGTTGTGATAACTTCAAGGAATATCAATGAAGTTCCTGAAAATTTTGATCTTACTATTGAGTTCCTACCTGTCGAAACTGTAGCAAACAGTTTTCAGTCTAGACTTGGAGTAGTACAAACAGATAAGACCGCCTCGCTATTAGAATTATCGATGCAGGATAACGTCGCTGAAAAAGCACATGATGTACTTAATCAACTAATAGTAGAATACAATAATGATGCTATAGCCGATGAGAATCTAGTAGCCTTGAGTACTGGCGAATTTATTCAAGAACGTTTAGAAATCATTTTGAATGATCTAAATGACGTAGAAGGTGATATTGAAACCTTTAAAGAAGATCGACGACTTACAAATATTGAAAGTGAGGCAGAATTGTTTTTAACAAGTGTACAGGAGTTTGAATCTCGTCAGCGGGCTCTAAATACACAACTTCAACTTGCTGAGCTTATGATTGACTATGTGCAAGAATCAGACAATTCAAGCTTGCTTCCTGCAAATTTAGGTATTGAAGATGAAGATTCTGGAGTCAATGGACTTATTGAAGAATATAACAGTCTTGTGTTAAGACGTAATAAACTTTTAAAAGGGAGTACTTCTCAGAACCCGGTTGTCTTGAGCTTAAAAGATCAAATTGAGGTTCTTCGATCAAATATTAGTCAAAGTTTGATAACACTCCGTAAGAATTTAAGTGTTGCTGAAAATGATCTTAACAGAGAAGCATCTCGAATAGATGGACAAATTCGTCAAGTACCTTCAACAGAAAGGCAATATCGAGTTAAAGCGCGTAATAGAGAAATTAAAGAAGAGTTGTACCTGTTTTTGCTTCAAAAAAGGGAAGAGAATGCTTTGCAACAAGCTATTAATGTCCCCAAAGCTAAGGTGGTAGATGAGGCTTATGGTTCGGAAATAGTATCACCTAAAAAGCGTATTGTACTCTTGGGAGCAGTGCTTTTAGGTCTCTTTATTCCTTTTGGCGTAATTTACGTACGTCGTTTATTTAATGATAAAATTGAACGCCGAGAGGATATTGAAAAAGCAACCCGCCAAATTCCTATTGTGGGTGAGTTGCCACGTATTGTGAGAGGAGAATCTGACCTGATTGTAGAGAATGACCGTTCAGTATTAGCAGAATCTTTTAGGATTTTAACTACAAACCTTCAATATTTATTGGTAAACGCTGAAACTGATGGTAAAGGCTATTGCCTGTATACCACCTCTACCGTAAAGGGGGAGGGCAAAACCTTTACTTCGATCAACCTGGCGATGACTTTGGCCAATACGGGGAAGCGAGTAGTGCTTATCGGAGCCGATTTAAGAAATCCGCAGTTACAACGCTATGATACTGAAGCAAAGAGCTTACTAGGTGTTAGTGATTATCTCGTAAGTAATGATCTCAGTCTAGAAACACTGGTACATGATTCAAAATTTCACCCTAACTTGAAGTTGTTTCTTTCAGGCAGTATCCCGCCTAATCCATCGGAACTTCTTCGACAAAAGAAATTTGGACAGATGATTACTGAGTTGCGGGAGCGATTTGATTATGTTATTGTAGATACGGCGCCTTCTATGCTGGTAGCCGATACCTTCCTGATCAGCCGTTATGCCGATCTAATCTTGTATGTTACGCGTGCAGGATATACGGAGAAGAAGTTGCTCAACTTTGCGGTAGATGCGGTTAATGACGGGAAACTGCATGACGTGAGTTTTGTAATCAATGATGTAAAGACCGCAAACTTTGGTTACGGGAATAAATACGGTTATGCCTACGGGCAGGATAAACCTTCTCTTTGGGAGCGGTTTAAGAAGAGTTTCTAGTCCGTTAGATTTTAGATTTAAGACACGAGATTTTAGAGAAAGGATGTTGCTGAGGCATCCTTTTTTTTTTATACTTAATGATTAAAATAGAGATTGTTTATTACGGTTTTGAAAATTAGAAATACGAAATACAAAATACCAATTGTCACCTGGAGTAGATGGTGTGTAGCGGGAGCGGAGCTTCATGGTATCGAGAGGACTTCTTATTTAGGGTGCTTTCTGCTAAGCCTTAACTCGGCATACCAGATTCATTATTACATCACATCCATCCCCGGCCCTTCCTTCGAAGGAAGGGAGTTAAATTTACCTATATTAAAGGCCTCCCTTAGAAGGGAGGTTGGAGGGATGTCTTATTAGACTTCTTAGTTGGGTTTTTTCTAGCTGTTTAGAATTCTCGCCTGCATTTCGACTGCGCTCAATTTGACAGGACCACTTTAAATAATCAATTATACTGTAAAATTTTTTTGGTACTACGAAAGGGTGAGGTAAGGATTGTGTTTTTTTCTGCGGAGGTTTGTAGTGTTATCACAGATTAGATCGTTATGAAAACAGACGCCTGTGTGTATTTCCCAAAGATGTACAGTGTATCACCGGAAAAAGTGAGCGTTATGGACGACAACTCTTGTCTGACATTAAAGTGTTTTTACGTAAGGAACCGCATCAGTTTGTAACGGTATATGAATTTGCCACCTATTGTGGACTGGATGCGGAGGATTTGTATGAATATCTAGATTAGAATCTTTATTGAAACGATTAAGACTAAAATCAAGAGCCCGCGATACCATTGCACACAAACCCTAGAATTTTATGATCTACATTAAGTTACCTTTATTGAGTGGTGATACAATCGCAGCCCAACCGGGTGTAAATGCCTTGTAATTTTCAATTAAACTTTTAAAACCGATTTTATAATGCCTTCAACACAGGCCGAGGTTGTAGAGATATCTCTTTTATCGTCTAAAAAGGATCTGAGACTTTCGAGTCCTTCATAATTATCTACAATGCTAAAGCCGGTTTGATAATCCTCAAAAACACGAACACTTTCCTTACTGAAAAGTGTAAGTATGTGGCTATGTCTTGTATCCTTTTTTATTTTTTCAAATAAAGAAATCAGGGTTTGTTTCTCTCCTTCAAGAATTTGAAAGAAACTTCCATCCTTATAGATTAAAACTCCGGTTACATCTGATCTGTAATTGTTTTGAACTGTTTGTTCATAGAGCAGTATGAGATCATCTTTTTTTAATTCCTTACTTGCATCGCTTACATAACAGATAGCGTAGATTATTGGCGGCTTTTTGACTTAATCTATTAAAACGATACTGTTTTATTCCTCATTACACATGCAGGCGTACTTCTCATAGCTCGCTATCCAATTAGGATTATATATTGATGCAGTACGATTTATTAGGAAGAAATCCATTACAACAGACTTTAAGGTAAATTATGATTTATAGCAATAAAATACAATAATTCAATATTAAAACTATTTATATAGGATTGTTAAGCATCTAGCTTACCGAGAGTAAGGTAAATGATTGCAGATCTTTAATAAATAGAATTTTAAGTTCGATAAAATTATATAAATCAATGACTTAATTTACCAAGTTACATTTTTTTGAGGTCTTACTAAAATCTTAAAAATTCCGTTTTCAAGTCTGTGTTTCTTATAATCTGATGCTCTATATTGGGCTTTGATTGGGAGTTGCCCTATCCTGAAATAGTACTACCGAATATTTTCAAATGAGAATAGGCTTGAAAGCTTAAAGTTTTCTGCGTTTCTTTCTCCAAATCATATACAGCACGATAAGGATTACGGGAGGGATTACAAAAACAACCAGATCAAAGGGATCATTAAAATCTAAAGGGAAATTATCGTCTGGGTTTTGCGTGCCCGGAGGTAATTGAAGTACTATTAAATTAAAATTCGTCAGCATAGCTTGAAAGTATAATGTTTATCCTAGCAGCTGTATTACAGAAAGCACGAACTTAAAGGGAAGTAATCCAAAACAGGTTACTCTCTTTTTTGTGTTTATGCGGTTTTAGAGAGGGTGTATTTTCTAAAGTACTTTTATTGTCCCGTTTTTAGCGGTCTGTTTTGTTGCTTGATGAGGAAATACCCAACAATAGGCTTTATAGAGCTGAAAATTAGTAGATCAAAAGTTTCAATATGATCTATTGAAAATTGTTCATTCGAGCTGCAATACGTATGTTAATTGGGGACTTGAACTTAAAGATTCTAGTTAAAGTAATGCCCAAAAATTGTAGAGTAACATAAGCACTAAAATAAATGCAGTGATACTGCCTAAGATCTTGATCGATAAGGCTTCAGTATGTTTAAACCTAAGTAAAAATACAATTGCACTTATTAAAAAAGCCATGTTGATGACCAGAAACCAACTATTTGAAGTGGGAATACCAAAAAACAAATCCTCATGATTTTCCTGTCTAAATGATTGATTCTCGGGGTATTTGGTAAAAATATATATCCAGGAAAAAAAATTATATATCGGGAAAACAGCAAGTAAAAATCCTATAATTAAATTTTTCATTTGATTACAATCCCTTTTTGTAAAGATCTGATTTTTTTAAAATTGTTGCTGTTCATGTGCGTACAATAGTTCCCGCTATTCCAGAATAGCGCCTTGCTGGCGCTCTATAAGCTCAGGGGTAGGGATTTTATCACGTTTCTTTACATTGGAAGCGAGTTGCTGCCGTAACCCATTTTAGAGGTCGTTATTTTTCGAGACGGAAAACAGAATTTCATGGTCTATAGCATAACTGCTGATGCGTTTCCCGTATAATACAAAGTTATTGAGTGAAATTTCAAATGGCGTGCAAGCCCTATAGATAATGAAGGGATCACCTTGCCTTTATCCTAGCTTAATCCCGGGGTTATGTATGCTTGATTGTAGAATTGTGTATAGCTATTTCAGGACAAGACATTGCAACTCATCCTGAAATTCCATTTTTAGTGCTTTTGGATATTAATATGCCCATAATGAACGGCTGACTGTTTCTGGACTCCCTTCACGAAAAACATGCTAGTGCTCCAGTTCATGTAATAGTTGTAACCTCTTCTGTTAATAAAGAAGATTATATCCGGGTGGTTGTGTACCCTAAAGTATGTCAATTCGTTTCCAAACCTTTTAAAAAAGAGCATCTGCCTATCTGTGAAGAATACCTGAACGCATTCTAGATTTTCCGGAATCTTAAGTTTTCGGGTTAAAGCGGAATCCGGATCGTAACTTCCGTTCCCTTACCGGGCTCAGATTGAATATTCAAAGTACCCCCCAGATCTTCCGTCAATTCGCGTACAAACAGCAATCCCATTCCAAAACCGTTAGCACCCGAGCTTTTAAGTCGGTAGCGAGTATCAGTTTGGGTAATGGTTTCAATTTGCTCTGAAGTCATACCGATACCCGTATCTTCAACCCGTACGCTGATTTTTTCATCTTTGGGTTTTAAGCCTGTTAAATTCAGATCAACTCTTACGCTTCCCCCTTCCGCAGTAAATTTGATTGCATTGGAGATGAGGTTTCCAATCAATGGCAGTAAATTCTTACCGGTAAATTCCCGTTTTATGGAATCGTAGTCTACGGTAAAGCTTATTTTTTTTGCTTCGGCCTGAGGCCTGTATAAATTAAGCAGTTTATGACCCAGGCCTTCAAAGGTAAAAACCGATTTGCTTTTCTTTAATTCATCTTCAATGAGAATATCGTTTAGAATTTCATCGGTGAGCTCTAAGACCGACTCGGCACTCGAGGCAATGAGTTTGATTATTTGCCCAAGTTCTTCTTTTGACGAATCGTTAAAATCTGTAAGTTCGACGAGTTGAGAAATTCCACTAAGCGGACTGCGGACATCGTGTGCCAATTGGCGTTTGAGCTTACGTTCACGAAGTATATGTTCTTTAGCCAGTTTAAGTTCAAATTTGAGCTGAATGCGCTTAACGATTTGATTTGCTATCAATTGCAGTTGTTCAATCTGCGTGTCATTCAGTTTCTCAGAATTTTTACCACCCACACAAAGGGTACCTATGGCGATATCATCCCCAATTTTGAGGGGAATACCATAATAATATTTGTAGCCCTCCTGAGTAACGTACCTGCTGTTTTTAAAGCGTTCATCCTGAGCTAGATCAATTTCCAGATGGTGATCTTCTTCAATGGTGTAATTACAGATGGCTTCTTCCCGAGGTTTTTGACTAAAGCCTCCGAGGGTACTGGCAACCGTCCATTGCGTGAAATTGTCAATAAAGTTTACTTCAGAGAGCTCGGTACCTGCAATATTTGCTGCCAGTGAACTTAGAATACTGAAGTCTTCTTTGAGTTCCTGATAGTCTAAATCAAGATCGGCAAGTTTTTTTACGCGGCGGAAATCTTTAGAGTTCAAATCGTTTATTTAGGGAGCGTAAAAATACGAAAGCCCCGGGCGTTTTTACTCTTAAAAAGCCTTTAAAATAATGTCTGCGAGCGCGTTATTCTCTTAATTTTTTAAAGCTTTATCTTAAAATTCTGAATGTTTACTCTAGGGCCGATACTTAGTTGTAATACTTTGTCTTTTTGATTGTAACTAATTCCTCTTTGAGATATCGTATTCAGGTCAACTTCTTCTCCGTTTACCCATAATCTATCGGGTTTTTGGTCAACATGTACCTGATATGCATAACTTCTAGTATTCAGGTCGAAGCCGTTGCTTGATTCCCGCCTTATAAAACTCATAAAGTTTTTTTCAGTCTTCAGTTCAAACTGTGTAGCAGTAAAATTTCCATTTTGGTATTTCAGGCTTTTTCCGTCATCATCGTAGAGTGTAAAGGCATTATCTGCTCCAGGGTAAATGTTTAGTATTACCTCTTTGGGAGTTTTTGAATCTAAGGTTTGTACCAACTCCTGTGTTGCGATAATTGCGCCTGATTTTATGAAAATCGGGATTTGATCAAGCGGACACAACACGTTGAGGTATTGTTTTCCCGAATGTTTTTCGCCGGTCCAGTAATTGACCCAGTTGCCTTCAGGAAGGTATACCGTTCTGGTTTTTGCTCCTTTGGTCGTTACCGGGCATACCATGAGATCATTACCTAACAAATATTGATCTGTAATGTCATATACATTGGGATCGTTTTGGTAGTCTAAAACCAATGCCCGCATCATAGGTTTACCGGTCAGGTGGTTTTCATACATCGCGCTGTAGAGATAGGGTGCAAGGCGGTAGCGCATCTCATCGTATTTTTTAAAATTGGCTAAAGCCTCCTCGCCATAAGCCCAGGGTTCTTTATAATTGGGATGCTCCATGCCAAAAAGGTGGGCAATGGGACTGAGAAGACCAAACTGCGTCCAGCGGATGTACAGTTCGGGGTCTGCCACGTGTTCAAAGCCGCCCATACAATGCGCCCAGTTGCTAACCCCCGAAAGCCCTATGTTTAAACCCGCTTTGATCACCGGTTCAAAATACTGCCATTCACTGGGCCAGTCGCCTGCGAATATAAAGGGATAGCGTTGTATACCGGCATAACCCTCTCGGGTATGATTCATTCCGCGCTGGCCGTTGTATTCCTGAAATTTTTCATAAGGTGCTTTGGCATAGGCCAGGGGAAACAGGTTGTGTAATCTTTTAATCTCAGGTCCCTGAGGGCCGGTTTTGTTGCTTTCGTTTGCTTTACGCCCAAAGGCGCTGCCTTCGTCGGTTTTAAAAAACATCGCGCCGCTATCAGCCAGGCGTTTGGCACCGTTATTCCACCACCAGTCTACTGCTTCGTCATCAAAAAAGTTTACAAACTCCCCGGTGTTATTGGGTTCCGGATATACGAATCCGGCTTTACGTGCCTGATCCAAAAGATCTAATTTGTTTCCATTGTCAAAGCGGGGTCTTACGTGTACCCCCACCATACTCAATCCTTCGGCATACAGGCTGTCAAACATGGCTTCCGGGTTTTCAAAAGTTTCCCGCCACTCAAAAGTGGTAGCGCCACTCCCGCCATTTTTACCAAAGATGCGCCAGGTAGAATCCAGATGCAGGATGTCTATGGGAATATTCAATTCCCTGAATTTGCGGACCAGGTCAACCGGATAGTGGTCTGAGGTTTTCTCCTCATGTCCCCAGGTGCCACCACTATACGTGCCTACGTGCAGGCCTAAAGCAGCTTTAGGCAAAAGCGGAGCTTTGCCCGTAAGATCGGTATAGCCATCCAGAATAGCAGGGAAGTCGGGACCGTAAATGAAGTAGTAATCCAATTCGCCGCCTTCGGCCTCGAAGCTGTAGGTATTGGTACTCTCATGCCCCAAATCCCAGGTGGAGGTAAAGGGGGTGTGAAAAAATATACCGTAACCCCGCGTGCTCATCATAAAGGGAACCGGACTGTAATTGGCTTTGAGCACATCATAGGCCCCTACGATATGCGGTAAGCCCTGGCCCCGGCCAACGGTAAGCTCTGTTTTTTTACCCCTTCGGTCTAAAAAGTCCATACGCTCTCCCAGGCCGAAGAAATGCTCGTCAGAAAAGAGTTGTTTATGGGCTCCTACTTTTTCGTTGTTTCTGTAGTTTCCGGCAGAAGCATCTGTGTTTAACAAGTTGCCCTCTGAATCTAAAATGCTTATTTGAACCGGATTCTTAGATATGCGAACGGTCAATTTTCCGGTTTCCAGGGTGAGATTCTCATTTGAGTCGGTCAGCTCATAGGCGGTTGCTGGCCAATCGTATTTTACAACCATATAGGGTTCATCAGCTTCAAAAGAGCCCTCCCAAGCACTTCGTATACGAAGTATTTTTTCAGAGCAGATTTCTATACGCAACCGGGCGTGGTCTGTCCTGATCTGAAGATAGTTTTCGTTTTGGATTTCTATATTCTGAAAATCACCAAGACCGGTCTGGGCAGTTGTTTTGATACCGGTGAGTACAATAATTAAACCGAGTAAAATGCGTATCATATTGGGTTTTGATTAAAACAGAACCGATCAGACCCCAAAAAAAGGTCTGACCGGATTCTTATTAAAGGTAACTCGTTTATAGCATGATTTTGAGTCTAGTAACCGGGGTTTTGCATAGCCTCTTTCTCGCTATTGCTAAGTCGTTTACCATCTATGATCAATGCATCGAGATACGATTGTGGTACGGGACGCAATGTAAACTTTTCACTCACATTTGCTGCTGCTTCGGGGTTGAAAGCTTTTGCCCGTGATATCAATCTTTCGGTACGTGTTAAGTCTACCCAACGGTAAAACTCACCCATTAGTTCACGCGCGCGTTCATTCAGAATAAACTCAATAAACATATCGGCCTTGGAGCCAACTCCGGGAGGATAAATTTGAGCATTAGCCTCTGCCGTCCCCGGGGTGAAAAAGTTTTCAGTAGCCAGCATCGCCGTGTTTGTAGCGTTGGTTTCCCCAAAATCAACTTCAGGTTCGGTGAGGTAATATACATAACCACGATCTTCCCCCTCTTTATAAGCGGCGCGTTCACGTAATTCATTAATGTAGTCCAGAGCCTGGCCATATTGCCCCATACGGCCATAAGCCTCGGCAGCGATGAGGTAAGTCTCTCCCAGTCGGGCCAAGATCCCATCACGAGTACCTTTGGCGTCATTAGGACTGGTTCTAAATGGTGCCCGGTATTTAGATAGCGAGGGGTAGGTGCTGATGTTCCAGTCTGTAACCTGATCACCTTCACTATTAACTGCATAACGCGCCAGTACCAGCGGAGCTATGGAAGCTTTAAAATCTGGAGTAAAACGCATATCATCCATCTCATTAACCACATATATAGCTGCGGTGTCACCAACATTAAATTTCAATTCTCCTACCAAATCAGGACTGGGTGCATTTGCGGCAGTCCAGGTGGGTACAGAGTTGGTATTTTGAGCCAGATACGAGGTCTGGAAACTCTTATAAAAACGCGAGTCGTTAACCCGGTCAAAATTATCCAGACCAAAATCGGTAGGCTTTAAGCGCTGAAACTCTCGACCGTCGTAAATATTACGGGTCATACCGGGAAAAAAGCGATACACTGAAAGAAAATAGAGGTGTGTTTGATTTCCGTACCGCCCCAGCAAAGCCTGATTGTCGTCAAACTGGGCGGCCAGCAGGATTTCAGAAAGGCGCTCGTTAGGGCCGTTTACTGCGGTGTAGTTGAATATGTCCATATAATCTGGAGCCAGGGTGCGCTCTGCAATCACCTGATCTGCAAGGCTGGCAGCCATTTGAAGATCATCAGCCTCCGTGATATCTGAATTCATCTCGCTGGCCCGTATGAGGTAGGCTTTAGCCAGAAAATGACGGGCGGCAGCCTTTGTCAAACGCCCTTCCTGAGTTTCTTCTACCGGAAGCATTTCAGTAGCTTTGGTTAAATCGTCAATAATCAGATTGAATACCTCTGCTTTGGGCTGACGTGGAAAATCGGCCCGATCTGAGGTTATGGGCTCTGTAGAAATAGGCACATCCCCAAATTGGGTTACCAGATTGAGATAATTAAAGCCTCTAAAAAAGTAGAGTTCTCCCATACGGGTGTTGCGCAGACTCTCATTTGAAGCCAGTACTTCAGGCGTCTTGGTAAGGCCTATGTTTGCCAGATTTATTTGTGCATACATATTGTCCCAATAGGGAGCCAGATTTGCACCTTCGGTTGCATCCAGATCATTGGTATATTGATTCCACTTGATGTGATTAGCACCTCCTCCGTTTGTGAACGTGTCCGTTCCATAATTGGTAAGTGCATAAGACCACTCATAATTGAAGTGAAAACGCAAACCTTCGTAAGCACCATTTACGAGTTCGTCTATGCCTTCAGGTTCGTTGTATCTTCCCTGTGTGAGTACTGAGACCAGCTCTTCCTCTAAAAAATCATCGCCACAGGAGCCATACGTGAGTGGTAGCGCTGCCAGTGCGAGAATACTTATTTTTTTGATTATATTTTTCATTATGCGTTTTTTTAGAATGAAACATTGAGACCAAATACCAGGCTACTTGTGGTAATTGATGAGGCACTGGGGTTGGCTCCTCCGTTCTGGAAGCTGCTATCCGGATCCAGAAAATCGGTTTTTGAATATAACCAGGGATTTAGCGCCTGAGCATAAACTTTTAATCTGGAAAGCCCGAAACGTTCGATGTCTGAACTATTGAAATTATAGCCCAGCGAAACATAGCGCAGTTTTACAAATGACCCATCCTGATAGTTCATAGAACTGTAATACAGGGGCTGACCCCCATTATTATAGTTGGGTCGCGGATAGGCATTTGTAGGATTATCAGGGGTCCAGTAATCTACTGCACGGTGTACATATTGTCCCTGAACGTCTACTGCACCACCCCGCACGGTTGCACCCCATTCCGAATACAGGAATGCAGAGAGATCCCAGTTTTTATAGCTGAATGTGTTGATGAAACCACCTATCCAGTCTGGTACCGGACTTCCTATAATTTGCCGGTCATTGGTTGGGTCTATTACTCCATCACCATTTACGTCTGCAACGCGAATATCACCCGGTTGAAAATTGTTTCCATTTTCATTAAAACGATCTATTTCGTCCTGATCATCAAGCTGCCAGATACCAATTTTTTTGAAATCGTAAATAGCACCCAGAGGTTCGCCAATAAAATAACCATTACTGATGTCATCTTCTTTGCTTCCGTCGACAAGCGAAACAATCTCAGAATTGTTTGAAGTAAAGGTAATATCGGAAGTCCACCTAAAATCGGGACTCTCGATATTTACGGTTGAAAGTGAAAGTTCAATACCCTGATTGCGTGTAGCTCCCGCGTTTACCTGAATAGAACCATAACCTGTTACCGAGTTTGGGGATTTTGCCAGAAGAATTCCGTCTGTATTGGCAACGTAGTATTCTGCAGAACCGCTAATTCGATTATTGAAAAAGCCAAAATCAACACCAATGTTTAATTGTTTGGTACGCTCCCAACCCAAATCCTGATTGGGAATAAAACCCCGATCGGTTCCTTTGGGATCGCCCACCACATAACCCGGTGCCGGTTCTCCTCCAAAAACATAGGGCAACCTGATCAGGGCACCAGAAGTCACATACGGATCAATTGCCTGGTTGCCAACCTCCCCATAACCCACACGCAGTTTGAGGCGGTTTACAAATTCGGAATCATTTAAAAAGTCTTCCTGATGCATATTCCAGCCTACTGCCAGAGAAGGGAAAAAGTCCCATTTGTTGCCTTCGCTCAATACCGAAGCGGCATCAGCTCTACCCGTTACAGTGAGTAAATATTTGTCAAGCAAGCCATAATTGATACGCGCCATATAAGAGGTAAGGGTACGTTTTACATAACCGGATCCCCAACCGTCAAGGGCACCCCGATTCGTAGAGCCGAGATTATACCACAACTGACTGTCATAGGGTAAATCTGAAGCGGTCATATCATTGCTTTCACTCATAGAGCTTGACGAACTCTGAAGCAAAGTAACTCCCAGATCGTGAACCTCATTGAAATTTTTATTATACAGAACCAGATTTTCCCAGGTCCATGATACATTCTCGCTGGTTGAATATCGGGCGTAGTTTGTAGATTCGGAAGTACCACCACCCCTCAGGCTTGATTCGGCACTTTGAAACTGCCCGTTTCTAAAATTCTGAATGTCCGGCCCGAAAATAGTCTTTACTCTCAGACCTTCGGCTAATTCAACCTCTGCGAAAAAACTACCGAACATACGAGCGGTTTTACGCTCATTGATTACCTCGCCAATATCACGAATGGGGTTGATGATATTCGGGTTACCACCGGGGTTAAAAATGTACTCGCCATTCTCGTCATAGGGTTGCGCATAAGGAAGCTGACCCAAAGCGGCTTCGTAGATTGTACGCGAACCGCGGGAGCCGCCAGCTGAATACCCATAGTCCTGAATGGCATAACTCGCATTGATCGTACCACCCAGAGTAAGCCAGTTGACCGGGGTGAGCTGTAAATTCATCAGGGCGCTGTAACGCTTGTATTCCTGACCAACGACAGTTCCTTTTTGATCGAGATAACCTGCAGAGAGGTAGGCTTTCATTTTTTCGGTACCCATATTGGCACTCAGGTTGTGTTGCTGTTGAATACCGGTTTGCTCAAAATAACTGCCCCAGTCTGTCGTTTGAATATTTGAGGGATTGTAAACCGGGATTTGACTTACACCATAAAGTTCCTGTTCTTCCGGTGTTGTGGGCCGCATTTCTACAACGAGATTGTTATCGTCATCGCGCTCAATAATATTATACGCCGAGAGAATGTTGTTTAAAGCCGTTTGATCCCCACCAAAAAAGTCTTCATCCAGATTGGGGTCGGCATAACCCAGACCGCCGTAACGACCGGCACCGCGCAAAGCATCTCTTCGGTATTCAGCATACTCTGCTCCATTCCAGTAATCGGCCAGGTTGCGTATACGTTCCAGAGATACATTGGTATCGTAATTGAGCTGAAACCTCCCGTTCTTACCGCTTTTAGTAGTAACCAAAACCACCCCATTGGCGCCACGGGAACCATATATTGCAGTAGCTGAAGCGTCTTTAAGTATTTCTACGGATTCGATATCGTTGGGGTTGAAAGCTTCCAATCCTCCTGATTGTAGCGGAACTCCGTCAACCACATAAAGGGGGCTGTTGCCGCCACTAATAGAGCGATTACCTCTAATGCGAATGCTACCCACTTCGCCTGGTCTGGCGTTTGAGGAAATATTTACACCTGCGGCTTTACCCTGTATCCCCTGGAGGGTGTTTTGTACCGGGAAGTCGTTTAACTCTTCTGCGGTAACCTGAGAAATGGCCCCGGTGATATCTGATTTTTTCTGGGTACCATAACCCACCACGACTACCGCATCCAGTTCGGCGCTGTCTTCCTGCATGGTGATTGGGTAGCTGCTAGCAGCTCCAACCGTCTGCGAAATCGATTTCATTCCCAGAAATGAAAAAAGCAGTACATCGCCTTCGCTGGCCTCCAGACTATATTGTCCGTCAAAATCGGTTTGAGTACCGCGTTGCGTACCCTGAACCAATACATTTACTCCCGGAAGTGGCATGCCCTGAGGGTCTGTAACCGTGCCGGTAATGGTCTTTTGTTGCGCCCAAATCCCAGTGCTCACGAGAAAGCAGCCCAGAATCATCAGCCATTTTTTGTTTAGTTGTATCATAATTGGTTTTTAGATTGAGAGCGCGTAGGGAAACGCCATTTATTTTTGAAAATTATATAAAATCTCTTCTAAGCGTATCCTGTACTTACCGTGCTGTACTGTCCTGCTTTAATATAAAAGGTTACCTGGTAGTTCACAGGACGGCACAGGATAGCTTTTTTGCGGCTTCAGCCTATTTTTAACCGAACTTCGTAACCGTTTTTGTTATAACTCCACATAATTAACTCCATGTCGCTCCTGTTCAGATCCCTATTTATTGTAGTACTTTTTTGGAGCGCACAATCGTGTAAACCTCAAAAACAGGCAGAGGCCGAACTCACTTCAACAAATCTGTGGCCTGAAATTAAACAGACTTCAAAACCCTGGACGCGCTGGTGGTGGATGGGTAGTGCGGTTGATAAACCCAACCTGAAAGCCCACCTTGTCGCCTTTCAGGAAGCCGGTTTGGGCGGGGTAGAGATCACTCCTATTTATGGTGCAAAAGGGGAGGAGGCCCATTTTATGGATCATCTTTCTCCCAAATGGCTGGAGATGCTGGACTATACACTACGCACGGCAGACAGTCTGGGTCTGGGTGTCGATCTGGTTTTGGGAACGGGCTGGCCCTATGGCGGACCACAGGTAGAACGGGAATACGCCGCAACCAAACTGGTCGTGCAGCAGTACCAGCTCAAACGCGGAGAGCCTTTTAATCAGGAAATCCTTCCGGATCCAAAAGAAAAGCAACCCGCCACACTCACGGCTTTGTTGGCTTATGATTCCAATAAAAAGCTTACTGACTTAACCGATGAGGTAACCGAGGGAAGGCTTACGTGGACGCCAAAAGATTCCGACTATAAGCTTTATGCCCTATTTACCGGTAAAACCGGGCAGCAGGTAAAACGTTCCGCGCCGGGAGGTGCGGGTTATACACTTGATCACTATTCTACCGAAGCTTTTGAAGATTATGTACAACCCTACGACAGTGCATTCGCAACACTAAGCGGAAATCTCCGTGCTATATTTAATGATAGTTACGAGGTGTATGGGACGGATTTTACCCCGCGGTTTCTGGAGTTCTTTGAAAAATACCGGGGTTATGACTTAAAGCCTCATATCAATTTATTATTAAGTGACACCGACAACGCTCTGGGCAACCGGGTTAAAAGCGATTTTCGGGAAACCTTGTCCGATTTGTTGCTGCATCGTTTTGATGAAGCCTGGACAGCCTGGGCAAACAAACACGGTTTTAAGACCAAACTGCAGGCCCATGGTTCGCCGGGAAACCTGATCGATCTGTACGCATCTGCAGATATTCCCGAGTGTGAGACTTTTGGTTCGATGCCTTATGACATTGACGGATTTAGACGCGAGACCGAAAACATCCGTACCGGAGATGCCGATCCGGTGATGTTGAAGTTCTCTTCCAGCGCAGGGCATATTGCGGGGAAACCCCTGATTTCTTCTGAGACCTTTACCTGGTTGCGGGAGCATTTTAAAACTGCACTTTCACAAACCAAACCGGAGGCCGAAGAACTTTTGCTTAACGGCATAAACCATATTTTTCTACACGGGTCTACCTATTCGCCGGAGCGCGCGGGCTGGCCGGGCTGGAAGTTTTACGCTTCGGTAAATTTTAGTCCGAAGAACAGCATTTGGAAAGATGCACCGGCACTGTTTTCGTATTTGGCCAATGTGCAAAGTGTTTTGCAGGAAGGCCAACCCGATAATGAGACCTTACTGTACTGGCCCATTTACGATCAGTATAACAGTTTTAAAAACGGACAATTGTTTTTTCAGTTTAAAATTCATTCGCTTAACGAGTGGCTGCTGGATACTCCGTTTTACAAGACCACGAATGAGCTGATGCATAAAGGCTATGGCGTTGATTTCCTTTCGGATGATTTTTTGGCAAAAGCCAAAGTTGAAAATGGAAAAATTGTATTATCGGGCGGCAGCTACAAATCGCTGGTTGTACCGGACTGTGAGTTTATGCCTTTGGCCACCCTGCAAAAACTGGTAGCCTTAAAAGATGCCGGAGCTTCCATTATTTTTACCGGTTTGCCGGAAAGCGTTCCGGGATTTTATGAATACGAGCAGCAAACGGAAGCCTTGCAAAACCTGATCGCTCAAAACAAGCTGAGCGGTGTCGACTTGGATTCCGGCTTAAATGCTGCGGGTGTCTATCCGGAACGGCTTGTGGAGAGCGGACTCAAATTCATCCGCCGTAGGGATGGAGTATCCAAAATTTATTACCTCGTCAATCATACTTCAAAAGCGGTTGATCAGTTTATTCCACTTGCGGTTGCGGTCGATAATGTGGCGATCTTAGATCCGCTTGATCGTAAAACCGGGCGGGCCATCACCCGTATCGTAAACGGGAAAACCGAAGTGAAGGTACAGATAGCTTCCGGGGATGCACTGATTTTAAAAACTCAGGTTCCTGAAGGAATTAAACCCTGGACCTACACCGAGGCTCTTAATGAAGGCCTTGTTTTAGATCAAGACTGGCAACTCACTTTTGAAAAAGGCGGACCCGTTCTGCCTAAAGCTGCAGCGTTGAATACCTTAAAATCCTGGACGACCCTGGGGGAAGATGCCGAGCATTTTTCGGGTACTGCGGTGTATATCACCAGCTTTGAGAAACCTAAAATCAAGGCTGATTCCTGGAGGTTAAGTCTGGGCGATGTGCGGGAAAGTGCTGAAGTCTGGCTGAACGATCAATATATAGGTACGGCCTGGTCTGTGCCCTATCAACTGGATTTGGGTCCACTTAAATCCGGTACAAATACCCTGAAAATTAAAGTCACCAATCTGGCCGCAAATCGAATCCGCGCCAAAGAACTACGCGGGGAAGAATGGAAGAATTTCTACGAGATCAATATGGTGAATAAAGATTATGAAGCCTTTGATGCTTCCGTCTGGGAGCCTACTCCTTCGGGATTGTTAGGACCCGTACGTTTGATTCCGCTTACAACCAAAACCCATTAATGCATTTAAATCAATCCTGATGAATAAACTATTTATACTCCTGCTCGCTGCAATTTTTAGTTTTAATTGTGCTGCACAAAAACCGATAGAACGGGACGTGATTCTCGAGAAGATGCAGCTCGCCAATGCTTATTTTATGCAAAAATGGCCGGATGTAGGTAAAACCATTATCACCAATAAAGAACGACCCAGCAATATCTGGACGCGCGGGGTGTATTATGAAGGGTTGATGGCGCTTCACGAAATTTATCCCAAAGCGGAATACTACAATTATGCTTTAGACTGGGCCAATTTTCATAAGTGGGGTTTCCGCAGTGGGAACGAGACCCGCAACGCCGATGATTATGATGCGGCTCAGACCTATATCGATTTGTACCTGCTGCAACCCGATCCCGAAAAGCTGAAGAATACGCGTGCCTGCATGCAGAAGTTTTTACATACCCCCCAAAATGACGATTGGGATTGGATCGATGCCATACAAATGGGGATGCCGGTGTTTGCGAAAATGGGAGTGCTCGAGAACGAACCACGCTACTTTGAAAAAATGTACCAGATGTATATGGAAAGCCGAAACGTGATCGGCGGAAACGGACTTTTTAATCCGGAAGACGGACTCTGGTGGCGGGATGCCGATTTCGATCCGCCGTATACCGAGCCGAATGGGGAAGATTCGTATTGGAGTCGCGGTAACGGTTGGGTTATTGGCGCTCTGGCCAAAACGCTTTCGATCATTCCCGAAGATGCGCCACACCGGGAGCAGTATGTAGCAGACTTACAGGCGATGGCTGAGGCTTTGGCTAAAGTACAGCGCAAGGACGGCTTTTGGAATGTGAGTTTGCATGATCCCACGCATTTCGGAGGGAAAGAAGCTTCAGGAACCGCCTTGTTTGTCTACGGTATCGCTTACGGGATTAATAACGATTTGTTAGACCGTGAAACCTATTTACCCGTAGTTACCAAAGCGTGGAACGCCGTGACTACGGAAAGCTTACACGAAAACGGATTTTTGGGCTGGTTGCAATCTACCGGAAAGGAACCTAAAGACGGGCAGCCGCTTTCGTATACCAAGCAACCGGATTTTGAGGATTATGGTTTGGGTTGTTTTCTTTTGGCAGGTGCCGAAATGTATCGCATCAAGTATTAATTTTTTGAGTTCAATAAACAACCACGCTTATTTTTGTTCTATTTTGAATTTAAGTGGGCTAATTTGTAATTTGTTCTTAAGTATTCTTTTTATTCAGCATAGCCAGAAGAACCCGTTAAAAATTTTTGAAGCCTTGGAGAAAATTTAGGGGGCTTCTGGCGGTTTTGTCCCGTAGGGCAAAAATGCCTAAGAAAAAGTGTCTTTTCTTTTGGTTCGTTTTCTTTGGACAAGCAAAGAAAATGAACATAACATAGAAGCTATGCTTATTTAAACCCGTAGGGTTGGTTGGGATACACAACTAAAAACGTATAAATCTAAAACTAAAATGTGTAGCTTAAAAGTGAAAAGAGTTGCCTGACTATACAAGGTCTATTGAGAGCCGGATTGGTTTAAGAACATTGACTAAATTGCTATATGAAACTAAAATATCTAATCTTAATGAGCTTATTTGTAAGCAACGCCCTTATCGCGCAACAGCAGGAGGTTGAACTTTGGGATGAAGTACCCGGAAGTATTACCGATGAGAACTATACCGAAGAAAAACAGTTTGACGGTGAAGAAATCCGTGGTTATGGGAAAGTAACAAATCCCACATTGACCATTTTCACCCCGGAATCCGGAACAGCAAATGGAACAGCCGTGGTGATTTGCCCGGGTGGCGGCTATAGTCATCTGGCGATTAACAAGGAAGGCTATAAATTGGGAACCTGGTTTGCGGAGCAGGGGGTAACCGGTTTTGTGTTGAAAAACCGACTGCCCAGTGATGTCATTATGGAAGATAAAAGCATTGGCCCCCTGCAGGATGCACAGCGTGCCATCCGGTATGTGCGGGAACACGCCAGCCAATTCGGTATTGATACTTCAAGAGTGGGAATCATGGGCTTTTCTGCCGGTGGACATTTGGCTTCCACCGCTTCCACGCATTTTAAGGATGTGGTGTATGCCAGTCAGGAAGGTGTTTCGGCCAAACCCGATTTTTCGGTGTTGATCTATCCTGTGATCAGTATGCAAAGCGGTGTGACGCATCAGGGCTCGCGCGATAACCTCTTGGGTAAAAAACCGACTCAGGCTGAAGTCTATAAATTTAGCGGGGAATATCAGGTCACGCCTGAAACTCCTATGACCTTTTTGGTACACTCAACTGATGATGGTGCCGTGCCTGTTGAAAACAGTATTCGGTATTACTTGGCACTAAAGGATGCGGGAGTGGATGCAGAAATGCACCTTTATGAAGATGGTGGTCATGGTTTTGGGATGGGGCGTACTGCCACGGCAAACTCCTGGCCCGAAGCATTAAGTTTATGGATGAAAAAGCATGGATTGATTTCAAATTAAAATCACTCGTGCAAATTTTAACCGGCCTATTGAAAATCTAGCGTAAAATTTGAAGTGAAGAGGTCGTAAAATTTTAGACTGTTTGAGCAAAACGAATTTTTGAGCTTTCTAGAATCCTTAAAGCGAGTTTCTAAAATTTAGACCTCAAGCAATTAATTTAGATAGAGATTCATAAGCCTAGATTTTTTTGGTTCGTTTTTTCATCGATGGAAAAAATGAACATTAATATTCAAACCAATGATTCGACTTATTACCGTTCTTACACTAGTATTCAATTCCTTTACCTGTAGTGCACAGGACCCGGCCTATATCTTTACCTATTTTAAAGGTAACGGTGAAGACGGGTTACATCTGGCTTACAGCACCGACGCGCTACACTGGAAGTCTTTAAACAACGATCAGTCTATTCTTACCCCCGAAGTGGGGGAGCAAAAACTGATGCGGGATCCGGCAGTCATCAAAGGCGGGGATGGCAGGTATCATATGGTGTGGACCACAGGCTGGACCGAGCGGGGCATCGGTTATGCATCTTCCGAAGATTTGATCAATTGGTCTGAACAGCAATTAATACCGGTCATGGAATACGAAGAAACGGCGCGTAACTGCTGGGCACCGGAGATCACCTATGATGCCCAAAACGAGGAATATATGATCTACTGGGCAACCACCATTCCCGGTTTGTATCCGGAGACCCAATCGGAAATGGATGCGGGCTACAACCACCGTATGTATTATACGCTTACCAAAGATTTTAAAGAATTTAGCAAAGCCCAGGTGCTTTACGAACCCGGTTTCAATTCCATAGACGCCACGATTCAATGGGACGGGAAACAGTTTGTGATGGTTTTAAAAGACGAAACCCGTGAACCGGCGCGCAAAAATCTCAAAGTAGCCACCGCACAAAACTTAACCGGACCGTATTCGGAAGCGAGCGAACCCATTACCGGAAACTACTGGGCCGAAGGTCCCACGCTGATTCAGAAAGACGGGGAGTGGCTGGTCTATTTTGATAAATATACTGACCATCAATACGGCGCGGTAAAATCTACCGACTTAAAAAACTGGATTGATATTTCTGATCAGGTTTCCTTTCCTGATGGTATTCGGCACGGCACCGCGATACGTGTTTCCCCAAAGGAGTTAAAATCGATTCAAAAGGCGTTTACTCGATAATTGAGGTTTATTTGCACGCGATATAATCGTGCTAACACGTAAGTTTTTTGAATCGTCATGCTGAACGTGTTTCAGCATCTCACTAGAAATGCTTTCAAGAATCAAACTACCTAATCTCCCGAAGCTTCGGGAGGAGAAGAGTTTGGTATGAGGAGATGTTTTGAGTTAGGCTAAGCTTAGTTTCCTTTATGCTCCGGTTTCAACTCATCGGGGCTGTCTTTGGTGTATTTATCAAACTGTTGCCGGGACGGGGTGGTAAATAAGTCTTGAATCAATTGGGGTTCCAGTTTAGTCTTAGGATCAAAATCATCTGAATTCAAATACTGTTGCAGGCTGTAGTAGAGTTGGTGGGCGGCAGCATCTTTTTTGGGATCGTTGAGGTCTACGCTGATGACCAATAGCTTTCCATTACTTACTTGTGCTTCAAAAGCCATCGCGAGACGTCGGTTCATAAACCAGGTGTCAATAGGCTGAATGAGGGGTTTAAAAGCAGGAGGGAAGTCCTCCAGATGCATCACCTGCTGTTTGTTTAGGATGCTCCACCATTGCAAATCGCTGTGAAAATCGGTTGGAAAATCCTGAAAGAGTGGATGCTTCGGGTCTACAACAATGCCCAGGGTGTGCGGCGGTCGCATCTGAAACCAGGAAGTGTTCCAGAACACAGGGAGAAAGGTCTGCGCCACTTCCGCACCTTTGACGATTTTGCCGGCAGCATTGAGTAAAACGGTACCACCCTTTTCCAATACCTCCAGGGCTTTCTCATCTAACTCGGTACATTCGTAAACGCTGCTTGCCAGCTTTGGAAGTGTTTCCGGGAATACCCAGAAGTCCCAATGATTTTTAAATTCGGGACCTTCGATGCTTACCTCCAGAGTTAATTTTTGAGCGGTATCCATTTCGCGAAGCGGAAATTGAACAACGCCCAAATTTGAAAGTCCGTAGTTGATTTCGGACTGGTTAAAGGTTCCTGAAGTCAGTTCCTCACCCTTTTCATCTGTGATGGACCAACTTTGATTATTAATAATTTTTGCACTTCCAAAATGTGCGATTTGAATTTCAGCGGTGAATTCTTCCACATTGGTAAATACAAATTTTGGAAGCTCTGCCAGGGGTACGGTTTCGCTGCTAAACTCCCGCCATTCTTCTGCATTCACATAGGGTTTAGGGTCCCAAAAGGCATTTAAAATCCCAACCAGTGCGGTTCCCTGTCCGCTATAATCACTCAGGGAAAGCAATTGATAACCCGAATAGCCGGGTGTGCGCATCGCTTTTTCAATACTGTATTTGTACGCCAGCACCTGCAATTTTCCGGAAGCTTTAAAAAAGGCATCTGCCTGATCGCGCATATGATGATCGGCCAGATCTTCCTGAAAGAGCTCGAAATTTCGGGCTTCGTAAGCCCCGGTGTATTTTTTTATTTCGTCAAAATTGGGAAATACGCAATACTGCCCGGTTTCGTGGGAAACAAAAGGCACGCTAAAGCCTTTGATATTTTCGCTAAAATCGTTTACCGATTGCGGAGCACGATTTTTCCAGTCAAGATCGCGGGCACCGCCGCGTACCATAAATTCGTTGTTTGGGATCACCGGCCAGCTGCCGCCCACCGAAGCCCCGGTGTACAGGCGGCGCTCGTCTTTTTGTTTCCAGTAGTCGTTAAAAGCAGTAAGGTATTCCACCTGCTTGCCGCGGGGCTCGTTGCCGTAGGCCATCATCACATAGGATGCATAATTGCCATACTGCTGCATCATCCGGTTGGTTTCCTCATAGATATACCGGTCTATGTTGCGGCCCACACCCAGCGCAGTCCCGTGATTGGCCCAGCTGGGACCTTCGGGCTGCAAATAGATACCCACACAGTCTGCGGCTTTAAAAGCAGCTTCGGGCGGACACCAGGAATGGTAGCGCACATGGTTGAGTCCGTGGTTTTTGATGATGCGAAAAATACGTTTCCAGGAGGGTACATCCATAGGCGGATAGCCGGTTAGCGGGAAAATGGCATTGTCCAACGTTCCTCGTAAAAAGGTGGGCCGGTCGTTTATCGTAAAGCTTCGGCCCTGGGTTTTAAAATCGCGGATTCCAAAGCTTAGTTTCTTTTCGTCTATGCCTGCTTTTGATTTTAGGCTGAAATGCGCACGGTACAAGGCAGGATGGAATTCGTCCCATAGCTGAAGGTTTTCGCTCAGACTGTAAGTGACTTCTAGCGTGTCTGTTTTTTCAGTGAGGCGAACCTCTTTTTTGCGGAAGTTAAAATCGGTCGTTTCAGGAGTATTGAAGGTGGTAAGATCAAGATTTAGGGTGATTGTAGTCTTTTTGTTTTCCGTTTGATTCACAGGTATTTTAAAAAGCACTTCTTTTTGCTCCCGATTGGGATAGGCCTGAATAGTTCCCATATACACCGAAGGCGTAGCGATGAGTTTGAGTTTGCCGATGATGCCGTTCCAGTTGCCCTGGGTATGATCGGTGAGGCTGTGGGAGTCCGGTCCTACGTTGATCTCTTTGATGCGGTTGTCTACCCGAATTGTAAGCGTGTGCTTGCCGGGTTTGATGCCGGCCTGGAGTTCGTACTGATGCGGAGCTACCATGGAGTTTTGCATCCCCAGTTGGGTATCATCAAGCCAGACTACGGTTTCGGTATGTGCCCGTTCGAGAAACAGAAAAATCCGCTGGTTTTTCCAGTCTTTAGGGATATTGACTTCCTTTTGATACCAGGCGGCTCCCACGTATTCTTTTTTCGGCGTGAGCCAAAACGGAAATTTCACATCCCCGGGTTGCTGGTATTTTTTATAGCGCGGATTGAAGTAAAAAGAGCTGTCGTAAATACTTCCGGTCCATTGGGTTGCGATGCTGATGTCGTTGCCCTTATTGTTGGTTAACATCGACCCGGGAAGGATGATGTTGTCTTTTAATTTTTGGGTAAACCATTTTTCGACTGTACCGCGGTCGTTACGGTCTATCTGAAATGCCCATCTTCCTTCCAGATCCAAGGTGTCGCGGGTTTGAGCAAGCGCTGAAAAGCCCAGAACGAGCAAGACGATTGCAACTGCGGGCATTTTCAGTTTTAGAGGGATCATTTCGGGGGATTCAGATTTTTAGGAATGAGTCTGATATTCGGTTTTGGAATGCTTTTTAGACCCTGACCAAAATAAAAACCTAAATGCGGTGGCTGGTTGTAGCCTACATTCTGCCAGGCGATACTCAGACGGTATTGCGGATCGTGCATCAGGGTGTACATGCGGTGTTTGGTGGGGATGGGCGTGGCATAGATGCGCAATTCATCGCCTTCTTTTGAAGGAAAAATTACTTCTTCACGCCAGTCGCCAAGAATGTCCGCACTTAGCGACGGCGTGGCTTTGCTGCCTTTGGCCCAGGTGGCTCCTTCGGCATTAAAAAGGATGCCTTTGCCATACTTGGCAATGTAGGTGCGGTCTAAAAGTTCGCGACTGTAATCGCCGTCCCACCATATGAGGAAGTTGGCTGATCGCGGCGCTTCCCCAATGGGGTTTCCTTTGATGTCGTGCAGTTGGCGCGAACCCAGCCACCACATTTGTGCCCCCACGCGCGTCGTATCAATATTGGCAGCGACTCCGCGTCCCACATCCTGATTGGGCATCGCAGTAAAGAGCACCTTTCCGTCCTTAGCCGAAAACAACACCACTCCCGGACCTTTTGTACCTTCTTCAATCTCGTGAATGCCAAAACGCTCGAGACCCGGAACCTCGGGGTCCAGATCGCTTACGTGAATCGCATCCCCGTGCCGGAAGCCGGTGGTGTACAAGCCGCTGCCGTCGTCGTCAACAGTCATCGCCCCAAAAATGATTTCGTCTTTACCGTCGTCATCCACATCGGCAACTGACAGGTTGTGGTTTCCCTGCCCGGAATACGGATTGTCCCCATTTTCTGAATCAAATACCCAACGGGACTGTAGTTTTTTGTTTTTAAAATCGAAAGCTGCCAGAACGCTACGGCCGTAATACCCGCGTCCCATTACGATGCTGGGATGAATTCCGTCGAGGTAGGCCACACAGGCCGTAAAGCGATCTACGCGATTGCCGGTGCGGTCGTTTTTGCCGTTTCCTCCGTGGCCGCCCCAGGCGCCAATATCACCCCGTGGCGGAATGTAATCTGTAGTTGCTACGGCTTTTCCCGTTTCACCATCAAAAACCGTCAGGTATTCCGGTCCTTTTAGGATTTTACCAAAAGTGCGCGAACGCTCATCGGTATCACGCCAGTCGGCTTCTGGGTCTCCGATGACGATTCCTGCGGCATCGGTAGTGCCGTCTGCAGTTTTACAGACCAGTTCGCCTTTGCCATCGCTGTCAAAGTCGTACACAAGAAACTGGGTGTAATGCGCACCTTCGCGTATGTTTTTACCTAAATTGATTTCCCATAACAAGGTGCCGTCCAGTTTGTAGGCCTGCAGAATGGGCGCATCGGTTAAGCCGCGGTGCGAATTGTCGTGGCCTTTGCCCATCTGGTGTAAAATGATTTCGTATTCTCCGTCGCCATCCAGATCACCCACACTGGCATCTCCGGGAAAGTAGCCTTCCGGCGTTTGCAGGGCAACGGAATGGTAGGGGAGTTGGGCTGCATCCGCGTTTAAAGTGTAGCTGCCGGGTTGGTTTTCTTCTTTACCGTTTGTAGTGGTGGTGACGTACCAGGTATTCTCTTTGGAAAGATCAACCTGCGTGTCTGTAAAAAAGCTGGGATCCCCCGGTTGGGCCGTATAGATTTTTACCGGTTCCTGAGCTGCAGTTTTTCGGTAGAGGTTAAAGGTCAAGGCATCGGGGTCTGTGCCTAACACCCGCCAACTCACAGCCACCGAACCGTCCTGCTGCGGAATGGCGATCAGGCCGCGGTCCAGATTTTCCATCAGGCGTTGCTGGGCGCAGGCTGAAAAGCATATAAAGCAAAGGAGTAGTAAAACCAGGGGTGTAGGGAACAACTTTTTCATAAGAATTTTAATTTTTAGGTAAGGTGTATGGAAGTGTAGTGCCCATTTCCGTAAGTATAAAATAATCCAGCAGTACTCCCGGATCGATGCTGTAAATTTTGAGGTTGTGTATTCCGGATTTGAGCGATCCCAGGTTAACTGATTTTCGGCTTTGGTTGCGCAACACGTTTGTTTTCCATTCTTCACTTCGGCCATAGGTTTCAAAGTCCATAATTTGAACCGGACCTTTATCTATTTGAACGCCAACCTGCAGATGCTGCTGTCCTGTAATTGGATGATTGGGGATTGTCATAAGTGTAAGCGCTGCTTTGTCAAGAGCGTTTTTCAACTCCAGAGTATAACTCAGATAGGGATTGTTTTTTAAACTGGTATCGTTTTTCCTTAATGCAGTAGCAGGTGCTAACTGAACAGCTTTACCGCTGTATCCCAGTCCGGTTAATTGCTGTGGAAAGTCTTGTTCAAAGCCAAATGCTTCTACAAAGGAAGCTGCATTTTGAATGAGTAGCGGTGCGGCTTCTCGCACAGCCCGGGTATCTTTTTCTTTGGAAATTTTAAGGTCGGGCAATTCAAACACCGGAAGCCCTCGGGGTTTAAAATCCATAATTCCATTCCATTTGTCGTTTTCCAGGCGGTTGTATTTTTCGGTAAGTGCAACGATGGTATCGTAAGCAGCCTGTACCTGTGTAGCGGCATCTGTAGCTTTTTTAGGATTTGTTTCCGCATAATACACGGCCTGATCCCGGTTTAAAAATTTAGCGTTCATCGCTGCGGCTCCTTTTATGGGGTATTCCACCAGCTGAAAGAACGAAGCCTGCATCGCCGGAGAAAGCTCTTTTTTTATGGCATCAACGCCCTCGGTCAATTGTTGATAGGCATCTAAGCGGTGTTGATTTTCATTGCCAAAATGATCGATTTCAAATTCGGTCAGATGTGTAGGCCGGGTAGGTTCGGTCTGACTCCAGCCCATAAATTCGGGTTTACGCACCCAGGCCAGGTCGTAGTATGCGTGGCGAAGCCCGGTGATTTGTTGGGAATTTTCGGCACCAAAAATACTTCGGTAAAAGTCCTGCATATGATTCTGATAGGCATCCGGCTGTCTGAATCTTTCCGGATCAAAAGCCAGATCCATAAACAGGGTCGTATTGTATTCCGCAGGCTTGATGTCGCCCACATTTAGAATCCAGATTTTATCGGCACCGGTATCGTAAGCTTTGAGCAGTTCTTCCCGTATTAGTGCCGGATGGGTGGTGCTCAGCCACAAATAATCATGCGGCCTGCCCCAGTAGGAAGCGTGATAATAGACCCCGCTACCGCCGTCGCGTTTGCGTTCTTCAGCATTGCTCAACCGGCGAATGTAGCCGTTATTGTCATCGGTCCACATCAGGGTGATGTCTTCCGGCAGTTCCAGGCCGTATTCATAAACGTCAAGCACTTCTTTGTAAACGGTAAAAACCTGTGGTATTTCTTCAACATTTCCTATATGTTTTTCTAAAAGCTTACGTTGATCCCCGATTACCTGGTTTAAAATCTGTGCAGCATCAGCAGTTGTTTTTGCGCCTTCCATTCCACTGTCATGAATACCGCGCATTCCAAGCGTGTAGATGCCGTTTATCTTTTTAGCTTCCGCAACCCGTTGTTCCCAATAATCCAGTACGTTTTGTCTGTTAGTGAAATAATTAAAATCACCCATGACATCGTGATCCCATTCATCTACATTATTACGCAACATAGGTTCAGCGTGGGAAGAACCTAAAACAATCTCGTAATTCTCTACCATTTTTACATTGCCGGGATAGTGAAAAAAAGCCCGGGTGCCGGGATGCATCGCGGGCCAAATGGTATTGGCGCGCAAGCGCAATAGCAGTTCGAAAATTTTAGCATAGGTTTTAGGGCCTATATCTCCTGTTTCCGGTTCAAAGGTTTTTTCGGCCCAGGGTTGTAAGCCCCAGTCTTCATCGTTGATAAAAATACCGCGGAATTTTACTGCAGGTGTTTTAGACTGAATGGGATCTAGGTTCAAGACCAGATTTTCCTGCTTTTGTGGAATGGCGTCAGCCCACCAGTACCAGGGTGAAACGCCTATTTTTTCAGAGATCGAAAATACGCCGTAAGCGGTGCCGCGGGGATCTGCACCGGCAATGATAAGAGCTTTCTTCAGCTTAGGAAAGGGGTTTTCGCGAAGCTGAATGGTATAGGTTTCCCAATCTGTATTTCGATACATATCGGAAGGAAGAACGGATTGTAATAATTCTGAACTTTGATTACCAATAAGGATTGCGTTACCCGAAACCGAATTCAGGTCGGTAGTCACTTTAGGCTTATATCCCGAAACCAATTCGATATCCTGAGCAAGGAGATGAGCGACAATGGAATCGAGTGCCGGCCCGTTCTTATCGTAAATAATCGTGGCTTTTTGTTGGGGGGTTACCAGTTCGAAAGCTGAGCTATTGTTATTATTATTTCCATTGTTTGTGCTACTACAGCTGAGCATTAAAGCAGTAACAAACCCTAGAAATATAAAGCGAACGCTCATTTAATTGCTTTTTGGATAAGTTACATAGAGCGAATCGGAAAAGGTGACTCCGGGCGAATTTTCAATTTTTAGGGTAGATCCGTTGTTGATATCCAGGCTTACATTTTCGATATTCCAATTGGTGCTGTGGGTGATCTGGCCGGCTTCTGCAGCCTGAATGTGCACATCTTTTAAGGTGATGTTTTCAACCAGTGATTGTTCCATACCGTTTACATTGATGGCGCGTTGAGCCCCTTTGACGTCAATGTTATACAGCGTGATGTCTTTAAACGTGGGGATTCCTTTTTCAGGAGGATCTACTTCCATCAGCATAGTTTTCCAGCGTTGCGGAATACTATCGTAATCGTAGCCTTCCGGCAGTTTGGAATAGCTGTATGACGGATTCCAGTTCATCGAAACCTCCATAAAGGTACGTACGCTGTCCATCTGAATGTTTTGCATATATACGTCTTCAACGGTGCCGCCGCGGTTGGTAGCCGATTTGATGTTGAGTCCGTTTTTGGTTCCCAAACCTTTAATGTTTGAAACATAAACATGGCGAATGCTGCCGCTTGTTTCACTGCCTATGGTAAACAAACCCGATCCTGCCAGCGCCACACAATCCCGAATCACGACGTATTCCGTAGAGCGGTTTACGCGCAGGCCGTCCCAGTCGCGCCCAGCTTTTAAGCAGAAATTATCGTCGTTGCAATCGATATTGCAGTTTTGAACCAAAATGTATTTAGAAGAATCAATGTCAATCCCATCGGTGCTGGGGCCGTGACCGCCAATGTTGTTACGTATGGTGAGACCGTCTACGGTGACGTGGTTGGAGTAGAGTACCTGCACGGTCCAGAAACCGGCACGCTGAATGTTGAGGTCTTCAAGGATGATATTTTCTGAATTTTGAATGAGCAGGGTACGGGGCCGCTTGGCGTCGTAATCTACAATCCAGCGCAGGCCCTTGGGTTCGTATTCCTTACGCAGGTTCCAGTAGTAATCCCAGAAGACTTTGCCCTGTCCGTCAACAAGGCCATCGCCATCGATGGTTACGTTTTTTTGATCGAGTACATTGATGAGTGCCGCAGGCCACGGCATCTCTACACCGGCGATGCGGGTATCGATCTCGGTATAATCGGCGATGTCTTCGCTTCCCAGTAATTCAACCCCTTCCGGAATAGTAAAATGAACGTTTTCTTTGATAAAAATAGAACCGCTCAGGTAATTTCCGGGTTTAAAGGATACGGTACCGCCTCCGGTTGCTGCTGCGGCATCAATGGCTTTTTGAATGGCGGTTGTGGTCAGCGCGCTGCCGTCTGCAATGGCGTCGTAGTCATTCACATAAAATACCTCTTCTTTAAATTCGTTTTGCTCCACGCCAACTTTATTGATCCACTTGGGTGCTTTCAGCGTATCGGTTTCAGGAGTGTCTGATTGTTTTTTTTGGTCGCAGGAAAAAAGGCTGGTCAGTAACGCGAGGCCTGCATGAATAAAGTACCGGTTTAAGGTCATTGTTTCAGGTATCTGGAATTGCGTACAAACTAGGGAATTTTAGATAGTTGCCTGTCCTGTTCTTACCTGAAGGGTAAGATGAAAGAACTGTTTTTTTCTATTTATGGGAATTTTGAACCTTCTTTGTCGGTTTGTATATTTTAAGGTTCTATAGATTATTCTGTTCATTTTCTTTGCTTGTCCAAAGAAAACGAACCAAAAGAAAAGACACCCTCGCTTGGGAATTTTTCGCCATTTGGGCGAAAACCGCTTTGTCAGCTCCGCGTCGCTATCGCTCCTGTCCTTCGGAGCTTCCTGCAGCTATTCTGAACCGAGGGAGGACTAAAGAATTGTATTCTTAGTTTTAATCTTAGAAACGGCCTCCAAGAGAGTATCGTCAAATTTGAAGTGAGTGTAACGTTGCAGGCGGTTCTGTTTGAGGCCGTCGTAGCGGCCGAGTTAAGCGCATGCAGTGCAACGAACAATAAATTTAGATACTGTCTTGTGAGCCTAGATTTTTTTGGCTCGTTTTTTCATCAATGGAAAAAATGAACATATTTAAATTACAGTTACTTTTATTTTCTATACCGTGTTATGTCAATTTCAGTAGAGTTACTCTACTTAGTTTAGTGTTTTGCTTTAGCTCGCTGTCAGTTATTGGATTTGGAACTTGTGAACCTCCTTTGTCGGTGTGTATATTCTTGTTACTATAAAATGTTCCTTACTTTTCTTTAGCTCGTTGTTGCTTATTGGTTTTGGAACTCGTGAATCTCCTATCGTCGATTTGCTTGTCCAAAGAAAACGAACCAAAAGAAAAGACACCCTCGCTTAGGAATTTTTCGCCATTTGGGCGAAAACCGCTTTGTCAGCTCCGCGTCCGCTATCGCTCCTGTCCTTCGGAGCTTCCTACAGCTATCCTGAACCGAGGGAGGACTAAAGAATTGTATTCTTAGTCCTAATTTTAAAAATGGCCTACAAGAAGGTATCGTCAAATTTGAATTGCGTGTACCGTTGCAGGCGGTGCCAATCCTGTTTTTATCTGTTGAGACGGGCATTTATGTATACAGCTTCGGTACCGACCGGAAAATCAGGAATGCCTGAGGGCGTATTGGAAAAGATATTTTTATTTTTGGGGTTCAGCACAAGTTATGATCAGAATCCTGTTTTTGGGGTGTCTTTGGCTGTCACCAGTCGTACTCTCCGCGCAATTAGTAAATATTGAATCGAAACGCATGCAGACCGACTCGTTACGGTTTGCACTCAATGGCGATTTTAGTCTGAACCATACCAATAATGATGGTAAGCAGGTCACGCAACTGGATATGGCCCTGACCACCCAATTAAAATCCAAAGATCTCCGGAAACTCTATTTTCTTATCGGAAATTACAGGCTGATCGATTCTGGAGCGGAAAATCTGCAGAACGCCTGGTTTCTCCACGGAAGATTTAATTATAAGTTTCGAAAATTACAATGGTTGCGCTTTGAAAGCTTTATACAGGGGCAGTATAACCAACTGCTGGTGGTAGAACAGCGCAACCTGATTGGGGCCGGTCTCCGGGTAAAATGGATGGACAGGAAGCGGTTTACCGGCTATGCCGGCAACAGTTATATGTATGAAGTGGAGTATAGCGATCGGGCGGGTACGACCGATTACAATCATCGCAACAGCACCTACCTCACGGTATCGTATGCTCCCAAATCGGGTAAATTTTCGGTGGCCAATACGGTCTATTATCAACCGCTTTACAAGGATCTGAGCGACTACCGGATTCTGGAGCAGTTTCGGCTGGATGTTCCCCTGGCGGAGTGGTTTAAAGTTTTTACGGCATACAACTACTATTTAGACCGTGAAACCCCGCTAAATACCCGGGAATATACCTCCAACTTAAATATAGGGATAGGTATCAGTTTGTGATTGTTGAAGCGGAAATATTTTAAAGTTTGGGGAGGTGTTTTTACATTTAAATAAACTGCACACCGCAAGTGCAAAAAAGAACGGAATCGACCTCAGAGTATCTAAATGGAATTGAATAAACATGTTCTTGTTTTTCAGAGGAAGAAGTATTTTGCACCTCCCTACCTGCCTGTTAAGAGTTGTCGTCTTTAGAGTTTAGGGTTATCAAAACACTGAGAGTTTTACTTATGGTGATAAGAAACGGCATTCTGTAGAGGAATAGATAAAAGAGCTAAAATCTGTATTAGAGATTTTAGCAGAGGATAAGTATGTCTCAAATTTAATGTAGAAAAGAGTGGTTTTTTACCTCAGTTCTTTGTTGTATGCAGTTTTTTTACAGTCTATAGGTAAATGGCTGTCTATATTCTACTCTTAGGTTTTTTCCGTCTGCTTTTCCAGGTATCCACCTTTCCATCTTTTTCATAACTTTAATGGATGCCTTATCCAAGGATTTGCTAACGCTTTGGACAACTTCTATATCTGTTGCGTAACCTTTCTCGTCAACAACATATTTAAGGATTACCGTTCCACTAATTTTTTCTTTAGTTGCTTTTTTCGGAATTACTGTGTTTTGACTAATAAAGCTATAAATTCCTTTTTTGCCATTTGGATACCTAGCATATTTATCAGGTTTACACTTTTCATCAATATCATCTATATTTCCAATGACCTCTTGATATTTATATTTATTTATGAATTCTACAGTATTCCATTTTTGCCCGAAACTTGATATTGATATGAGTAAAATTACGGTCGAAATTATATGTTTTATTTCCATTTCTTGTTTTTTTAAATTGCATACAACGTGATTGTGTATGATTTCGTTGCGTCTTTTAGCAACTAATTTAGCAAACATAAACCGAATAGAAAATCTGCAAGGATTTTGGTAAGTAGGCGAGTACTAGCAATGAATTATACACGGTGTTAGCGGTAGTTTTTATTCTATAATTCGCAAGTAATCTTTTTTAGTTTATCATCTTTATATACTCCGATACCTATGAATAAAATTGATTTTCCTTCGTCCATACTTTTGGTAAAAGACGTGTTCTTATAATCTTCTTTTCCTCTTGCGTGAACAACTATTTTCGATACCGAACCTTCTGAATCGGTAAAGTATGCAGAGCCATTTCCTGTATTAGTATTGAATTGATAAACTTGAAATTTATATTCTTTTGGATTTTCATCAATTCGTTTTATTGGTTCAGCTTCGAATTCGCTGACATCAAATATTTTGTTTTTTATAGATGGAATAAAAGAACTGTCAATTACTCCAAATGGCGTGTCAGAATCGTTTAATGAACTTTGTTCAAATTTTAGTTCTTTAAAACTACCGCCATAATTAATATCTTCTATTTGTGTTGCTGAATAGTTTATTAAATCTATTAATTTTTGTTCAACACCACCTTCGGGAAGCGCATATTTCTCTTCATAAATAGACTGTAATTCACTTTCTAAACTTTGAAAATCTTCCGACTCTACAGTTTCTGATTTAAAAACTAAATTATCTTCTTTTGGAAGTTTATTGAAAAAATATTTAAAATAATTAGAAAGAAATTGACTTATTTTATCTGTTGAATTATCTATGATACCTAACTGTTCAGGTTCTTTTATTTCTACACGGAAGTTTATTTTAAAACTACCAGCTTTAAGAGCTTCTACATAAATTTTATTCTCTAGTTGAAAATCATTTATGAATGATGTAGAGGATTTTAAGAAATCAGAAAAATGTGTACTTACATCGGATAACTCACGTGCTTCTGCTTTATGAGAATCTGCAAGGCCTCCTAATAAACTTACAGCATATGTAAAAGATGATTCTTTAATAAAGTCAGGGCAATACGAATTTTCTAATGGCAAATAATCAGTCGGAATTTCATTAATAGATACTAGGTTTTGGTCAATTTCATTTAGTGCATAATCTAAATCTACTATAAACACACTTTCATTAGTGTTTATAATATTTCTTAATGAAGTTTTTTGATTTATAAAATCACTATACTGCTTTTCCGAAATAAGCATATGAATGTATCTTAAATAACCATTTTCATCATCTTCGAACATAATGAAGCATAATAACCTGTTCTTATATTCATTAGTTCCTGTGTAAATGATATCATTGTCTCCGTCATTAAAAAGCACTCTTTTATTTTCCACAACTTTGTGGAAGTTTTTTAATAGTGATTTATGTTTTCTAACTTCAAACATTTTCTAGTGCTATTGTATCTACTACTTCTACCAATTCTTTGGTAAAGTTATCTGATTTATAGAAATCACAATGTAATGGATTATTTTTACTTGGCGTTAATTTTATTTTTCCGCTTTTTTCTTTAAATGTAAGTATTGCACAATATGGTTTATACTTTGGTGATATTGGGAATAAAGACTTGTATATGTTTAGTGTTTTTTCAACATCGTTTTGAGTCTTTACTATTGAAATAGATTGAGACTGTAATGAACAAGCTTCCTTACAATTTTGATAGTCAGTTCTCCCTTTTTCCCAATATGTTTTAAAATCAACATCTCGTAAATTACTTTTATTAATTTTTAACGCAAAATGTGTTTCATAGTCTTCAAAAGTTTCTTGAAAACAATCACAAGCTGTTGTTTTAACTATCTTGTCAAATGTCATATTCTCCATATAGTTTTTATTTTTTAAATTTATTATCGACTAGTGGAATATATGCTAATTCATTTCCTTTTAGTTTTTCTTTTTCATCAAATTTTTTAAAATTGACCTCTTGTTCTGCAATTAAGAAAAATGCATTTAAAGCCTTATCGAAACGTAGTCTTAATAATTCGGAAATGGCAGTCGGAACAGAATTTACGATAGTTTTAAATGATGATACTTTGCTTGATATTTTATGTCTTTTAAGACTCTCTTTGTATTCGTATAGTAGATGTTGAATTTTGTCATTCAACTCATCCGTTTTTATATTGTCAGGCAATTCATTAATCCAATTTTTTAAAGCAAATAATTTCCGTTTACTTTCTGAATCATTATTGAAATCAAGTATCTTTTCCCAAGGTGTGTTTTCGACTGGTAGTGGAATTAATCCGTGAATAATACTATAAGCTTTTTGTTTAGTCGTTTCTTTTATTTCAAACGTGTTGGTGTTCTTTAGAGAAGGTGTTACAAAAATTTTTTCGTTACTAGAATTTGCAACATTGCACCATAATCGAGTATCAAGTTCGTCTAGTTGCCAAAATAATTCATTGCTTTTTTCCTCATTTTCTGAACCTAATTGGTCTCTATCATTTTTCAATTCCATTGTGTAATTCGCCAACTTTAAATCAGTTTCGTCCATTAGTACATCTCCTGGTTTGATTAATGATTTTAATTCGACGAATTTCTTTTTGTCAATCAGGAATAATAAGTTGTTTAATGCATCTCTATAAAAGGGGTATTTTTTATACTTATCTAAACTATTGAGTAGAACATCTAAATTAAGTAGACCTAAACAGTCATATAGCAATAAATCTCTCTTCAACTGATTCATTCCATCAATCGGGTCTAAATAAATACTTGCTGTAGTTTTAATAAGGTGTTTGCTCATTGGTTGGTTCAAATTACCGCTAACGTAGGTATAACACAACAGTTTGTATTATACCCCTTTTATATATTTGCTTGTAACCATTTACAAGCATTTGTAATTAAATTATCAAAGTAAATATAAACCTTTATCGCTCAGCATTTTTACGGTATTCCTCATTCGGCATTGAAACTGAGAAGCCAGGTAGCTTTTGATCTATCTTCCACCGTATTTTTTAGGTATTGGGGCAGTTTCCGATTCTATAGTCCATAAAAGACTTACGATCCACCAGCGATCGGCATAATAGGTGAGTTGATAGCTGTTTAATCCGCGTTCTTCAGCTCCTTCGGAGTCCTTACCCTGAAAGGTCTGGAATACCTGTGCAATCCCCTGATAGGCATCAACCACTTTATGAATTTCCTGTTCCCGGTATCCTGCTTCATAATAGGGATCTTTCAAGAGGACGAGGAACTCATCGAGCGTTACGGTTTCCGCTTGTGTAGAATCGGCAACCGTGAATAGGGCAGCCGGGTGAAATAAATTCCGAATGGCGGTCGTATCCATTTTTTCGCCTTTTTCGATTGTGATTTGATCCAGGAGTTCGTTGATGATTCCGTCAATAGTTTGTAAAGAAGCCTTCGGGTTTTCCTGAGCCCGTGAACTCACTGAGGCGGTCAGGAACAGGAGTAGGCAAAGCAGATGTTTCATATCGTGTTGGTTTGGTATTGCTCGTATATACGGCGTAGCACCCAAAAGGGTGCTGTGATTTTAGGGGGGATTTCATTTTACGGTATAAATACTGTAAAAAAAAGAAGATGTTGCTTTTTGATTAGTAGGGTCATCTAATTTCTTGCGGCTTACAGATGTTTACGACTAGTTTCAGGCGCAAGCAGTTAACTAGAATTAGGTGTTTGTTTGGTTTTCGATTTGAATAGCATCCTACGAGATTTTATCAATATTCCATTCAGATACCTTTTGGAAGCGTTTTAATCTATCAACCAGTTCGGCATTATAAGTACATCTACTTTTATCGAATCCCACCCAGTTTGGAAAGTATTTTTTAGCTAATTCAAAGGTTTGTTTATTGCGTTTGTTGGTGTTTTTGGTATCTGATAATTCTCTGGAAATTAAATAGGTCCTGTAGCGTAAAACGTATCTAAATGCATTTCCGAGCTTTGGATGGCATTCCGCAATTCCTTCGTCTTCCCACACCAGTGAACCGGCTAAAATGTGGTATTTTGGTTTTAGATTATCATATGCAGTTGTCGTTGGCAAACTGTTGCGGTATTTTTTGAATACCCGTTTAACAACGAATTTCTGAAAGCCTATTTCGATTAATTTAAACATTCAGTTTCAAAGGTTTGCTACAGGTTTCCGTAAATATAACTATTTGACCCTAAAGCCTTTTTTGGAATTCTTTACTTGGGCTTGACCTGTGTAGTTAAGTAGTTTTTAGCCGGATGTGATTCTGAAATGAATTCAGAATGACGTTGCTTGATAACAAGGTTCAAATACCGGCTGAATGGTATTTATTTTGCCTTAACATTCAGTTCTTTATCAAACAGATTTACCCCGCCTTTTACACCAAAATCCAGAGTCGTTACGTCATAGGCAATGCAGATGTCTTCTTCCTCAAACCGCTTTTTAATTTGAATAATGATGTCGCTCATTGCTTTCATAAAATCGTTATTGGTTTTAAAAGCGATCCAAAAGCGAAGCTGAAAGTTGTATGTGGAACTTCCGATCCCGGTGTAGTAAAAATCCACATCTTCGTGAGGCAGCAGGGATTCCACCTTTTTGACTTCGTCTAAAGCTACCGCTCGTACGTGTTCTAAATCATCGCCGTACGAAACCCCACTTTCCAGAATGATACGGCGTTTGCTGAATCTTGAAAAATTGGTGTACGACGAATTGTAAATCAATTGATTGGGAACAAACACTTCCTGCCCGGGAACGGTTTTAATGGAAGTGGTGATCCAGCCTACTTCTAAAACCACCCCAAAGCTGTCGTTAATTTGTACCCAGTCGTCTTTTCTAAACGGGCGTTGAATGTTTAAAAGCAAACCGGCAAAAATATTGGACGCGATATCCTTAAAAGCAAAACCGGCAATGATACCGATAACTCCGGCTCCGGCTAAAAGGTGGGACAACATTTGCTCGAGCCCCACAATTTTTAAGGCGATAAAAAGGCCTGATAAAATGAGGAAGAAATAAATAAGCGAAGCGATAAAATTGGCAATATGGTAATGCGCTTTTTTAGATTCGGAATACAGATTGAGACCGATTTTTTTACCCATTTTCGCAAGAAACCAAAACACGATTAATACTACAATGGCTAAAAAAATCTTAGGAAAATAGGTGATAATCGAACTCTCCCAGGTTTCAAGTACTTGTTTTAAATAGTCAATCATCTTTAGTAGTTGCTTTTGTTCGCCGGCTTAGCACCGGAATAGACAAACTCGTTTTGGTTCCTCTATTTTTTATGGAGTTACTAATATCGGTTTTTTTTAAGTACGGTTTGTATCTGATGTTTTTTGCCGAGGAAATCGGGCTTTGTGGAGTGGAAGGGTAGGGGTTAGGGGTTGGTTGTACATTTGTTTTTTATTCGTTTTACCAATGTGCTTCCTAAATATTCATGCATTTCAGGAAACTTGCTTTTGTAATAAGCATTCCAATAACTGATCATCCTACTTTCCGTCTGCTGCCAATATTTAGGATTTTCTTCTATAAATGAGCAATAATCAGTTATTGTCTTTTCATTTATGTGTTGGTCTAAGACTTGTAAGATCTCAAGTACATATTCTCCTAGCAACTGAATTGTAAAAGGAATAATCCATTTTTCATCTTTGTCAACTAATTTTTTTAATCTTCGCTCCCGTAGATAACCATTGTGATGTCTCAGGAATATACAATTCAGGATGATTTTCTGTATATCAGTTAAGTGGGGCTCAGCGTTAATGTCCGGTTCGTCAAAGTATAGTCTGTAAGGAATTGTCAGCTGTTCGCCACTCCATTTAATCATCACTTCAGAGGGATGAATTAGATTCTCAACTTTATGAAACTGACCATCACAAAGTTTTACCTCATTCTTCTCTAATGGCAATATGTTGACAACCGATTCAACGTCCGTTTTAAGTTCGGTCGGAAAGGATTTTAGAAGTCTGTCCTTATATTTTTTGGTTTCATTTTTTGTCAACCTATTCAGAATTGATTTTTTTAAAAGGTGTATGAGGCTTTTACCAAAGCGACTAATTAAACACCGTGTTGTAATCTGGCTCTAGGCTAATTGTTCAATTCTTGCTCCTTTACACAGAGGATACGATTTCACAAATTCTTGAATCGATTCGTTCATTTCAGCAAAAGAGTCAGAATAATAATAAAGGGCAGTTTCATTCGTACCTTCCCAATACCTTGTAATTTCTGATTTGTCGTTAGTCATTTTTTTTAATTCTGAAATCACAAAGTTAATATCAGAGTTTTTATAAACTTCTGGGTCTAAATTCACTCCGTCAATATAAATTCCTAAACCTTCTTTTTGTCCGAATTCTATTTTTTGGTCAGTTTTTTCAATGGTCAGTTTCGAGCCTTTAGGTGCTCCAAGTTCCTCAAGTTTGTTAATTATTAACTGAATATCGTTTTGATTAATCTCGTTTGAATTTAGTTTAATTTCTAAATCGCAATATTCTAATTCTCCAGATTTTAATTGCATCGTTCCGCCACCGGAAACTTCTCCAATTCCCTTAGCTTTAAGCAATTCATCTAACGGGTCTTCGTAAATTTCTCCTCTGTCGAGAGGCATAATTTTGTCATTTAAAGTTGCTACAATAAAATTGCCAACATCGTTATTTTTTTGTTTTCCGAAGAGTTTTTTTATGAAGTTCATTTGTTTTTATATCTAGTTTACAACGTTTAGTATATTAAAAGCTGGCGGTTATGAAGTGCTAATTTTTCAGTTAAGCACAAAGTTTGATGTGAATCAAAAGCCCTGATTTTATTAGTGTTTCGCCTATTTTTTATATACATCGTTGGCATACGTTTTTTTCTTCTTTATTAGAAATACAACTCCAATTAATACATTCCAAATTAGAAAATAAACCCAAATATCTTTCGCAAATTCGGTTCGACAAGGTGGACAAGGATAATCCGGAATACAAGGTTCACATTGTATTAAAAACGAGTCGATTAAGAACCTGACTAATAGAACTATATTTCCAAGAATCCAGATGAATATAATTTGGAGTTTAATTCTCATTCAGTTATACGTTCCATTAATTGATTATGTTTTTCATTCCATTCCGAATCTCTATTATTTTCTCAACTTTTGTTTTGAAGTTTTCAAATTCATTATCCGCCTTTTCTAACGAACTATTAAAGTCAGTCAGTATGAAACATCAGTCCATATATTCCAATTGTGATAGAAAAAGGTGCAATAGAACCATTTTCTTCCAGAGTGATTCTTGCACCAAATGAATTTTCTTCATCCTTTAATATTTTTCCGTCTTCAGAGCCAATAGTCCCAATTGAATTTCCCTGATCAAATGGATTCCATTTATATTCCATAAAGTCACTTTTCAAATGTATACCAACAGTTCGGCTATGATTTTGTTGTGGCGTTATCTGCAGGATTATTCCGCAGAGAAATTAAGCTAGTTATACGTTTTAATTTCCGTTTTTATATTCTTCCCAACTTTTGATTATTCGAAATTCTCCACAATTCTCCATTCTCTTAATCAGTTCCGCTCTGTTATTGTACATTTTGAATTTTTCTGGTACAATTCCGTTTATTATTTCAATCGAAGGACTTAATTCGGGATGATAATAATTTTCGAGAGTTACAATTTTAGTTTTTCCATTTTTTGTAAATCGGAATGATTTAATATCTCCATCTCTTACACAAACGTTTGAGTAGAGTACGCTTAAGCTATCAATGTTTATATTGGATAATTGTCGAATCTTGCTTTTTGGTAAGTCAATAGTCGAATATAAAACACTATCTTTTTCGTTTTCTAATTCTCCACGAAATGTTATAGTCAGTTTTTCATTCGTGAGCTCGTAAAGAACAGAATAGGCAAGAGAATAGTCGAAGTCAGCAATTGATAATTGAAATGGTTCAATCGGTTTATTGTTACAAGAAATTGTAAAAATTAAAACAACTGATATTATCAATCCGACTGGTCTTCTCATAATGTTTGTAAATGGTAATGAACTTTCGTTAACCACCGAACGCCCTATTTGCTATATACCGTGTTGTACAACGTATTTTTTTATAAACTATCAAGGAAACACTCAAAAAAGGTTTTTTCTCTATACACAACAGCATCTTTGTATTCTTCTGGTAGAGTTTCAGGTCCTTGTCTATGGGAACGTAACTCTCCATTTTTGAGGACGAAACTGTGATTTATGATTTCTTCAATATCATTTACAGAATAACCTTCTGGCATCTGAAAGAATTCGCAATGAAATGAAGTTCCAAATCCAAAATGTTTACCATCTTTCATTTTAGCAGCAAAACCTGTCCAACCCATAGTTGTTTCGCCTTTAATTTGATTTTGAACCTTTAATGGAAAAGCAAAATCACTTTTCTCAATTTTTTCGATGTTATACTCATTCAACCTATTTCCACTAGTTACAAAGTGTTTAACAATGTTGAGATATCCTGTGTCTGTTGATTTATTAAAGATTCCCTTTCCTTTCTGCTCTTCTTTAAATCTCCTAACAGCAAGTTTTGTGATCTCTCTTGAGTTTCTAAATATCACGCAAGGAAGAAATGTCCCATCCGTCAAATAGACAGAGGCTCTATATCCATCACCATAGTTGGTATCAGGTAAAGGCTCAATATTATTTCTTAGATATTTTGTGATTTCTTCCGTTCTCATCTTTATGTTGCACAACAATTACATCACAGTCCAAAATGCACTGTTTTCTCTTATTTACATAGCTATAAATATACTCTTTTAAACCAACTGGACTTTACGGTATTCCTCATAGGGTCTTGTGTAGTAATACTAATGATACTTTAAGTTGTTAGGAAACTAGTTACATTATTTACCAAAAAAGAAATGGCCGTTATTCCCTAACTATAACGACCATTTCAAGGTACTCTTAAGCACCAGTTTTTTATTGGCTATTAAGCAAGTCGCTGCTTTATCTGATAAAATCTGCTGAAAATTAAAAACAGCACTCCACAACTGATCCATGCCGGTAAGGTCAAAAAGGAGAGGAATACATCAAATTGAATTGAAATAAAGTAAAATACGCCAAAGCTTAAGGCCCATGCACCAAACACCGCCCAGTTGAATTTGATTCCGGTTTTTTCGGCATAAAAGGATTGGATTCCGGCTTGTTTTCCAAAGAAATATTCAAACACAATGATGGCTCCTATTGGCGCCAGAATAAAGCCGTAGAGGGCTACAAAGCCTAAAAGCTTCATGGCAAATGCCGGGAATAAGCCAGCAATAGTCGCTACAGTACCGGCAATGATGGTTACCCAAAAGGTAGAAAGTTTGGGAATGATGGCTTGAAATGCGAGTCCGGCCCGGTAAATTGTAGGGTTGGCAGTCGTCCATCCCGCAAGGATTACAGCGATAATCCCAAAAACGCCAATGGCATTGTAGGCCAAAGGACCCGGAGCTACCGAAGGCGCTTCACCAGCTGCAAGCAGGGCCTGGGCTTCAGGAGATTTAAGATATACGGCGTAGAGCAGGGCAGCGGCGATCCAGGCAATATAATGACCGATGTAAATTCCACCGGCGGTCGTCCATCCGGCACTTGCTTTTTTCGCAAAGCGGAACACAGACAGGTCAGACATCCCGATGTGCATCGCGGCATTGGCAAACCAGGACCACAACACCACATGCCAAAAGGTATATTTTACCTGTCCCGGAAAGGGTTCACCCCCGTCTCCCCAAATATTCCAAAAATCAGAAAAACTGTTTACATCCAGTTGGATCAACGCTACAACCCCACAGGCAATAAAGGCCACTACGATTATGGGTGACATCCAGTTGGCCGCTTTGGCCACGGTATTATAACCTTTAGCAGCAATGATGGAAATTACCGCGCCAATGGCAATTACAATAATCACCCAGGTCAGGCTGTTGGGCGTGGTGTCTGTAAGTTTGGGCATTTCCATATCAAAGGGAATCCCAACCGCGGTTGCTGATACAGTAATCATCGCTCCGGCCAAAAAGCAAAACAGAACTCCATTTGCGAGGTTGTACGCGGTCACCAGACGGGTACCACAGATTTTTTCCAGATGAAAATACAAGGTGTATCTAAACTTAGTCCCGATCTCGGCAGTAAGAAAGCGCCAGCTCAACACCGCCATCAGGTTGCCCAGGAGCAGTCCTATAATCAGGTCAAAAGCACTTACCCCGGTCGTTAAAAACAGAGGGCCAATTACAAACTCGGTTCCGGCTGCGTGTTCCCCGGCATACATGCCTAAAAAGGCTTTCCAGCTCTGTAGTCTGGACTGGGGTACGCGTTCGCGTTCAAATTCGCCGCCGGCAATGGCTTCAATGGCTTCTTCTTCCTGATTGTATTGTGACATAGGTTAGGTTATTAAGTGTTTGGGCAGGTCTTCAACCCGCTCGCAAACCAGTTGATCCATAACTTGTTTAAATTGGGTTTTGAGCATCCCGATGGTGTGATCTCCGCCTTTGTTGCCTAATGCGCCACAGCCGTACATAAACGAGCGGCCCATAAAGGTAAATTTGGCTCCACAGGCCATCGCCCGAGCAATATCGGGACCGGAACGCAGGCCACTGTCCATCATCACCTCGATCTGGTCGCCGTAGGTCGCCGCGATTTCTTTCAGCGAATTGATGGTAGATTGGGCGGCATCCAGTTGGCGTCCACCGTGGTTCGAAACGATGATGCCGTCAAAGCCCATACGTATTGCGTCCTGGGTATCTTGCAGGGATTGTACGCCTTTAAGTACCAGCTTACCCTTCCAGCGGTCGCGGATGGGTTTTATTTTTTCTTCGTTGAGTTTCCCCGAAAAGGTGCGGTCCATAAACGCACCCAGTTGTTTTAGGTTTAAACCTTCAGGGGTGTAGGGTTTAAGATTTTCAAAAGTAGGCTGACCGTATTTAAGCGTGTTATAAGCCCAGGTGGGTTTGCCTAGGATTTGCATGATATTCTTAACAGACATTTTAGGTGGAAGCGCCAAGCCGTTTTTAAAATCCCGTGGGCGAAAGCCAAAGGTTGGCACATCACACAGCAGTACCAGAACCGGGCAACCGGCTGCTTCAGCACGGTCAATAATATCGTTGCGTACCGCGTCTTCCACGGGATTGTACAACTGAAACCAGGCATTACCTTCGGTGAGTTCACTGGCTTTTTCAATATCCATCGTCGTTACCGTACTCAGAATAAACGGAATGTTGTGTTTGTGGGCTGCTTTGGCTAAAATCGCAGGTGAGTTGGGCCACATCAGCCCCTGAAGGCCTACCGGAGCGATGCCAAAAGGTGCATCAAACTCCATCCCGAGCACTTTGGTTTTGGTGGAGCTTTCGCCATAATTGTTGAGGTAACGGGGTTGCAACTGCACGTCACGGATTTCAGAGGTGTTGCGCTTGATGCTTACATCTTCATTACAACCTCCGTCGAGGTATTCAAAGGCAAAGGCCGGAACCCGACTTTTTGCTTTGGTTCTTAAATCATCTACAGAAGGATACGCGGTGTCAAAAGAATTGGCCATAATTTTCATTTTGCGATGAAGGGAATATGCTTCTTCATCGAATAGTTTTTCTTGAGAAATTTTGAATTCAGTTGCGTATCAGAGATGCAAATCGCGGCGCCAAGGGCAGACCCCAGCGAGGAGTCTGTGGTGCGCAATTCCATCGTTCTAAAATGATGTGAAAGCAGTTGGATGTATACTTCGTTATCGCTAAAACCGCCGTCCACAAAAAGCTTTTCGATAGCCATGCTGCCTTTGGCACTTTTGATACTCGCGACCTGAAGCAATACCAGCTCCACCATCAAGTGATGATACGCGTGTTCAAAAGTAGTATATCTTAATGTAGTTTTGTGTGGCATATTGGGAACATCAATCGATTCCCAGTGAAAAAGCTTTTCAAAGTCTTTGTGAATCTCGTAGTGTATTTCGGGATCAAATTTTACCGTTTTGTGATAATGGGCGTCAACACCATAGTGTTTCACCAACTTTTTAACCTGAATACTGTATTCATTTCCCAGAAACAACCGCGCTGATTTTACGGGTTTGCCGTTGATGCGCATATAATTGATGCAATCGTCTGCAACATCCTGTTTGGTAAGCAAGCTGTCGGTAAACGGATTGAGTGAAATGCTCCAGGTACCGGTCGAAATCAGGATAAACGGTTTGCTCAGGCTGCGCACGTAGGGCAGGAGGGCAGCACTGCTGTCGTGAATTCCCACGCCAATTTTAATACGCTTGCCGTTGTAATTCATATTGATACTCGTTTCGGTAGAAACGATGGGCGGCAGGATTTGGTCCAGTTTTTCGGCATAGACCCAATCGTGGTAGTCTTTTTTTTCAAAATCCCAAAGTGCGGTATGACAGCCAATACTGGTGTATTCGCTAAGCGGAATTCCCGTGAACACGAAACTCAAATATTGTGGCAGGTGCAGACTGTAACGGATTTTGCTAAATACTTCGGGTTTGGTGTGTTTTAGCCAATAGAGCTGCATCCCGGCATTGAGCATTCCGGAACTTGATGAACCCGTTTGTTGATGGAAATCGGCTTCCGGACCGTATTTCTCATAAAAACCATCACTAATTTCCTGCGGAATCGATTTCGTATAATTATATAAAGGAAAGATCACATCGCGGTTTTCATCCAGATGCACCAGGCTGGCGCCGTAAGACGAAAAGTTGATGGCCTTTATGTCGTAGTTTTCGGTCTTTAAGATGCGGTCAAAAACAGTTTTTAGCCAGTTGCGCAAAGCGGAAAGGTCTTCGGTGGGATGCCCGTCTTCATCTTCGATCTCGTCAAACTGAACATATTCGCGATACACCTCCTGAAAGTCTTCGTCAAAGAGGAAGAATTTTTTGTTGGTCTTACCAATATCGAATATGGCCGTTACTGTTTGTTTCATCAATTACCTGGTGCCTGATTAGAGTCCGGTTGCTACGGTTTTACTACCGCGTTCGGCGATGAGGTTTTTGCGAACCTCCAGCTTGCGGTAGGCTTCAATAGGATTAAGTGCACCACCGCTGCGTAAACGAGCTTCCCGAACCAGTGGCCTTACATCGGTGCGATAGGCATTTTGTAAAAGCTCCTGACACAGGGTAACATCGTTTGCTTCCTGCGCGGCTCTTAGCGCATCCTGATCAATCAATAAGGCTTTTGCATAAGCTTCTTGAATCGCTTCCAACGATTGGATTAAATCTTCCAGCGGATCTTTAACGTTGTGACTGGCATCGATCATCCAGCCCAGTTCGGGGTTTTGCGGATTGTTTTGAATCCCGTACACGAGTTCGTTGAAAATCAGGAAGAGGGCATAGGGCTTTATGCTACCCACAGTAAGATCATCATCGCCGTATTTGCTGTCGTTAAAGTGGAAACCGCCCAGTTTGCCTTTCAGCATTAAAACCGAAACGATTTGCTCAATATTGGTATTGGGCAGGTGATGCCCTAAATCTACTAAGGTATAGGCGCGTTCGCCGCAGCCGTTTGCCAGCATCAGTGAAGTTCCCCAATCCTGAATAACAGTACTGTAAAAATTAGGTTCGTAAGGTTTATACTCGATATACAGCTTCCAGTCTGTGGGCATATCTTCATAGATCGAAATCAGACTGTTTTGCGTGTGGGTTAAAGCCGTCTGAAAGTTATTTTGCCCCGGAAAGGATGAACCGTCTGCCAGCCAAACGGTCAAGGCTTTAGATCCCAGTTTGTTTCCTATTTCTACCACTTCTTTGTTGTGGGCGATGGCCTGCTCGCGTACTGCGGAACTGGTATTGCTCAGCGAACCGTATTTATAGGTTTCCTTCTGATTCTTTTGATCCTGAAAGGTGTTGCTGTTTACCGCATCAAATTTAATTTGATGTTTGGCCGCCAGTTCTTTAATCGCGTTGTAATCGTTAGGTACATCCCATGGGATATGTAATGAAACGGCGCCCGCTGTCTGCGTTAGCCTGTGAATTAAGCCAATGTCTTCAATTTTTTGTTCTAAAGAAGCCGGTTCGCCACCGTAAGAGAATCTTCCGAAGCGGGTTCCGCCTGCACCCAGGGCCCAACTGGGAATGGCGACCTGAAAGTCAGCCAGCTTAGTAATGAGCTTATCTACTGCAGCACCTGATTTCGATAACGATTGAGCTAAGAAATCAAAATGGGATTTATGGTCCTGAAGTTTGTGTTTGTTGAGATCTTCGAGTTGTTGTTTGTGGATGTTCATAAGGAGATAATCATGTTAATCGCCGGGAGTCAACCTGACTCCCGGCGGTTTAAACTAGTTCAATTCGTTTTAACGCACAAATGCATTTGCCATCCCGCCATCTACATTGATGGTATTTCCGGTGCTTTTGAGCAGGATACCCACACAGGCAAAAACGCCGTCTGCGATATCATCCGGAAGAATGATCTCGTTGAGTAAATTACGCTTGGCGTAGTGCGCAGGTAAGTCTTTCACCTCGATCCCGTAGGCTTTGGCGCGGCCTTCGGCCCAGGCGCCTTCCCAAATTTTACTGCCAACAATCACGCCGTCTGGGTTTACGGTATTTACGCGTATTTTATCTTCACCCAGTTCGGCAGCCAGCAAGCGCGTCATATGTTGCTGTGCGGCTTTGGCAGTACCGTAACCCACATTGTTAGGTCCTGAGACGAGTCCGTTTTTACTGGCGATATTTACGATATCACCGCCCAATCCCTGTTTGCGCATTACCGCAACACCTTCCTGTGCCATCAAAAACTGACCTTTCACCAAGACGTCCTGCAAGAGGTCCCAATCTTTTTGCGTGGTATCTTCCAGTGGTTTTGAAATAGCCAATCCGGCAGAATGAATTACGATATCTACGCCTCCAAATTCGAGGCAGGCTTTTTTATAGGCTTTTTTTATGGCTTCTTCGTTGGTAACGTCACAAACGGCACCACCAACCTGATCTTTTTTATAGGTTGCGATGGCTTCGTCTAAAGCCTTCTCGCTCATATCGGTCAGTACCACATTGGCACCTTCTGCAACCAGTTTGTCTGCAATAGCTTTGCCAATACCTCCGGCTGCTCCGGTTACGATGGCCACCTTTCGCGAAAGCGGTTGCTCCTTAGGCATACGTTGTAGTTTCGCTTCTTCAAGAAGCCAGTACTCAATGTCAAAAGCTTCCTGGCGCGGTAATGAGGTGTAGCTCGTGATGGCTTCGGCACCCCGCATCACATTGATGGCATTGATGTAAAACTCACTAGCCACACGCGTGGTTTGTTTGTTTTTAGCAAAGCTGAACATACCCACACCCGGATAAATAATAATCACCGGATTGGGATCCCGCATCGCGGGGCTGTTGTCGTGCTTGCAGCTTTCGTAGTATTCTTTATATTCCTCGCGGTATTTTTCAAAGGCAGGATTCAGCTGGTCCAGAACAGCTTGAGTATCGTCGAGGTTTGCGTTTTTATCCAGTTCTAATACTAACGGCTGAATTTTGGTACGCAAAAAATGATCGGGGCAGGAGGTGCCCATAGGCGCGAGGCGCTCCAGATCGTTACTGTTTATAAATTGCAGAACGGTATCACTGTCTGTAAAATGGCCAATCATACGGTCTTCTGATGAAGCCAGACCTCTAAGTAAAGGCATTAATTTAGCCGCCTGATCTTTGCGTTTATCGGCAGGCAGGCTTTCTATTTTTTGTCCGCCAAAAACCTGACCGTTTTCTTTTACCTTTTTCTCAATATAAGCCGAAGCTTTTTCGATTACTTCAAGGCTGTTGATGTAGCACTCGTAAGAGGTATCTCCCCAGGTAAACAAACCATGACTACCCAAAACGATACCGCGGATACCCGGGTTTTCGTTCAGGCATTTTTCAAGCTGAAGACCCAGATCAAAACCGGGACGTTGCCAGGGCACCCAGCCCATTGTGTCTCCCCAGATTTCTTTAGTTATGCGCTCGCTGTCTTCTGCAGCTGCAATAGCGATAAGTGCATCGGGATGTAGGTGATCTATATGTTTAAAAGGCAATAAGCCGTGTAAAGGAGTATCTATAGAAGGAGCTTTGGAGTCCAGATCGTAGATGCAATGATTAAACAAGCCCACCATACGATCTTCATCTTCCAGGCCGCCATAAACGTTTTTTAAATTCCGAAGGCGCTCTGTGTAGAGTCCGGCAATACCGGCACGTGTGAGTGTACCAATGTCACCGCCTGAGCCCTTAACCCACATGACTTCTACCTCTTCATTAGTAAGGGGGTCTTTTTCTATCGTTTTGCAACTGGTGTTGCCACCACCGTAATTTGTAATACGTAAATCTGCCCCCAGAATATTTGAGCGGTATAAAAACAGCGCAACCTGGTCATCTCCCAATTCTGCGGCTTCTTGCTCGTTCCATAGATAGTTTACGTGAGTAAAAGTTTTTTCCATTTTTAGTGTATAGGTTAAAGCGTCAACAACCAAAACTAGGAGCTTAATTGTATTTAGGCATCCTGTGCTGTACTGTATGAATTATGTTTCTTAAAGCTTAACTTTTGTCTACATTTACCGAAGTTAAAAAATTCCTTCTATGGCTCAGGGCTTTACCATTAACATAAATGAAGATTCAAGAATACCCAAATACAAGCAGATTGTTGACTCTATGATTAATGATATTGCGGCCGGAAGGTTGAAGGTAGGAGAAAAAATTCCTTCTATCAACGAGCTGAGTGAAGCCGCATATCTGAGTCGGGACACGGTAGAAAAAGCCTATAAAATACTAAAGGAACGCAAGGTTATTATTTCGGTTAAAGGGAAAGGCTATTATACTGCTAAAACCGATTTGATCTCAAAAATCAATGTGTTCTTTTTAATCAATAAGCCCAGTTCTTACAAGATGATGATCTACAATCATTTTGTCAACGCGATGGGGGTGAATGCTCACGTAAACCTGTTTATTTACCATTGTGAAGAATCGCTTTTTATAAATGCTATTGAGAAAAATATAGGCGCTTATAATTACTATGTGATTATGCCTCATTTTAAAGATTCTGATCTTAATCATGTGAGTTTTACGCCACAGGTTTTAAAAGCTATCGAATTGATCCCAAAAGATCAGTTGCTTATGGTAGACAATGCAAAGCCTGAAATCAAAGGGAATTATGGCGCTATCTACCAGGATTTTAAAGAAGATATTTTTCAGGCGCTTGAAGAAGGTATTGATAAGCTTAAAAAATACGACCGGCTGATTCTGGTTTATCCTTCAAAAAGTATACACCCATACCCCTTACGCATCGTACACGGGTTTAAGTTTTTCTGCCAGAAGTATGATTTTGATTTTGAGATTCTGGATGAGATTTATGAGGATATGGAATTTGAGCGCAAAGACGTCTATATTACCATAGAAGAGATGGATCTGGTAAACCTGATGCGTCAGATACGGGCTCGCAATCTAACTTTGGGCACTGATATCGGGGTGATTTCATATAACGAGACCCCGTTGAAAGAGTTGCTGGGCATTACGGTCATCAGTACTGATTTTAAAGCGATGGGCGAAACTGCAGCCTATATGATTTTGAAAAATAAAAAGGAGCGGGTTAAAAACGTATTCAAATACATAGAACGCAATTCGGTTTAAAAATCAGAACAGTACAGGATGGTGTTGCGGGGATAGCTTTGTATTTTCCGTTCTTCAATATCATTTGAATACATGAAAGCTTTAGTTCTCGGGTTACTTTTCAGTTTTTTTAGTCTTCAGGCTCAAAATACAATCGATTACCGATTTGTTTTTGGAACTGAAAATAGTCCTGAACAAGCTACTACGGTTTCGCCCCAGCTCCCTTACCAGTCAGACACCGGTTATGGTTTTGACTTCGGAACGGCCTACCGGGTAACGCAGCATAACAATGGCTTTAAGGCAAACGCTCCGGTCTATTTTTCAGTCGATGTTCCCGAAGGAATTTATAATATTACTATTATACTTTCCGGAAAGGATACTGAAATGACGGTGAAGGCCGAATCGAAGCGGCTTTTAGCATTCCGTGAAAAACTTGATACACCAGACAAGAGGGTAAAGACATTTACCGTAGCGGTTTATAATCCTGAAATTTCAGAAAACTATAAAGTAGGACTGAAAGATCGCGAGTTGGGTAAATTAGACTGGGATCGTAAGCTAACTCTTGAATTTCTGGGGAATAGCACTATTCATGAAATACACATAACGCCTGTAACTGATACCCGAACGCTTTTTCTGGCGGGCGATTCTACCGTGACCAATCAGGACGTGGAGCCCTGGGCTTCCTGGGGGCAATTTATAACGGCATATTTAGATGAAAACATCGCCGTTTCAAATCAGGCTTCGTCGGGAGCATCGCTGGCTTCTTTTAAAGGAAGTCGAATTGATAAGATTTTAAGTCAGCTCAAACCTGAGGACTTTGTGATCATCGAGTTTGGCCACAATGACGAAAAGATCAAAGGCGAAGGCAATGGTGCCTGGGGATTGTATACGGATCTGTTAACCGATTTTATACAACGCATTCGCGAAAAGAAAGGCGTTCCCATTTTGATTACACCAACTCAGCGCCGGGCTTTTGAAGGAGCAAAGCTGAAAGAAACACATGGCGATTTTCCTGACGCCATGCGGAAGGTGGCAAAAGAGGAAGATGTGTTGTTAGTGGATTTAACCAAAATGACAACCCAAATGTATAAGGCCTGGGGACCTGAAGAATCCCGTAAAGCTTTTGTGCAATATCCTGCAAATACCTTTCCCGGGCAGAGCAGCAAACTGGAAGATAACACGCATTTCAGCAATTTTGGAGCAAACGAGATTGCGCTGGCTGTGGCAAATGCCATTAGAAATTCGGACTCTGAACTGAAAAAATATATCGCTACAGAAACCCCTAATAACGACCCTTCTCAACCTAATCCTGCAGACAGCTATACGATACCGTTTAGCAGTCGTTTTCAAATTGAAAAACCAGACGGTAATTAAACAAAACTTATGAAAAAATTTCTTCAAGTTATAATTCTGACCTGCCTAAGCTTTACAAGCTGTTTGGCTCAACAAACCGATAAAATCTGGCTTTCAGGAACTGATTTTGAACACCCCAAAATCTGGGATTTTAAAGTTTCGGCAGGAGCTAATAGCGGAAACTGGTCTACCATCGAGGTACCTTCACAATGGGAGCTGCAGGGCTTCGGCGAGTACACCTATGGCCGCTGGTATAAAGAACTGGAGCAGGATGAGCCCAGCAAAGAGGAGGGTTTTTATAAGCTTAATTTTGAACTCCCCGCTTCAGCAAAAGGGGAAGTTGTTACGATTCATTTTGGTGGTGTGATGACCGATACCGAAGTTTCCGTAAATGGAAAGGTGGTTGGCCCGAAACATCACGGTGGTTTTTACGAGTTTGAATACGATATCACCGATTTTGTGAAATTTGGTACAGAAAATCTTCTTGAAGTGCACGTATGGAAGCACTCTGAAATAGGGAGTGTAAATAACGCAGAGCGAAAGGCAGACTGGTGGCTTTTTGGTGGAATTTACCGCCCGGTTTGGTTGGAGATCAAGCCGAAAACCCATATCGACCACGTCGCTGTAGATGCCCAAATGGACGGCGGCCTAAAGGCTCACTTAAATATCGCTAACCCTTCAAGAAATTTGACTGTTCGGGCAAGTATTAAACCACTTTCAGGGGAGGGTAAAACTTTTGAAGCGCAAAGCCGTGAGTTGAGTGGAAAAACGGAGGAAGCAATTCAATTTAAATGGGACGATGTCAAAACCTGGGATCCTGAAAATCCGAATTTGTACACCTTGACCCTACAACTGCAACAAAACGGAAAAACCATTCATGAGGTTACGGAGCGCATCGGTTTTAGGACTATTGATTTTAGAAAGCGGGATGGCATTTACGTAAACGGAACCAAGATCAAAATGAAAGGCATCAACCGGCACAGCTTTTGGCCGGAAGGAGGCCGGAGTACCAGCAAACGCATCAGCGTGATGGATGTGAACCTGATCAAAGATATGAATATGAATGCGGTGCGTTTTCACTATCCGCCTGATGATCACTTTCTGGAGGTGGCGGATTCGTTGGGACTTTTTGTCTTAGACGAACTGGCGGGCTGGCAAAATCCCTATAATACCGAAACCGGAAAACAACTCATCAAAGAGATGGTAGACCGCGATGTCAACCATCCATCCGTAATTATCTGGGATCAGGGGAATGAAGGTGGCTGGAATTATGAACTGGACGACGAGTTTGCAAAGCACGATCCTCAAAATCGCATCGTGATCCACCCGTGGTCTGATTTTAACGGCTGGGATACGCATCACTACCCCACGTATTTAACCGGCGTACACCGCTTTGGGAATGGTGAAAATGTGTTTTTCCCCACCGAATTTATGCACGGAACTTATGATAACGGGATAGGAGCCGGACTCAAAGATTTTTGGGAACACTATAGCGAGAGTCCGTTGTTTGCAGGCGGATTTATATGGGCCTTTGTCGATGAAGCAGTTTTACGTTCAGATTGGGCGGGCGATGAGAAATTTGATTCCAAAGGCAGCCTGGCCGCAGATGGTGTTTTAGGTCCGCACCGTGAGAAAGAAGGCAGTTTTTATACCGTAAAAGAAGTTTGGGCTCCGGTTCAATTTAAGCCTAAAGCCATCACGGAAACCTTTGACGGAAGCTTTTTGGTAACCAATGACTATCTATTTACAAACCTCAATACGGTTACAATGCAGTACCGCGTGATGGAGGCAGATACAAAAACTTTTTATCAGCCGGGTACTGCTGCGCGTATTTTAGATTCCGGCAAAATTGAATTACCCGATACCGAACCCGGTGAAACCCGAAAAATAAAAATGCCTGTAGCTGAAGATTTCTTTAATGGAGATTGGCTGGAGCTGACCGCAACCGATCAACACGGTCGCGAGATTTATACCTGGACCTGGCCCATTCATAAAGCCGATTATTTTGCTAATAAATTCATATATCAGGCTGAGGTCAAAAAAGCAGCTAAAGCCACACAAAACGGTGATTTAATTGAGTTAACCGGTAAGGATGTGCATTTAGAACTAAACACCAAAACCGGTTATATCACCAAAATAAATAATAAAGAGCACGAAATTCCTTTCATCAACGGACCCAAACCTATTGGTATGAAAGCTGAAGTCGATAAGGTCACACTTTCACAAGAGGACCAAAATGCCGTTTGCCGTATCGATTACAATGGAGGAATCGACCACATCAAATGGACGATGTATGCCGATGGTCGCGTACATATGGAACTTGTTGCATTAAAAAACGCCGGAAGAAGCAGCGGTTTTGACGGCGCTTTTTATGAAGGAGATATCGATAAGTTTGGGATCACGTTTGACTTTCCGGAAGAAGGTGTTGAGGGAATTACACTTTTTGGTCGCGGACCCTATCATACCTGGCGCAATCGCCTGCAGGGTATTGAGTATGGAATTTGGGAAAAAGAATACAATACAACCATAACCGGTGAGAGTTTTGAGAATCTGGTTTATCCGGAGTTTAAAGGCTATTATGCCAATTTCTTAGCGGGAAACCTACAAGCCGGTAACAATAGTTTTAAAGTCTTTAGCGAAAGCGATAAGTTATTCCTGCGCCTGTTTACACCGGATGAAGCCAAAAACGGATTTAGAGGCAGTCATTTTCAGCCTGGTTTTCCGGATGGAAACATCTCATTTATGTATGAAATTCCCGGACAGCGCGCATTTAAACCTTTGGAACAACAAGGACCCAGCAGTCAGCCTTCAAATATTAGAATCAAAAGCGGTGATGAAGGAATCTCGATGAACTTGTGGTTTGATTTTAGGGAATAGGTGATAGACGTGAGACTATAGATATTAGATAAAAGACTTAAGACTCAAAAGAGTTGCGCAAGGGATTGCAGTGAAAATCCCGGATTGTGAGCAGCGCGAGCAAACGGAATTGAAACGAAAAGCCCGACCCAAAGGGTTGCGCCCAAAATAGTAAAAGCATCATTTATGAAATTAGTAAAATTTTTCAGCCTTTTCATACTGGCTCTATGTTTTGTGCAATGCGAATCTGTCAATGCGCAAAAGCCTACGGTTTATTGTGTAGGAGATTCAACAGTAAAGAACGGTCAGGGCAAAGGCGACGGCGGTCTCTGGGGCTGGGGTGACTTTATAGATCAGTTTTTGGATACGACTCAAGTGCGGGTTGAGAATCACGCTTTGGGCGGAACGAGCAGTCGCACCTTTCAATCCAAAGGATTGTGGCAGCCGGTTTTGGACAGTTTGCAGAAAGGGGATTATGTACTCATTCAGTTTGGGCATAATGACAATGGTGCTTTAAATGATGATTCACGTGCACGTGGGACCATAAAAGGAACAGGTGAAGAGACCGAAGATATTGACAATATGCTTACCGGGGAGCACGAAGTGGTACACAGTTACGGCTGGTACCTGCGTAAAATTGTGAAAGAAGCCAAATCAAAAGGGGCCATCCCGGTGATTATGGCGCCCATACCGCGTAACGATTGGAGCAATGGTAAAGTACCGCGCAATGCCGATTCGTATGGGGGCTGGGCAAAACAAATTGCCGAGGAAGAAAGTGTCACTTTTATCGACCTGAATGATAAAATGGCTTCGGCAATGGAAGCACGAGGAGAGGATCAGGTTACCGGACATTTGTTTTATAAGCGCGATCACACGCATACTTCGGCAAAAGGAGCAGTGCTTGCGGCATCCCTGATTGCAGAAGGACTGGCAGAAAGCGATAATTCGTTAAAAAACTATTTACTGGAGGATCCTGAAATCAAGCTTCCGCGAAAGCGAAATTTATTCATCATTGGGGATTCTACGGTTGCAGATAACGGTCAGGATGGTAAAACCGGCTGGGGCGTTTATTTACCCCAACACATCGACACCACCAGAATGACGGTTTATAATAAAGCCCGGGGAGGGAGAAGCAGCCGCACTTTTAGATATGAGGGCTTGTGGGATGCGATAAGGTCTCAACTGAAGCCGGGAGATTTTGTGTTGATGCAATTTGGTCATAACGATGGCGGAAATATTGATAAAGCAAAATACCGCGGTTCCCTCAAAGGAATGGGAGATGAAACACAGGACGTACAGCGGGACAGCAGCGGTATTGAAACCGTGCATACCTACGGCTGGTATATGAAGCAATACATAAAAGAAACCGAAGCGGCGGGAGCAACACCCATTGTATTGAGTATGATACCCCGCAACGATTGGTCTGACGGGAATGTAGACCGTGCATCTGGCAGTTATGGCACCTGGGCTAAAGAAGCTGTGGATGAAGCCGGCGGTTATTTTTTAGATCTGAATGAAGCGGTGGCTCGAAAATACGAAGCGATGGGTAAAGATAGCGTTGCTGTGTTTTTCCCGGATGATCACACACATACCAACAGAGCAGGAGCCAAACTCAACGCACTTACCGTAGCAGAACTGATTGAAGGTTTACGCCAAAGCGATTTACGGGATTACGTGTTTATCAAGAAGGACTGATCTAGCGGTTATTTGACCTGATTTCAGATCGAAATAATAACGGGTTCGGAAAATCTTGTGTTGAGGGTTTTAGAACAGATTAGCCTAAATGCCGTTTTATTGCCAATGCTCAAAAATGGAAGACTCTGTTTCTTCTTTGGCGCTTAGCGTGACTTTTTCAAGTTTTTTTGATGTGGTCAGATACCTTTGAATTATGCGATCTGCATAAGCAGAACTTTTCTGTCGAATCATATAATTTCTAAAATCTTCAACAGCATTAATTTCTTCCTGAGTATCAATAAAACCATAGCCCGCAAAACGGCCCTGCTCGAGGTAAATAAAGGATTTTTCGGTATGCTCGCGTCCTTTTTCAATCAGGAGGCAGGATTCTTCGTAGGTAGCTATAAAATCAAGTGCTTTGCTCACGCGTTTGTTGTATTCTTTGGACGAAAGACTTCCATCGCAAGCCCCACTACACTGGTGAATTTTATAATGCGAGCATACTTCAACCCCGGTTTGAAGAGCACAAAACTTTGGGCAGAGCTCAAATTTTTCGCACAGCATTTCTAGAAATTCGACAGCTTCTTCACGCGTGTAAAACTGCATCCAGCTTACGGGAGCAATTTTATTTTTATGCAGCGCAAATTGTTCGATTCCCTTTTTGTTGTGGTAGGAGGTAAGCTTATAGGGTTTGGTTGGGTTCTTTTGTGCTTTGTTGTATTTGGGATAATGCTTTAAAATAAGTTCGGCTTCGCGTAGCAGAGCCAAAACTTCACTGCCTGTAAGTTCGTAATCAATGCTGTAGGTGTCTTGCAACAGGGCATATTTTCGGTTGCTCTTTTCCCGAAAATGGCTCATCACCCGCTTCTGAATATTGATGGCTTTGCCGATATACAACGGACTCCCTTTTTTATCCCTGAAGAAATAAACACCCGGTTTCTGCGGTAAGTTTTCAAAATCGGAAGCCTTGCAGTTTGGTGGTACGTAGGATTCTTTTGATTT
>CETR01024912.1_pt1 | contig 79656 bp, 58 predicted proteins | sample 531281 | NCBI WGS metagenome assembly CETR01 (sample SAMEA2622568, study PRJEB7988) | marine metagenome | biome: marine biome (ENVO:00000447); feature: mesopelagic zone (ENVO:00000213); material: "saline water (ENVO:00002010), including plankton (ENVO:xxxxxxxx)" | depth 696 m
TAAATCAATTTTTAACCTGTAGCCATATTTTAGGACGAGACATATTAAAATGAAAAATCCCTATAAAATATATCTTGATAACTTTTTCGAAACAATAAATGATTTAAAGCATACCACTAATCGAATTAATAAAGTCCTATTAAAAGATGTGGAGAGGTATACTAAAAAAGAAGCTAATTTCTTATCAGGAACTGCTTTAATTATTGGAGATTGGACTGGACCGACTGATAATGGATGGAAAAAAACATTTCATACAGGTATTAGAAAAACAACTTTCAAAAAAAATTATGCTTCAGAAATAGAAAAAATATTGTCTAGAGAATTTGGTCTAGCGTTTTCTCAATGTTATGAAGCTTTGGAAACTCTTTTAAAAGATTTTGTCTATCAAAAAATCCAAACTGATAAATATTTTAAAGAAAAATTAAATAAAGAATATTCAAGAGAAAGTTTAAAAGGTGGAGAAGATATTTTTAAAATGATAAAGAAAGCTTCTGGAAAAAGATTCTTAAAATACTCAAATGATAATAATTCTAATTTTAAGTTTAGCGAACTCTTTAGGATTTTTTCCGAAGTAAGACATTCTATTACTCATTCTAAAGGTCAATTAAATTCTTCAAAAATTTTTAAAAATAAATACTATAAAGATCTTTTCGAATATCTATTTCCTTTAAACAAACTTGAAAATGACTTTATTCAATTAAAATTTGATTATAAAAGTTTAAATAACTTATTGAATTACTTAGCTGAGTTTGGTTATCAAATTTTCAAAATTTTAAGTGAAGAAGATAATTACGAATGGAAAATATAAAATACTGCACACAAACAAAGAACTGAGGTAAAAAACAATTCCTTTTTACATTAAATTTGGCCCCATTCTTCTTGGTATGGCAAGCCTGATTTAGCAATGGCAAAAGCTTGTTCGCTAGAGAGCTATAAAACAAGTATTTTGTTGATTCCTCCCTACCTTGGTAGCTGTATTGAAGGAGGCAAATGGCTTTAGTTTTAATAGTTAATTTGCTTACCCTCTACCATTCGCAATGTTTTACAATACCGATATTTTATTTATATTTGGAGTAGTTATCCAGTGTAGATAAACGTAATTCCGGTTATTCACTTGTTGACAAAAATCAAAATAACATTATGGCAATAAATTACTCATTTGGTCTTCCTCTCAAACACAACTATTCAGATTACATCTATTATAGAGGATTATTTCTTCCTCATGAAATAGATAAAATACTTAATTTTTGGGAAGAAGATAAAATTTTAAAAGCAACACTTTCTGGAGAAGACGAATACAATGATGAGCTACGAAAAAGCGCTGTGATGTTTATTGATAATGTTCCTGAGAACAATTGGATTTACAGTAAATTGGCAAGTCTTGCAATTAATTGTAATAATGAACGATATTGGTTTGATTTGTTAGGTTTCCACCAAGAATTACAACTAACAAGATATTCTGAAGGTGATTTTTTTGATTGGCATTTAGATTTTGGTGCAGGAGAAATTTCTGCTCGAAAACTCAGCATGACTATTCAATTATCTGATGCAGATGCTTATGAAGGTGGAGATTTACAATTTATGATCAATAATAAAATTGTGAATGCTCCACGCGAAAAAGGAACCATTATTATTTTTCCATCCTTTGTTATGCATCGAGTAACACCAATTACTAAAGGAACAAGACAATCTATTGTTGGTTGGGTTTCGGGTCCACCTTATAGATAATATTTAAAAAATATTAGAAATAGTACTAAGGAAAAACAGTTGCCAACACCGGTAATCGTTGTTAAAGCCGCTAGTTTAAAAAACAAGATACATTTAAGCGATATCCTATGGCTTTGGAATCATAAACCCACTGAGACATATAGCTTTCCTAGGCCTTTAAAAAACGAAATCCTTTAAATTACTTATATTTGAATTATTGATAAATGGTAAATATACCCAATGCGTTTATTTGCATGTTGTAGGTAATTTAAAACACAAACTATGAATAAAATTAAAATGCTTATTTGCTTACTATTTGTAAGCGCTAGTTTATTAGCTCAAAATGTTGATATCCCAAGTGATTTGAAACTTGAAAACGCTGAAGATTACAAGAAAACTGAGCATTTAGTACTGAATTCAACTGAGTGGTTATTGAAAACACCTATTTCTGAAAATCCAAGTAAGCGAAAAGAAATCAATGCTTTTTTGATGAAATGGATGAGCGGAAGTCCAACAGTTTCAATAGAATTAGTATCTGGAATTGTTCCTTTAGACTGTGCTGACTGCTTAATGTCGTTTATGAGCGGTTGGACTAAATATAGTCTCGAAAATGACTACTCGAAGAACAAAGTAGAATGCGCAGTAGCTGGAGCTGAAAACGCAATTGAATTCTACAAGAAGAATAAATCGGAACTCGGAAAAAATTCAGATATGGAAAAACTGATGAAACAGCAAAAAAAAGGTAAACTGAAAAAATATATTAAATCAAAATTCTAAAAAAACTATCTAGAACACTATGTATCTTCAATGGAGAGGTTTAGGAGCTAAAACAAAAAGTTTGGGATTTATTTTCTAACCTTACGATTGAAAATAAAGGGCTGTGCTTTTTTAGTCGCCACTGAAAGATACACTTCCCGTTACCTGCTATTTCAAAAATGAAACTGATAATTAAAATATTGACAGTTCTGGCAGTCTTGATTAGTTGTATTTCAGCGACTAATAAGACAGACAATTCAACAGAAAAGGTTGATTATGGTCAACTAATTAAAGAATATTTAAAGGCAAAAACAATTGAACCGACATGGGTAATTGACGACGTAGATAAAAATGAACTTGAATTATTAAAGCATAAAATTAGTTGGGTAGAATTAGAGAAAGGTCTTGAAATTACTGTTAACGAACATATAATTACGACTTCTGATAAAGTAACTTCAAATGCAGTTTGGGAATCGGGCGTTGATAGTGTAAATTTTGCGAATCATTTACAGCAAGTAAGTCTTTATGAAACTGAATCTTTGATTGGATTTGTTTTGACAAGTTCTCCTTGTACAGGACTTGGATGTGGAGTTAATTATCAAATCATTTACGACTTAAAAACAGGAAAACAGACTTATTTCGGTCGATTTCGGACAGGATTTGAATTTCAACTTTACAACTTCAACTCTGACGGAAGACCAGACTATTTAAGTAAAACATTCTACGGTAGAAATACTCAAGGAATTGACACAACCGAATATGTTTTATATAGCCAGACCAAAAATGGAGATTTTGAAGTATTTGGAACAGGAGAACAAAAGAAATTTTGTTTTAAGCACATTTATACAGAGTTTCAACAAAATCTTGACAACGAGAAATTGGAAGAAAATTGGATAGAAAGAATAAATAAAAACGGCAGGTAATACCCTGTAAAATTAATTGCTAGTACAAGCCTACTTACGAAAATTGCTTGCGCCAGTTCGCTTCGCTCGTGTCTCGCGGATTTTCTACCAGCCTGCCGGCTGGCAAGTTCGGTTTGTATTTGCTAAATTAGGTGCTTAAACAACATAACTAATCTTATACAATCCCGTTACAAGCAAGCAAAAACGAAATGAAGTACATCATAAAAACAATTTTACTGACAGCATTAATTTCTTCTTGTCAAGACAAATCTAAAAATGAAGGATATTTAATTAATGGATTTGCAGAAAATGTATCCGACAGCACTAAAGTTTTATTGTACCTCTACCCAAAAATTGATGAAATAGCTGATTCCACATTTGTAATCAATGAAGAATTCCAATTTAAGGGGAATTTAAGCCGCCCAAGACTGGCACATTTAAGAATTATCGAAAGCAGAGATGATAAGACATTTTGGCTTGAGAATAGACAAATAGATTTCATTGCTGAAAAAGGCAACTTTTCTAAAGGAAGAATAAGAGGTTCAGAAACACAGAAAGAATCGGAAATGCTTTTAAAAAGAAAAGACTCAATTTTTAAGGAAATGGAAAAGCTCGAAGCAAAGGTTACAGAAAAAAATCGAGATTCCCTTTTTGAGATTTATGAAAAAATGCAAAACATAGAAATTGAGATTAACAATAAGTTCATTCAAGAATATCCTAACTCTTACGAAAGCCTCACTCGCCTAAACTGGTCAAAAGAACGAATGGGAAGTGAAGAAACAGCCATCGTTTTTTCATATTTAAATTCAGACCTAAAATCTACTGAAGAAGGAAAAGCAATAGCAGAGTTTATCTCCAATAATAAAAACTTAAAAATTGGAGACAAGTTTGTAGATATTAAACAATCAAATGTCAATGGGAAAATGACAAAACTCTCCCAAATACATAAAAAATACACCCTCATAGAATTTTGGGCTTCTTGGTGTGGCCCTTGTAGAAGTTTCAATCCAGAACTGGTAGAACAATACAAACTATACAAGGACAAAGGATTTGAAATTTTCGGAGTATCATTGGACACTGATAAAGAAAAATGGAGGAAAGCCATAGAAAAGGATGGGCTGAATTGGGAAAATGTAAGTGATTTAAAAGGAAATAATAACCAAGCTGCCGTGACTTATGGAGTTAGGGATATTCCCGATAATTTCTTGATTGATGACAACGGTATAATCATCGCAAGATTTATAAGGGGACAGGAATTAGATGAAAAATTGAAAGAGTTGTTTAACACTAAATAATACAAGCAAGTAACAAAGATCTGAGATAAAACAACTCTTTTCTACTTTAAATTTGAAACACATTCTTTTTGGTATGGCAATCCACGTTTAGCAATGGCAAAAGCTTGTTCGTTAGAGAACTATAAAACGAGCTTTTTGTTGATGCCTCCCTTGTTAGCTGAGGAGGCAAATGGCTTTAAGTTTTTATAGGTAATTTACCTACTCTTTACCATTTATAATGTTTTAGAATACCGACATTTTATTTATTTTTGAAGTAGTTATCTGGTGTAGATAAACGTAATGCGTTTATTCGAATGTTGCCAGTAATTGGACCCAAAATGTGCCGATACGGAATTAACTCATATAAACCTCACTATGCTTGTTTTGAATGTAGGAAAACATTTAAGAGAAGATTATTAATTGATATTGATGGAAATATAGCTTATACAAAGGTTTGGGAAAATCAGCCGTATAACTGTCCTGAATGTGGTGGAATGATGGCAAATATGGGATTGGACTTTGAGTCTCCTAAAAAATCTGACTTGAAGGCTTGGAATCATATGAAAGACTTGTTTGAAACTGGAATCACTTTTCATTCTTGCGGTTGTACTGGACCTGGTTACATTCCCAAAGAAAAACCTACTCTAATTGACTTTCTAAATGAGAAAAAAGAAATCTATATTGAAAATTTACGTTTTTGGATGACAAGAATAGAACCACAGACAGAAAGCGAGAAAAGTAAAGATTGGGATAAAAATTCACATTTCTTGTTCAACTTGCCCAGTGAATTCAAAACTGGAACAAAAAAGAAAAGAAAAACTGACTTAAAAAAAGCAGTTGAATACTGGACTGAAAAAGTTAATTTAATAGAAGAAAATATTAAAAAAACTATTGGCAACAATACATAACCGCAATTACGGCCGATTCGACTACACTTCGACTCCGCTCAGTGTAAACTAAATCCACTCAGAATTGTTGAATAATTTACCAACCCAAAAAATACTGATTTAATCAGTAACTAACACTTATCCCATCAAATTTAAAACAATATAAACGCAACCTCTTAGCTAATTATACATCTTACTTTTAAGAGAAAAGATTAGAGATTAATGAAACAACAAATTTTACTTTTAATGATTCTTGGAACATTATTATCTTGTTCCAATGACGACCACCAACCTCAAACTGCAACTATCGATATGAGGATTAATCATTTTCAGAATACAGGTATTGCGCTAGGTCCTGTTTTAACGCTAATGGTTCAAGAAGAAACTGAAATTGGAACTGAAAATTGGACTAAATTCTACTCAACTATTGAAGGATTTAATTACCAACCTGGCACTATTTATAACTTATCTGTAAAGACAGAGCCAATAAACAATCCCCCTGCCGATGGAAGTTCTATGAAATACACTCTTTTAGAAATTAAGTCAACTCAAGAAGTAGATAATGAAACTCCTTTTGAAATAGATTTAAAAATAAACGGCGAAAACTTTATAACAACAGATAATGGTTTAAAATTGCTTAATAAAACGAATATTGATTGTAACAACCTTTGTAATGAATTAGAAAATAGTTTACAAAATCAAGATTTTGTAACCGGAACCTTTAAGAGAATTTCCAACGATGAAATAAAATTAATTGAACTCAATTAAAAACTGTCATCAACAATTGCGATTATAAGTAATTGCTTGTCCTCATCTGCTTCTAAAAATCTTCATGGAGTTTCTATTTGGCTCTATTTGCTTAAACAAAAGTTTAACTTGTAATAATAGCGCATTGTACTAGAAGAAAAATTTCAACTTATAGTCTGCTGATGATAGTTAAGGTAGTGTTCAATAAACTATGTAAATAAAACCATCAATTATCCAACTAAGTTTAAAAAAAATTAAATCGTAGGAGCCACTGAAATTTCTTTCCCTCCTTCGTACAGCTTCCCCCATTCACAAAGGTTTTTAAGAATGGGAACTAAATCACAGCCCTTATTCGTTAATACATATTGAATACCCGCAGGAACTGTATTTGAAATTTCCTGTTTTACCAAAATAGCATGGGTTTCTAATTCCTTTAATTGTCTTGCCAAAACGGTTTCTGAAATATTCGGTAATTCTTGTTGTAATAAATGAAACCGATCGCTGCCCTGTGAAATAGAATAAACTATTTGTGATTTCCAACGACCACTGATCATAGCAATTGCAGAATTCAATTCACATACCTTAAACAAAAACTGTTCGTTTTCAAAATTTGTTGATTCCTTTTTTCTCATTATCAATAATTTAACTACTAACAATTTTGTTAGTTATTGTTTCTAAAATCACCATTCAGGATCTTTGATAAAAATACAAAAAATGAAAAATATCTTTTTATCAACCATCGCTATGATGTTAGTATCATCTTTTTGGGCACAAGAAACACTAACCATAAACTCAACCTATATTGAACACCGGGTACCGGTAATTGTTCAAAAACCTAATAACTACCAAGCGTCAAAAACCTATCCGTTGGTTTTTATGCTACACGGATATAGTGAAAATTACGAGCAATGGAATAAAACAACCGATTTAAAAAAATTAGCAACCAACTACCAGATGATTTTAGTTTGTCCTGAAGGCTATGTGAATTACTATTTAAATAGTCCGAAGTTAGAAAACTTTCAATATGAAGATTTCTTTTTTAAAGAACTGGTACCTAAAATTAAAAAAAGATACAGCATTGCAGAAAACAATATTTTTATCACTGGTTTAAGTATGGGTGGTTATGGAGCGCTAAGTTTATTTATAAAGCATCCCGATTTTTTTAATACCGCTGCTTCAACAAGTGGAGCCCTTGAATTTGATTATGAAAACTTTAAAGAAATTAGTAACGTATTCTTTGATAGCAACCGAATGACAGACGATTTGGAAATGACATTAGGTAACCCAAAAGAACATAATTGGGAAAAATACAGTATATCTTATTTACTTAGAAATAATAATTTTAAAAAGGGATTTTTTATTGATTGTGGCTTACAAGATCCATTACTAAGTAACACGTTAGCAATTAAAAAATTGGCATTATCTAAAAATTTACCCATTCGGTTTTCTCTGCAATCGGGAAATCATACTACAGCCTATTGGTCCAAATCAATTGAGTACCATTTTGTCTATTTTAAGCAACATTTAATAACTGAATAATCGAGTAATGGAAAATTTCAATTCTTATAAAAAATATGAGTCCAAATAGACCTGGAAAGCCTAAAATTGAAAGTACTCGATAAAACGGCAACAAAAACTATAATAAAAAAGACATTTAATGGTGATAAGTCTATTAAATACCAAAATAAAACAAGAATCGATATCATTTCTGCTGCTGCAATAGCATAACTTACAAACATAGCTCCAAAAAAGAAACCTGTCTCTTTTTCAAATTTATAATCGCAATGCTTACAACGCTTATTCATTTCAGGCAGTTTAAATAAAAAAATATTCCCTTTTTTATTAAACATATTTCCTTTCCCGCATTTGGGACACTTGCATTTTACAATCTCTAAGGCTTTATTCATCACATCAAAACTTTTAACTATGCAAAATTAATCCCTCAATTATTCATGAATATTATATTTTTCCTGCTATTTTTTGTACTTTTAAGACATTTCTATGAAAATCCCTGTACTCAAAATAAATCAATTTGAAGAAACGGAAAGCCTAAAAGATTTCTATATAAATTCTTTTTCCAATCATATTTCTTTAAATAAAAAATTGATCGCTAGGCCTCATAAGCACAATTTCTATCTATGTGTGATGTTTATCAAAGGAACAGGAGTTCATGAAATCGATTTTAATTCTTATAGCATTACGCCGGGCAGTGTTTTCTTTTTAAGACCTGGCCAAACCCATTTTTGGAAGTTTGATTCCCCTCCGGAAGGATTTATTTTTTTTCATTCTCAAGAGTTTTACGAATTGAAGTTTTTAAAGCATAAACTTCATGAATTCCCCTTTTACTACTCTTTTCAAAATCCTCCACTGCTTCAATTACCTGACAAAAAAATAAGCAGTTTATATAAAAAATTAGAAGAGACATATACAGAATTCACAAAAAACAAGCCTTTTAAAGAATTAAAAATAGTGAGTTTAATCAATACGGTTTATATTGATCTTTTGAGAGCGTATACCGATACCATCTCTAACGAAGAGAGCTATTCTCCCAATTATTTAAAAACTCTTGAAAGACTTGAAATTCTGATAGATGAGAACTTTCAAACAGAAAAATTACCGAAGTTTTATGCACAGCAATTAAATATCAGCACCAAACACCTAAATAGGGTGGTCAAGGAAACGATTAGTAAAACAACTTCTGAATTGATTTACGAACGGGTAATTTTAGAAGCAAAACGATTAATTGTGCATGCTGATGAAAACTTGACGGCTATATCCCACAGCTTAGAATTTTCTGATTATTCTTACTTTTCTAAAATTTTTAAACTTAAAACCGGATTTACACCAATGGGTTTTAGAAAAAAATACAGGAACCAAAACGAAGTTCACCAATAGTTCACGCTATTCAATAATTAAATCTTCCCCAAGTACAATTACTCATCTTTAAAAACCAGTAGCTTTAAGAAATTTAAGTTAGCTTTTCTCTACAGCTACTTGAGCTAATTCCATAAAAAAATCGGGCTTTTTAGGGCCCGATTCATAGAAATTTAAAATTTCTAAATTAATTGGAGGTTAGTTAGCGTATAAATTTTATTTCAAAAGTTTAATTATATTAATCCTAAATCATCGATGTAAATAATCACATTGCTATTACCGCTTAGTTCTTGAATAACAATCTGAGAAAATACTTCTAATTCATTCTCTCCAATTAAAGCAGGGTCATCTAATGATATTTCAAAATCATTCCATTGCCCCTCTTCTACTTGTAAAATCACTCCTAGCTCTTGTTCATTTAACGCATTAATGGAGAATCTTAAATTTCCTACATTTTGCTCTCCATAAATAGAGACCTTAACAGCACTGTAATCTGAAATTGGTAATGGAGCACCCCCATTCCCTATTTGAAAACCAGAATATCCTCCATTGTAAATTCTTTTAATGGAAAAATCCCCTCTTTTCACTTGCTCGGTATTCTCAAAATCCTCGGAACCATCCCAGCCTCCAACCCACCAACCTTCTTTGAGGGCATCATCATAGATCACGAATTTAAATCCAAAGGCTTGTTCAGATTGAGTAACTCCACCAAGGGTTTCAACAAAAATATAACTTTGTACGATTCCTTCAGGTACTTCTACTTGAATCTCTGTGCTTGTAGAGGAAACGATGACAGCTTCTGTCTCTCCAAAACGTACGGACTCTAGCCCTTCAAAAATACTTCCTACAATGGTAACAATTTCACCGGCTCCTGCTGCCACCGGCGAAAAACTATCGATCTCAGGTGCTGGTTGCTCGATAGGAAAATCAATAACCGCAACTCCTTCTGAAGTCACTACTTTAAGTTCGTCGCTAGCATCAAAATAAGGAGTTTCTTTTGGAATAGAAACCAATATGGTCGTATTGGTGACCAACGTTGGATTAAAATAAGATTTGGTATCATTAAAATAAATCTCTTTAGTGGTAGCCAAATTCTCTCCATAAATACGGTACATATTTTCACGCAAACCCACCGTTGTGGTAGAATCGTTAATGGCCAAAGTTACCCTATTAATCACAGGAGGGCCATCTACAGTAGCCGGACCGCTATCATCGCCTTCACAGGAAATAAAACCTATCGAGCTAATCGTTAAGAAAACTAATCCTAAAATTATTTTTATATTTTTCATACTATTTCTTTTAATTAAAATCATAAGGTTGTGGTTCTTCCAATAATAATGGATTTAAAGCAGCATCTGTGGAAGGATAAGGCATTAAAAAATCATCAGAAGAAGGAGTGTAATTTTCAGAATATACTTCACCGGTTTCGTTGCTGTAAATTCCTCTTTCTTGGTTACTAATTATTTCAATAGCCATTTGGCGATCTATTCTCCCTAAATCAAACCAATAATCACCTTCTATAGCAAACTCAATCCTTCTTTCTTGAAGAATATTTTCTAAGGTGATAGAAGGAAAACTTCCTAAACCTGCCCGTTGTCTTATGGTATTAAATGAATCTAGCGCTGCAGGATCACTGGTACTGGACTGACCTGCTAAAATAGCTTCGGCGTGAATTAACAACACATCGGCATAGCGCATAATATACGTATTATTCGCAGCTGAATGAGAAGAACCTTCGCCCCCATTATCTTCTGGCGTACCCACTACATATTTCTTGATTCCGGCTTTGGTTAACTGGGCATTTACTGTTTCCGGTACGGTGTATCCACCTTCTTCAGAAAGAATTTCGGGATAATAATCTCCTTCTAACATAATGGTAGGTTTTCTACGTACATCCCCATCCTCATAAGCATCTTGTAAATCTAAGGTGGGCCCAATAACGCCATAACCATCGCCTGTTCCCGTAATTTGAGAACTAATGGCAAAAGATGCTTGCATAGCATTTCCCCTACCATATCCTTGAGCGGTCCACTGCATTTGTACGATCGATTCTTGATTATTGTTATTTTCGGTAAGGAATAAATCTGCATAACTTTTGGAAGGTAAGTCTATCCCAAAAAGTTTAAATTCACCACTATTAATAACTTCTTCAGCGAGTTGTCTAGCTTCTTGATACTCTTCTTGGTAAAGATGAACTTTGGCTTTTAATGCTTTTGCAGATCCGCTGGAAACATGAATGTTCGCTTCATAATTTTCACCTCTAATTTTTTCATAGCAATTATCAATGGCAAACTGCAGATCCCTTTCTATAAACTCATATACATCCTCTATCCTATTTTTAGGAATTTGAGGGTCATAAACATAATCTAAATTGTTTTCAATAATCGGAACAGCTCCCCAAATTCTAACCAAATAAAAATAAGCTGCAGCACGCATAAAATGAGCTTCTCCTAATGCATTTTTCACAGCACTCTCAGGAATTGAAGAACTTACTCGCTCCGGCACAAAATTTATCATGGCATTAGATTGCGCCACAACTCCCCATAAACTTTCCCAGCCATCGGTAAGAACAGTGTTATCACCAGAAACCGTGAAATTGCCGAAATTTATTACATCTCCAGAATAGGTACGTGCATTTCCTCCGGTTAATTCTCCAATTGCCCAAAACGCTTTTGTATTAAAATTAAACCATGGGGTTCCATAAAGAACATTGGTATTGGCCATTAATTCTTCTTCACTTGAATAAAAATTATCTAAAGCAACCGAATCTTCCGGCGGTCGATTTAAAAAATCATCGCTACAAGCACTTACCAATAATATTAAAATACATATTGGTAAGATTCTCATTTTTAAATTTATATCTTTCATAGTAATATATGTTTTAAAATTCTGCATTTAAACCTAATGTAAATGTTCTTGGAATAGGGTATCTACCTCTATCTACACCTGTTTGCAGAGCATCTCCGTTATATGACCCTATTTCGGGATCGTACCCTGAATAATCTGTAAATGTGTATAGGTTTTGAATGGTCCCATAAATTTTTAATTTACCCATGCCTATCTTTCTAATTAAATCTGAAGGTAAATTATACCCTAAGCTTAGGTTTTGAATTCTTAAATAAGAACCATCCTCTACATACCTATCAGAAACAAATATGTTTTGGTTATCGTCCCCACGACGCGGTCTTGGGTATTTAGCATCGGTATTATCCGGGGTATAATAATCTTGAGCTTCTACCAATTGGTTACTGTAGAATCTTGCCAAGCCGGTAGTTTCTTTTCGGGTTAAATTCAGGATATCATTACCGTAAGACCCTTGAAGGAAAATACTTAAGTCGAAATTTTTATAGGAAAAATTGTTGGTGAAGCCAAAGGTGAAGTCTGGATGTGGATTCCCTATAAAAGTCCTATCATCTTGATTGATAACGCCATCTCCATTAATATCTTCATATTGAATATCTCCTAATTGATTATCATTGATATTATCAGAAAAAGGGATGCCGAATTGTTCTGGAGCTCCATTTATATCTTCCGGAGTCCTAAAAATCCCTTTTACCTTATACCCCCAAAACATTCCTACGGGCTTTCCTTGTACCGTTCTTGTAATGGGGGTGGCTAAGTAACCTGAGGTAATACTTCTAATAACTTCCAAATTATCACTATAAAGAGAAGTTACTTTATTTTTATAATGAGAAAAATTTAAACTGCTAGACCAACTAAAATCTTTTGATTGTAGAGTTGAATAATTAATCGTAAGGTCCACTCCTTTATTGGACATTTCCCCTAAATTCACATAAGGTGCAGTCAAACCACCTAAGTAAGATTCATCACCCGAAGGTCCTGTTAAGAATACCGGTAATGGCAATTGATAAAGGAAATCTTTTGATTCTTTACTATAAACTTCAATAGTGGTGTTCAACCTATTTTTAAATAAGGAGAAATCCAATCCTAAGTTTACTTGGGTACTTTCTTCCCATTTTAAGTCCGGGTTAGGTATATTACTCACATAATAACCTAAACCTGCTCCTGTCTGTACACTTGCTAAACTGGCGCCGTAGCGGTAATTGGGTAAACCTTGATTACCTACCACACCATAACCTGCTTTCAATCGGATATTATCAACGGTTTTATTTACACCTTCCATCCAAGGTTCTTTGTAAATTTTCCAAGAAGCTGCAAACGATGGAAAATACCCCCATTGTTTATCTCCCATAGGATCAAATTTAGAAGATCCATCTGCCCTGAATGTGGCCGTTAGCCCATATTTGTTTTTTAATGAATATAAAGCCCTTCCGTAGTAAGAGTTCAATGATGTACTCCCTTGGTAAGCTCCATAGTCTAATATTCTTTCTGCGTTGTTTAAGGTTTGTAAATTATTACTTACAAATTCTTGTCCTGTAGCAAGCACGCCTTCCCAAGCAGATTCTTGGGCTTCTTGCCCTATTAAAAGGTTAAGATCGTGGATTCCATTAAAGTTTTTATTGTAATTAATATAGTTTTTAATGATCCAAAATCTATTTTCAGCACGCTTTTCAAACAGGGTAGCATATTCATTTATAAATCGCCCCCAGCTATAGGTTGGCGTAAAAATACTGTTATCACTAAAATCAAAATTACCTCCAATTTCATTTCTAAACTTTAACCCATCCAATAATATAAATTCACTATATATATTCCCCAACAAATTATGTTTAAGCAAATTATTGGTCCTACTTAAAGCAAGAGCTACAGGGTTAATACTTCCTTCTACAGCAGTAGGATCATTGGGTGGTCCGGCAAAAGTACCATCAGGGTTCCTTACCGCAACATCGGGCGCCTGCAATAATGCCAGACTTACAATACCATTTCGGTTACTATTTAGGGTAATATCTTCATCGGTTCTACTGGCAGTTATATAGGCTCCAACGTGCAACCAGTCTTTTACCTGTGAATCAATATTGGCCCTTAACGTGATACGGTTAAAACCAGAACCTATAACCATCCCTTCCTGATCAAGGTAACTTCCGGAAATTAAATAATTGGTCTTCTCTGAACCTCCAGAATACGATAATTGATGGTTTTGCATCCACGCTTGTTGAAAAACTTCATCCTGCCAATCTGTTCCTGGACCCAATAATTCCGGATTAGTAAATTCAACACGAGGATCTGTATTAAACTCATCGGCCAAGTCATTCTGCAATTTCGCATACGTTGGCAAACTCATCACATCTAATAACTTTTGAGGTTCCTGCATGGCTAAATACGTATTGTAACGTAATTTCCCATCTTGGTTTTTGCTCCCACTTTTGGTTTTGATAATCACTACTCCGTTAGCTCCACGGGAACCATAAATAGCAGTTGCAGAAGCATCTTTTAAGATATCTACCGACTCAATATCGGCCGGGTTAATGGAAGACAATGGGCTTGTCCCCACTTGTCCTGTTCCTTCAAAATCAGACGCATCGGTTCTTCCGCTAGTACTGGTGTTTCTTGAATCTCCTGAAATGGGTACTCCATCGATTACGTACAAAGGCTCATTATTACCCGTAATAGAAGTAATTCCTCTAATTCTTACTGAAACAGCACTTCCCGGTTTACCGGAATTTTGGCTGATGGTAACTCCGGCTGCCCGACCTTGCATTAACTGATCTATACTTACTTGCGGAATATTTTCAATTTCTTCAGCTTCTATACTAGAAACAGAACCATTTACATCTTGCCGTTGTTGAGCTCCATAACCAATGAGCACTACTTCTGCTAAACTTTCAGAATCTTCAGCTAAGGTCACATCAATCTGGTTTCTTTCGCCTACTTTTTCTTCAACAGGTACAAAACCCACATAGCTGAAAACGATAACGTTTTCGTTATTTACACTAATTTGATATTCCCCATCAAAATTGGTAGTAGTCCCGGTATTGCTGTCTTTAATTAAAACGTTGACGCCCAATAAAGGCATCCCATTTTCATCTTTTACAGTACCCGTTACCGTCTTTTGCTGTGCTTGTATTTGTGAAAATGAAAAGCACGCAAAAAACAAAAGGCATAATTGTAAAAATCTTGTCATAGGTAAAGATTTATTTCTGTGTTTTTGCATAATAGTTATTGTATTGGCTTTAACCTGGCTTCGTAGATTTATATTTTTAAGGCCTTAAAATTGAAGCATTAATAATTTTGTGCGCAAATTTTACGATATCCAAAACTAAATAGATAATACAGTTCATTTCAATACTATTTTATCATTTACTTATAATATTTTTTCTTTCATAAAAAACATTATAAATACATATTGCTCAAAAATTAAATCAAAGAAGAAGTTTTATAAAAAAGCATAACGAAAAAAGAAGGTAAATTTTAAATGAAGTGACTTTATAAAACAAAAAAACTCTCAGGCAAACCCAAGAGTTTTTAATTAGAAAATACGCCATCAAAATTCAAAATTTTGATGGCGCAGTAAATAAAGAAGAATACGATCTAATTTTGAAGTTTTGCTTTTACTAATCTTCCTGAGGTGGTTAATTTCCTGTTTTTAGTTAAATCTTCAATACTGCTTTCGGGTTTCAACACCGAGCATGCTTCATCTTTATCGGCAACCGACCAATTACAATAGGAGATTTTATAGTTATCTAATAATTTCCACCAGATTTTGGTTTGTTCTTCATTTACAATTCCATCTCCAGAAGCATCGGTAGTACCATATTCTGTCACAAAAATAGGAAGTCCGCCAGCTATCGCTTTTTCAGCTAGATCCCGAAGTTCTTGACGATGGGTATCGGCATAAAAATGAAGTGTGTAAGCCACATTCTCTTCCGGTATAGGATCCTTTAAAGCTTCATCTATCCGTTGCGACCAACTAGGGGTTCCGCAAACAATAATGTTATTGGAATCATTTTTACGGATCGCTTTTATAATTTGGGTATGATAAGGTTTTAACACTTCACTCCAAGAAACCTCCAAGGGTTCGTTATAAATCTCATAGATAATATTCGGGCAATCGCCATACTTTTTTGAAATGTGTGCAAAGAATTTTTTTGATTCTTCCAAATGATCTTCTGCGTGATGATCGTGCCAATCTACAATCACATATAAACCTTCCGCTATAGCAGCATCAATCACGGTTTCAACCTTCTTAAGTTCCCGGTCAGGATAGGTTAAATATCCTTCATAATCTACCGCCATAGCAGCACGAAGCACATTGCATTGCCAATCGTTTTTTAAAATTTCAACTGTTTTTGCTGAATAAAATTTAGGCTGCCATTGACTCCAAAAAAGGGACATTCCTTTTAACTGTAAAACTTCTCCGTCTTTGTTTTTTAAATGAGGGCCCTCTATTCTTAATTGAACATTTTCTTCTACGGGAGTTTGAGCGTAGGCCTTATACGGTAACGCTAAACTTATGATGCTTAGAAAAATTAAAATATACTTCATTATAATACTCGTTTTATTCCTTTAAATTCTTTTCTAAATTCGGTTGGGGTGCAATTCTTGCACTTTTTAAAAACCCTATTAAAATTAGCGATATTATTAAATCCGCATTTAAAACCAATCTCTCCTATACTCAAGTCTGTTCCTATTAACCATCTGGTAGCATAACTTATACGGGTATCGTTTAAATAATCAATAAAGGTTTTACCTGTTCTGCGCTTGATAAAACGATTAAAAGAAACTTGGCTCATATTAATCAAAGAAGAGATATCTTCAAGCGTGATTTTACGGTGAAAGTTTTGCTGTACATACTCATAGATCTTTTTTATTTTATCGCTATTTTCAAAATTCTCTTCTTCAGCGATATAGGTAGACAACAGGCGTTGATGCCTGCTAGTGGCCAAATCCTGTAGAATAGATATAAAATCCAATAAATAGTCTATACTATCTATTTTAGATAACTTCATCATACGGGGCATCACTTCTTCAGCTATTTTTTCTGAAAATAAAATTCCGTGCTTCGATCGCTCGAACATCTCATTAATAGATTTGAAAATTTTTCTAGATAATAGCTTTTTATCAAAAAGATCGTTATGAAAATGAATGGTGATCTCGTGAATTTTTTTATTGGTACAATTATGTAATTCCCAACAATGTACCAGGTTAGGACCTACCAAAACCAGCTCCACCTCTCCTATTTCTTCCAGGCTATCTCCAACGACACGCCTCACTCCTTTTCCGTTATAAATAAAGTTCAATTCGTATTCAGGATGAAAATGAATAGGATAATCAAAATCTGATTTTACCCTATCGAAAACTAAAAAACTATCATCTGGGGCTAACTGGGTGATTTCTCTGTGAATATTATCTTTTAGTTCCATACTGAAGAAAAAATTATATTAATAAATGACAAAATCATATTAAATCAAATCGAATTCTTACCATAAATTTGATTTTGACAAAATTTCACATCTAATAATGTGAATTATAAAAAAAATTAAAATTAAATATAAAATAAAATATCACTTAACTTCAAGAAAATATTTACTTTACTTATTAAATATTTCATTTTTAATAGCAATAACTTCATGTAGTTCCTTATTTCACCCTAACAAATCCAAGCAAAAGCCTACTGGAAATTTATACCGAAAAATTCAATCGTTTTCGAAAAAAGGAATTGCTGTAGGACATCAAGATGCCACCGCTTATGGAGTGGGTTGGAAACTTTCTTCTGAGAATCAATTTAAAAGCGATATGGAAGAAGTAACTGGATTTTTCCCGGCCATCTATGGTTGGGATGTAGGTAATATTGAATTAGGAAAGAAACAAAACTTGGATGGTGTTGCTTTTGACTTTATAAGAAAGGAAATCATTAACATTCATAAAAAAGGAGGCATCAACACCATAAGCTGGCACATCCACAATCCTGAAACAAAGGGAAACTCTTGGGATACTACCACAGTAGTACCTTCTATTTTAAAAGGAGGAAAAAATCACATGATCTATGAAAAATGGGTAGCTAAGCTCGCTATATTTTTCAAAAGTCTAAAGACTGAAGATAACGAAAGTATCCCCATTATTTTTAGGCCTTTTCACGAAATGAACGGGAATTGGTTTTGGTGGGGAGCGGCACATTGCACTACGGAAGAATACAAAGCATTGTACCGGCAAACATTTCAATTATTAAAAGAACAGGGAGTAGATAATTTGCTTTACGCTTATTCTCCCAATACTTTAAAAACCCCTGAAGAATATGAGAAATACTACCCTGGAGATGAGTATGTTGATATCTTAGGAATAGATATTTACAATTATGGTGGAGATGACTTATACCAGAAAAACCTTCAGCAAGGGATCACGCTTATGAGAGATTTTGCTATGGTCCATGGAAAGCCTTATGCCCTAACTGAAACCGGGAATATGTATCCTGAAAACCCGAAATGGTGGACAGAAGTATTTGAACCGGGAATAAAAGACTCCGGGATAAGTTGGTTCTTACTTTGGAGAAATGCAAAACCTTCTCATTATTTTGCTCCATATCCGGGAGAAGCTTCAGCAAAAAACTTCTCGGAATTTGCAGAAAACATGCAATTACTTTTTCTTAACGACCTCAAGAAATTTAAAGTTACTGCAAAATAATTCAACGTATGTTACAAGCTTTAGACATAGCCATTATATTAATTTACCTCTTCGGTACTATTGTTATTGGATTAACCCTTAGAAAAAAGGCTCAAAAAAGTAAAGAAGAGTACCTCTTAGGTGGCAAGAACCTTCCTTGGTATATGTTAGGGCTTTCTAACGCTTCCGGCATGTTCGATATTTCCGGGACGATGTGGCTAGTCACTTTAACCTTTGTCTATGGTTTAAAAAGTATTTGGATCCCTTGGCTTTGGCCGGTTTTTAATCAAGTATTTTTAATGATGTACTTATCTTCTTGGCTAAGACGTTCTGAGGTAACTACGGGTGCAGAATGGATTAATTTCAGGTTCGATAATGGTAAAGGTGGAAATTGGTCACACACCATTATTGTGATTTTTGCAATTTTAAGTTGTCTTGGTTTTTTAGCCTATGGGTTTATTGGGCTGGGAAAATTTGTAGAGATTTTTATCCCATGGGAGATGGTGAGCAATTACGTACCCTTTCACGTTCCGCCGACCTATATTCCTCATTTCTATGGAATTATTTTTACGCTTTTCGCTGTATTTTATTCGATTATTGGTGGAATGTCCGGGATTGTTTGGACCGATGTTTTACAATACACCATCATGACAATTTCATCTATTGCCATTGCCATCATCGCATTTAAGGCCGTTGGAAGTGAAACCTTAGTAGTTCCAAAAGATTGGATGAACCCGTTTTTTGAATGGGAACTCCATATGGATTGGAGCGGAATCATTGATGAAGTGAATACCAAAATCGCTTCAGATGGTTATTCCATGTTCAGCATCTTTTTTATGCTGATGTTGTTTAAGGGCATCTTGGCAAGTATCGCCGGACCGGCACCCAATTATGATATGCAGAAAATCTTATCGACCAAATCGCCCAAAGAAGCGGCGATGATGAGTGGTTTTTCTAACTTGGCTTTGATGCCTACACGCTATTTAATGATTGGTGGCTTCTCTGTTTTGGCAATCCTTTTCTATGAAAAATTAGATTTAACCACTGCAGGAATCTTGGATTTCGAGAAAATATTACCGGCAGCCATTCAGCAATTTCTACCCGTAGGTTTATTAGGCTTGGTCTTGGCCGGATTATTAGCTGCTTTTATGTCAACTTTCGCCGGTACCTTAAATGCTGCACAAGCTTATATGGTGAACGATATTTATTTAAAACGTAACCCGAATGCTTCTCGTAAAAAAATAAACAAGATCAATTATGTGAGCGGGATTTTAGTAGTATTGGTCAGTATTGTTCTCGGGTTCTTTGTAGAAGATGTCAATTCTATACTGCAATGGATTGTAAGTGCGCTTTATGGAAGTTACGTGATGTCAAACCTTTTAAAATGGCACTGGTGGCGGTTTAATGGAGAAGGTTATTTCTGGGGAATGCTTTCTGGAATTATTCCGGCGCTTATCTTTCCCATATTTACCGATACCTTAGATTTATATTACTTTCCGGTAATTTTACTTATCTCTCTCATAGGCTGTATTGTGGGCACATATTCGGCTCCCGCTACTAATGAAAAAGTCCTTATTCATTTCTATAAAAAAACACACCCTTGGGGATTTTGGAAACCCATTCTTGAGAAAATTAAAGAAAAGGAACCTGAATTTGAAAAAAACAAAGCTTTTAAACGTGATATGTTCAATGTAAGTGTGGGCATCGTTGCACAAACCTTATTAGTCATCATACCACTTTACTTGATATTGCATCAACACATACACATGCTTATAGCCATAGGCATATTGGTTATTTGTGCAATTATTTTAAAAAAAACCTGGTGGAACAAACTTCAACGCTTATAAAAGAACTTATATAGTTTTTACTTAAAACAGATAACGATGAAAAATTTTAATAAACAAAGCTTACAAATGCATTTTGCCACGATCATTATAACGATATCACTGGCATTTATGGGATCCTGTACGAACGATGATGGCGGTAAAACCACTCCACCCGATAGTACGCCCGATAATACTCCTACGGAAGAACTTACTTTAAAAGAAAAAGCAAAATTTAATATAGGGGCAGCTATTAGGACAGCTTATTTACAGGAGGAAGATTACAAAAATACATTACTCGAAAATTTCAGTCAGATTACGGCAGAATATGAAATGAAAATGGAAGTGATTTGGGAATCCCCCACTTCCTTTAATTGGGAAAAATCTGATGAATTGGTCAATTTCGCACAAGAAAACAACTTGGATGTCCACGGACATACATTGATTTGGTATCGCTCATTTCCCGAATGGTTTAAGCAAGCAAATTACGATTCTACTGCCTTCGAAAACCATATTAAAAACTATATCACTACCGTGGTCACCCGATATAAGGATAAGGTAAAAAGTTGGGATGTCGTGAATGAAGTATTTGCCGATCAAGGAGGTTATCGCGAAGAAGAGATCATCTTACCGGTATTTAATGACCCTATTGCTTTTTATGGTCGATGCTTTCAATATGCGAAAGAAGCAGATCCTGATGCACTTCTATTTTATAATGATTATTCCGTGGTTTTAGATGGAGGAAAAAGAAATGCAATCAAAGATATGGTCAACAGGTTTCAAGCAGAAAATTATCCTATTGATGGTTTAGGAGATCAATTTCATTATCGGGAAAACACTCCCAAACCTACGATGAAAGAAGGCTTTGAAGATATGGCTTCCACCGGCTTACTAGTTCACATATCAGAAATGGATATCATTATGAATTTAGATAAGTCACCCAATTATGACTTTAATGAAGTAGAGGCTGAAAAGCAAAAACAAACCTATAAATACATTGTTGAAATGTATGAAGACCTTCCGGCTAATCAAAAATTTGCTATTTCCTTATGGGGAATTACAGATAAATATACATGGCTATCAGATTATTGGTCAGAAAATATTCATCCATTATTGTTTGATGCGAATTATAAGAAAAAACCGGCCTATGAGGGCTTCTTAGAAGGTTTAAATTAATTTTTAGATCCTTCAGCTAGCAACTAATTATTTAACTCCGTTTCCATTTTACATAGGTATTCCAATGAAAAAAAACATTCCAGGTTACGATCAACTTATTGAAAATTACCATCATTTAATCAATCAACCCAATCTTCCTAGGGAAGAAAACAACGGGGTTTATCAACGTTACCAACACCCCATTATTACCGCACAACATGCGCCTATTCATTGGAAATATGACCTCAACCCAGCAACCAATCCACTTGGTTTGGAACGCATCGGGATCAATTCAACATTTAACCCTGGCGCTATTAAATTTGAAGGGAAATATTTATTAGCGGTAAGAGTAGAAGGAAATGATAGGAAATCTTTCTTTGCCATCGCAGAAAGCCCTAACGGAATCGACAAATTTGAATTTTGGGATCAACCTATTCAATTACCGCAAACCGAAGAGCCCGATACCAATGTTTACGATATGCGTCTCATCCAACACGAAGATGGTTGGATTTACGGCATTTTCTGTACCGAAAGAAAAGACCCGAATGCTCCTGAAGGTGATACGAGTTCAGCCGTAGCTAACGCAGGGATAGTAAGAACCAAAGATTTAAAACAATGGGAACGCTTACCCGATTTAATTAGCCATAGCGGTCAACAAAGAAATGTTGTACTTCACCCGGAGTTTGTAAATGGTCAATATGCTGTTTATACTCGCCCACAAGACGGTTTTATTAACGTAGGAAGCGGTGGCGGAATTGGCCTTGGTTTTATAGATCACATGGAAAACCCAGAGGTAAAGAATGAAAAAATTATCAATCAAAAAGTTTACCATACCATTTACGAACTTAAAAACGGTTTAGGCCCGGCTCCTATTAAAACCAATGAAGGCTGGCTCCACTTAGCCCACGGGGTAAGAAATACCGCCGGTGGTTTACGCTACACCTTATATCTATTCATGACGAGCTTGGAAGATATTGGTAAAGTAATTTATCAACCTTCCGGTTACTTTATGGCCCCCAATGATGAAGAAACTGTGGGAGATGTTCCCAATGTTTTATTTGCGAATGGTTGGATAGAAGAAGAAGGTAAGGTATTTATTTATTATGCCTCCTCAGACACCCGATGCCATGTAGCTACTTCTAGCGTAGAAAAATTGGTAGATTTTGTAAAAAACAGTCCGCAAAAAGACTTTACTTCAGCAGCTTCCGTCAATTCCATTGTGCAGCTTGTTCATAACAACAAAGGTCGCTATTAATATGAAATACCCGGAAAGCTTTTATAAATCCCTCACTACAGAATTAAATTCCATCGTCAACTATTGGAAGCATAACAGTGTAGATAAAAAAGAAGGAGGCTTTTTGGGAAAGCGTGACCATTATAACCATACGGTGCCCAATGCTCATAAAGGCATTATTTTAAACACCCGTCTGTTATGGTCGTTTTCCATGCTTCAACAGTATGATCCTCATTTCAATGTACATGAACTTGCTAAGCGTTCTTTCCTATACCTAAAAACCTATTTTGAAGATAAAGAACATGGCGGACTTTTTTGGGAACTTACCGCAGAAGGAAAACCTTTTCAACCGAAGAAGCAAATTTACGCACAAGCCTTTGGGATTTATAGTTTAGTAGCATACTACAAAGTTTCTCAAGATGAAGAAGCTAAAGATTGGGCAATTGCACTCTTCCATTTAATTGAAAAACACGCTTTAGACGCCATAGAAAACGGTTATATCGAAGCTTTTGAAAAAGATTGGTCACCCCTAACCGATATGCGCCTTAGCATAAAAAGTATGCTAGCAGAAAAAACCATGAATACCCACCTGCATATCTTAGAAGCTTATACATCATTACTCGAAATAAATCCGAATGAACAACTGAGAAAAGCACTCAAAAATCTGATTGATCTGCTTTTAAATCAATTTTTAAACGAGGAGTATAATTTTGAATTGTTTTTTGATAAGCAATGGAAGCTCGTTAGTCGTGAAATATCCTTTGGTCACGATATTGAAGCCGCTTGGTTGTTGATAGATGCAGCCAAAGTAGTAAACGAAGAACGTTTAATAGCCATTACCCAAGATAGAGCGGTAAAAATAGCCGATAGGTTTCTAGAACTAGGCTACAAAAAAGGAGAAGGTGTCCTTAATGAACTCAATAGAGATAATCATCAGTTTGATACCGACCGCCATTGGTGGCCACAAGTAGAAGCTATGGTTGGGTTGCATTACGCCTATCAACTTACCAACGAAGAAAAGTATAAAAATGCGGTGTTGGATATTTGGGAATACACCCAAAAACATATCATCGATCGTAGAAACGGGGAATGGCATTTTCAGGTAAATGAAAAAAATATTCCTTTTGAAAAGGAAGACAAGTTAAGTATGTGGAAAGCTCCTTACCATAATTCCCGTGCATTGACCAAGTTATTAAAAGACCGCTCATGAAAAAATTAGTAGTACTTATTTGCCTTCTCATTTTTATGGGGAGTTGCAAAACATATCAGTATAAAGACCTCAAAACCCCTAAGATTACCATCCAAAATGGTCAGTTTTTAAAAGGAAAACAAGCCTATTATTTTGTAGGTGCCAATTATTGGTATGGACCATTAATCGCTGCCAAGAACATCGGTGATCGAGAGAGACTCCTAAAAGAGTTGGATGTAATGGATAGTTTGGGCATTGATAATTTAAGAATATTGGTAGGAGCTGAAGGAGGCACCGAAGACTTTCAAGTAAAACCCGCTTTACAACCAGAACAAGGAAAATATAATGAAGATTTACTGGACGGTTTAGATTTTTTATTAGCAGAAATGGCGAAACGGGAAATGTACGCGGTGCTATACCTCAACAACAACTGGATTTGGTCAGGAGGAATGTCGGCTTATTTAGCGTGGAATGGTTATGGGGAAGTTCAAAATCCATTTACCGATAAGTATACTTGGGAAGATTACTTCAACTACACCCAACAGTTTCATACATGTATGCCATGCCGAGAAGCTTTTCAACAACATATAAAATTTATTCTTGGTAGAACCAATAACTACTCCGGAAGAAAATATACCGAAGACCACACCATTATGTCTTGGCAAGTAGCCAATGAGCCTCGTATTTTTACAGAAAGTGATCGGGAACCTTTTCAAATTTGGTTAAATGAAACCGTTGAATTATTAGAAAAATTAGCTCCCAATACTTTAATTTCAACCGGTGCCGAAGGCAAAGCAAGCTATCTTCAAGAAATAGATACCTACCAAATGCTTCATTCCCATAAACACATCGATTATTTAACCATGCATATGTGGCCTAAAAACTGGAACTGGTATGATGTTAATCATGAGGAAACCTCTACCCTTACTTCCATTGAAAAAGCCAACCATTACATAGATGAACATATTCAAGTAGCCAAAAACTTAAACAAACCTATCGTGATTTCAGAATTTGGTTTTCCCAGGGAAAAAGAGAGCTTATTGAAAAAAGCTTCCCTTAAAAATAGAAATCAATTTTATCAAGCCATCTTTAAAAGATTAGAAGAAAGCTATCAAGATCAAAACGTATTAGGTGGAGTCAACTTTTGGGGTTTTGCAGGCTATGCCAACACCAACCAACAACGAGGCAAATGGGAAATAGGTGACGATTTTAGTGCCGATCCACCTCAGGAACCACAAGGTTTAAATTCAGTATTTGCAACAGATACCAGCACGCTGAACCTTATCTATACATACAATAGACATCTCAATAATTTATAAGCTATGAAAAAAACATTCATTTTAAGTATTGTTATAAGCAGCATGACTTTAGCAAGTTTTACAGACACAAAACCAAAACAGATGCGGAAATTTCCTCCTCACGACGATATCGAAAAAAAAATAGACTCTCTCCTAGCCCTGATGACCCTAGAAGAAAAAGTAGGTCAAATGGTACAATACAACGGATTTTGGGATGTAACCGGCCCCACACCAAAAGGAGGTAATACTAAAAAAAAATACGAAGACCTTAGAAAAGGCCGAGTAGGTTCTATGCTTACCGTTCGCGGTACAAAAGAAGTAAGAGCCGTCCAAAAAATTGTAACCGAAGAAAGCAGGTTGGGCATCCCATTAATCATTGGTTTTGATGTGATTCATGGGTATAAAACCCTTAGCCCTATCCCTTTAGCCGAAGCGGCAAGTTGGGACTTAGAAGCCATTGAAAAATCAGCAAAAATAGCAGCCGCCGAAGCCGCCGCCTCAGGAATCAACTGGACCTTTGCCCCGATGGTCGATATTTCTAGAGATCCACGTTGGGGACGCGTGATGGAAGGTGCCGGTGAAGATCCTTATTTAGGAAGTAAAATTGCGAAAGCAAGAGTAAGCGGTTTTCAAGGAAAAGATCTTTCCGATCCCTTGACCGTCGCCGCTTGTACCAAGCATTTTGCCGGCTATGGTTTTGCCGAAGCAGGTCGGGAATACAACAAAGCAGACCTAGGGACCATCACCCTTCATAACATCGTTTTACCTCCTTTTAAAGCTGCCGTAGAAGCCGGGTCAAGAACTTTTATGACGGGTTTTAACGAGCTTAATGGAATTCCGGTTACGGCAAATAAGCATTTGCTTCGGGATATTCTGAAAAAAGAATGGAACTTTGATGGGTTTGTCGTTTCAGATTGGGCTTCCATCGAAGAATTAATGACCTGGGGCTATACCAAAGATCGCGCTGAAACAGCCGTAAGAGCTGCAAATGCAGGCGTAGATATGGATATGGAAGGAAATATCTATATTGAAGAATTGGCCCAGATGGTAAAAGCCGGCAAAGTAAAAGAAGAAATCCTTGACGAAGCCGTACGAAGAATCTTACGCGTAAAGTTTGAATTAGGTCTCTTTGAGGATCCTTATAAATACTGTGATCCAGAACGGGAAAAAGAGGTGATTGGAAATCCTGCCCATATAGAAGCGGTAAGAGATATGGCCAAAAAATCCATCGTTTTACTGAAGAATGAAAACAATTTACTCCCGCTTCAAAAGAAAAAACAAACCATCGCGCTTATTGGACCTTTAGCCGATGAAAATAACAGTCCGCTAGGGAGTTGGAGACTAGGTTCTGATGATCATACCGGAGTAAGTTTAAAAACAGGTTTAGAAGCTTATTCAAAAAATAAGATCAACTATGCAAAAGGGGTTGAATTAGTGAGCAACGACGCCCAATTCACCAAAGAATTACATATCAACACCACAGATGCTACCGGCATTCAAGAAGCGGTAGAAATCGCCAAAAATGCAGATGTCGTGATTATGGCGTTGGGAGAGCATGGCTTTATGACCGGAGAAGGAAGAAGCCGTACCAATATTGATTTACCCGGACTTCAGCAAGAATTATTAGAAGCCGTTTATGAAGTGAATAAAAATATAGTATTGGTGCTTCAAAATGGAAGACCTTTAACCATCAATTGGGCAGATCAACATATTCCTGCCATTGTAGAAGCTTGGCAATTAGGCTCACAAAGTGGTCATGCTATTGCAGAAGTACTTTACGGTGATTACAACCCCAGTGGAAAATTACCAATGACCTTCCCTAGAAGTGTAGGACAAATTCCTATTTATTACAACCATAAAAGAACGGGAAGACCGGTAGATCCTGCTCCCGGAGATGAACAAGTGTTTTGGTCGCATTATATTGACGAAGAAAACACGCCCCTTTATCCGTTTGGTTTTGGGTTAAGTTATACTGAATTTAGTTACAAAAAGCTTCAGCTAGATAAAAAAGAAATTAACAACAACGAAAAGCTTCAACTTTCTGTGGAAGTAAGCAATACCGGTAACTACGATGGACGGGAAGTCGTGCAATTGTACATTCAAGATTTGTATGGAAGCATCATAAGACCTGTAAAAGAATTAAAAGGTTTTGAATTAGTCAACTTGAAAAAGGGAGAAACCCAAACCCTTAGCTTTGAGTTAGGCCCTAAAGAACTTGGTTTTTATAATGAAACCGGTGAATACGTTATTGAACCGGGAGAATTTAAAGTCTTTATAGGCGGAAGTTCGCAAACCAGTTTAGAAGATAGTTTTTCTATTATAGAATAACTTCATTATTTTATTTTAGCAAAAAAGCTCCGAATCATCGGAGCTTTTTATTTATCACTAATTCAGGAGCATGAGCATAATTTTAAAAGTTCCCCTGCTTTGCAAAAAAATAGTGTCCCGTAGGATGAAGTGGTTTTTCTCTATTTTATTCAAGAAATAAAAATAACCTTCCGACTTATTCCGCTAGCGCTACAAAAGAAATATTTTAATTTCCTGCAAGGTCTTAGAGACCTTGTAGGTATTCATTCCAAAAATCTAAAATAATTTTAAAAGTCTCCGCCTTACAAGGAGTAGTTTCCGATAGGACGAGGCGGTTTTCCTCTACTTTATTCAAGAACAAAAAACACCCTTCCGACTTATTCCGCTCACACTACATAAGCCACCTTCCCTAAAAAGGGAAGGAGCTTTTAAGGCTTACTAATTTTATTTCCTGCAAGGTCTTAGAGACCTTGTAGGTATTCATTCCAAAAATCTAAAATAATTTTAAAAGTCTCCGCCTTACAAGGAGTAGTTTCCGATAGGACGAAGTGGTTTTCCTCTACTTTATTCTAGAACAAAAAATAACCTCCCGACTTATTCCGCTAGCGCTGCATGAGCCACCTTCCCTAGAAAGGGAGGGAGTTTTTGATGGGATGCTGAAATAAATTCAGCATGACGATAAATAATAGAAAGAAATATTTTAAAATTTCCTGCAAGGTCTTAGAGACCTTGTAGGTATTCATTCCAAAAAATCTAAAATAATTTTAAAAGTTCCCTCCTTACAAAAAAAGAGTGTCCGATAGGACGAAGTGGCGTTTATCTATTTTATTCAAGAACAAAAACACCCTTCCGACTTATTCCGCTAAAGCTACATAAGCCACCTTCCCTCGAAAGGGAGGGAGTTTTTGATGGGATGCTGAAATAAATTCAGCATGACGATAAATAATAGAAAGAAATATTTTAAAGTTTCCTGCAAGGTTTCTAAAACCTTGTAGGTATTGATTCAAAAAAAACTAGAATATTTTAAAAGTACTCCTTCTTCCAAAGGAGACCTGTGCAATAGGACGAGGCGGTTTTCAATTATTGTTCAAAAACAAAAAACACCCTTCCGATTTATTCCGCTAACGCTCCATAAGCCACCTTCCCTCAAAAGGGAAGGAGCTTTTAAGGCTAACTAATTTTATTTCCTGCAAGGTCTTAGAGACCTTGTAGGTATTCATTCCAAAAATCTAAAATAATTTTAAAAGTCTCCGCCTTACAAAAAAGGAGTGTACCGTAGGACGAAGTGGTGTTTCTCTACTTTATTCTAGAACTAAAATACCCTTCCGACTTATTCCGCTAGCGCTACATAAGCCACCTTCCCTAAACAGGGAAGGAGCTTTTAAGGTTAACTATTGTTTACTTGAAATTCAGAAGACTATTCTATTTCCAACATAAAACTAGAAGCTGGTAGATTGGCTTTATTATACAAGTTGGGGACAATAGCGTTTTTCCATGCATAGCGGACGAATTTAGGCTGCTCTAATTTATTGCTTTTCAAGAAAACACAATTCCCTTTTAGCTTCGCTTTTACAGGCTTAAAAATCAACTCTTTTCCGGCTATTTCAAACTGCAAAGCTTGCTTATCTTTAAAATATAAACCTTCGGCGTGAGAGAATTCAACCACCACATATTTCCCTTCTTTATAGACTTTTTCAACCAAAGGTCCATAAACTTCTTGGTGATATTTTCCATAGGTTTCTCTTAAAGCGAGCTTGGCAAAACGCAGGCCTACCGTTTTTTTATCACGAGGATGAATATTTTCAAAATTCCCCACATCTCCCGTAAATACCATTCCAGTGTTTGGAATTGCTATGCTTCTCCTTTGCGCGTCCCTTATCCGTACTCCATGATCATGATCGTCACCATAATTATAAGGGGCAATTTGCGCAAAATAAAACGGAAACTCTTGCTGCCAAGATGTTCGCCAACTGCTAATAAGGCTAGAAAAAACATGAAGATATTCATCGGGATTGGCCGTATTGCTTTCTCCTTGGTACCATAAAACCCCGGCCATATTATAAGGGATAATTGGAGTAATCATTCCGTTATAAACCATTCCGGGTTCGTGTGGCCCCCATTCTTGTGGAGATAATTTTTCGGCAGCTTTTTGTAGTAAAGTATCTTTTTCAAAAATAGTTTTGGGCATCCACACTTCGGCAGGCGTTCCTCCCCAATTAGAACCAATAATTCCAATAGGAACCTCTAATTCAGTATGTAAGCGCTGTGCAAAAAAGTAGGCAATTGCACTAAAATATTTCATCGTCTCCGGCTGACTTTCTACCCACTTTCCTTGTACATTTTCCTGTGGGAATTTGGCAGAAGTCTTCGGTACATCGAAAAACCGAATATTTTTATAGGTGGAGTTTTGAATAGCTTCCTCTTGGTTTTCAATTCCTGCGGCAGCACTCCATTCCATATTCGATTGCCCGGAAGCCAACCAAACTTCCCCAATGAGAATATCTTTTAGTTGAAGAGTGTTGTATCCGGCAAACTTCAGTTCATAAGGTCCTCCGGCTTTAGGAGTAGGTAGTTGAATTTTCCACTTCGCATACCGATTTCCTTTTACTTTTAAGGTATCTTGAGGCTTCCAAGAGGCAACGATAGTAACTTCTTCCCCGGGAGCTGCCCAACCCCATAAATTTACCTTAGTGTTTTGCTGAAGCACCATTCCATCTGAAAATACTTGGGGTAATCTTACATTTGCCTTTGTCAATAAGCCTGTAAGGCACACAAGAATAAAAAGCTTACTTTTCATAGTTAAGTTATCGATTAAGGAGTTCTTTGTAAAAAGGAATCAGTTGTTGGGCCATCTTGGCGTGATCTTCTTTACTGGGATGGTAACTGCAACCTTGCTGATACACATCTTCAAACTCATAAAGCGCTAGGATATGATGGGTTTCAAATTCTGCCTTTATCTTCTTTAAGGAAGAAAGCAACATTTTTCCTTTTTCACTTTCCTTTCTTATCATAGGACTCGTTAATAAAGCGATTTTTACCGAAGGATATTTTTTATATAAATCCTTGATAAAGTTGCTATAATTGTGCTCGTATTTTTCTGCATTAAAAGCTTGGCGTTCTTTTTTGCCATCCCCGTCAGAAAGGTCATTCGTGCCCAAACAGATACTGATTAAGTCAGGTTGAAATTGATTAAAATCCCTGAGCTGCGTGGTATCGCCATCTAGCGAAAGTGTTCGATAAACATCGGGCATCACGGGTTGGTCTTCGTCATTCCAATTGCGGTACATTCCCATTCCAGAAACCGAACTTAACATATACTTTGCCTGCAATCCTCTGGCAACGCGTGGTCCGTAAGCCCAATAAGCATTATGTTGGTCGTACCACTCCCCTTCCCCACAGGGGAAATCGCTAGCATCGTTGCCCATCCCCGAGGTAATGGAATTCCCGATAAACTCTATTTTTAAATCATTTGTATTGGCTAAAGCTTTGATTTGATTGGCTTGTGCACCTAAAAAATAAAGATCGCCCGTACTGGCTTCCGTTGCTTTGATAACTTTTACTTGGTGGAAATCTTCTCCCTTGAGGGAAAGTTTAATCGTGGTCGCTAAATCTCCTGAAATTTGGTAGCGGTCTAGGGGATTTCCATCCACTTCCACGATGGCAAAAGCGTGCTGTGGAGCGACGGCTTTTAGTTGTATTGCTAAGTTTTCTCCTTGGGCTTGAAATTGTACGAAAGAAGCGGCCGAAATTAAATTGACAGTGTTGTTCGATGGCTTAGCTTCTAGCCTTCCCTGATAGCTAAAAACGCTATCGGTACTTGTATAGAATTGAGCCGTTGGATTTTCTGAAACTTGAGGGTTTTGTTTACAGCTATAACTACTTAAAAAAGATAACAGCAATAATAAAATTCGAAAACGCATAGGTATAATTTTAAAGGGAAAAGTACTTTATTTTTATGCTTTCCATTACTACGATTTTTACAAAATATGGACTTATTTGGTCATTTTTAAAGGGAAATAAAGACATTTTCTTAAATAAGGCTTATATAAATAAGAATTACTTAATAAAGTTATCTTAAAAAGGGTTATATTTAAGCGATAGATAAATTATAAATAAATTCAATTGTGCTTTTTTTGCATGTTGCAGGCCATTGAAAAAATATTTTAATACTTTATATGGAATTATTGAAAATATATAAATGCTTCATTTCTTCACCAGGAGACTGTAAAATAGAAAGGGAAATTTGTGAAGAAGTTATTCGAGATATTAATAGTGGACTAGCACAACATTTGGGTATAAATTTCAAAACATTTATGTGGGAATATGATGTACTACCTGATATGGGTGAAAATGGTCAACAAATCATAGACGAGTATATAAAAAAATCAAACTATGATATTTTTATTGGATTGATGAAAAACAGATTTGGACATCCAACTAAAAAAGCAGGTAGTGGTACAGAACACGAGTTTAATGACGCTTTAGATAGGAAGAAAAAATCTAAAAATAATGAACCGAAAATTCTTTTCTTTTTTGGAAAAGATGAAGTTGATATAGACCATCCTAAAATTGAAGAAATTATCCAACAAAGAAAAAAGGTCAAAGAATTTAAAAGCAAAATCCAAGATAAAGGTTTATATATTGATTTTGAAAATCAAGAGAATTTTAAAAAGTCACTCACACAAAATTTAGAGTTATTTATTGAAGAAAATTCACCATTATCAAATGCCGCTGAAAGGGTTCAAGAGGTAGATTTGATACTTGAAAATTTAAAAAGCGATTTAGAAAACTCTCTTAAAACTTATAATGAGAAAAGCCCTATTTGGATTGAACCAATAATTAGTTCAAAAAGAGAAGTACCAAATAATCCTACTAAAAATTCAGAAAATAAAATAGAGATTAGTTCAATTATTAATGACCCTAAAGATATAATAATAAAAGCACCATCGGAATTTGGTCTTACGTCTTTAGGTCATTATTTAAAGTTAGAAGCTTGGAGTAAGGGTAAAAGATTTTTGTATTTAGATACTAAAAGCACTAAAAGACATAAAGTAATTAAAGATTTAAATAAAGAATCAAAAGAATATTTTAAGAAAGATATTACAGAAATTGACTGTATCATTCTCGATTCAGTTTGTTTTGAGGAATTTGGAGTGATGCCTCTAATCAAAAATGTCTGTACCGAATTTACAAATACACCAATAATAATACTAAATACACTTGATAATAATTTTTTTCTTAAATCTGATGAAGATGATAAAGTAGAAATAAAAAGAACATTTACTAATTATTATTTGTTACCGTTACCTAAAAATGAATTAAGATCAGTTGTTAATTCATATGCAAAAACTAAATCTCTTAAAGAAGATTACAATACAATTTTAGATAAGGTTACTAAAGATTTAGAAGTATTAAATCTTCATCGTACAGTAAAAAATTGTTTAAGTGTATTACGAGCTTCCTCTAGGATAGGCTCTGAATATTCACCAATCAACAGAACAAAACTCCTTGAGACAATATTATCATCAATTTTTGAAGATTATGAAATACCGACATATCACGACAAAAAACCTGATATAAAGGATTGTAATTATGTATTAGGTTATTTTTGCCAATATTTAGTTTTAAAAAATGACTTTGAATTTACCGAAAATAAATTTAAATCTGTCCTTAAGGAATTTTGTGAGAAAAATTTCATTGAACTTGACTTAACATATCTACTAAATCTTTTAGTTGACAATTCTATAGTTAGTTTAAATAAATTTACTGAAAAAATCTACTTTAGAAATTCATATTGGGTATTTTACTTTATCGCCCAGAGAATGAAATTGAACAAAGAATTTTTAGAAACAGTTTATTCCGAAAAGAAATACATTGACTATCCCGAAATTATCGAATTTTACACGGGTATTGATAGAAATCGAGACGATGCTTTAATAATATTGAATAAAGATTTAACAAAAACACTAAATAAAGTAAAATCTAAAGTTAATATTCCAGATACGATTAATCCTTACAAATCAATTTCTTGGACACCAGAAATTGAAAGTCTTGAAAGAGAAGAAAAAAAAATAAGTCAAGATGTTGTCTCTTCAGGGTTACCAGATGAAGTAAAAGATAAACATAGCGATAAATATTATAATCAAATTAAGCCTTACAATCAAGTGATTAATTCTGTACTTCGTGATTATTCATTCTTAGTCTTAATGCAACAAGTTTCAGCTTCCTCTCGTGCCTTGAGAAATAGCGATTTTGTTGATCAAAAAATCAAATCTGAACTCTTAGATAATATTACAAATGCTTGGCTTGAAATCAATAAGTTATTAATAGCGCTTTCACCTATACTTGCTGATAGAGGTAATGCTACCTTCGAAGGAGCAAAATTTACACTAGCTGATGATGATTTTATGATTGAAGACCCAGTAGAAAAAAGAAAAGCAGTATTGTTCGCTGTTCCAACAAACGTTGTAAGTTTTTTTAAAGATGACTTGTTTTCGGTTAAAATGGGACCATTACTTATAAAAAAAGCAGAAAACGAATCAAACAGTTTAATAAAACACGAATTGATGTTGCTGATAATTGCCGAAAGACCTAAGAATTGGAATAAAGTAATTGATAAATACATAGTTAATCTCGACAAAAATTCCTTCTTTTTATCAGATGCCTTACATGTTTTAAATTATAATATTGATTTTACTACAACAGAATTAGGAGATAAAAGAATTCTAAGCTTATTAGCAAAAAAATGTCTGGCAAAACACCTTTATCAAAAGAAAAACCCTGATTTAGGATTAATAAAAAAAATAAAATAAAACTGCAAATAAGACCGATAGCTATATTTAATTGCTTATTCACATCTCTTTCTGTTTAATATATACTTGTTAATATATACTTGCAAGTTAAACTCTAAACCACTAATCTTGTTACGATACACGCAGTTACATCTTATGTAATATGAACGGAATGATATTTGTAAAAATTTAGAAAACCATCATTATGAAAAAAACACTACTTCTTTTGCTATTGGTCTTCGGAATTAAATCAAGTTTTGCAGAGTGTGCCATGAGCGGAATGTCCTTTTTTCCGGAAACTAAAGAAATTAGTTTAAATTCAATGTTTATTATTCAAGGCTATGCTTTGAGTCAAAAAACAATAGAAAGCTTCAACGAGAGAACAATCTACCTCAAAAGTGAAGACGGAGAATTAATTGAACTGAATCTTCAAGAAATCTTGACGGGACAACTACAATTAACCCAAGCCATATTTTGTCCCTCATCAGAATTAAAACCTAACACAAAATATTTTCTTAACTATTCAGAGAAAACGGAAAATAAAATAAATGGGATATCTACTTACAATAGAGATAAAGAAGAAAGTGAAAAAGTATATTGGAAAACTACCGATAAAAAATCAATAGGGAATCTAAATCCCAATCTTAGCCTTGAATTTGAAAAAACAGAAGTGATACCTTATGGTTGTGGTCCTGAAGCTAATGCTATTTTCAAGATTAAAAACAAATCTGACGCTGAAATATGGTACAAAACGGAAGTGATAGAACTAGCAACAAATCATAAATCTATCTACTATATAAAAGAAAGAGATGGAAAATTAAATGTTGGTCATGGTATGTGTGCGGGTGCTTTTACATTTAAAAATAAAGGCAAATATAAAGTAAGATTCACGCCAATGAATATTGACGGAGAAAAATTAAAAACAACTGATTGGATAACTTTTGAAAGTCCGTTTGTATATTAAACGTGCAATTCCAACTACTATTCTTATAGCCTTTAAACAAAAGCATTCAAGCATGAAAATTAAATTTCCACTTCTAATCTTGTTAATTTTACTGTTCACGAATTGTATTCCCGATGAACGGAAAATGATGAAAACTGAAGTCTTATTAGCTAAAAAATATCACGCAGAAAGTTTTCAATTAAATTTTCTTACGGTTAAGACAAAAACCTACAAACGCACGAAAGACCATAAAAAACTCTTATCGGTTTCCATTAAAAATACCACTGATATTCAAAAAATCTTTGAGGATGATACGTATTCTTCCGAACGGGCAAATTCAATTGCTAATTACATCATTGATTCCCTTCGCTTCGAAAGATTACCTTTTGAACCAAGCGAATTAAAAATTGAATTTATTAGTGAAGTAGGATTTTCCTTCTTAAAAAACGAAGCCAAGAAAACCTATACTTATCAATTCGTCAAGTAAAACCCAAGCTAATCTCTTTATGTATTTTCGTATTATTCCTTAAAACGCTAAGAACCTGTAATAATCTTAAAATTACGTAAAATTTGTATTTTTTAGAAAACTTATATCCTAGCATTGGTTAACTTTAAACAAAAAAAACAATGACAACCCAACAACCCGTTGAAAAATACGATCTTATTTGTGTAGGTGGCGGTATTATGAGTGCTACTCTTTCTTTAATGCTAAAACTAATCGATCCTTCCGTAAAAATTGGGATTTTTGAGCGTTTAGATAAAGTTGCCCAAGAAAGTTCTGAAGCTTGGAACAATAGCGGAACGGGACATTCAGCTTTTTGTGAACTCAATTATACTCCCGAAAAAGAAGATGGAGCTATCGATATCTCGAAAGCGATTCAAATATTTAATCAATTTGAAAAATCTAAACAGTTTTGGGCTTATTTAATTGAAAACAATTTGCTTCAAAATCCCAAGGACTTTATCCATAAAACACCACATCATAGTTGGGTGACGGGAAAAGATGATGTTGAATTTCTTAAAAAGCGTTATGAAGCGATGAGCAAAGAATTTGCTTTTCGGGAAATGCAATTTTCTGATGATAGTTCAACCTTGAAAAAATGGTTTCCACTTATTATGAAGCATCGTGAAGAGGAAAACCAACCGATGGCTGCCACTCGAATGGAATTAGGAACGGAAGTAAATTTTGGAAATATCACTGAGCAATTTTTCGACATCTTAAAAGAAAAATTTGATACCCCTGTTTTTCGTAAACATGAGGTGCTTGATGTAGATCCCGATCAAGATGATTGGCTGGTGGAAGTAAAAGATTTACTAAAGGATGAAAAAAAATATTATGATGCAGATCATGTATTTATCGGTGCCGGAGGCGGTGCTTTGCCCCTACTCCAGAAAGTAGAGATTGAAGAGAAAAAGGGTTATGGTGGTTTTCCGGTGAGTGGAGAGTGGTTGGTTTGCAAAAACCGGGAAGTGATCGCTCAACATGATGCTAAAGTCTATAGTAAAGCTGGTCCTGATGCACCTCCCATGTCTACTCCGCATTTAGATACACGTTACATTAACGGTAAAAAAGAATTGATGTTTGGTCCGTTTGCAGGATTCAACACTAAATTTTTAAAAGAAGGAAGTTATACCGATTTACTAAAATCGATAAAACTAGACAATATTCCATCGATGCTAGGTGCTTTTTGGCATAACCTACCCCTTACTGAATACTTAATCTCCCAAGTAAGCAAAAGCCATGAAGATCGTGTGGAAGACTTACGTGAATTTGTAAAAGATGCTAAATCTGAAGATTGGGAACTTAAAGTTGCCGGACAACGGGTTCAAATTATTAAAAAAGACAAAAAACAAGGCGGAACTTTAGAGTTTGGTACCGATGTCGTACACAACCAAGAAGGAACTATTACCGCCCTTTTAGGAGCTTCACCAGGAGCTTCCACGGCAGTTCATATTATGGTAGAAGTGATTCAATTGGCTTTCCCCGAATTACTTGCAGATGAAGAAAAAGCAGAGAAGCTTTCTGCGATGATCCCGTTTTGGAATAAAGACTTGACGCAACATCAAGAGGAGTTTAAAAAACTTCAACAACGATGTATGGAAGTACTAGAATTATCTTCATAAACGCTAGTGTATTTTACTATTTTAACTTCAGTATCGGCAATTTGAGTGAAAATCTATTGAGGTTTTTATGTCGAAAATGGTACTGAAGTTAATATTTAATTCTCGTTACAATTTTACTGCACAAAATCACTTGAAGTATTAAATCTCAATTTTAAAAGATAAAAATGATTTACAAAACATCAACTACACAGAAGGTTTTTAGAATTATACTTGGAGGCTTTATGATTCTTGCCAGTATTGGCCATTTAACTTTTCAGCGAGAAGAATTTCAAGCCCAAGTTCCCAATTGGATTCCGCTAGGTAAAGACTTTATTGTCATAGCCTCCGGAGTTTTAGAATTTGCATTGGGAGCGTCCATGATATTCTTAAAAAAATACCGCGTAGAAACCGGAATCGCTTTAGCCATATTTTATGTACTCATCTTTCCCGGAAATATTGCTCAATACATCAATGGTATTGATGCTTTTGGCTTAGATACAGATCGTAAACGTTTTATTAGGTTACTATTTCAACCTGTTTTAATTTTATGGGCGCTTTGGTCTTCAGGAGCTTTAAAATATTTGATCAATAAGAAACAATCTTCTTAATTGCTTTAATCTTTATTTTCATTTTATCTTTTTTATATGAAACAAATTCTTTTCCTGTGCTTCTTTATTTCAGCAATTAGCTTGCAAGCACAAACTACTTACGAAACCAAAGAAAATATCCCGTATTATTCTCCACAACAAATCAATAACGATTCGTACAAAGAGAGTCGGTGTGTTTTAGACCTTTATTACCCTACCAACAAAGAAGATTTTGCAACAGTGGTTTGGTTTCATGGCGGCGGGTTAAGTGGTGGCGAAAAAGAGATCCCATCATTATTAAGGGAAAAAGGCATTGCCGTAATTGGTGTTAATTATCGATTGCATCCCAAGGTTTCTGCGCCTACTTATATTGAAGATGCAGCCGCTGCTGTAGCTTGGGCATTTAAAAATATTGAAAATTATGGAGGTGATCCATCTCTAATTTTTGTTTCAGGACATTCTGCCGGTGGTTATCTAGCAAGTATGATTGGACTTGATAAGCAATACTTAAAGGAGTTTGGGGTTGATGCCAATGATATTGCCGGATTAATACCCTTTAGTGGTCATGCCATCACCCATTTTACGGTAAGAAAAGAACGCGGAATTGATGGTACTACACCAGTGATTGATAGTCTTGCTCCGCTTTACCACGTGAGAAAAGACGCTCCACCCCTACTTTTAATTACCGGTGATCGTGAAAAAGAAATGTTGGGACGTTACGAAGAAAACGCTTATTTAATGCGAATGATGAAAGTAGTTGGGCATCCGGAAACTACTTTATACGAAATGGATGGCTATGGCCATATGATGACTCATCCTGCTTTCCCGTTATTGCTCAATGAAATTGAACGAATTACCAAAATGAAGCAGAAATAATTTTTTTAGATATTGATAGAAATTTTAATTTTTGAATATCTATTGAAAATATAAAATTGTTTTGCTTTTGTCACACTGAGCGGAGTCGAAGTGTTGATTTTAACCCTTGTTATTAAATTGTTTTCAAAGCAGTATGAGATTCCGGATCAAGTCCGGAATGACGAAAACATCCATTATTACAAATTATGAATAATTAAATTTTAATTCATAAAAAAAACCGAGTATAAAACTCGGTTTTTTTTATTGGATAAATTTATTTGATTACGAAAGGTATTCTTTCACCAAACTTTGCGTAGAAGCATCTTGAGGTTTCGAGAAATCTTTCGTTTCCATCTGTTTTAGAATTCCGTTGGCTAATTGTTTACCTAATTCAACTCCCCATTGGTCGTAGCTAAAAATATTCCAGATCACACCTTGTACAAATAGTTTGTGCTCATATAAAGCTACTAAACTACCTAGTGTTTCCGGAGTTAGCTGATCGATCAATAAAGTGTTGGTAGGCTTATTTCCTTCAAAAACTTTAAAAGGCTTTAAGGTAGAAGCTTTTTCAGCATCCATTCCTTTCAGCTCTTCTTCTACTTGTGAAAGAGTTTTTCCTTTCAGCAAAGCTTCCGTTTGAGCAAAAAAGTTAGCCATTAACTTATCTTGGTGCTCTTGGTTACCGTGCAAGGACTTTTTAAAGCCGATAAAATCACACGGAATCAATTTAGTACCTTGATGTATTAATTGAAAAAATGCGTGTTGAGAATTGGTTCCCGGTTCTCCCCAAACAATGGTTCCGGTTTGATAAGGTATTTTATTACCGTCACGAGCTACGCTTTTTCCGTTGCTTTCCATAATACCTTGCTGTAAGTAAGGTACCAGTTTTTGTAAATATTGTGAGTAAGGAATAATAGCTTCTGTTTCGGCATCAAAAAAGTTATTGTACCAAATACTTAAAAGCGCTAGCGTTACGGGAATATTATCCTTAAAATCGGTTGTTCGGAAATGCTCGTCCATTTTTCCGGCTCCATCTAATAAGCTTTGGTAATTATCAAAACCTACTGCGCAAGCAATAGATAAACCTACTGCGCTCCAGAGTGAAAAACGACCACCAACCCAATTCCACATCGGGAAAATGTTTTGATCTGCGATTCCAAATTCTTTTACACTTTCTAAATTGGTGGAAACGGCTACAAAATGTTTCGCAACATCTTCTTTTGAAGCAGATTTCAAAAACCAATTTCTTACTGTGTTTGCATTTGTAATGGTTTCTTGAGTGGTAAAACTCTTAGAAACAATAATAAAAAGTGTGGTTTCCGGATCTAAATCTTGAATGGTTTCCATTACGTGATCACCATCTACATTGGAGATGAAATGTACGCCTAAATGATTTCTGTAATACTGTAAGGCATCTACAATCATTTGTGGACCAAGATCACTCCCACCAATACCAATGTTTACTACATCTGTAATGGCTTTACCGGTAGAACCTTTCCATGCTCCTGAAATAACTTCTTGTGAGAAGTCTTTCATTTTTTGAAGGGTTTCTTTTACTTCTTGAGGTTTGTCTTTCCCTCGAAGTGCTGTGTGAAGAACAGCTCTCCCTTCAGTTTGATTAATTTTATCGCCGTTGAATTGTTTTTCGATAGCGTCTTTCAATTCAACTTCGTTAGCTAATGCTAACAATAAATCTTTGGTAGTACTGTTTATTCTGTTTTTTGAATAATCTACGAAAAAGTTATTCCACCTCAATTGAAACTTTTCTGCTCTTGAAGTATCTTCAGCAAAAAAATCAACCATTTTCTGGTCTTTTATTTCTTGATAATGTTTTTCTAACTTTTCCCAGGCTTTAGTAGCTGTTGGATTTATTGTTTTAAGAGGCATTGATCACGTTTTTTCTATAATATTCAATTAAACCATCAATTGGTCTTCTTATGATATTTCCTAATTCTAAACTGTAAGGTTTCATGGCATCTTCTATAATTTCTCTAGAGAAATGTGCAATAGAACCTACAAAGTGAACCGGTACATTCTGCGATTCTTTAAAGCAAAGTACGCGATTTTCAATAAACTTTTTCATTCCTTCAGAAATGAGTTTATAAAAATAGCCGTTTACTTCTTCACTTGTAAAAATAAATTCTGCAAAATGGGCAAGATAAGTATTAGGATTGTCTTCTTGGTATAAATTACGTTTAATCTCGTCTGCATCTAAGTTGAAACGCTCTTCAAATTCTTTAGCCAGTACGATAGGCATTCTTTTATAATAGTAATCCCTAATCAAACGTTTTCCGAAGTAATTACCACTGGCTTCATCCATCAAGACGTATCCTAATGAATCTACGGCCATTCTTACATCTTTACCATCGAAGAAACAACTGTTAGAACCTGTACCTAAAATACAAACAATACCTGGTTCTGTAGTAACTGCATAAGAGGCAGCTACCATATCTTCACGAACATCTACTTCTGCATTGGTAAAATATTCGCTAATAATTCTTTTTAAGTTTTCGGTGGGACGTTTAGTACCACAACCGGCACCAAAAAAACCTACTTGGGTAATTTGATCTTTTACCCTGGCAAGGTCTTCATTATCCCGTAAACGGCTTTCAAGAACTGGTGTCTTGAAAACCGCGGGATTTAAACCTTGTGTACGTGTTTTAAATACTTTTTCTCCTTTTTGGTCTAAAAGTATCCAATCACACTTGGTTGAACCACCATCTGCTATTAATAACATAGGCGATTATTTAAGTGAATTTACGTGCAATGCTAAGTCAACTAATTTAGTTGAATAACCATATTCGTTATCGTACCAAGATACAAGTTTAAAAAAGTTATCGTTAAGTGCGATACTTGAACCTGCATCAAATACGCTGGTTTGACCTTCTCCTACGAAGTCCTGAGAAACAACTTCTTCTTCGGTATATCCTAAAATTCCTTTTAAATCTCCTTCAGAAGCTGCTTTTAATGCTTTTTTAATGTCTTCCATAGAAGCTCCTTTTTCAGTTCTCACGGTTAAATCTACTACCGATACATCTGGAGTTGGAACTCTAAATGCCATTCCTGTAAGCTTACCGTCTAATTCTGGAATTACCACTCCTACTGCTTTTGCTGCTCCGGTAGAAGTTGGGATAATGTTAGAAATAGCACTACGTCCTAATCTAAAGTTTTTCTTAGATGGAGAATCTACGGTAAATTGTGTAGAAGTACTTGCGTGAACAGTAGTCATTAAACCTTCTACGATACCAAATTCGTCATCGATTACTTTAGCTAAAGGAGCCAAACAGTTAGTGGTACAAGATGCGTTAGATACGATTTTATCGTCTGCAGTTGCTTTGGTATGGTTTACCCCCATAACGAACATAGGTACATCTTCTTTGGTTGGAGCAGAAATTACTACTTTCTTAGCACCGGCATCTAAATGTCCTTTTGCAGTATCTTGTGTTTTAAAAATACCTGTACATTCTAATACTACATCTACATTTAACGCATCCCATTTAAGGTCTGCAGGATTTTTTTCAGCAGAAACACGGATTTCTTTTCCATTTACGACAAGGTTATTTCCCTTTACTTCTACTTCTCCATCAAATTTTCCGTGTGTAGAATCGTATTTTAGCATATAAGCTAAATGATCTACTTCCAATAAATCATTGATCCCTACAATATTGATATTTGAATTTTCACTTGCTATTCTAAAAGCGATTCGCCCAATACGGCCAAAACCGTTTATAGCTACATTTACTTGACTCATAAATTCTAGTTTTTAAATTGAAGTTATATCTGCAACCCTTCTTAAATCTATATCAATTTCATTTTCTCCTGAAATTGCCAAATCGAAAGGCACATATGTTAATTTTCTGTCTTTTATTCCTACCATCATATCGCGTTTACCTTCTAAGAGGGCATCTACGGCACCAATACCTAATCTACTGGCCAAAACCCTATCGTAGCAACTTGGTGAACCGCCACGTTGAATATGGCCTAATACAGTTACCCGTACTTCGTAATCTTCCAAATTGGTTTCGATAAACTCTGCTAATTCAAAGATATTTTTACCAATCTGATCTCCTTCGGCCACCACGATAATACTGGAGGTTTTTCCTGACTTTTTACTTCTTTTCAAAGATTCTAAAAGTCTATCGGTACCTAAGTTTTCTTCCGGAATTAAAATTTCTTCAGCTCCGGCACCAATACCTGCGTTTAAAGCAATATCTCCGGCATCCCTACCCATTACTTCAACTAAGAATAATCGGTTATGAGAATTGGCCGTATCGCGAATTTTATCTATCGCTTCTACTACGGTGTTTAAAGCAGTATCGTAACCTATGGTATAATCTGTTCCTCGGATATCGTTATCGATAGTTCCCGGGATTCCAATCACCGGAAAATTATGTTCTTTATTAAAAATAGAAGCTCCAGTAAAGGTTCCGTCTCCTCCTATAACCACAAGTGCATCTATTTTTTCTGAACGTAAATTTTCGTAAGCAGAAGCTCTACCATCTACGGTCATAAATCTTCTTGACCTAGCAGATTTTAGAAATGTCCCCCCACGATTAATGATATTTCTAACCGATCTGGCGTTTAATTCTTCAAAGTCATTTTCAATCAAACCTTGATAGCCTCTGTATATTCCGGTACATTTTATTTTATGGTAAGCACAAGCACGAACTACCGCACGTATTCCGGCATTCATTCCGGGAGCATCTCCTCCTGAAGTAAGAACACCTATATTCTTAATTTTCTGTTCCATATGATTCAAAAATATTTGAATTTTATCATAAAACCTAATAAGTTAAGCCCCTAAAACGTTTTCTGTTAATAACTCCATTAAAAAAGCCCCAATAAATGGGGCTTTTTTTTATGAAATCAAGATTTCGGTTATTTCAAAATATGATATTCCCATGGCAACATCTTGATTTTTTGATTTTTCTTAATTGTAAAAGTTTGGTTTTTATTCATATAATCTTGAAAATCACCATCCAAATTTAAGCTTACCTCTACCTCTTTATCCGTAACATTGGCTATATAAATAATGGACTCCTCTCCTTTTTTTCGTTTAAAAGCGATTACTTGTTTAGGTGAAGAAGTTTGTAATGGCTCATAACTTGCCGGATTTTCACCTCCACTTAACGCTACATCTTCGTTTTTAAGTTTTCCCAGTTTTTTATAGACTGAAAACATGTGCCGGGATTCTTTAGAAATCGTGTCTTTCTCAAAGAAACGAAGTCGTTTGTTTAAATCATATTCTTGCCCGGAATAAATTAACGGCATTCCCGGAGCGGTAAAAGCTAAAGCGGCAAAAGTTTCTACCCCACCCTTCAAACGTTCTTTTACAGTTCCGTTCCAAGAATTTTCATCGTGATTGGAAGTAAAATTCATTAAGATATGCTCCTCTTTATATTTATCTTGGATTTCTTTCACTTTCTCTTCCCACGCTTCAGCAGTTAATTCTCCCTGAGCGATTTTGTTCATCTCGTGATGAAAATCCCACCCATAAACCATATCGAATAAATTATTATCCATCAACTCCGGTTGCCAAGCTTCTGCTAACATAAATAGGTTTTTCTGTGCGCGCAATTGCGGAATCGCTTGTTCCCAAAAATCGGTAGGAACGTTACTGGCTACATCACAACGGAAACCATCGATATTTTCATCTTTGACCCAATACAGCATATCGGCGATCATTTCTTTACGCATTTCTTGATTGTCATAATTTAAGTCGGCTACATCATCCCAACCCCAAGCTTCACCGGTTTCAGGATTAATCGGATCTATAATTTCTCCTTTTTCATTTTGCGTATAATAATCGGGGTGTTCTTTTATCCAAACGTGATCCCAACCGGTATGATTAGGTACCCAATCTAAAATTACGTAAATATCATTTTCGTGTGCGGTTTTTACCAATTCACGAAAATCTTCTTTGGTACCAAATTCCGGATTTACTTCTGTATAATCTGAAATAGCGTAGTAACTTCCTAAGATTTTCTCACGCTTTTTAGGGTCTTCAATATCTTCAGCAAACTTGCCATCTGCCGATTTCTTCTTTACTTGAGAAATAGGATAAATGGGCATCACCCAAAGAATTTTAACGCCCATTTCCTTCAGCTTCGGAATATCTTTGGTAAACGCTTTAAAACTCCCTTCGGGTGAATATTGACGAATATTTGCTTCGTAAATCACCGCGTTATCCATCATTTCATCTTGAAATGGTGCAATGCTATCTTCAACTTTTTCTATGGTTGCTGAAGTTTCTTTAATTGAAGTTTCTTGCTTGTTGTCTTTACAGCTTATGAATAAAGCCAACGCACTCGCTAGAATAAAATAGTTTTTCATTTTACTTATATGTTTTTAAGACCTACAAGGTTTTTGAAAGCTTGCAGGAAATTATGTCACCTTCAATCTCAACAATTCATTAGGTTGATGAGATGCTGAATTAAATTCAGCATGACGTTTCTTACAATTGAATAACCATCGGAGTTTTTCCGTTGATTGTTAATTCGTCATTAAGTGGAAGTTGTTTTCCGCTTAAAATTTCTTTTCCGGTAGTCGTACCATTTAAATTTTCTTGAAAACGGGCTAACTTCAATGTTTGTTTTTCTTCATTATTATTAAGAACCACCATTACTTTCTCACCTTCAAATTCACGAAAATAGACATACACGTTATTTTCCGGCAAGTAATGCGTTAAATTACCTTGATGAATCGCTTTAGAATTTTTTCTAAAATTCAGCAGTTTCTTCGTAAAGCTATGGAAGTTTTCTTGCAATTCGGTTCGTTCTGAAGCCTGAAAAGCATTTTGCTCGTCACTTTCCCAACCGCCAGGAAAATCTCGACGAATATCGCCATCACCTTTGCCTTTATCGCCACGCATCCCTATTTCTGAGCCATAATACAATTGCGGAATTCCGCGTGTGGTCGCAATTAAGGTCAAGCCTAATTGATAAGCTTGGAGGTCTTGTTTGTAAATCTCGTTGAACCTACCGGTATCGTGATTTTCTAAAAATACTAATAGGTTATTGGTATTTGGGTAAAGAAAATCGTTTACAAAATTGCCATAAGCTTTCTGCATACCGCTACCCCAGCCTGCTTTTTCTTTAAACATATTGCCAATGGCATCGTGTAACGTAAAATCCATCACCGAAGGACAATAGGAATTAAAATCTTGTAACGCACCAATCTTACTATCTTTTTGCCAGTACGAAATTTGCGCTTGATTGTGCAACCAAACTTCTCCCACGATATTGAAATTAGGATATTCATCCATAATGGCTTTGGTCCATTTTGAAATTCCCTCTTTATCGTTATAACTATAAGTATCTACCCGAAAACCGTCTAAATCGGCAAACTCGATCCACCAAATGGCATTCTGAATTAAATAATTTAAAACCAAAGGATTACTCTGGTTTAAATCTGGCATCGTTTTTACAAACCAGCCTTCCTCACAATATTTCTTGTCAATGGCTGAAGCGTGCGGATCGTATTGGGTTTCCATTCTATAATTAGAATTGGCATAGCCGGGAAACTGATGAATCCAATCGTAGGTAGGTAAATCTTTGATCATCCAGTGTTCTGCTCCCCAATGATTAGTTACATAATCCATAATTAATTTAAGATTACGCTCGTGCATTTCTTCTGCTAAACGCTTATAATCATCATTGCTTCCATACCGTGGATCTATTTGATAAACATCACTTTGCGCATAGGTATGATAAGAATAGGCTTTGTCGTTATCTTCTAACAAAGGTGTGCTCCAAATTGCCGTTGCTCCTAAATCTTTAATATAATCTAAATGATCTATGATTCCCTGAATATCGCCACCGTGTCTTCCTCCTTCTGCTTCTCTATTTAATTTATCGACTAAACCTTCTACCGAATCATTATCCGGATTTCCGTTAGCAAAACGATCGGGCATTAATAAATACATCACATCGGCACTTGTAAACCCTTCTCTTGCGGCTGAATTCTCTTTACGCTTTTTTAGCTCATAAGCTTGCGTAAATTTTACACGATTCTTTTTTGAGAAATTGAAATGGAGCGTTTGCGGTTGAAGATTCTTCGTTTCAATGCTTACAAAAATATAATTAGGGTTTTCGGTTTTCACGACTCTGGTGATCACCACATCTTCTTCTGTTGAAACCTTATAGTCAGCAATATCCTTTCCATAGAAAAGAATTTCTATTTCAGAATTTTTCATTCCTGACCACCAAAATGGCGGTTCAACACGTTCTACCTGCGCATTGACTTCCGAAAGAAAAGCATTCAGCAATAACAGTAAACTGAAAACTACAAAAGCTTTTTGAAAAAATGAATTAGTTTTCATGAATTAGTTTTAGTGGTTTAAAAGCCTCTTGACTCCGCTCGAGGTGACATTATATTAAATTAGACCATTTTATTTCTAGAAAGAATAAATTTTTAGTGATCATAGCTACAAAGCTTTGAAAATCTCATAGGAAAGTTCTATTCTACTTCTTGTATATAGAGCTCACAGGTTTAAATACTGTGAGCTCTCGCTGTTAAACTATTTATTTCTTCTCTATAATACTTATCGCAAATCCACCCCCGGGAGCTGAATATAATTTTAAGTTGCTCTTGCTAGTGACTGTCTTAGTGGTAATTTTATAAGCTTGCGGATTTGTTTTATAATGCGCGTCTTTTGCATCGGCATAAATGGTAGCTATATATTTTTTACCTTTTTCTAAGAAATCTAATTTGATGTTTGTGGTTCTAGGCGTTACTCCATTTACATTCCCTACAAACCAATTATTAGTTCCTTTAGCTTGACGGGCTACAGTAATATAATCACCTGGTTCTGCTTCTAAATATTCAGTTTTATCCCAATCTACGGCTACATCTTTGATAAACTGAAATGCATCGGGAAAGCGTCTATAATTTTCCGGTAAATCGGCTGCCATTTGTAATGGACTGTACATGGTCACATACAAAGCTAATTGATTGGCAATAGTCGCATTAAGGTGTGATTTATTATCAGGGTTTAGTTTACTAATATCCATTTCGAAAATTCCCGGCGTATAATCCATCGGGCCACCAATTAAACGGGTAAATGGTAAAACCGTAACGTGATTGGGTTTAGAACCTCCAAAAGCTTGGTACTCTGTTCCTCTAGCCGACTCGTTACCGATTAAATTAGGCCAAGTTCTACTAAGACCGGTAGGTCTAACTGCTTCGTGAGCATTTACCATAATGTGATAATCAGCTGCTTTTTTTAGCGCATACAAATAGTGATTAACCAACCACTGACCGTAATGATACTCCCCTCTTGGTAAAATATCACCCACATAACCGCTTTTTACGGCAGGATAATTATATTTATTCATAAATTGATAAGCGGTATCCATATGTCGCTCGTAATTTCTTACCGAACTTGAGGTTTCGTGGTGCATAATCATTTGTACACCTTTAGAGTTCGCATAGTTCTCAATTTCTTCTACGTCAAAATCAGGATAAGGGGTAACAAAATCGAATACATCATCTTTTGATTTCCCAAACCAATCTTCCCAGCCTACATTCCAGCCTTCTACCAACACACCATCAAAACCATTTTCTGCGGCAAAATCAATATACTCTTTTACGTGTGCTGTGTTTGCTGCATGTTTTCCATTAGGCTTTGCATTTTCAAAATCGGTTTCTCCTAATTTTACAGATGGAAATTCGTCGGTATAATTCCACGTACTTTTTCCGGTAATCATTTCCCACCAAACACCTACATACTTCATTGGCTTAATCCAAGAAGTATCTTCTATTTTACTGGGTTCATTTAAATTCAATGTCAGTTTAGAATTGAGGATATCACGGGCATCATCACTCACAATAATGGTTCTCCAAGGAGAATGTGCCGGAGCTTGAATATAGCCTTTATCTCCATTGGCATCGGGTGTTAACCACGATTGAAAAGTCATTGTATCATCATCCAGGTTCAAGTGCATCGTAGAATAATCTACTAAGGCCGCTTCATGTAAATTAATGTAAATTCCATCATCAGTTTTCATCATAAGCGATGTTTGCACTCCGGTATCTGAAAATGTTTGCTGGGAAGCGTTAGGAGTAATTGCCTCTTTCATATGAGAACGGATTTCAGATAATTTGGTTTCCATATAATCGTATTCTTGGGTATCGTAATCTCCGGGAATCCAAAAAGCGGTATGATCACCATTCATAGCAAACTCTGTACGTTCTTCTTTGATAACGAAATAGGTTAGGTTTTTTTGCTGTGGAAATTCATAACGAAAACCAAGACCATCATCAAATAATCGAAAACGAATATTTAATAGACTTTCTGTTTCTTCTTGCTGAAGCTTCACCAATAATTCATTATAATGATTGGTGATTTCTGCTTCTTCTCCCCAAACCGGTTTCCAAGTTTCGTTGTAAGTAGAAGTTTCGGTATCCAGAATTTTAAAATTATCGAGTAATGATTTTTTTTCTTCTTTTAACTCCAGTCCCAACTTACTGGTTTTAATTATGGTTTGACCTTTGTAATCTAATTGATAGCTTGGTGTCCCATCGGGTAATAATTGAAATTTCATTTCAAAATAACCATCAGGTGAACTCAATTCTTGGGCCCAACCTGATAATGATAAGAACCAAATACCAATTAAAGCGATTGTATATTTCATGGTTTATTGTTTAAGGTTTAATTTTTCTAATTATTACTTACGCTAGTGTTTTAAGAATTTAAAGATGAACCTGTTCAAGTGGTTTTGCACCGTGAAACGAAACAAAATCGTATTGAGGACCAAGTTTTAATTTCAAATCTTATTCTTTACAATACCTACAAGGTCTTTTTTGACCTTGTAGGATCGCTTTTTGTCCTTTGTTGAATTTACTCACACGGACAAATCACACATGATATTTTTAAATTTTTATTGCTGAACCTGTCTTACTGCAGGCATATTTACTTCAACTTCTTTATTATTTAAAAGAACGGTCATCGCCCCCTCTCCATCTAAACTAAAATTAGTTGCTTCTTCACTGACATCTACTTTTAGAATTTTATTTCTAAAATTAATTTTAAAGGAATAACCTTTCCATTCTTTTGGCAATTGTGGAGAGAATGAAAGTTTTCCATCACGAACACGCATTCCCGCAAAACCTTCTACAATACTCATCCACGTTCCGGCCATACTGGTAATGTGACAACCTTCTTCTACTTCTTTATTGTAATCATCCAGGTCTAATCGAGAAGTTCTTAGGTAGAATTCATAAGCTTGTTCCATTCTGCCTAAAACAGCAGCTTGAATACTATGAACACAAGGGGAAAGCGAAGATTCGTGAACGGTAAAAGGTTCATAAAAATCGAAATGTTTTTCTAATTCTTCTTTACTAAAATGCTCTTCGAAGAAATAAAACCCTTGTAAGGTATCGGCTTGTTTGATGAATGGCGAACGTAAAATACGGTCCCAACTCCAATGCTGATTGATGGGACGCAATTCTTTAGGTAAATCTGCCACTGTGGTTTGTTCTTTATCTAAAAAGCCATCTTGTTGAAGAAATACCCCATGTTCTTCAGAATAAGGAAAATACATTTGATCTGCAACGGCTTGCCACTTTTCTAATTCTTCTGAAGTGATATTGGTTTTAGCTGAAATACGTTCGTAGTCAGAAGAAAATTCAGCTTTTACTTTTTCAATATTTTCTAAGGCATAATCGATACACCATTTTGCGATGTAATTGGTATACCAGTTATTATTCACATTATTTTCGTATTCATTTGGTCCCGTAACACCTAGAATTACATACTTATTTTTTTGAGTGGAAAATGTTGCTCTTTGTTGCCAAAAACGGGCAATAGCAACTAAAACTTCTAAACCTTTCTCTGGAATGTATGAATAATCTCCTGTGAAACGATGATAATTATAAATAGCATAAGCAATAGCTCCATTACGATGAATTTCTTCAAAGGTAATTTCCCACTCGTTGTGGCTTTCTTCCCCATTCATCGTTACCATGGGATAAAGCGCCGCGCCATTAGTGAAACCTAATTTTTCAGCATTTTCAATGGCTTTATCTAATTGATCATAGCGATAAGCTAGTAAATTTTTAGCAATTTCTTGATCTTTGGTCGCCATATAAAAGGGAAGACAATAGGCTTCGGTATCCCAATACGTGCTTCCGCCATATTTTTCTCCGGTAAATCCTTTTGGACCAATATTTAAACGAGCGTCTTTCCCCGAATAGGTTTGATTGAGCTGAAAAATATTAAAACGGATTCCTTGCTGTGCTTTTACATCACCATTAATGGTAATATCAGACATTTTCCATACATCTGCCCAAGCATTGGCTTGTTGTTGAAGTAATTCTTCTACAGAAAACACTTCTACTTCATTTAAAAGGTTTTGAGTGGCTTCAATTAGGTTTTCATCGGGATGATTCATCCCTTTTACGTAACCTCCTAATTTTTTTAGTGTAAGCTTTTCTCCTTTATTTACAGAAAATTTATAGTTGAAAGTTACTTTCTGCGCTTCTTTTTCCGTAGAAAAATCGACGTTTTGCTTTTCGTTATTCAACAGTAATTCTGTATGCATAAACGTACATACATCAAATTCTGTTTTTAATGTTTTTGAAATGATAAAACCACGATTCTTTTCTTCGTGTACCTCCAAAGTTTCCCAAAACTGATCTTCCCAGTTGGTATCTTCATTGGTGATCCCGCTATCTAAGTACGGAGAAAATTCAACTTCAACATTGGCATTTAAAGGTATTATTTCGTAATTAATTACCCCCAATTCATCTTTAACCAAACTAAGAAAACGCGTTGCTTTTACTTCCACTTCAATACCGTTAGGCATCGTTGCCACAAAAGAACGCTGGTACCAACCTTCTTTCATATTCAATTCTCGCTGAAAGTTTTCTACTTTTTTACATGTAAAAAGATCGAGTTGCTCACCATTAACTTTTACGTTAATCCCAATCCAACTCGGTGAGTTGAGCACTTTGGCAAAATATTCGGGATAACCGTTTTTCCACCAGCCTACGCGGGTTTTATCTGGGTAATAAACGCCACCAATATAACTTCCTTGAAAGGTTGGACCTGAATAATACTCTTCAAAATTATTGCGTTGCCCCATGGCACCGTTACCTAAGCTAAAAAGACTTTCTGAAGATTTTACACGGTCGGGATCGAAACCTTTTTCAATAATCGACCAATCTGCAGCTTGTATATAATCTTGATTCATTTTTTTAAATTCTTGCTAACTTGATTAAAAATTCGTCACTTATTTCTGTGAAATCCTGAAAGGTATGGTCTGCTTGATTCAACACATTTTTTTGACCAATACCAATACTCGTCATTTGTGCATTATTAGCTGCTTGAATTCCTGCTATAGAATCTTCAAACACTACACAATACTCTGGTTGAGCTCCTAATTTTTCGGCACCGACCAAGAATACTTCAGGGTCTGGTTTTGCTTTGGTCACGTTGGTACCATCTACAATCTCATCGAAAAACGGAGTTAAATTTATTTTATCTAAAATCCTACGTGCGTTTTTACTGGCAGAACCCAAGGCGATAGGAATGTTATTATCTTTTAATAATTGTAATTTTTCTTTTACCTGCGGAAGGATTTCAGATTCATCCATCGCGTCGACATACGTTAGGTAATCTTCATTTTTTTTATCCATTAACTGAATAAATTCTTCTTCTGAAACGGAAGTATTGCCCCAGTCCAATATTTTTTTAAGTGAGTTTACTCGGCTCACGCCTTTTAATTGCTCATTTTGTTCGTGATCGAAATCGATGCCAAGACCATTAGCTAATCGTTTCCACGCTTGAAAATGAAATTTAGCTGTGTCTACAATCACGCCATCTAAATCGAAAATAAATGCTTTAGTTTTGGTTTTCATCAATAACAATTTTGTGTTTTGTTTTTACTCTTAACGTGAGTAAACCCGATAAAATCATGGCAAAACCGCCAATGATTAATGCATAAACAGGTTCATTATTAAAAAATTCTTTTACGATAAAGCCTAAAATAGTAGCAGCTACAATCTGGGGAAGCACGACAAAAAAGTTGAAGACGCCCATATAATATCCCATTTTTGAAGCCGGCAAACTGTTAGAAAGCATTGCATAAGGAATAGATAAAATACTTGCCCAAGCAATCCCAACACCAATCATAGCGAGTAGCAATCCGGTTTTATCACTTAAGAAATAAACCGAAATAAGGCCTAAACCACCAAAAAACAGCGCCAACATATGGGTGACTTTATTGCTTGTTCTTTTGGCTAAAACGGGAAGTAAAAAAGATACGGCTGCTGCAACTCCATTATAGACCGCAAACATTACCGGAACCCAATCTGCCGCATCGTTATAAGCTTTAGATTTAGGGTCGAAGGTATGAAATACATGACCGGTAACCGCTTGCGTGGTGTAAATCCACATACTGAATAGCGCAAACCAAGAAAAGAATTGTACCCAAGCCAATTGCTTCATCGCTAAGGGCATATTCAGCATATCGGTTATAATAATAGTATATCCGTTTCTTACATTTCTTTTCCTTAATAAGGCTACTGAAATAAATAATAAACCGGCGATAATTAAACCTACAAATAGAATATATAGTTCTTTGGTAAGGCCATTAATAAAAACAAGGTAGGTAACGATAGCCCCAAGCAAAAGCATAAAAAATCCAACTCGAATTTGCTTAGCAATATTTTTAGATTTATCGACTACTTCTACTCGTGCTGGTTCTTTCTCTTTGTCTTTAGCTTCAATAGCAGCTAATTCTTCTGGAGAATATTCTTTTGAATGAAAAACTGTCCATAATACGGCAGAAATAAATACAATTCCACCCACATAGAAAGACCATTTTACCGAATCAGGTATAAGACCTTCTGGGGCCGTATTTGAAATTCCGAAAACATTGGTAAAAAGATATGGAAGTAAAGATCCCAAAACAGCACCTAATCCAATAAAAAAGCTTTGCATGGCAAAACCTTGTGTTCGCTGATGTTCATCTAAGTTATCTCCTACAAATGCCCGAAAAGGTTCCATGGAAATATTAATGGAAGCATCCATAATCCATAAGGTTCCCGCAGCAATCCAAAGTGTTGGAGAGTTAGGCATTAAAAACAGACAAATTGAAGAAAGAATAGCACCTATTAAAAAGTAAGGTTTTCTTCTTCCTAACTTCGTCCAAGTTTTATCAGAAAAATAACCAATAATAGGTTGTACCACTAGACCGGTAACCGGCGCAGCAATCCATAAAATAGGAATATCTTCTACACTTGCTCCAAGGGTTTCAAAAATTCTGGAGGTATTGGCATTTTGAAGTGCGAATCCAAATTGTATTCCTAAGAACCCGAAACTCATGTTCCAAATTTCCCAGAAACTTAGCTTGCGCTTTTGCATATCGTAATCAATTGATTAATAACACGATAAGCACTTTGACTTATCATTACTTTAAGTGGAAAGTGAAAATATAAGTAATGATAATTCAGTTACAAATATATAGATTATATTGAAATTTTAATGTTAAATCTTTTATTTGATTATAGGTACTAGATGTTAACGATTGGATTTTAGATACTATTTTTATTTTAAAACCAAACGATTCAGAAATTCTTCAACTCAAGAATACTCCTACTTCTTCACCGAATCCCTAATAATTAAACTGGTATCTAAAACAGTAGTTTGAAAGCTTTGTTCTTCGGCTTCATTTTCCAAACGATCAATTAATAAATTTGCGGCTTTGGCCCCCATTTCCTCTCCGTGTTGATTGACGGTAGAGAGACTGGGAATAAAGCTTTTGGAAACTACTCCATCAGTAAAACCAATTACCGAAACATCTTCCGGCACTTTTTTATGAAGCTTTTTTAGAACTTTAATAGCGTTTACTGCAAATTGTTCATTTACCGCAAAAATGCCATCTACATTTTTATTTTTTAAAAACTCTTCAATTTTTTCTTCAGAATGATCTACATCTTCAATTTTCAATATTAAATCTTGATCAATTTCCATATCATTGGTTATTAAAGCGTCTTTATAACCTTCTGTTCTCAATTTCCCCACACTTACATAATCTACAGTAGATATGATGGCTATTTTTTTACAATGATGATCTATAAGGTATTGAACTGCTTCAAAAGCACCGTGTTTATCACTAATCACTACTTTGTCACAAATTACTTCATCAATCACACGATCGAACATTACCACCGGCATCCCTTGATTAATCACTTCTTTAATATGGTGATAATCTTCTTTTTGTTGAGTTTCTTTAGCAATGGACATAATAAAACCATCGGTACTACCATTCGCCAAAAACTCTAAGTTCAATACTTCCTTGTCGAAAGAATTATTAGACAAACAAATAATTACGTTATAGCCTTTTTCATTTGCTACGTGCTCAATCCCTTGAATAACAGTCGTAAAAAAATGATGTACTATTTCAGGAATAATAATCCCTATGGTTTTAGTTTTTCTGTTTTTAAGACTTAATGCAATATTGTTGGGTTTGTAATTATACAATTTAGCAAAAGCTTTAACTTTTTCTTTGGTATCTAAACTTATTTCAGGACTATCTTTTAAAGATTTAGAAACAGTTGATACTGAGACATCTAATTCTTTTGCAATTTGCTTTAAAGTGATTTTTCTAGGCATAGTTTTTTTATCATATCGATAACAAAATTAATATTTATTGATATTTCTATAAATATACCCTTAATAAATATTAATATGTTAAAATTCAAGAAGTTTTCAACACGAAAACGTTAGAGTTAAGGTTTCGTGATTTCAGTAACCTTATTCTACCATTTTATTTACATAGTTTTAACATTGGAAAGTGAAAATATAAGTTACAAACACAAATTTAAAACTATTATTCTATAATCTATGAGAACATTTTACAAAGGTTTATTGTTTTTGCTCTTAGGCGTTCCGGCAACTTTATTTGCCCAGGATTCGGTGAGCGGAACAGTAACTGAATCGACAGGAATGCCAATTCCTGGAGTAAACGTAATAATAAAGGGGTCTTCTAAAGGTTCTGTAACAGATTTTGATGGTAATTATACCGTTGACAACGTTCAGAAAAATGATACCCTTGTTTATTCCTATATTGGCTTTAAAACAAAAGAAATCGTTTTCGTTAATCAAAGTACCCTTAACGTTACGTTACAAGAAGATTCTTCTACCTTAGATGAAGTGGTAGTGGTTGGTTATGGTACTACTTCTAAAAGAGATTTAACAGGAGCTGTTAATCAAATTTCTACGGAAGATTTTAATAAAGGGCAACAAAACACCGCTAGCCAATTAATCACCGGTAAAATTGCTGGGGTTAATGTAACTACGGGTGGTGCCCCGGGTGACGGAAGTAGTATTACCATTCGTGGTAGAGGTTCAATACAACTAAATAATGATCCACTTTACGTGATTGATGGTTTTCCTATTTCTAATGATGCCGTAGGAGGTTCTAGAAATCCATTAGATTTTATTAACCCAAACGATATTGAAAGCATCACCGTTTTAAAAGATGCTTCGGCTACAGCTATTTATGGTTCTAGAGCTGCTAATGGGGTTATTCTAATTACTACCAAAAAAGGAAAAGGTTTAGAGTTTAAATTTAATTATTCTTCAACCACTACACTTTATACACCTACTGATTATGTGGATGTATTAGATGGGAATCAGTTTAGAAGTTTAGTAAATGAAATTGGTAATGAAGCTGCAATCGAAAGGTTAGGAACAGCCAACACCAATTGGCAAGATCTTATTTATAGAGATGCTTTTGGATCTGAACATAATTTTAGTACTACCGGGAATGTAGGAGGATTTATGCCTTTAAGAGCATCTTTAGGATATTCAGACCAAGATGGTATTTTAAAAAATGATAATTTCACAAGAACTACGGCTTCGATAAATTTACGACCAAGTTTCTTTGATGGACATTTAAAATTTGAATTAAATGGACGTGGCATGTATAATGAAAACACCTTTGGTAATCGAGATGCTATCGGTGCTTCTGTAGATTTTGACCCAACACAATCTGTTTACGACCCTACTTCTACTTATTCTAATTACTTCACTTGGTTAAATTCAACTGGAAATGCACAATACAACCTTGCGCCAACCAACCCTGTTGCTTTGATTAATGAAAAAGACGACACGGCTGAAGTAAGAAGGTTTATTGGAAACGCCAAAATAGATTATAATTTACATTTCTTTCCTGATTTAACAGCTACAGTTAATTTAGGATTAGATAAAACCAATAGTCATGGAAGAACTGTAGTATCACAAGCGTTACCTTCCACACAATTAGATTGGGATGGTTCATATTCTAATTATCAAAACGAATCAACCAACAAATTATTTGATGCGTATTTAACTTATGATAAAGATATTAAAGATCATTCTATTACTGCTGTAATAGGCCATTCCTACCAAAGTTTCTATAATGATAATTATAGTTACGATAGTGAAGCTGAACAAGAAGGAAACGAATATGAATTTATCGATAAATATGAGCACGTATTGCTATCTTACTTTGGTAGAATCAATTATAATTTTGATGATCGTTACTTAGTCACGGCTTCTTTAAGAGCAGATGCTTCATCAAGATTAAATCCAAATGACCGATGGGGTTATTTCCCTTCTGCTGCTCTAGCGTGGAATATTAATAACGAAGATTTCTTCAAATCTAAAACCATCAACCAATTAAAGTTGAGAGTAGGTTTTGGTGAAATTGGTAATGTAAATGGATTGGATAATTATTTATTTCTAACTCGATATACGCGCAGTAGAACCAATGCTAATTATCAATTTGGATACAATAACAACAATAATCCTAATTTCATACAAACTTATCGACCAGAAGCAATAAATAAAAACTTGAGATGGGAAATTGGCCGAACTTTTAATATTGGTATGGACTATGCTCTATTTGACAGCAGAATTTCTGGGTCTGTAAATGCATATATGAATAAAACAAAGGACTTAATCTCTTTTGTAACCGTTTCTCCTTTCACAAACTTCTCAAATGGTATTAATGCGAATATTGGCGATATGGAAAACAGAGGTATCGAATTTGAAATTAATGCAACTCCTATTCAAACAGAAGATTTTACTTGGCGGATTGGTTATAATATAGCGCTTAACGACAATGAAATTACCAATCTTCCCGACGCTGTACAAACTGGAGGTATCAATGGTGGTACAGGTAATAATATTCAATTGCATAAAGAAGGGCATTCGCCTAGTACATATTGGGTTTTTAAGCAAATCTATGATGAAAATGGAAGGCCAGTCGAAGGAGCTTATGTAGATAGAAATGGAGATAACATCATTAATGACGACGATAAATATTTAGCGGAAGATCCTTACGCAAATATCACTATGGGATTAAATACCAACTTAAACTATAAAAATTGGGATTTAGCTATAGTATCCAGAGTAAGTTTAGGAAACTATAATTACAACAATATGGCTTCTGCTAAATCTTATAGAATTAGAGCCACCGAAAATGGTATTCTAACCAACCTACATGCAGACACGTATAATTCGAGATTTCAAAACTTAACCGATGGTAATTTACAAAGTGATTACTATATTCAAGACGCTTCTTTCTTTAAATTAGATAACATTACACTTGGATATACCATTCGTAATATATTTAATAAAGACAGTAATTTAAGGATTTTTGGTTCTGCACAAAATGTATTAACTGTAACCGAGTATGATGGACTAGATCCTGAAATAGGTGGAGGTATTGATAATAACTTCTACCCTAGACCACGATTATATAGTATTGGAGTTAATTTAAACTTTTAAAAAAGAATTATGAAAATAAATTTTATAAACAAGCTTTTCTTCATTGTACCGGCAATGATATTAATATCTTGCCATGACGATTTGGATGTAGATCCAACTATAGACCCAGATAGTTTTACTGAAGAAAATGTTTTTGCCAACGCAACAGAAGCTAAAAGTGCATTAGCAAAGCTTTATGCTAGTTTAGCTTTAACAGGACAAGAAGGTCCTGCAGGACAACCGGATATCTCAGGAATTGATGAAGGTACTTCTCAATATTCCAGAATGTTGTTTAGTTTAAATGAATTAACAACCGACAACGCCGTTGTAGGTTGGGGAGATCCTGGTTTACCAGATCTTCACGCAATGAGCTGGGGAGCAAGTAACGATTTTACGACCGCTATGTACAATCGTTTAGCTCAAGAGGTTTCGTTTTGTAATTCATTTATTACAAATGCGGCTAACTTAGATAGTCCAGAAGTAGATGCTTATATCGCAGAAGCTAGATTCCTTAGAGCATTCGCTTACTATAACCTAATAGATTTATATGCAGATGTTCCCTTGACTACTGTAGTTTCTACTTCTTTACCAGAACAAAGTTCAAGAGAAGAAATCTTTGCTTTTATAGAAAGTGAATTATTAGAAATTCAAGATTCCCTAAAAGAAAGTGGAGCTAATGAATATGGTCGTGTAGATCGTGTAGCGGCTTGGGCTTTATTATCTAAGTTATACTTGAATGCAGAAGTTTGGGTAGGTGAAGATCGTTATACAGATTCAGTCACTTATTCTAAATTGGCTATTAATTCAACATATTCTATTAATGACAATGATGCTAATGGTGATGGTTCTGCTTACGATGAACTTTTCAAAGCCGATAACAATACTAATGGAGCACAAAACGAATTTATTTTCGCTATCAACTTCGACGGTAACAGTTCTAGAACTTATGGAGGTACTACTTTCTTAGTTCACGCTTCTAGAGGAGGCTCTATGGATGCTGCTGCTGCGGGAATTAATGGTGGTTGGGAAGGTTTAAGAACCACCAAAGCATTAGTGAATAAGTTTGATTATGCCGTTACAAATACCGAAGACGGTGATCCTATTGAATGGGCAGATGGTAGAGCTATGTTTTATACCGATGGGCAAAGTTTAGAAATAAACACTATTGCTAACACCTTTACCGATGGTTATGCCGTTACAAAATTCACCAATGTAGATTCACAAGGGAATCCTGGTGTAGATGAAGGAGGAGATTTTGTAGATACCGATTTACCGCTAATTCGTTTAGCTGAAATTTATCTTAACTATACAGAAGCTGTCTTAAGAGGGGGAAGCGGTGGTGACCTTCAAACAGCGACAACTTATATCAACGAGTTAAGAGCAAGAGCATTTGGTAATAATAACGGAAACATTTCTAGTAGCGATCTAGATTTAGATTTCATTATTAATGAAAGAGCCCGAGAATTATACTGGGAAGGTCAACGAAGAACAGACTTAATCCGTTTTGGTGACTTTACCTCAGGAAGTTATTTATGGCCGTTTAAAGGTGGTGCGCAAGCAGGAACTTCAGTTTCTGAGTTTAGGAACTTATTTCCGTTACCAAGTAACAATATTTTAATCAATACTAATTTAACTCAAAACCCAGGATACTAAAACATATAATCATGAAAAAGTTAATAAACATATTCGCTTTATGCTTTATCGCATTAAGTTTTATCGCTTGTCAAGAAGATGATGAATTCACGTTTATCGCAAGCCCAGAGCAAACAGCAGATTTTACCTTTACAAATTCTTTAGCAGAAAACTATAGCTTAAGTCCTTTAGTTGCCAATAACCCTGCAGAACGATTTGTTTGGAATGAAGCCAACTTTGATGTACAAACCCCTATAAGTTATCAACTAGAAAGTTCTACAACAGAAAACGGCACTTTTAGTGAAGTTCCTGGTATTGGTAGTATCTCTGTAACTAATCAAGCTGTAACTATTGGTAATATGATAACCTTAGCTAACGAAGCAGGTTTAGATAACGACCCAGATACTGAAGCTCCAAATACTGGTACACTTTACTTTAGAGTTAGAGCCTATGTTGGTAGTGATGCAGCCAATGTAGTAGAACAGTTTTCTGATGTAGTAGGCTTAAATATTGAATTAATTGAAAATACTGTAGAAGAAGTAGATTTAAGTACCACTTGGGGGGTTGTTGGTGATGCTACTATATATGGTTGGGATGCTCCTGATGTACCCATGTGGAAAACAGATTTATCAGGTGTAGATGATCAAAAATATGTGGCTTACACTACCCTAACAGATGGTGAAATTAAATTCAGGGAAAATGAAGATTGGGGTAATAATTATGGTGGTTCTGATGGTAATCTCGTAGCAGGAGGAGATAATATTGCCGTTACTGCGGGAACCTATAAAATTAATATAGACTTAAATGAGCTAACCTATAGTATGGAAGAATATTCTTGGGGTATCGTCGGAGACGCGACTCCTAATGGATGGGATGGTCCCGATGTTCAACTTTATTACAATGGTGAAAATAACACTTGGATGGCTGAAAACGTTACCTTAACCGATGGCGAAATCAAATTTAGATTAAATAATGATTGGGGAACCAATTTTGGAGGTAGTGAAGGTAACTTGGCAAATGGTGGTGACAACATTGCTGTTACAGCAGGAACTTATACCATTATCGTAGATTTCGAGAATGGAACTTATACTATTGAGTAAATCTTTTTAGAATTAGTTTTTTAAGAATTATTTTCAACTAAAAATACATGTTAAGCCCTGAATACAACTCATATATCTATGGTTTAAGTATTCAGGGCTTTTTTTTAAAATAAAATTATTAAAAATGAAAAACAAAATACTTTGGCTTGCTTTGCTATTGTTCACAAGTATAGCTTTCGCTCAGCAACAAAATGCTACGTTTACACTAACCCCTGAACAGTTTAATCCAGATGATCAGGTAACCATTACCGTTTCTAATATCGATTTATCACAATGGGGTGTTTCAGATTTATACCTGTGGACTTGGTTTTACGATCTTAACGATGAAAACTCTCAAGATTCACCCACCAATGGAAGTTGGGGAAACTCTGATGAAGCCCAGAAATTTACCGATAATGGTAACGGTACTTACTCATTTACTTTTATCCCACAAGATCTTTATGGCACTTCTAATATCGGAAGTATTGGAATGTTAGCCAAAGCGAAAGATGGTAGTGGCGACAAAAAAACACAAGATCATTATGTTGAAGTTGGTGTTTTTCAATTTAATTTAAACAATCCAACAAATCAAGTAACTATTTTAGATAGTGGAAACACATTAACAATAGAAGCTTCAACAACGGTAAATGCCAATTTTGAATTATTGGCAAATGGAAATAGTGTAGATATTCAAAACAATATTCAAAATTATACCTACAACTATACTCTAAACCAAGATACTAACTTTGAATTAATCGCTACAGAGACAGCTTCTTCTAATAGTCTTTCTGCAACTTTTCAAGGAATTGTTACTCCAAATCCAACGCAAATGGCCGTTCCTGCAGGAATGGAAGATGGGATTAACTTCGATCCAAATAACCCGAACACAGCTACTTTAGTGCTTTATGCACCCAACAAAGATTTTGTTCACGTTATTGGTAATTTCAATAATTGGAACATCAACAGTGATTATTTAATGAATTACGATGCTGCTCAAGAAAAATATTGGATTACCTTAAATAATTTAGACCAAACCGGAGATGATGTTTTATTTCAATATTTAATAGATGGTGAGATTAATGTAGCAGACCCCTATTCTACTTTAATTTTATCCCCATATGACGATCCATTTATTTCGCCAGATACATTTGATAATATTCCGGCTTATCCTACAGGAATGACAACCGAAGCTATTTCATGGATTAGAAGAAATGCTCCTTCCTATACTTGGGAAAACACAGGTTTTACACCACCGGCAAAAGAAGATTTGGTGATCTACGAAATTTTAATCCGTGATTTTGATGACGTTCAAAACTTCGATGCTGTAAAAAACAGGTTAGATTATCTAGAAGGCTTAGGAGTAAACGCCATCGAACTAATGCCAGTTTCAGAATTTGATGGGAACCTAAGTTGGGGGTATAATCCTGCATTTCATATGGCTTTAGATAAATATTACGGAAGTCCTGAAATGCTTAAAGAATTTATAGATGAATGCCATGCACGTGATATTGCAGTAATTCTTGATGTGGTTTATAATCACGCAACAGGTCAAAACCCACTTTATAGAATGTATAACGATTGTAATGGTTGTACCGGAGGTATCGTTGCTGCAGATTCTCCATATTTTAATGTTTCCGCAACACATACCTATAGTGTTTTTAACGACTTTAATCATCAGTCTATCGCTACACAAAATTATGTGAATAAAACCTTAGAATATTGGATTGAAGAATTTCACATTGATGGTTACCGTTGGGATTTAACAAAAGGATTTACCCAAAACTGTAGTGGTAATGAAACTTGTACCAATAGTTATCAAGCCGATCGTGTACAAGTTTTAAAAGATTATGCCGATACCCAATGGGCAGCAGATTCAGACTTTTATATTGTTTTTGAACACTTAGGAAGTGGTTCTTCTAGAAATGAAGAAATAGAATGGGCCAATTATCGTCTAGATGAAGGAAAAGGAATTATGTTCTGGAACAAGCTGAATTATAACTATAATGAGGCAACCATGGGCTGGAACGCTAACTCAAATTTCTCTGACATTTCTTATGAAAATATCGGAATTCCAACACCTAGAAACGTAGGTTATATGGAAAGCCATGATGAAGAACGCTTGATGTTTAAAAACTTAGCTTACGGAAATTCTAGTGGTTCTTATGATGTTACCAATCTTTCTACCGCTTTAGATCGCATGGAAACTGCAGGCGCTTTTTTCTTTACCGTTCCAGGTCCTAAAATGATCTGGCAATTTGGAGAATTAGGTTACGATACCAGTATCTTCGCTTGTTCAGACGGCACCATTCCAAACGACGACAGTTGCAAACTTTCTGAAAAACCAGATGGTTGGGACTTCTTAAACGAAACCGATCGTACCGATTTATACGATGCCTATGCACAAATGATTGCCTTGAAAAAAGGAAATGAAATCTTTGCAACCGGAAGTATTGAAATGAATGTTGACAACAGTAACGGATTAAAATCCATTCACTTAGAAAATCCCAATGCCACCGGAAATGAAATAAAATATGTAACCATTATTGGTAATTTTGGAGTTACTACACAAAGTATTGATCCAGCATTTCAAGAAACAGGAACTTGGTATAATTTAATGAATAATAATACTTACCAAGTAAGCGATGTAAACGCTACTATTGCTTTAGCTCCTGGTGAATATTTTATCTACGGAAATGAAGAAGCTAATTTAAATAATGAAGTTTTTAAAACTTCTACCATTAGCCTCTACCCTAACCCAACTAGCGAAAACATCTATTTATCTGAACAAGTAGATAGCATAAAAATTTATGACCTTACCGGAAAGCAAATTCTGGTAAAAGAAAACATTCGCCCTAACCAAGCGATTAATGTTTCAAGTTTCACTAAAGGAATTTACCTTCTTCAATTAGAACAAAATGGAGATAGAATTCAGAAGAAATTAATAGTGAACTAAGTCTAAAAATATTAACCAATAAAAGGAGAAGTTACTGAAAAAGCTTCTCCTTTTAATTTACTCTCCTTTTTAATTTTTAAAACTTAATGATTATGAAAAAATTGAACAAATTTTTATTAATGGGACTACTTGCTCTTTATGCAAGTTGTACTACTGATGATTTTGATAGTTCATCAGCAGAAAAAAATAATCAAACCCAAGCAACAAGTTTATCATTAACCACAAGCACAGGTTCTAAAGTAATGATGCAAGCTTTCTATTGGGACGTTCCTGCCGGTGGTACTTGGTGGAACACTGTATCTACCAAAGTACAAGACTGGAGTAATGCCGGTATAGATGCGATTTGGTTACCACCCGTTTCAAAAGCTCAAAATGGTCCTTTTTCTATGGGATATGACCCGTTCGATTACTTTGATTTTGGAGAATATAATCAAATGGGATCTGTAGAAACAAGATTTGGATCAAGACAAGAATTGGAATCACTCATTCAAAATGCCCACAACCAAAACTTAGCTGTGATTGCCGATATTGTCATTAATCATAACAGTGGTGGTGATCAAGAAAGTAATGTTTATACAGGAACAGATACTTATACAGACTTTAATCCTGCTTCAGGAATGTTCTACAGATCGGCAACAGATTTTCATCCTAATGATACCCATTCTAACGATAGTGGAGCGTTTGGAGGTTATCCAGATTTATGCCACGACAAAAGTTATGTACAAGACTGGTTATGGAAACAATCTAATTCAGTAGCTAAATATTACAAAAATACCTTAGGAGTTGATGGCTGGCGTTTTGACTATGTAAAAGGCTATGAACCTTGGGTGGTCAATGCCTGGGTAAATGAAGTTGGAGGTTTTGCCGTTGGCGAGTATTGGGATTCGAATGTCGATCTTTTAGAAAATTGGACAAACAATGCGCAAGCATCGGCTTTTGATTTTGCTTGTTATTACCGAATGAAAGATGCTTTTGACGGGAATGACCTTACTCGTTTACAAGACGATATGTTATGGAAACGAAATCCTATGAGGGCAGTAACTTTTGTTAGTAATCACGATACCAATGAAATTTACAATGGTAAAATGTTGGCTTATGCCTATATTTTGACCCACGAGGGCTATCCTTGTATATTTTATCAAGATTACGAACAATGGCTTGATAAAAACCAGTTAAACAATTTAATCTGGATCCATAATAACAAAGCAAGTGGTACTACTAATATTCTGCATGCAGATCAAGATGAATATATTGCTCGTAGAAACGGTAATCCCGGTTTAATAGTTTACCTCAATAATAGTGATAATTGGCAAGAACGTTGGGTATCTACCAATTGGTACAATAGTCAAATTAAAGATTTTACAGGAAAATCAAACTGGGAACCTTATACACAAGCTGATGGTTGGGTAAAACTTCAAGCCCCACCACATTCTTACAGTATTTGGTCTACCAAATAAGAATTGAAAAAATTAGTGATCACCTAAATTCACTATATTATCAAACCAAAAAGGAGAAGTTAGATAGATAACTTCTCCTTTTTTCTTTATAAATGATTTGAAAATATTAAGCTGCAGAAGCTTTCTTGCTTTCAATATAGTCGTTAACCAAATCTTCCAAAACATCCAACGGCACTACACCATTGGTTAAAATTACATCGTGAAATTCACGAACATCAAAATCTTCACCTAAAGCTTTTTTTGCTTTGGCACGTAAACTTAAAATCTTGATCATTCCTATCTTATAAGAAGTAGCTTGTCCTGGCAGCACAATATGACGATCAACCATTTTAATACAATCACTTTCAGCATTTGGTGTATTATCTTTATAGTACTGAATCGCTTGTTCGCGTGTCCATTTTTTAGCGTGAATCCCGGTATCAACCACCAATCTACATGCACGCCATAATTCAGCGGTTAATCTTCCAAAATCTGAATACGGATCTTTGTAATAGCCAATCTCTTTTGGTAATAACTCGCTATATAATCCCCAACCTTCAATGTAAGCTCCGTAGAACAAATGTTTTCTAAACTCAGGTAAACTATCTAATTCCTGAGCAATGGCAATTTGCATATGATGTCCGGGAATCCCTTCATGATAAGCCAAGGCTTCCATTTGATATTTAGAAACTGCTTTCATATCATATAGGTTCACATAATAAATTCCGGGTCGTGAACCGTCTAAAGCAGGACGTTCATAAAAAGCAATTCCTGCACTTTTCTCCCGAAAAGCTTCTACGGGTTTTACTTTTAATTTAGCTTTAGGCAGCGTAAGAAAAAGTTCATCTAGCCTAGAGCGCATTTCATCAATAATCGCTTTTGCCTTTTGGAGATAGGCTGCTTTTCCTTTTTCATTCTGCTCATAGTAAAACCTTGGATCTTCTTTCATAAACTTAAAGAAATCCTGTAATGAGCCCTCAAAGCCCACCTCTTTCATAATCGATTTCATTTCTTGGTGAATCCGATCTACATCCTTCAAACCTATTTTATGAATCTCTTCTGCAGAAAGATGCGTGGTTGTATATCTATTTAATTGATTTTGATAATATTCTTTGCCTTTTGGAAACTTCCAAACGCCATTGTCTGTAGTCGCCCGTTGTGCTTCATCTTGTAGGGTTTCAATCATTTTTTGATACGCTGGCTTCACATGGTCCACTAAAGCTTTCTTGGCTTTTTTAATCAACTCTTTCTTTTGCTGCTTGGTGATTTGAAGTTGGTTTACTTTATCTGAAAAATCTTGAAGCAACACACTATTTTCTTTAGAATCACTAAAAGGCTTGCCTGTAAGAACATTTTTTGAATCTTCTATTGTTTTGACGAATACAAATTTTGGAGGCAATATTCCGTTTTTTTCACGGATTTGCATGGTCTTGATCACATCTTCAAAAACCTTTTGTATTCCTTGCAAACGTTTCACATAAGCTTCTGCATCGGCTACAGAATCAATTCGATGTTGATTGATTAAAAATGCCGGAATGGAAGTATGAATTCCACTCATTTGATTAATGGGATAGTTATAAAACCGAAATTTATAATCTTCTACTTCATTCTCAAGTTTTTTTCGCATCAAACGATAGCTTAACCTATCAGATTTTGAAAGAGCATTTACATTAATACTATCTTTTAGGTAAGCTAACCTAGCTTTTGAACGTTCTAAATCTTTTGGATATTTGGTATGTGAAAAATCATCCCATTTCCCATAATCGGTTTTTAAACCAATTTGGGTTTGCATCATTGGAGAATTGGATAAATCTTCTTGATAAGTTTTATCAAAAAAAGCTTGTAATTGCTTTGATTCATGTTCTATTTCAGAAACATCCATTTCACTCTTTTTAGTTTTTTCTTTACAAGAAACGAGCAGGCCTAAAAAGACAACGATTGCTATTGTAGGGAAATTTATTTTCATTTTTTCTTATTTTTCCAATACCATAAATTCTATGGAAGAATCACCATAAACGGTATGGGTTTGTTTTTTGTAATCGGCTTTTTCAGCTTTAAAAATATTCGGCACAAAGGTTTGCGGATTCAAATTAATTAAAGGAAACCAAGTACTTTGCACTTGCACTTGAATTTTATGTCCTTTTTTAAAAGTATGATAAATCCCTTGTAAAATAAAGTCTATATCGGTTTTTTGGTTGGGAACGCTAGCTTCGGCTTTTTCAAAGCCGTTTCTAAATCTTGCCGGCATAACTTCACTACGTACCATCATATGGTAATTAGACATTTTTAAATGATCTTGCATTTCTTCTGTTCCTTCAGCATCACTCGGATAAACATCGATCACTTTCACTATCCAATCGGCATCAGTTCCGCTAGTGGCAACCTTTAATTTTGCTTCTATTTCTCCAACCATCGTGAGGTCTTCTTTTAAAACTTCCGTTTCAAAAACCAATACATCGGGTCTTCGAGCGGCAAAGCGTTGATCGTCACTCATGTATTTTCTAGGTGTAAACACAATTTTTATATCTTCTGAATAAGGCACCGGTTTTTTAGGATCACTAATAAAGGTATTCTCAAATGACTTATTGGGAAGCGATTTTAGTTTTTGGTTTTCCCCTAAATAGTAAGCTTTTTTCTTAGTAGCTTTTGGTGGCCAAGCTTCAAATGATGTCCATTCATGACTACCGGTGTCAAACATCTTTGCTTCAGGTAATGGAGAGTTTTTAGGTTTTCCTTCTTCTTTTAAAAAGTAATTAAAGAATACGGTTTCTACATCTCTTTGATAATTTTCAGAAATATCATCACCAAAATAAATATTCCCTACAGCTTGACGCTTCGAAGTTCTTGCCCAATCGCCGTGGCTCCAAGGTCCATAAACAATGGTATTGTAATTATCGCTGTTTTCTTCAATAGCTTTATAACTTTGAAACGGACCATATAAATCTTCGGCATCAAAAAATCCTCCCACATACATCACAGCTGTTTTAATTTTTGCGTCTTTTAAATGCTGAATAAGTCCCCGATCTTGCCAAAACTTATCGTAAACCGGATTATCTCTTAACTGATTCCAGAAAAAATTATCGGGATAATATTGATCTAACTGACTAATAGGCGTATGATCTAAAAAGAATTGGTACTGATCTTCACTGGGAAGTTTTGGAAAAGTATACCAAGCCTTAGTCGTGGGGCCTTCAGTTTGATTTCCAAACAAAGCAGTTGCCATAAAATAGCTGAGTAGATAAGCTCCATTATGGTGAAAATCATCAAAAAAGAAATCGGCAATACTGGCTTGTGGCGAAGCGGCTTTCAAAGCCGGATGTCCCGATAGCAATGAGTAAGAGGTGTAAAAGCCGGGATAAGAAATTCCCCAAGTTCCTACATTACCATTGTTATTTTCAACAATGTTCACCAACCATTCAATGGTATCATAGGTATCACTCGCTTCATCAATTTCTTTTCCTTTTTTATTCGGAATATAAGGACGCATATTGTCATAATCTCCTTCGCTCATCCAGCGTCCGCGAACATCTTGATACACAATGATGTTTCCTTCTTTCATCAGAAATTCATTGGGTCCAATTTTAGAACGAAATTCGCCTTCACCATAGGGTCTAGAGCTGTATGGTGTTCGTTGCATAATAATTGGATATTCTTGAGAAAGATCTTTTGGCGAATAAATCGTGGTATGCAATTTTATACCATCGCGCATCTCAATGTCAACTTCTTTTTTCGTGTAATAATCTTCAACTTTATAATCGTTTTGGGCTATTAGTTGAAAGCTTAAAAATGTAAAAAATAGTAGGGAGAAATACTTCAAGTAGGTTTTCATTCAATTCAATTTTATAGAAATGGCATAAATATAGTACAAATTAGATTCAGAAAAAATCGCATTTATACAGCTAAATCATTTAAAATACTAGCTATCAAAAAACTAAAAAAAATAATAATCTCAATAACTTTATAATTTATTACCTATTTTAGAACGGTAAAAACTATAATTTATTTATTATGAAAAAATCTTTTTCGCTTTATGCTTTTTTAGTTCTTTTCTCTTTCGCTATTGTAAGTTGCGGGCCTAAAGTTACCCGTGTGAGTGAAGATACCGTCACCGATATTAGCGGAAGATGGAACGATACCGACTCGCGTCTCACCGCTGAAGAAATTACCAGTGAAATGATGGCTCATCCATGGTACAACACTTATACCTCACAAAACGGTGGAGAAGTTCCCGTGATTATTGTAGGAATGATTACCAACAAATCTCACGAACATATTCCTACTGAAACTTTTTCTAAAGACATTGAAAAAGCTATTATCAACAGCAGTAGAATGCGTTTGGTACAGGCCGGAGCGATGCGCGAAGAAATTAGAGCAGAACGCGCCGACCAACAAAACTACTCTTCAGCTTCTAGTATGAAGAAATTTGGTTTAGAACAAGGAGCTGATTTTATGCTACAGGGAACCATCAACTCTATTGTAGATCAGTACAAAAAAGATAAAGCAATTTATTATCAAGTAGATTTAGAGCTTACCAATTTAGAAACTAATGAAAAGGTTTGGATTGGTGACAAAAAAATTAAGAAGCTGGTCAATTAAGCGAATTTATATATGCGAATACCAACCAAATTTTGGTTTCAATTTATTTCCGTAGGAGTTCTTATTATAGCTTTGAATTCCTGCGGAATTACTTATAATGATAGGTCTTACGAGTTTCAAAATGAAGTTTACTATCGAAATTTTGATAAAGCTGCGTCTTTAATTGAAGACAATGAATTTCTTTCTAAAAAAAGAAACCGCTTACTTTACTTGATGGAAAAAGGTAAGGTTGAACATATGAGCGGTAATTATAAAAAAAGTAATCAACTTTTTGAAGAAGCTTATATTTTAATAGATGATAGAATCACTGCCAATGCAGGACAAGCCGTAGCTGCTAAACTCACCAACCCAATGGCAGCTCCCTACCGAGGAGAAGACTTTGAAAAGGTAATGATTCATTATTATATGGCGCTGAATTACTTCCAATTAGGAATGCCTAATGAAGCTTTGGTAGAAGCTAAACGAATTAATATCAAACTTCAGGAACTCAACCAAAAATACAAGAAAAACAAGAATAAATATACAGAAGATGCTTTTGCGCAAATTCTGCAAGGTCTTTTATACGAAGCCACCGGCGATATTAATAATGCTTTTATTGCCTATAGAAATGCTGAAGAATTATACGTTAACAATAACAATTCTTATTACGGGGTTCCACTTCCCTACCAACTAAAAAAAGATTTACTTAGAACTTCCAAACAATTAGGATTTACCCAAGAATACAACAAATACGCTAGTCAATTCAATATCCCTGAAAAAGAATTTGAAAAACATCCGGCAGAAGCAGTAATTTTTTGGGAAAACGGATTAGGTCCTGCAAAAGATCAAACGCAAATTACAGTTGTTGATGATGCTTTTGTAGCAGTAAATGATGCTAATAATTCTATTTTTATTCCTATTCCCCCAGGAACAGATTTAGGGATTACTTCAATTGCTATTCCTAAATACGTGCAACGAGAAAGCTATTACAAAGGAGCACGATTAAAATTTAATAATAAGGAAGAAAATTTTGAATTAGTAGAAGATTTCTTTCCTATTGCCGAACAATCGTTACACGATAGAATGTTACGAGAAGTGATAGATATTGCCTTACGGGTTGGCGCAAAAAAAGCTACTAGTGCAAGTTTAGGAGCTTTAGCCAAAGAAATTTTAGGTGAAGATGCCAAAGACCTAGTAAAAGTTGGAGCCGATATTGCCGGTGCTGCTACAGAAAAAGCCGATACCCGAAACTGGCAAACTTTACCGGCAACCATTAGTTATGCGAGAGTCCCACTAACCGAAAATGGAAATAATACATTTATCATTGAAAAGTACGGGAAATCCACCGATCGCGATACCATTAGCATTGATTATAAAAAAGGCTTACAACTGGTAAGCTATTTTGATGTAGGGAAAGCTACTACCAATTACGTAGAACCCAAGTTTAAACTAAAAAAGGATGAAGCTGAACAAAAAACTTCTATCCCAACAGATTCTACCTCAACAAGAAAAATCAACTAAGTATGAAACTAAAACTACGTGATTTCATTATTGTTGGGTCGGTTTTATTCTTAGGCTTTTTGGCTTACTCTAACTTCCAGAACCGTCCACAAAAATGGCAAGCTACTAATTGCTATAAAAACATTCAGTACCAACTTACTAAAGATGGTAAAAAAGGAAAACGTTACCGTTGGAAACTTCAATTTAAAAACAATTATAACCGATTGATTACTTTTAATTATGGAGTAACCGAAGATGAAAACGGCTATTTAACCAGTCAGCGTAAAACATTACAGGCTCACGAAACTTGTGAACCTGTAGAGATTTATACCGATAAAAAAGAATTTTATGTTTTGGTAGATCGTTTAAGTTTTCAAGTAAATGGTCAACCTACCGAACCTTGTGATGCTGAATAAAACTACTTTTTAAAATTTTCAATTCCTTTATCTAACCAAGCGGTATATTCTTCAACATCCGGAGTATATCCCACTGGTTCATTTAGAGGCTGCTCTTCGTGGTTTAAAATAATGTAATAAGGTTGTGCATTTGCGCCATATTCACGTATTTGAAAATCACTCCACTTATTACCAATAGTTCTTATACGCTTTCCGGTAGTTTCACTTGTATATTGTTCATTTTCAGGTAAACTTTCTTTTGCATCCACATACAAAGAAATTAAAACTACATCGTTTTTAAGCTTACTTAATACTTGCGGTTCACTCCAAACGCGCTCTTCCATCTTCCTACAGTTAATACAAGCATATCCGGTAAAATCTAACAAAACAGGAAGGTTTTGTTCTTTTGCATAAGCCATTCCTTCTTCATAATCTTCAAAAGTGATAATATCATGCGGTCCTAATTTAGCTTTTTCAGGAAAATCTTCACTAGTACCGGCCATACCGCCACCTCCTAATTTTGTATAACCCACACCATAAGGAGCTTCGCTATAATTCATGGGTGGAGCAAAACCACTAATCATTTTTAGAGGTGCTCCCCAAAGTCCTGGAATTAAATAAATGGTAAAAACCAGTATAATTAACCCTAAACTCAATCTTCCTACAGAAATATGTGGTAATTCTGAATCATGAGGAAGTTTAATTTTCCCAAAGAGGTAGAAAGCCAAGGTTCCAAAAATAGCAATCCAAATGGCTAAGAAAATTTCACGTTCTAAAAAATGTGCTTGCAACACTAAATCTGCATTTGATAAAAACTTAAAAGCCAAGGCTAATTCTAGAAAACCTAAAAATACTTTTACCGTATTTAGCCAACCACCTGAACGTGGTAAAGTGTTCATCCAAGCAGGAAATAAAGCAAACAATCCAAACGGAATTGCAATAGCCAACGAGAAACCTAACATTCCTATGATTGGAGCAATCCCTCCTTTAGAAGCGGCTTGTACTAATAAAGTTCCTACAATTGGTCCTGTACAACTAAACGATACAATTGCTAAAGCCAATGCCATAAAGAAAATACCTACAATACCACCTCTATCGGCTTGGCGGTCTACTTTATTAGCCCAAGAGTTAGGCAACATAATTTCAAATGCCCCTAAAAATGAAGCCGCAAAAATGATTAAAAGTATAAAGAAAATAATATTAAAAGTAACATTGGTGGAAAGGGCATTTAAAGCATCTGCACCAAAGATCCCTACAACAAGCGTTCCTAATAACACATAAATGACGACGATAAAAAAACCGTATAGTAGGGCATTTCTAATACCTTTACTTCTAGTTTTGCTTTGTTTGGTAAAGAATCCCACCGTCATCGGGATCATTGGGAATACACAAGGGGTTAATAAAGCCAAGAAACCGGAAAAGAAAGCTAAAAAGAAGATAGTTAATGTGCTTTTATCTTCATCTTCATCAAAATTGGTCTTAACTTCTTTACCTGATTGTTTTACCTGACTTGCTTCTGAGACTTCTTCTTTATTATCTGTTGAAGTAGTTTTTGGGTTTGTACCATAAGCTTGAAACTCGTCGTAATTCTGAAGAAGTTTTACATCATCTTTTTTAAGATCAAAAACCACATAATATTCTTCACTAATACAGCTTTCTTTACACACTTGGTACTTCAGCTCCATTTTAATAACCGAAAGCTTATCATCTGTAAGTTTAATGTCTTGTGTAAAACGAGCTTCTTCTTCAAAATAAATCTCATCAACACCAAATATTTCACTAAACTGCTTTTTGGTTTCACTCTCTTGAGTTTCTCCTACTAATTCATAACCATTTCCAGCATCCAAATAATTAAACCAAAGTGGTAATGGCCCGCCTTCTGGTGTTTTTTGTGAATAAATATGCCATTCTTCCTCTATTTCGCTTTCTAAAATTAATTGGTAAGAATGATCAGCAATTTTTTCAATGCTTCCACTCCATTCTACCGGTTCTATTACTTTTGAGGAATCGCCAAATTGGGCGTTGGCAGAACTTATAAATAAGGCAAGAAATATAAATAATAAACTATTTCTCATAGGTTAAATTTAATTTAAGTATAGTTGTAGTGTTAGGTTCAATTTTAAAACGCTCATCAGTACGATGACCAACCACCCAGGCAATTTTTTTATCTGAAATTAATACCCAGGTATTTTCTTTTTCAAGAGGCGAAAGCTTTTCATCTTTTAAAAAGTCGCTCAGCTTCTTCTTCCCTTTCATTCCAAATGGCTGAAAGCGATCTCCCGCTTTCCACTTTCTAAGGATCAAAGGATATTTTATTTTTTGCGCGGGAAGATAAGCAATGTTTTGGCTAAACTCTTGCATTTCTTTAACATTTTCTACTGAAATTTTTTTGTCTTCCCATTCAATAGTCGTTTGCTCTTTTTCTATTGCTATTATTTCTTCCGAATTTTTCAAAAATTCATCCAAAATTAATACTTCACGGTCTCTTACCAATCGATGTGTTTTCGAAAAGACCTGTTTACCGGTTTGTGCTTCCAACAATTGATAAACATCATTCCACTCGGTAAATCCAAATGAATTTAATAACTGAAACAAAACCGCTTTGGTATGTGGGGTTTGCTTTAAATCGTGAACATTCAAGAAATATTTCCCATTAATTTCTTCCACCAATCGGCTAAATAAAATCGTGGTATAATCTTCCAGTAAGTTAGCTGCATCTTGTAAGTTTTGCTGCGTTTGCTGAAAACTTTGCAGCAGATTGGAATTCTCTTCTGTTAACTGCGGAATAATGTGATGCCGAATCTTATTCCGAAAATATTTATCGGAAGCATTAGAGCTATCTTCCCGCCATTCTATTTCGTGCTCTTGAGCGTACTGTTGAATTTGCTCTCGACTAAACGACAGTAACGGACGTACAATTTTACCGTTCACTTCAGGAATTCCCGTAAGTCCGTTTAATCCCGTACCGCGAGTGGTGTTAATCAAATAAGTCTCTAAACTATCGTTAACGTGGTGAGCAGTCAAAATATAATCGAAAGCTTTTTCTTCTGCCAATTCATAAAACCAGCGATAGCGTAATTCTCTTGCCGCTAATTGCGTAGAAAGCTGATGATCTTTTGCGTATAATTCGGTTTGAAATGATTGTGTAAATACTTCTACCTCTAATTGTTCTGCTAATTGTTTAATGAAGACCTCATCAGCATCACTTTCTTCTCCGCGAAGATTGAAATTGCAATGAGCCAAAGAAAAATGAAGTTGAGATGATTTGCACAGATATGCCAACACAACACTGTCAATCCCACCGCTAATGGTTAACAAACATTTACCTTTCTCTAAAAAGGGAAGTTTGCATTTAATATGTTGCTGAAATTCTTGAATCATGCTGCCTTCAAAGATAGCAAGTTCTTTGCGATAATTAGGTAAGTTAAATTAACGAACTATAATTTAAGTTTTTTATTTTCATCTTGACGATTATCCCAAAATGATAAAATATAAATGATTTCATTTTGAATGGAATAAAATAAAAGAAAATGTTTTATAGGAAATACACGAACCGATTTATCTGAAGTAAGCCTACCAATAAATTCATTGTTCTCTAATGTTGAAATTAAATCTTCAACTTCTAAAAGTAATTTTTGGCTATAGATTGGGCTTTGATTTCTTTCAATATAAAACTCTAGAATCTGATAGAATTCAGTTTTCGCATTATTTGTCCAAATTATTTGCTTTGAAGCCATTTTTTCATTTCTAAAATTACTTCTTCACTTTTTTGAACATTACCTTCTTCGATTTGAATTTTACTTAAACTAATAGATTTTTTTTGATGTTCATTCAACTCATAAATATTCTCGTCTGAAGTATCGAAAATAGCTTGTATAGCCTTTAATAAATCTAAATTTTCAGATTGTTTAATTCGTTCGATTAAGCTATTCTTTATTTGAGCTGAAAGATCCATAATTCTATCGTATACTATCAAAAATAATAAATTTACTTGAATTTTTCTAACACCCGATGCATGGCGGCAGCTTTGGTTAAACATTCTTCGTATTCTTTTTCGGGATCAGATTTGGCGGTAATGGCACTTCCTACCGAAAATGAAAGGTATTTATTAGCAGAGTTATATAAAATACTCCGAATAATCACATTGAAATCGAAATCGCCTTGCGGACTAAAATAGCCCACACAGCCGCTGTACAGTCCACGTTTGGTAACTTCAAGCTCTTCGATGATTTTCATTGCTGAAATTTTGGGAGCTCCCGTCATACTTCCCATCGGAAAAGTTGTTTTAATAACTTCAACCGGAGAAATACCTTCTTTTATTTGGGAGGAAACCGTAGATATTAATTGATGTACTTGCTTAAAACTATACAATTTGCAAAGTTCTTCTACTTGAACACTCCCTTTTTTTGCGGTTTTCGACAAATCGTTTCGCACCAAATCGACAATCATCACATTTTCTGAAATTTCCTTCGGATCAGTCTTCAAACTTTCTTTTAAAACTTCATCTTCTGAAACATCCTCTAAACGCTTTGCTGTTCCTTTTATGGGTTGCGAAATAACCTTATTTCCGGTTTTCTTAAGATAACGTTCGGGACTCGCTGAAAGTAAATGAAATTCTTCCAACTTCAAAAAAGCTGCGAATGGTGGTTCTGAAATGCTATTGAGATCAAAATAGGTCTGCAAAGGTTGAAGGGGAAAATCTTCAGCATAAAATTCTTGACAAAAATTAGCTTCATAAATATCGCCTCGATGAATGTGGGATAACATCTTCCCTACTCGCTCCATATATTCAGCTTTGGTTAATCTTGATTCTATAGATGAAGTATTATTTTCTGTTTCAGCTTTACTGGTAACCGAAGTATTTAAAATAGCTTGCCAGTCTTCTTCCATTTCATCATCAACCATCCCGAGGTAATGCATTTCTACCTCTTCTGCTTTCAACAAGAATATTTTCTTAGGTTGAAAAAAATAAAGATCGGGAAACGCTAGACCGTCATCATTTTTAGAGCTTAATGCTTCAACATTATTTTTTAAATCGTAAGTTAAATAACCAAAAATCCAGTCTTTCGTCGTGTGTTGATATTCTTGTAATTTATCGAAAGCGTTTACATAATCGGTTTTTAAAGCAGTAAATGCTTCCACAGCCAAAATAGCTTCATACTCATTACTGGAAAATTCGTAATTGTTGGAATCTAGCCAAATCACTTCTTCAAATTGATTAGCCCAAGTAAGCAATTTGGTTTTGAATTGAGTCGTAAGCGAAAAAGAGATTTTTTTTGGGGTACGCATTTTTTAAGTTGGGAGTGGTTAGTCGTTAGTTCTTAGTGGTTAATGGTTAGTAAAAATCTTGCTTATTTTTAAAAGAGAAAATAGGTTGAAAATTTGATACATATTTCCCTTTGATGAGACCCTGAAATAAATTCAGGGTGACGGCTTTTTACTCTTGTAACTCTTGTTCAAAATTGGATAAAACATCGTTTAAACCAAGTAATAAAATCTCATCAGTAATCTTGTTATTTTCGGTATCAAAATTTTCATTGAATGACGGTAAACTAAAACTTTCTACCACTTCTGCTCCAAACCTAGGAAGTACATCTTTGTAATAAGCTAAAGCTGAAGCGCCTCCTCTAGCACCTGGAGATGTGCTCATTAATAATACTTTTTTACCCTCTAAAAATTTCAGCTCCATTCGAGAAAGCCAATCGGTAAGGTTTTTAAAATATGTTGAAGGTCCTCCGTTGTGTTCGTTTACTGCGATAACAAGTGCATCTGCTTCTTTAATAAGCACTTTGACCACTTGCACATCGGCCGGGAAACCTCTTTCTTTTTCATGGTCGATCCCAAACATAGGAAAATCATAATCAGTTAATTCTAAAAATTTAACTTCATGATTTTCAATTCTGCCAATCACATAATGTAAAAGCTTTTTATTAATTGAATTTTTGCTATTGGAGCCAGCAAGGGCAAGTATTTTCTTCATCGTATTTTAAAATTAAAAACCTCACGAATTTATAAAATTGTGAGGTTTTTTATAATAGTTAATTACTTTTTTATTAAGTGTGTATAGGTCTATCTTCTGTTGCAGCTAAGGCTGCTTCTTTTACCGCTTCAGAATAGGTTGGGTGTGCGTGACTCATACGAGCAATATCTTCTGCACTTGCTCTAAATTCCATCGCTGTTACCGCTTCAGCAATTAAATCTGCTGCACGGGCACCTACCATATGTACGCCAAGAACCTCATCGGTTTCTTTATCTGATAAGATCTTTACAAAGCCATCGGTATCTCCACTCGCACGAGAACGCCCTAAAGCTCTCATCGGGAATTGACCGCTTTTATATTCAACTTTATCTTCTTTTAATTGTTCTTCGGTTTTTCCTACAGAAGCAACTTCTGGCCAAGTATAAACTACACCAGGAATTAAATTATAATCAATATGTGGTTTTTGTCCGGCAATAGTTTCAGCAACAAAAACGCCTTCTTCTTCAGCTTTATGTGCTAACATTGCTCCTTTTACCACATCACCAATCGCATAAATATTATCGGCAGAAGTTTTTAAATGCTTATCTACTTCTATCTGTCCGCGATCGTTCATTTTCACACCGGCAGCTTCTGCATTTAAACCATCTGTAAATGGTCTTCTTCCTACAGAAACTAAACAGTAATCTCCTTTAAATTCTACTTCTTTATCTTTTTTATCTGTCGCTTTAACAACAACTTCATCACCTGTATTCTCTACAGAAGTTACTTTATGAGAAACGGCAAATTTTACTTTTTGCTTTTTCATCACCTTAGTAAGCTCTTTACTTTGGGCAGCATCCATGGTTGGGATAATACGGTCCATATACTCAATAACAGTAACCTCTGCTCCTAATCTTTTATAAACCTGACCAAGCTCTAAACCAATAACTCCACCACCAATAACTAGCATGTGTTTAGGTACTTCTTTTAATTTTAAAGCTTCGGTAGAAGTAATAATTCGTTCTTTATCGATATCGATAAAAGGAAGGCTTGCCGGCTTACTACCTGTGGCAATAATGATATGTTTTGCCTCGATAGTTGTGGTTTCTTCCCCTTCAATTTTAATATGGGTTTTATCTTCAAAAGAACCTATACCTTGGTAAGAATCAATTTTGTTTTTATCCATTAAAAAATCGATTCCTTTAGTGGTTTGGTCTACCACAGAAGCCTTACGCTCCATCATTTTTTCAAGGTTCAATTTTACATCACCGGTAAGTTCAATACCGTGTTCTTCAAAATGCTTTAAAGCATCTTCATAGTGGTGTGAAGAATCTAATAAAGCTTTAGATGGGATACAGCCTACATTTAAGCAAGTACCTCCTTTGGTTGAATATTTTTCTATGATTGCGGTTTTCAT
>CETR01084602.1_pt1 | contig 79011 bp, 72 predicted proteins | sample 531281 | NCBI WGS metagenome assembly CETR01 (sample SAMEA2622568, study PRJEB7988) | marine metagenome | biome: marine biome (ENVO:00000447); feature: mesopelagic zone (ENVO:00000213); material: "saline water (ENVO:00002010), including plankton (ENVO:xxxxxxxx)" | depth 696 m
ATGTGTCCATTAGGGCGTATGGGTTCGACTCCCATCCTGGGCACTTTTAGTGATCATTAGTCACTATTTATTCTTTAATGATTATTTCGCACCTAATTTGCTACTTTACTGGAAATTTCTTACTATTTCTTCCATACGCATTACTTTTTCCCCTTTACAGTAAGGATAAGCACAAGAAGGTATTTCATAACAACTACCATTAAATCTATAATCTATTTCTCCAGATACTAACACACCAATCACTTTATTGGTATAAAAATTAAAAACCGGAGAACCAGAATTTCCTTGAAAACTATCTAAGGAAGTGTAGTAATAAAAATAATTCTCATTTTCTGTAATAGATGCATTTAAAGCTACTTTAATAGGTAAACCATTAGGATAACCAATACTGTATATTTCATTTTTCTCTTTATGAATAGCTGTGGATTTTTCCCATTCCAATATGGGACGATTAAAATTTCTATCTACACTAAATACAACAGCATCCATCTCTTCATTCTTTTTTGTTACTTCTTGTGGATAGTAAATATCATCTTTACTTATAAATGAGTCCACTACACCATACATAGAAATCACCTTATAATCAAAAATCACTGCGTAGTATTTTAATGGTCTTTGAAAAACGTGTAGCGCGGTTAGCATACTTTTTTTATCGAATATAAACGCCGTACCTTCACCTACACTGGGTTGATTATAAAAAGCAATCCCCTCACAGAGATTAAATTTCTCACCTAATTTCTGAGAGATATTTAATTTATATAGATCTTTCGATATTTGGTCTAATTTTTCAATTTCTACAATCATCCCCACGGACTGGCTTATGGTTAGGATATCATTTTGCCAAGGAGTAGACTGACTAAATTGGATAAGCTCAATTCGACTGTCATAATCAGAAGGTCCTTTAAGACGAGGTGTCCTTTCTTTACCATCTTTACTAATTGAATCTTTTCTATCACGCCAATCTTCAATTACACTTTTAGGACTAGCCTTTTGTTGATACAGAGTCTGACTATCAATCTCTTGAATATAAAAATCTTGGTTGCTTTCTAATAATTGAGATTGTCCTTTATTGCCTTGCTCTTCCTTTAAAATTTGTTCTTCGATAATTACTTCCTCAAAGACTTTTTGATCTTGAAAAGCATCCAAGTTTTGTTTTTGGAATTTGAATTTTTTAGCTGATTGCTTCTGCTTTACAGCAATACTATCCTGATCCTGGGCAGATACATTTATACTCCATACGATGAATAAGAGCGAAAAATAGCGCACCATAGCTTCTAATTTTTATAGTTGGAAGAAAGCGTCACCAGCGGGATATCTATAGTTATTCCTACCCCAACTCTATAAGATTCGACAGAAGTAAAATCAGATGAATTGTCATCTGTAGGGATATCCCTTAGTTTGGGTCCGTATTGAAAACCTAAGTTAAAAGCAAATGGAGAATTCTTAAACCCAAACACCACATAAGCTCCAGGGGAAAATATATCTTTAAACTCAAAATCAGAAAGGGTTTCAGTAGCATTAGAATCATCAAATCGAAACCGTACTGGAGCTGCAATGTCAATTACAGGAAAGTATATACCGAAAGTATTGAAGCAACCCAAAAATTCGCCTGAACCCCAAGGCTGTATGTAAAAACCTACGGGAGCTGTAAATCCCACAAATTCTGCATCTTCAAAATCATCACTTATCTCTTTCCCTCCCAAAATCCCCGGGAAAGCATTTATTGAATAATAGCTTTTTACGTTTTCTTTTAAACGAGAACTTCCTACCGGCAAAACAAAAGCTTCAATTGCTTTTTCATAGGCTTCAGGGCCATCGGCTACCGCCACATCATTTACAAAATGAATCAATTTAACGAGCTGTGGTTTTGATTTGACATTATCTGATTCTAACAATCCGGGTAAAAAGGCATTGTATGTCTCCCAAAGTTCCCTTTCAGCTTCTATCTTAGGTTCTTCTCCCAGCACCAGTTGATTAAATAATTCATCCTGATAAGCATCGAATTTATTATCAATATATACTTTAGTTAATGAATCTAAACTTTTATATGATTTAAGTTTTTGATATTTTTCTTTAAAAGCTTTGCTATCTATTCCAAAGTAATTCAACAATTTACCTTTATCATCACTAATAGCGTCAATTAAATTTTTTCTATTAGTGTTATAAGAATTCCAATCCCAATTACCATCTTTAAATCCTTTGATCAGATTATCAAGATTGGTGGCAATTGTATTTAATTCATCATTAGTTTTAAATTTTAAATGAAGTATTTCCAGCTGGTTTTTATTTTCATTCCAGATAGCTTCTTTTTCTTTATCATTTATAACTTTATTTAAGCTTAATACTTTAGTCAGAGAAATTAAATCATTATTAACCTTTAAAATAGATTGAAGACGGGTTGAATATATAGCCAGTTCTGAATTATTTGAACCACTCATCATTAAAGGAACTTCTAAAGTTTTCGTAATCGCATTGGTATAACGTTTTTCGTATAAATCTAAACTAATATCATTCGCCAGATAAGCGGTTTTAAAATAAGGTTCTAAATTTCGGGAGGTAAGCGTATCAGCACCTGCTTCTTCTAAAATCCAATCTGCAGCAATACTTACTTCCTCAGCAAAGCCTACTATATCTTCTATTAATTGATGTACCTCAGCGTATGCTAATTTTTCTTCATTTTTGTTTTTCTTTTTGATCTCTAAAAACTGGTCGTGCAAACGCTCGGCATGTTTTACCACCGGAATAACCTGATGATTTAAAAAGTTATGGATGGTATCGATTCTTTTAACATCATATACTAATGTGGCTAGCAAATTATCCTTAGCACCTTGTTTATCTTTAATGTGGTAGTAATTTTTATTTTGTTGATAGAGAAACCCAAAATACAGGTAACAAAAATCTTTTTGGCTACCATAATTCGCCATAAAATCGGTAGTAACAAACCTCACTTCTCCATTTTCTACGATGGTTAAACTATAAGCTAACATACTCGCCAGGTGCAATCCTTCTGCGATATCCTTTTTAGTTCCTGTCTCTGTTCTCCATCGGTTTAAGTTTCTACTATTGCTAACAATTTCAAAATAATCTACGGGACTTTTAATTTTAGTGACTTGATCTAAAATTTCCAATCCTTCAAAAGCAAAATCCAGTTCTGGATTGTTAGCAATCAACAAGCTCATTCTTGGCGTATATCTTAAATTGGCTGCATTGGGCACCAAATTGGCTAGATCTTGCTCTATATACTGTTTTAAATCGTCACTGAATTGCAGAAGCTGATTGGCATCAAAGTTGGCTAGGTAGGCAAAGGTGGTAGGCAATAATACCTCTAGCTCATAAAGTTCTGGATGTTCTTCTTTATTTTTTAGAAATTCCTGTATGTTTTGAATCGCATTTAAAGTGAGCTCTTCTTTAATGCGTTTTACCAAGAACCGGCTCAATCCGTCAATCCCATCTACCAGAATATCACCACCGGCAAAAGGCAAACTTTTTTGAATGGACTGTGCATTATTATTAATAGCATACGAATCGAACTTATTATCATTTAAAGTTTCATACTTCTTTTTAAATTTATCTATAATCGTATCTAAAAATTTATTTTTATTTAGGTGTTTTTTTATCTCATCGAAAACTTTATTGTCACCTGCGTATAGTGCTTTATAATAATAATTTTTATCAGTTGATAATTGAGTTTTTAATTCTTTTAAATTTTTAACTTCAGTTTCTTTTAAATCATCTCTTTTTATTTTTAAATTATAGGTTTCCAAACTTTTAGTATAGATTAGTCGAAAATCATTAAGTTTCAACATTGTATCCTTTCCTTTTTCTGTATCCTTTCCTTCTTTCTTATATTCATATGTAATTTCAGTATCAAAATCCTCTCCTAAATAAGTTTTAAAAATTGCAATCACCTGGCTACGGTCCCTGGCGATATCTTCCTGAAAAGTTTCCAGGTTAACTGTTTGGTAATCCTTATGTAAAAGATCGATTAATTTTGCGGCATCTCCGGCTATAGGAGCTGACTTTTGAGACCAAATTGATACTGAATAAATCAGCATAATAAATGTGATAAAATTTTTCATAATAATGGTTGGTTTAATAAAAAGGTTAATTTTTACTTAAATTACAAAAAAAACAGTATACCAAACACTATCGCATATCATTTTAATCACATAATAATCAACCTAATAGACCCAATTAAATAAATTAGTGTATTTTTTACTTAAATTAAATTCAGATACCTCTTTACTATTTAAAACCTAAAAAATTGAAATGAAACAGTCAACTACAGTAAATTTACTCGGTTACCCTAAAACTAAAAATCATTTTGTTTAACTATTTAACTTTATTTTTAAACAAAATAAAATTCTTTGTAGTAGGTTTGAAACCATAACCTAACGCAATGTCTTACATTAAGAAACAATTCAGTATTAAAGACCTTGAAGTTCTTAGCGGCATTAAAGCTCATACATTAAGAATGTGGGAAAAACGCTATAGTGTTTTAACACCAGAGCGCACCGAAACCAACATTAGATCCTACGGGTTAGATGATTTACAAAAATTATTGAATATTTCTTTCTTAAATGAAAATGGTTATAAAATTTCCCGTATTTCTAAATTAAAAGATGATGAAATTGCAAACTTGGTCAAGAATATTTCTTCAACCAACAACAGTAATGACCGAGCTATTAAGTCTTTTAAACTTTCGATGTACAATTTTGACCAAAACTTATTCTTTAAAACCTACAATAGCTTATTAAAGACAAAAAACTTCCGGGAAATTTTTCAGCAAGTATTTATTCCTTTATTAGAAAGTATTGGGATGTTATGGCAAACCAATTCTATACATCCAGTACACGAACATTTTATTTCTAATCTAATTAAACAAAAACTCTTGCTGAACATAGAAAAACTTCAACAGGAAAAACCAGCGAAAACCGATAAAAATTTTGTGCTTTTTTTACCTGAAGATGAAATGCACGACTTAGCCATTCTCTATGCGAACTATGAAATTTTATCACACGGTTATCCAACTATCTATCTGGGACAAAGCTTACCTATGGAAGATTTAACGTTTTTGGATAAAGTGTACGATAAGCTTCGGTTTATTAGTTATTTTACAATACAGCCTCAAGATCCGGATAAGTACTTAGAAGATTTTCATCATCAAATCATCAAAAAATTAGACTGTGAATTATGGGTTTTAGGCAAACGCTGCAATTCTACGGTTAAATTACCTTCAGAAAAAATCAAAGTGATGGATTCTATAGAGGAACTAGTAAGAAAATTATAAATGAAAAAAATAATCATCATAGGTTCAGGATTTTCTTCCATAGCATCATCTTGTTACCTGGCCCAACAAGGCCATAAAGTGGAAATTTTCGAAAAAAATGACACCATTGGCGGAAGGGCAAGACAATATAAAAAAGACGGTTTTACCTTCGACATTGGCCCTACTTGGTACTGGATGCCCGATGTTTTTGAACGCTTTTTTGCTGATTTTGGCAAAAAACCTTCTGATTATTACCAGCTTCTAAAACTGAGTCCAGCCTATCAAGTGTACTTTGGCGAAGAAGATAAAATTACCATTGGCGATACCTTAGAAAAAATCTATACTGAGTTTGATCGCATTGAACCCGGTAGCTCACAAAAGCTAAAAAAGTTTATCGATCAAGCAAAAGATAATTATGATATTGCCATTAAAGATTTGGTATATCGTCCCGGTGAATCTCCGTTAGAACTTGTGACTTTAGAAACTGCAAAAAAACTAGGACAATTTTTCAGTACTATTGCTAGAGAAGTACGCAAAGAATTTAAGAATAAAAAATTGGTTCAAGTACTTGAATTTCCAGTGCTATTTTTAGGAGCCAAACCCAGCGATACGCCCGCATTTTATAATTTCATGAACTTTGCCGATTTTGGTTTAGGTACGTGGCATCCCAAAGGCGGTATGTATCAAGTAATTTTAGGAATTCAGCGTTTAGCAGAATCACTAGGAGTAAAATTCAATACCCATCAAAATGTTGAAAAGATTTTGGTTGAAAACAAAACTGCTACCGGAATTATCGCCAATGGAACCGAACACCAAGCCGATATTGTGTTAAGTGGTGCAGATTATCACCATTCAGAAACCTTATTAGATCAACCTTATCGACAATATTCTGAAAGCTTTTGGGAAAAGAAAACTTTTGCACCTTCTTCCCTACTCTTTTATGTAGGTTTTGATAAGAAATTGAAAAATGTTGAACATCACTCCTTGTTTTTTGATGTCGATTTTGAAAAACATGCACACGCTATTTATGATGTAAGTGAATGGCCCGAAGACCCCCTCTTCTATGCAAGTTTCCCTTCAAAAACAGATGAAAATTCTGCCCCAGAAGGTAAAGAAGCAGGTATATTTCTCATTCCCTTAGCACCGGGAATAAAAGATGAACAAGCGTTAAGAGAACGTTATTTTGAAAAAATAATTACTCGTTTTGAAAAAATAACGCAACAAAAAATCAAAAAAAATATTATATTCAAAAAAAGCTTCTGTGTGAACGATTTTATTAAAGAATATAACTCTTATAAAGGGAATGCTTATGGTTTAGCCAATACGCTTTTACAGACCGCTTTTTTAAGACCAAAATTAAAAAGCAAAAAAGTAAAAGGCTTGTATTTTACAGGACAGCTAACCGTACCGGGACCGGGCGTTCCTCCTGCATTAATTTCAGGGAAATTAGTTTCGGACCTTATTAAAAAATATGAATAATACCATGAAATCTATTTTTGATTCTGTATCCAGGCAATGCAGCCAAACCGTTACCAATTCGTACAGTACTTCGTTTTCGGTAGCGACCAAATTATTGGCTCCCTCCATTAGGCAGGATATTTACAATATTTATGGCTTTGTCCGTTTTGCGGATGAAATAGTAGATACTTTTCACGATTACGATAAAGAAAAGCTTTTTAACGATTTTGAAATAGAAATGTATAAAGCTATTGAAAATAAAATTAGCTTGAATCCCATTTTAAATGCTTTTCAAGAAACCGTTCATACCTATAACATTCCAGCCGAATTATACGAGGCATTTATGAAAAGTATGCGGATGGACTTACATAAATCCACCTACCTAACCACCGAGGAATACGAAACTTATATCTATGGAAGTGCGGATGTAGTGGGGTTAATGTGTTTAAAAGTTTTTGTGAAAGGAGATCAAGAAAAGTACGATGAATTGAAAAGTGACGCTATGAAGCTTGGTTCGGCCTTTCAAAAAGTTAATTTCCTAAGAGACCTAAAAGCGGACTATGAAGATTTAAGCCGAAGTTATTTTCCCAATACCAATTTAGAACAATTGGATGAAGCTTCTAAACAAAAAATCATTCAAGAGATTGAAGATGATTTCGCCAAAGCTTTACGTGGAATTGCTAAACTTCCGGTAGAAGCAAAATTAGGAGTTTATACTGCATATGTTTACTTTTTTAAATTGTTGACAAAACTAAAAGCCGTACCTTCGTTAGAAATCAGAAAAAAACGCATAAGAGTCCCCAATTATGAAAAAGCAGGACTTTTAGCCAAATGTTATGTTTCTTACAGACTTAATTTAATATAAAAAATGATGACGATTATATTTTCCATTATATTCTTAGCATTTGTGATCACAATGCTGAAGTTCACGATTTCAATACCAAAGTTAAAAGTTGAACGTATTCGAGTACAAAAACGAAATTACCCTAAATTATAACTTAAGTTATGCACACCGTTTATTGGATACTTATTTTCTTAGGAACCTTCTTTTTTATGGAATTTATGGCGTGGTTTACCCATAAATACATTATGCACGGTTTTTTATGGTCTTTACATAAAGACCACCACCACAAAGATCACAGTAGCTGGTGGGAACGTAACGACCTCTTTTTTGTGTTTTATGCCTTGGTAAGTATTGGTTGTTTTTTACTTTGGCGTTACGAAGATGTTTGGTTTACCTTGCCTATTGGTTTAGGAATCCTAGCTTACGGAATGGCTTATTTTACCGTTCACGATATTTTTATCCATCAACGTTTTAAACTATTTAGAAATGCCAATAACTGGTATGCCCGTGGTATTCGAAGAGCGCATAAAATGCACCACAAACATTTAGGAAAAGACCACGGTGAAAACTTCGGAATGTTAATCGTGCCTTTTAAATATTTCAAAAAGTAAGCGTTACAATTCATTTTGGATGTTGATTAAACTTTAAAAATTAAAAGAAAATAGTGTTATCTAAAAAAACTAAATATGCTATTAATGCGCTTGTCTATATTGCAAAAAACAAACACGAACAACCCATATCGGTAAGTAAAATTTCTGAAGAACAAAATATTCCTCTCAAATTTCTAGAGTCAATCCTTACTGAACTCAAAAACGCTCGAATTCTCAATAGCAAAAAAGGAAAATACGGTGGTTATTCTCTAAATGGAACCACAGAAGAAATTCATATGGCGCAAGTCTTGCGATTATTTGATGGTGCAATTGCCTTACTCCCCTGTGTAACTTATAGATTTTATGAACGCTGTGAAGAATGTATTGATGAAGAAACCTGTGGTATTCGTCAAATAGCAATGGAAATACGTAATGAAACCGTAAAGCGATTGAAAGCTGCAACCCTTGAAGACATAATTGAAAGAGAGAAAATCCTTAAAAAATAATTTTTTTATTTTTATACCCTACTAATTTGGTAGGAATAATAGGTTTTAATATTTTCGTCAAATATTTTAGAAATTTCATGAAAGAATTTAAACTAATAGCCGCGAATATTTTTTTCATTTATGTTTTTTCAACGACTGCAATTGCACAAAAAAAAATTACCAAACAGCACCTTCTCTGGACCCGATATAGCTTAAAACTAAAAATTAGCAACAATTACCAAATAAGGCAGGAGTTAGAAGAAAGAACCTATTGGTTTCCTTGGCGCCAACATCAATTTGTATCAAGAACTTTTGCAGAAAGAAAACTTGGTAAAGGCTGGAATACAGGAGTTGGTTTTACTTATTTTATACAATCACTACCTCACGACCCAGAAATTAAAAATTTTAACAACCGAACCGAGTTACGTCCACAACTTGAAATAACATATAAACAGCAGCTATCTGAGAAAATAATTTTGCATCATCGCTATTGGAGTGAATTTCGATTTTTTGAACAACCTAATCACTCTTTTAAATTTGGTAATAACCGAACGCGTTATAAATTCGAAATAAGATATTTCCCTTCAAAAGATCTAACATTAAAAGCTTTTGAAGAAATACATATAAACATTGGCAAAAATATCGTCAACAACGTATTTGATCAAAATAGATACGGGACAAGTATTCAATATATACCTTTTAAAAATCTAGGCTTTGAATTAGGCTATCTAAATTGGTTTCAACAAAGAAAGTCAGGAACAGAATACTACAACCGTCAAATTGTAAGGTTAACTATTCACCATATCATAAATCTAAAAAATAACTAATCATGTCAGGACTGTTCAACATCTTAACTATTCCGTTTTTATTGGCTATGTTTCTCGCTATCAATATGGGTGGTAGTGGAACCGCACCTTCTTTTTCAGCTGCTTATGGAGCAAATGTTATAAAACGAACTGTAATTCCGGGGCTTTTCGGGATTATGGTGCTCGCAGGTGCATTAATTGCAGGGAAAGAAGTTTCTTTAACCTTGGGAAAAGGTTTATTAGATCATTCCTTTTTCACACCACTAAATACATCTGTAATTCTATTATCAATTGGGTTATCCTTACTCATCGCCAACTTAATTGGTGTTCCACAGTCAACAAGCCAGGCAACTGTGCTTTCAATAGCTGGTGCGGCAACAGCCTTAGATGGATTAAACCTAAATAAATTACTTTATGACATTATTCCTACTTGGATTATCTTACCCATCATCTCTTTCTTTATCGTTTTAATTCTTTCTAAATGGATTTTCCCCTTTATCAAAACCAAAATTTTAAAAAATAAATTTTCAGATTTAAATAAACATAAAGGTTTAAAGGCTGTTTTAATTTTATCATCACTTTACGTAGCATTTTCTATAGGTGCAAATAACGTTGCTAATGCTGCTGCCCCTATCGCTTCTTTAACAGCTAATGAAATAGGACAAGAGGCCATTAAAAATTTTCTACCAATTATAATTTTATCTGTTTTAATTGTCGCCCCTTGCTTTGCTATTGGCAGCTCGTTGTTTGGACATAAAGTGACAAAAAAAACAGGGAAACAAATTGTAAAAGTATCTCCATTTTACGCAACTGTAATTGCCTTAATCGTATCAAGTTTATTATTATTTGCTTCTGTAGCAAAAGGAATTCCCACTTCATTAGTTCAGTTAAATGGAGCAGCATTTATCGCTTTAAGTATTAGCAAAAATGGATTTAAGCATACATTTAAAAATAAAACTGTAAAGCAATTTTTCTCAGTGTGGGCAATAGCCCCTATTTTTGCTTATATTTTGACTTTTACGCTAATTACAATTTTAAAATAAAAGGAGTTTGTTTAGCTTTACCAAGCTATGAATAAAACGTACGATTATATTATTATAGGAAGTGGTTTAGCTGGACTCCAATTAGCCTTGGCATTTTCCAAAGATGAATATTTTCAGCATAAAAAAATTGCACTTCTCGATAAATCCACAAAAACTGAAAACGATAAAACCTGGTGCTTTTGGGAACAAGGAGAAGGGAATTGGAAACCAATCATTCATAAATCTTGGTCGGCCGGTGCAGTAATCACTTCATCAAAATATATTGAATTTCAATTAGCCCCCTACCAATACAAAATGGTGAGGTCAATTGATTTTTATGAGTTTGTTTTAGCTGAATTGAAAAATTCTGCAATTGAATTTATTCACGAAGAAGTTATTGAAACTGAAGAAAAAGAAAATTCTGTTAGCGTAATTACTTCAACCCAAACTTATCAAACTTCTTATGTTTTTGATAGTCGAATCCCGAAAGAGTATTTTAGTGAAAGAGAAAAATACATCCACATCTATCAACATTTTAAAGGCTGGATGATTGAAACGGAGCATCCTATTTTTGATGATGAAAAATTCACGATGATGGATTATCGCCTCAAGTGGAAAAACGCTACCAGTTTCACCTATATTTTACCTATTTCAGCAACCAAAGCTTTTGTAGAATATACTTTTTTTACGCCTTTTACTACCGATGGAAAAGTATATGATGAACAACTAAAAAAGTATATTGAAAAATACCTTCAGTTAAAAAATTATCAAATTACAGAAACGGAAATGGGAATCATTCCAATGACCAATTTTCCTTTTCAGAATTTCCATAGCCAGCGAATCACCAAAATAGGAACTGCGGGAGGCTGGGTAAAAGCTTCTACGGGTTATTCATTTAAACATACCGAGAAGAAAATTGAAAAACTAATAGAGAACCTCAAACAAAATAAGCTTCCATATCAAGGCTTATTAAATCCTAAATTTCAGTATTACGATAAAGTATTTTTAAAAGTCTTGGAACAGGAAAATGATAAAGGCGAATGGATTTTTGAAAATTTCTACCAGAAAAATTCTATTCAAGAAGTATTTCAATATTTAGATGAAGAAACCAACTTTCAGCAAGATTTAAAAATCATGGGCAGTTTATTTTCTTCTGCTTTTGTAAAAGCTTTTTTCAAAACTTTATAGTTATTCAGCAATCAATTTATCTAAAACCGTAGTAAATCGGTCACTGGTCCAGTTGGCCGTTCCGGTTTTGTCAAACACAATCTTTCCATTTTTAGAAATCACATAAGTAGTTGGCAAAGCATTAGAAGATAAAACATCCGGTGTTTTACTTGTCGAAAAATATATCGGGAAAGTATATTCATGCTTTTTCATAAAAATGCTTACTTTTTCAGGATCATCATTGGTCACAAAATAAAAATCTACTTGTGTTTTATAAGCTTGATAAAGTTCTTCTAAATCGGGCATTTCTGCAATACAGGGCGGACACCAAGTAGCCCAATAATTTATAAAAACCACTTTGTTTTTTGATTCTTCCAGATTTTTCCAACGACCATAAGGATCTTCTAACTTCCAATAATAATTTTCTAACTGTTTTTGATTTTTGGTAGCTACTTCTGCTGGTGTAGAAGCCAGAAGTTGGTTTACAAAAACCTGAATTTCTTTTCTAGTCTGCGGAATGGTAAGCAAGATAATCACTAAAACTATCAAGATATTGCTCCAGTATTTTCTTATAAATTTCATAGTTGCAAAATAAGGAAAGTGTTATTGATTTCAAGTCTTAATTATTTATTAAGTCTGAATGAATTTCAACTTCATCATAAATTTTCTTACTAATTTCAACTAAAATAAATTTTACTATGAAATATTACCACCTTAACAACCGAAATAAAATTCCAAGCATTGGTTTTGGCACTTATCAAGCGGAAGAAAAAGAAGGCATTGAAGCTGTAAAAAAAGCATTAAAAACAGGCTATCGATTAATTGATACTGCTGCCAAATATAAAAATGAAGAAGCCGTAGGAAAAGGAATTAAAGAAAGTAATGTACCACGTGAAGAAATTATGGTTACCACTAAATTGTGGCGAGAAAACTTGGGTTATGAAAATACAAAAAAGGCTTTTGAAACTTCACTTAAAAAACTTGATCTTGATTATATCGATTTATACTTGATCCATTGGCCGGCAAATGCCAAAAACTATGATGATTGGGAAAAAACCAATAATGAAACTTGGCAAGCCATGGAAGAACTCGTAAAAGAAGGAAAAATCAAGAATATTGGTGTCAGTAATTTTTGGCCGGAACATTTAGAACCTTTATTAAAAACCGCTAAAATCAAACCCGTTATTAATCAAATTGAATTTCATCCGGGCTATTGGCAACCAGAGGTAACTAACTATTGTAAAGAACACGATATTTTAGTAGAAGCTTGGTCTCCGTTAGCTAGAGGGAAAGTTTTTGAGAATGATGAAATCAAAGCTATTGCTAAAAAACACCAAAAATCTGTAGCGCAAATTTGTTTACGTTGGATTTTAGAACACGAAGTTGTGGTTATCCCTAAATCTTCAACACCCGAACGTATTGAAGATAACTTTAATGTTTTTGATTTTCAGCTTTCAGCAGAAGAAATAAAAACCATAGACAGTTTACCACAAATGGGGTTTAGTGGTGAACTTCCCAATCATTGGCCAGATAAGGTAAACTAATATCATAAAAAAACCTCTCCGGTCTTGACTTACCGGTGAGGTCTTTTCTATCTTTCTTCGTGCGTTACTTTGTTTCTTTTATTAGTTTTCCTTTAGCATCATAGACGACATCAATTTCATCGTTCCATTTTTCTAATTCTACTAAATAAGTAGTTTTTCCTTTTTCTTCACGAAGTTCACAATCATCAATACTGTAATCGCTATACCTATTTTTAATTGCACTTTTTATAGCGGTAGGCAATTCATTGGGCTTAATTTCTTTTTCTAGTTTTACCTGCTTTCCATTAGCTGCGTACCAAACTTCATAATCCATTCGGTCAATCTCAAATTCTACTTGATAATTATCCAATTTTTTTTCCCATTCAATATCTGTAGCGTTTTTATACGCTTTTTTAAATTGAGATTGAATAGCAGTTGGTACTTCAGAAGAAGCCATGTCTTGAGCATTCACAGTAAACCCAATAAATAGTAAAACGACTAAGCTTTTTAAAATTTTCATAGTATTTTATTTTTTAATTCGGTTCAAAAGAAAAACACAAATCTGAAATAAATTGGGAATGATTTATCGGTTTACTTTTCCCATTTCTTTCCAGTTTTGAAAGTATCTTTGCCTGAAATTAAATTTCCATGAAAGTTTTAATTATAGAAGATGAAGAAGAAATGCTTCAAAATATGAAGCAAACTTTAGAAAAAGAAGATTATCTAATAGAAACTGCCACCGATTATGATTCGGCTTTTTTAAAAATTGGTGTTTATGATTATGACTGCATTTTATTGGATATCTCACTTCCCGGTAAAAGCGGATTGGAAATTTTAAAAGAGCTTAAAAAGAGAGGGATTTCAGATGGAGTAATTATTGTTTCTGCTAAAAACTCTTTGGATGATAAATTGGAAGGGCTTCACTTAGGTGCCGACGACTATCTGCCCAAACCTTTTCATATGGCCGAATTGAATGCAAGGATCAAAGCTATTTTTAGAAGAAGAAATTTACAAGGTGATACTTTTATAGAAATTGAGAATCTAAAAATAGATATAGAAAACAGAATTGCTTTTATTGAGGGAGAAGAATTATTGTTGAACCGAAAAGAGTTTGATATTCTTTTTTACCTTGCTTCTAACAAAAACCGCTTGGTTAACAAAACTGCCTTAGCTGAACACGTTTGGGGCGATCATATTGATCAAACTGATAGTTTTGATTTTATTTATTCTCAAATTAAAAACCTGAGAAAAAAATTAAAAGATCACCAAGCGCAAGTAGAGGTGAAAGCTATTTATGGTATTGGCTACAAGTTAGTAAGTTTATGAAACTACTAAATTATACCACCAAATATTTTGCGGCGATTTTATTATTTGCCCTTTTAATATTTACCGTGATTTTCTATTTTCAGATGTTGGACGAGATTTATGATAGTCTAGACGATGGGCTTGAAAATCAAAAAATACTTGTCATCAATAGAGCCAAAAAAGATCCAACTATCCTCCATAAAACCAGTTTTGAAGATGGCTATTACACCATTCATCCTACCACCTATTCAGAAATCAGGAATGTAAAAGATTCTTATCGGGATACATTAATGTATATGTTAAACGAAAAAGATTATGAGCCGGTTAGACTTTTAGAAACTGCATTTAGACAAGGTGATCATTACTACAAATTAAAAGTAATTACTTCCATGGTAGAGGAAGATGACTTAATTGAAGACCTCCTCTATTCTATTTTATGGCTTTATATTGGATTGGTTGTTGGAGTCCTTTTATTGAACAATTGGGTTTTAAAAAGGTTATGGAGGCCGTTTTATTCGTTATTAAACAAACTCAAAAACTTCAATATTGAGAAAGAACAAAGTATTGATTTCGAAAAGACTAACATTGAAGAATTTCAATTACTGAACCTTCAGGTAGAAAAATTGCTTCAAAAATCTATTGATAGTTTTAAAGCTCAAAAACAATTTATAGAAAATGCTTCTCACGAATTGCAAACCCCTCTTGCCATTAGCATTAATAAATTAGAATTACTTGCTGAAAAAGAGGAGCTTTCTCCTAAGAATATCGCATTATTAGCTTCGGTATTAGAGAATTTAGAAAGAATGACCAGGCTTAATCAAGCACTGCTCTTACTCTCTAAAATTGATAATAAACAATTTGTAGAAGAAGAAAATTTAAATATCCCTGAAATTATAAATCAAATTGTCTATGATTTTTCAGATTTTGCGAAGCATAGAAATATAGAAATCAGTATTTCTTCGCAAGATGCTATTCAAAAATTCATGAATAAAGATTTGGCGGTTATTTTATTCACCAATCTCATCAAAAATGCAATAGTTCATGCTTCCCTAAATTCGATTATCAGAATTAAGATTAACGAGCAAAAAGTGAGTATTGAAAATGAATCTGAAACCGGAAAACTAGACCATCAAAAATTATTTTCCAGATTTTATAAAGTTAATACCCGTAAAAATTCAACAGGATTAGGACTCTCCATTGCAAAAGCAATAGCAGATAAATATGGGTTAGCGCTTACTTACACTTATGATCGTTACCACCTATTCATAGTAGATTTTACTAAAAATTCACAAGCCACCTAATTACTTTCCAAATTCTTTCCAGAATCGTTTCTGAATTTAGCACCAGGTTTAAAAACAGAAACGATGAAATTATTCTACTTCTTAAGCATATACCTTCTTCTAATAGCTTGCAAAGAAGAAGATGACCATTCTTTTACCACTGTACCGTCGGTAGTAGCAAGCACCTTTCAATCTAACTTTCAAAATACGATAGGATTGGAATGGGAAGTGGCAGGTAAAAATTTTGAAGCAGAATTTGAACTGGCCTCTATAGAGTACAAAGCACTTTTCAATAAAAAAGGAGAACTTTTAAAGTATAAAAAAGATTTCCACTATTCAAAACTCCCCAAGCATCTACAGCAAATTTTAAATGAAAATTTTGAATTGCACCAAATAGATAAAATTGAACAAATACATATCAAAGGGAAAAAATATTACCAACTAGAGATAGAACAGTCGTTCACTGAATTAAAAAAACTTTTTAACGAAAACGGAAATTTAATAAATACCATCCCTATCTGGGATTAAAAAACAACAACTATGAAAACTGAATTAAAAATTATTCTAGGACTCTTTCTACTTATCGGATTAACGGTATTCGCCTTTAGCAATAAAAAATGGGAACAACCCAAGAAAAACTATGAATATACCATTCTTAATCGTTGGGAACTTCCCAAAGTTTTAGAAGAAGTCTCCGGTATTTCTTGGATAGGAAATAATAAAGTTGCCTGTATTCAAGATGAAGAAGGGAGTATCTTTATTTACAATTTAAAAACCTCTCAACTAGAAGATACTATAGATTTTGCTAATAAAGGTGATTATGAAGATATTGTAAGCTTTCAGCAAGATGCTTATGTATTAAGAAGCGATGGGATTATTTTTGGTGTAGAAAATTACCTTACTGCTCCAAAGGTTACTGAGTATGCTACTTTTAATGATGATTCGAGAAATGTAGAAGGTTTAACCTTAGATAAAGTGCATAACCGATTATTACTTGCGGTAAAAGATGAAAAACACGAGGAGAAAGCCTTTAAAGGAATCTATGCCCTTGACCTAGCAACAAAGAAGTTCCAATTTTTACCGGAATATAAAATACATTTAAATGATGAAATTTTTAAAAACTTAGCGGTAAAGAAAACCCATAAACTTATGCGACCTTCTGCGCTAACCTTTACCAATGATGCAGAAGAAATCTATTACTTAGATGGGGCTCAACCTAAATTTCTAATTTCAGATAAAGAGGGAAACCTTAAAAAGCTCTATCACTTAAACGAAGAGGAGTTTAACCAACCGGAAGGAATTACCATAAGTCCCGATAATAGAATCTTTATTTCAAATGAAGGTAAAAAAGGGAAACCTAACATTTTAGAAGTTGAATTTCACTAAGCTTTATTTTCAACTACAAACAAAAAACTCCTGCTTTTCAGCAGGAGTTTTTATTTATCTAAAAAGAATAGATTATGCGTTTAACTTTTTAATTAAGTTAAGAGCAGATCCTTCTTTGTACCATTCAATTTGGTTTGAATTGTAAGTGTGATTGGTTTTAATCACATCTTTAGTTCCATCAGCGTGAACTATCTCAACTGTAAGAGGTTTTCCTTCTGCAAAATCTTCTAAATCAATAAAGTTGAAGGTATCATCTTCTTGAATTAGATCGTAATCATTTTCATTAGCAAAAGTAAGCCCTAACATTCCTTGTTTTTTCAAGTTAGTTTCGTGAATACGAGCAAAAGATTTTACGATTACTACCTTAACACCTAAGTGTCTTGGTTCCATCGCTGCGTGCTCACGAGAAGATCCCTCACCATAGTTATGATCTCCTACCACTACTGTTGGAATTCCTTTTTCTTTGTACTCACGTTGTGTGTCCGGTACTCCTCCATATTCTCCTGTTAACTGACTTTTCACAAAGTTTGTTTTCATATTGAAAGCGTTTACCGCTCCAATTAAACAGTTGTTAGAGATATTATCTAAGTGACCTCTGTAACGTAACCAAGGTCCAGCCATAGAAATATGGTCGGTAGTACATTTACCGTGAGCTTTAATTAATAATTTAGCTCCTAATAAGTTTTTACCATCCCAAGGTTCAAAAGGAGTAAGCAATTCTAAACGCTCACTATCTTCAGCTACCTTTATAGTAACTCCACTACCATCTTCAAAAGGAGCCACATAACCTGCATCTTCTACTTCAAAACCATTCGTTGGTAATTCTATTCCTTTAGGCTCGTCTAACATTACTTCTTCTCCATCCTCGTTTACTAATTTATCACGGGTAGGATCAAAATCTAAACGACCGGAGATAGCGATAGCCGCTACCATTTCTGGTGAACCTACAAATGCATGTGTATTTGGGTTACCATCGGCACGCTTCGAGAAGTTACGGTTAAAGGAGTGTACAATTGTATTTTTCTCATCACCTTTGCGGTCACTACGATCCCATTGACCGATACAAGGACCACAAGCATTGGTAAATACGGTAGCATCAAGATCTTCAAAAATCTTCAATAAACCGTCACGCTCTGCCGTGAATCGAATTTGCTCAGATCCTGGGTTAATACCAAAATCTGATTTTGGTTTTAATTTTTTATCTAAAGCTTGTTGTGCGATAGAAGCTGCTCTTGTTAAATCTTCGTAAGAAGAGTTAGTACAAGAACCGATTAATCCCCAATCTACGTTGATTGGCCAATCGTTTTCTTTCGCTTTTTTACTCATTTCTGAAATTGGCGTCGCTAAATCTGGCGTAAACGGTCCATTTAAGTGTGGACGTAATTCGGAAAGGTTAATTTCTATCACCTCATCAAAATATTGCTCTGGGTTAGCGTAAACTTCGTCGTCTCCTGTTAAGTGCTCACGTACTTCATTAGCAGCATCTGCCACATCATTACGATCTGTAGCTCTTAAGAAACGCTCCATAGAATCATCGTAACCAAAAGTAGAAGTGGTTGCACCTACTTCTGCTCCCATATTACAGATGGTTCCTTTACCGGTACAAGACATTGATCTTGCTCCTTCGCCAAAATATTCTATAATTGCCCCGGTTCCCCCTTTTACGGTTAAAATACCGGCTACTTTTAAGATTACATCTTTTGCAGCCGTCCAACCATTAAGACTACCGGTTAATTTTACACCTATTAATTTAGGGAATTTAAGTTCCCAAGGCATTCCTGCCATTACATCTACAGCATCTGCTCCTCCAACACCTACTGCAACCATTCCTAATCCACCAGCATTCACAGTGTGAGAATCGGTACCAATCATCATTCCTCCTGGAAATGCGTAATTCTCCAATACTACTTGGTGAATAATTCCTGCTCCAGGTTTCCAGAAACCAATACCATATTTATTAGATACAGAACCTAAAAAATCGAACACCTCGTTACTGGTTTCGTTAGCTCTTTTTAAATCTTTTGCAGCACCTTGTTTCGCTTGGATCAGGTGATCACAATGTACAGTGGTTGGTACTTCTACTTTTGGTTTTCCGGCTTGCATAAATTGAAGTAATGCCATCTGTGCGGTAGCATCTTGACAAGCAATTCTATCTGGAGAGAAGTTCACGTAGTCTTTACCACGCGCGTAAGCTTTTTCAGCTTCAACATCCCAAAGGTGGGAATAAAGAATTTTTTCTGAAAGCGTTAAAGGTTTACCCACAACTTCACGTGCTTTTTCCACACGTTCTGCCATTTGAGCATAAACCTTTTTGATCATATCAATATCGTATGCCATAGGTCTTGTTAATTTTTTGAACGTCTGCGAAAATACAGATTTTTAATGAATTTTGAAAATAATCACCTTTGGGCATCAATCACCTAAAAAAAATCAGTTAAAATGAAAATTCATTAATTATATTCAGAAAAAATAAGAAATGAGTTGAATATTTTAATGAATCGACAATCTTCAGGGTTAAAATTAAGATATTATCAAAATAGAGTAATGAATTTTCTTTATTTCAAAAACTAATCTCTATAACGTTATAGGAAATTAATATAATTTGATTTGAGTCTAAATAAGATTAGAGAAGTTCTGCAATGATTTTCTCTTCGGTTAAACCTTCTGCTTCAGCTTTGTAGTTTTTAATAATACGATGCCTTAAAATACCTTCAGCAACAGCTTGAACATCTTCTATATCGGGTGAAAATTTCCCTTTGGTGGCAGCATTAGCTTTTGCTGCTAGAATCAAGTTTTGCGAAGCTCTTGGACCGGCTCCCCAATCGACAAACTCTTTTATAATTTCTGGAGCATATTCTCCATTTGGTCGGGTTTTAGCTACCAATTTTACCGCGTATTCTATAACATTATCGGCTACTGGAACTTTCCTGATGAGCTTTTGAAAACTTACAATTTCTTCTGCAGTAAATAATGGATTGATCGTAACATCCTTATCTGCTGTGGTACTTTTTACTACATCTATTTCCTCCTGAAAAGTAGGATATTGTAAAAAGATGGAAAACATAAAACGGTCTAATTGAGCTTCTGGTAATGGATAAGTACCTTCTTGTTCAATTGGGTTTTGGGTAGCCAAAACAAAATAGGGTTTTGCCAATTGGTAATTATGCCCTGCAACGGTAACCGATTTTTCTTGCATTGCTTCTAACAAAGCTGCTTGAGTTTTAGGAGGTGTACGGTTAATTTCGTCTGCTAGGATGATGTTAGAAAAAACAGGGCCTTTGATGAATTTAAAATTTCTTTTTTCGTCTAAAATTTCAGAACCCAAAATATCACTAGGCATTAAATCTGGTGTAAATTGAATACGTTTAAAATCCAATCCCAATGCTTGAGAAATCGTATTAACCATGAGGGTTTTTGCTAAACCGGGAACTCCAATTAATAAGGCATGACCGCCAGCAAAAATAGATAATAAAATCTCATTGACTACTTTGTCTTGGCCAATAATCTTTTTTGCTATTTCTTGTTTGAGGCCAGTATATTTTTCTACTAGTTGCTCTACCGCTTTAACGTCTGACATAATTAGCTTTAGTTTTTTACCCAATTACTATTAAACTCACAGTTTTTGTAATCACCGTTAATTTTAACATAGGTTTCTTTAATTTTTTCGTTTTGCCACTTTTCAATAGCTTTAAACTGTTTTTCCCGAAGTGCCAACTCTTTGATTTTGGTATAATCTTTAGAGTAATCTGCAATATGCTCGGAATAACGATGCGTTAAAGTAATAATTTTAAAGAACTTTTGCCCGGTTCTATTTTGATCCATCAACACGAGTGAAACTTCATCTTCTTTTAAATTATTTACTTTATCATAAATTAACGGATCGACATCGGTTAATTCAAAATGAGTATCTCCAGTTTTAGGATTAATTAACTGTCCGCCATCTCCTCTTGTTTCTTTCTCATCTGAATATTTTCTTGCAGCATCATCAAAAGTGATTTCTCCGTCTACAATTTCTTTTCTAATTTTTTCTATTTTGTCTTTCGCATCAGCAACAGTTTTCTCAGTTACTTTCGGAATGATAATGATATGACGGATATCTAGTTTTTGCCCTCTTAATTTATCTAATTGAATGATGTGATAACCAAACTGGGATTTAAAAGGTTTGCTTACTTCTCCTTCTCGTAAACTAAAAGCTACTTGCTTAAAATCTTTATCTAGGGGATCTTCTCGGGTTATCGTCATTTGACCTCCACGGGAACTGGTTGCATCTTCAGAATAAAGCACAGCTTTTGTCGCAAAACTTGCTCCGTTTTCTACGATATCTTCACGCATTTCATTAAGGCGTTCTACTACTTTATCTTCTTCTTCTTTAGGGACCTCAGGTTTAATGACTATTTGAGCAATTTCAACTTCATCACCAAACTGTGGGCGTTCATCTTCTGGAATATCATTGAAAAACTTCCGAACCTCTTCTGGAGTAATTTCAACTTTACTTATAATTTTTTCTTGCATTTGGTTGGCTAATCGACGCTCTTTATTGATACTAAAAAGTTCATCGCGTAAAGCCTGCTCATCTTCTTTTCTGTAAAAATCCAATAGCTTTTCCATACTTCCTATCTGGCTGACCATTCGCGAAATTTGCTGATCGGTCATAGCAGTAACTTCTGCATCTGAAACGACTATGGTAGTATCTTGTAATGCTTGATGCGCGTACAGTTTATTTTCCATTAAACGCCCCGCCAATTGGCAATTTGTGATTTCGGCTGAAGATAATCCTTGTTGTTCTGCATCTTCACGCATTTTGGTGATATCACTATCTAAAATTAGGTAGTCCCCAATTACAGCAGCAATCCCATCGGCTTTTCTTCTTTGGTTAGAATTAATGGAATCTTTTTTTAATGCAGGTTTTACCAAATTATCTTTATCGGTAATCACTAGGGTTGAATCTTTTTCTGCCGGTGGTTGTGCGTAAACGCTACCATACGATATAAATACTAAGGCTGCTAGGTATAATTTAGTTGTAAATTTCAAATTTGTTATGTTTAATTGCATCTTTCGTTATCTCTTTTTCAAAATCTTTCGACAATTCTAATTTTCTTCTATTTAAAAGAATTTGCTTTACGGTTGGCTTGGCGTACTCTAAAGGTGCATTTTCATTTCTTAATAATACTTCTTCAATTTTAACCAAATATACTCCTAAAGAATCTTCTTGTTGCAGAAAATTATTTTCTTTTAAAAAATCTTTATTTTCTTTTTCTCTTAAAAACGCTATTTCATTATAAAAATCTTTACTGCTTACCCAAACCGAATCGTTTAAGGAATAAGCTTTAAACTTTAAGGTTTCTTTGCTTAAAGCTTTTTGATCTTCTTTACTAAAGCGTTCAAGCTCTTGTTTTATTTTATTGAGTTTGGGAAATTTTTTATTCAAATAGATGTACCGGAACTTAACTAAATCTTCGTTCAACTTAAAGTTAGCCCGGTTATTTTCAAAAAAAGTTTCTATGTCTTCTTCAGAAATCAAGGTATCCATTTCCTTCTGAAGAATTAAATCTTTGTAAGCTTCCGTAAATAATTCACGTTTATAATCCTTTACTAAACTTTCAAATTCTTCCTGTTGGCTATTGGGTAAATTTAACTTGGCTTGGTCTAATAAAATTTGTTCTGTCGCCCAATTGTTGATATAATTATTGACAAAAATAGCACTATCGCCAGCAGATAAATCTTCAGGCAATATCCCTTTCAGATCCTTTTTATATAAATAGTTCTGATTAACCCTAGCAATTGCTTCCTCGGTTTGAGGTTGTTCTAAAAAATTACAACTTACTGCACTTAACAGCAATATACTTAACCCTATGTAGCCAAAAAATCTATTCAAATTCTTTCTTCAGCTTTGCCAATACTGGTTTATTTACTTCTACTTTATGTTTTTCACGTAAGGAATCCATCCATTCATCTTCCAGTTCTTCTTGATATTCTGAAATCACCTGTCCTTTAGCATCTTCAAAACTTCTTTCTTTAGAAGCTGAAATTTGGTTCACCTTCACAACAATAAACATACCGTTGTTTTGATAAACTTTGCTAACGCCTTTTTTTCCTTTAAATTTTTTCGGTAAAGAGGTCTCACCTTCTGTAAAAGTTCCTTCACTAAAAAACACCTCTTCAAAGTCTTCTTTTAAATCTTCTAACGACTCCCCGTTTTGCAGTTCTTTTCTTACTTTTTTAATTTCCGATTTATCATCTGCAGATGCAATAATTGCTTCGTAAGTGGTTGGAGAAACATAGTTTCCTTTATGAGCTTGGTAGTATTTTTTTAAAGCTACAGAATCTTCCTTAGCCGCATTCCATACTTTCTTTTCCATCAAATCGAATAACAACAAACCATTTCTGTATTCTTCAATTACATGAGCATATTCTTCATCTACTTCAGCTAAGTGCTCACGGTGGTATTCTCTTATAAACGATTCTTTAAAATCTGCATACCAAGCATCTAAAGCTTCATTGGTAGTTTTAAAATTTCCAGGACGCTTTTGTCGTTTAGCTATGTACTTGGCAAAATCTTGATAAGTCTGCCCTTCATCTTCTATACTGATTAAGTTTCGCTGCGGAATATTTTTTAATGCTGAAGCTTCCCATGGTCCGGCGGTAATATTTTCTTTAATATTATTTTTGAAATAGGATAATCCCGGAGAATCCTCTTTAAGAGTGTACAAAGATTGAATATGATCAAGCACCTCTGAAGCAATTAACTGCGCTCTTGAATCTTTCTTGATGTTTCTTTCTAAGTTAAACTTTTCTTCCTCAAAACTTCCCACGTCATCCTTATCTAAAAGCTTTACAATATGCCAACCGTACTTAGTCTTGAAGGGTTTTGTGATTTCTCCTTTCTCAGTTAAAGAAAAGGCCGCATTTTCAAACTTTTCAGAATTTAACCTTCCTCTTTTAAAGGTGTTTAATTCCCCTCCGTTTACAGCCGTATTTTTATCATCACTAAATTGTTTAGCTAAATCTTCAAAAGCCGCACCTTCTTGGAGTTTTTTATATAAATCTTCTATTCGTTCTTTCGCTTCCTCCTCATTGTTTTTATCTTCAATCATAATGTGGGCAATGGTAACTTCGCCCTCATTTTCACGCTTATCGTTTACTTTGATTAAATGATAACCAAATTTACTTCTTACCGGCATGGAAATGTCCCCAATTTCTGTTTCATAAGCTCCGGTTTCAAAAGGGTAAACCATATTGAAAACCCCAAACCAACCTAAATCACCACCATTCTGTCTCGCTGAAGGATCGTCTGAATATTTTCTGGCTAATTGTGCAAAGTTTTTATCTGAATTTAAAATCTCTTTTCGTACTTCTAAAGCCTTATTGTAAACTTCCAAGGTGTCTTCTGGGGAAGCATCAGGCTTTAAGTTGAAAAGAATATGACTTGCATTCACCTCCTGCTGCATTCTTTTATAAGCTTCTTCAACCAATTTTTCGGAGACTTCACTCTGGTTGATATATTTTCTAGCTAATTGTTTTTTATAGATATTATACTCACCAGTAAAAGTAGGAAGTGTATCTAATTGTAAATCTTCCGCCTCGATGACTTTCAATTTATAATCTATAAATAGGTCTAGATATTCATCTACATCTTGTTGCTGCTCTTCTTCAATAATGGATAAATTTTTAGAAAACACACGTTCAAACTCATCGGCATAAACTGGTTTTCCATCTATCGTAAGTAATACATCTCGTGATTGCTGAGCAGACAGGGAAACAACTGCAAATAAGCAAAGTAAAAGAAATGAAATTTTTCTCATTTGGTTTCTTCTTAAAAGTGATCAAAAATAAAAAATAATAAAGGTTTTACAAGCAATTAATTAACGCTATATTGAAAGATTAAGTATATAATGCTGTTGAAGTAGGTAATTACCCCATTAGGCACTAAAGAAACAGGATTATATTTTCATTTTTAGTAACTTTAATACTCTAAAACTAATTCAGTCATGAAATATACTGTTGAAGTAGTCATCGAAAAGTCCAGAGAAGAAGTAATTAATAAAATTGGTAGCATAGAAAACCTGAAACATTGGCAAAGTGGTCTTGTAAAAGCTGAGCCTATTTCTGGCATTCTTGGAGAGGAAGGCTCAAAAATGAAACTTGAATACAAAATAGGCAAGCGGGAGATGACCTTGATAGAGACCATTATCAAGAAAAAGCTTCCTACTGAATTTCATGCAACTTACGATACCAAAGGCGTGCATAATATTCAGAAAAACTATTTTCAAGAATCAAAGCCACAACAAACCCGATGGATTTCTGAATGTGAATTTCAATTTAGTGGTTTTACTATGAAAATTATGGGGTTTTTAATGCCAGGTGCTTTTAAAAAGCAATCTTTAAAGTATATGAATGACTTTAAGGCTTTTGTAGAAGAAGGAATAAGTGTTTCGAATCAATAAAAAATCCCAATCAAATTGATCAGGATTTTTTAATGCTCACTTTTAAGAAAAACTATCTTGTAAGTTTTTTATACTTGATTCGTTTTGGCATGATATCACCCCCTAAACGTTTCTTTTTGTTTTCTTCATAATCTGAGAAACTGCCTTCAAAGAAATATACTTGAGAATCTCCTTCAAAAGCAAGTATATGGGTACAAATTCGATCTAAGAACCAACGGTCGTGAGAAATCACTACGGCACAACCGGCAAAGTTTTCTAAACCTTCCTCTAAAGCTCGAAGCGTATTGACATCTAAATCGTTAGTTGGCTCATCAAGTAACAATACATTTCCTTCCTCTTTTAAAGTCATTGCCAAATGAAGTCGGTTACGCTCTCCACCTGAAAGCATATCTACTTTTTTATTTTGTTCGCTGCCGCTAAAGTTAAATCTACTTAAATATGCTCTCGAGTTTACTTCTCGACCGCCCATCATAATCAATTCTTGCTCATCACTAAAGTTTTGCCAGATAGTTTTCTCTGGGTCAATATTCGAGTGACTTTGATCTACATAAGCAATCTTCGTCGTCTCTCCCACTTCAAACGTACCTTTATCAGGTTGTTCTTCCCCCATAATCATTTTAAAAATAGTGGTTTTACCGGCACCATTCGGACCAATAATACCAACAATTCCCGCTTGTGGAAGTTTAAAGTTTAAATCTTCATAAAGCAATTTATCTCCAAAAGCTTTGCTTACGCCATTCGCTTCAATTACATTAGTTCCCAAACGCGGACCATTCGGAATGAAAATTTCCAGTTTTTCATCCATTTGTTTTTGATCTTGGCTTGCTAACTTATCGTAATTATTTAAACGTGCTTTTTGTTTAGCCTGTCTTCCTTTTGGCGCCATTTTCACCCACTCCAACTCTCGCTCTAAAGTTTTTTGGCGTTTAGAAGCCGCTTTTTGCTCTTGTGCCATTCGTTTAGATTTTTGGTCTAACCAAGAAGAATAATTTCCTTTCCATGGGATTCCTTCCCCTCTATCCAACTCTAAAATCCAACCGGCTACATTATCTAAGAAATAACGGTCGTGCGTTACAGCAATTACCGTTCCTTTATATTGCTGTAAATGGTGTTCTAACCAATGTACCGATTCAGCATCTAAGTGGTTGGTTGGCTCATCAAGTAATAAAATATCGGGCTCTTGCAACAATAATCTACAAAGTGCTACCCGACGTTTTTCTCCTCCTGAAAGTACCGAAATTTTCTTATCGGCATCCGGAGTTCTTAACGCATCCATTGCAATTTCAAGTTTGGTATCTATTTCCCAAGCATTAGAAGCATCTATTTCATCTTGTAACTGCGCCTGACGATCCATTAACTTTTGCATCTTATCGGCATCTTCATATACTTCCGGTAAGCCAAACTGATCATTAATCGAGTTGTATTCATCTAAAATCGCTACCGTTTCGGCAACACCTTCTTTTACAACTTCTAAAACTGTTTTTTCCTCATCAAGCTTAGGTTCTTGCTCTAAATATCCTATAGAATATCCTTGAGAGAAAACTACATCTCCTTGATAGTTTTTCTCTTCTCCGGCAATAATTCTTAACAAGGTAGATTTACCTGAACCGTTAAGCCCGAGAATACCGATTTTCGCCCCATAGAAGAAGCTTAAATATATATTTTTTAATACAGGAGTATTGGCGTTTTTATACGTTTTTGTAACTCCCGACATCGAGAAAATTACTTTCTTATCGTCTGACATATTTTCTATTAATTGTTTAAAGTTATTTTGGGCGTTTGCTGCGCACCGCGCTATTCGCTCTTTCTTTTTTTGCCACTTATTAAAGCAAAAAAAGGATGCCGCTGCTATCGCTAACGCAAAAATAAGAATTTAAAACTATCGAATTTCTATTTTCGCTATCAATGTAAATTCAACAATCGAAGTATTATTAATAATTGTCCGGTATGATAGGCATTATGCTCTACAATAAGCAGGAGTTCCCGAAATAAGCTATGCTTATCACTATTTTTAATAGTCTGATTTAAATCTGTTTCCGATTGTTGAATAAGCTTGATAAGCTCTTCCCTATCTTTAAAAAATTTGTTCTTTAAATCTTCCCAAGCTTGCTCATTATTGGGAGCTTGTTCTTTAGGCCAATAACCATCGGGCCACTTAGGAGCTTTATAATTATTGTTTGAAATATATTCGAAGATATCCTGCTGGGCAAAAACAATATGATAAAATAACTCGTAAAAAGAATAAGGCAATCCATAAGGTCTTTCTCCCAATTTCTCAAACGTAATTTCTTCTAAAATTTGATCGATGGGAGTAAAAGCTTCCCCACCTTGCAAATGTTTTATCAGTTGTTCTTTCATCAACTATTTTTTATTTATGCAAAAACCCTACTCTATTTCAGTTTAATTTAGGGTTTTAAATTCAATTTCATTTCAACATTTAAGCTTCGCTTACACTCTTCCTTTTAATGCATTAAAAACCCAAGCAATAGCGAAAAAACCTACACCTACTGCACCAAAACCATAACCGGCTACTTCTCTATATTTAAATGCTGCTAGAGCAATTAAGCCTAAACCTACAATTATCATAATAAATGTGGCCCAAGCCAAGACTGTATTTTTGTTCATACTCATATTTCTATTTATTTAGGGGTATATTCAAGCTAACTACAAATTTATAATATTATTAATAGTTTTAATATTTATTAAGAAATCAAAATTGAAACTAAGCTTTTCTATCATTTTTTTATAAATATCCTACTTTTTGCTTTATAATTTAGTTATAAAAATGATAAGCTTTTTGTATTTTCGTTCTCAAAAATAGAAAAGCGTGAGGGATTGAGCGGTATGTTTAAGCTCTTTTTATTTTTATTAAAATAAAAAAGCGAGTAGCGAAAGCCCGGCCCGATAGGGTCACGCCCAAAAAATATAACTGAATGGATATCAAATTCAATAAAAACGAAGATCATAATAAATTATTGGTTTCAGATTTACGCAGCAAGCTTGCTAAGGTAAAACTAGGCGGTGGTGAAAAGCGTATTGAGAAACACCACGCTAAAGGAAAAATGACGGCTAGGGAACGAATCAACTTTTTACTTGACAATCCTGATGACGCCATTGAAATTGGTGCTTTTGCCGGCGATGGAATGTATAAAGAACATGGCGGTTGCCCAAGTGGAGGGGTCGTCGTTAAAATAGGAAAAGTTTCGGGCAAACAGGTGATTGTGGTAGCCAATGACGCCACAGTAAAAGCGGGAGCTTGGTTCCCGATTACCGGAAAGAAAAACTTACGAGCGCAAGAAATTTCGATTGAAAACAAATTACCGATTATCTATTTGGTAGATAGCGCCGGTGTTTACCTACCGATGCAAGACGAAATTTTTCCTGACAAAGAGCATTTTGGAAGAATTTTTAGAAACAATGCGGTGATGAGCAGTATGGGCATAACACAAATTGCTGCGGTAATGGGAAGTTGCGTGGCCGGTGGTGCATATTTACCGATTATGAGTGATGAAGCTCTGATTGTTGAAAAAACCGGAAGTATTTTCTTGGCGGGAAGTTATTTGGTAAAAGCGGCTATTGGAGAAAGTATTGATAATGAATCTTTGGGAGGAGCAACCACGCATTGTGAAGTAAGTGGTGTCACCGATTATAAAGCAAAAGACGATAAAGATGCGCTTACCAAAATTAAAAATATCATGGATAAAATTGGTGATGCAGAGACGGCTGGTTTTAATCGAAAAAAAGCAGCAAAACCAAAATTAGATCCTGAAGAAATTTTTGGTCATCTACCGGCGAAACGAAGCGATCAATATGATATGATGGAAATTATTAACCGATTGATTGATAATTCTGAATTTGAAGAATATAAAGCCGGATATGGGCAAACGATTATTACGGGATACGCCAGAATAGATGGTTGGGCTGTTGGGATTGTTGCCAATCAGCGAAAGATTGTAAAAACAACTGCCGCGAAAACCAAACCTACCGAAATGCAGTTTGGGGGTGTAATTTATTCTGATTCGGCAGATAAAGCGACGCGATTTATAGCGAATTGTAACCAAAAGAAAATCCCTTTAGTGTTCTTACAAGATGTCACCGGATTTATGGTAGGCAGCAAAAGTGAACACGGTGGTATTATTAAAGATGGTGCTAAAATGGTGAATGCCGTGAGTAATTCGGTAGTTCCTAAGTTTACGGTAGTGATAGGGAATTCTTATGGTGCCGGAAATTATGCGATGTGTGGGAAAGCTTACGATCCTCGTTTAATTGTTGCTTGGCCAAGTGCTGAACTAGCGGTGATGAGCGGAAATTCTGCAGCCAAAGTTTTACTACAGATAGAAACTGCTTCTTTAAAGAAAAAAGGTGAAGAAATTACAGAAAAGAAAGAAAAAGAACTCTACGATAAAATTAAAGCAGATTACGATAAGCAAATAAGTCCGTATTATGCAGCTTCAAGAATTTGGACAGACGCGGTAATCAATCCGTTAGATACGCGAAAATGGATTTCTACCGGTATTGAAGCAGCTAACCATGCGCCAATTACCAAAGATTTTAATTTAGGAGTGATCCAAACTTAATTTTCAAAATTGAAATAAAAAATAAAAAAAGTGAGGTTCAAAAAACCTCACTTTTTTTATTTGTGCGGTTAGACGTTTATTTAATTTGAATTTTTTTAGATACTTTTTCACCTTTAGCATTGATCACTTGTAAGATATAATTACCTTGTAGCGAAGCTTCTAAATGAAGTTTTTTAGTTATTGAAACAGCATTGACTTTTATGGTTTCACTTTCTATTAATCTTCCTTGAAAATCATATACATATAGCTGGGTATTACCTAAAGGAAAATTTTCGAAATTTAATTTCAACTCACCAGAACTTGAATTTAAGACACTTAATGATGAATTATTTTTATGGGATATAGGCTGTATAGAGAGACTATTGGATAAGCTTAAGCTCCCAAAATTAATCGTATAATTATTTTGCGTAGTAGTTGAAGAAAATTGCAAGCCTATTTTAACTAAGGTGGCTCCTTGAAAGTCTGATAAAGCGTAAGCATTGGTTATCCATCCTGTCTCCCCATCTGCATCTAATGGAAGTATTTCTTCATTTGAAGTTCCTCCTTCAAAAGTTAAAACTAAGCTTACATTTTCTGCTTCATCGTTATTTTGGTAATAAGTTATTGCAATTGAAGTATCGTTACTTATTTCTATATTGGTTTTATAGAGTGACATATTCACGGGAGAATTGGCAAAGATATCGCCTTCTATTTTTAGAGAATTCCCACCTTCATAAGCCATTTCAAAATCCCATTTTGCTGATAAGTTTTCATTAGAAAAAGCGAACTGCCAAGTTGGTAAAATATCTTGCTCATTTATATGATGCCAAGGTTCTGTACTTATTTGATTTCCTTGACTAAATTTTCCTAGCCCATGGCCGGTATTAAAATTAGTTTGAAAAAGGCTCGTAATCACTGATGCTGCCGGCATCCAATTAGACACTCCTTTAAAACCACTTACATCTTCAAGAGCCGCGTTTTGGTCTGCTCCTGCAAAGAAATGACGTTCTGCACTATAGAAATTTTCATAGTCATTTGGATTATTTTTAAAGTTGCTGTATTGACTTTGATCGTAAAAGATATTGGTGGCAAATAATCCTAAAGAAGTAAAAGGTGAGTTTGAATCATGTAGTTGTGACATCCATGTGTTCCCTCCGGTCTCAAAAGGGGTTTGATTTCTGCCCGGCACCAAATCTACACCCGTAAAAATTTCATAAGGAGAACGTCCGGTAAATAGAGCATTATCCCTAGACAATTCTGTTAATGCAGAAGGGTTAGCATAGGCATACCAAAAAAAGTTAATAAATAAATTTGAACTTACTCGTTGCTCATAACCATTTATTCCTGTAATTGGACTATTATCTTCATTGTTTTGAAAGAAAACAACATTCTCACTACTTAAATAATTTTGATATTCAATATTTCCATTTAAAACCATCGAATCATACCACATCACTTCTTTACCTTGTGATTCGACTTGTTGTGTAAGCTCTTTAATAAACTCATACATTAAGGCACCTGTTGTTGGGTTCGTATTGGTCTCCATATTAATAAACCAACCATCAAAATGATAGTATTCCATGATTTCGACAAGCTTTGGAATCACTATAAAATTATTGTTGTTGTCCTGTTCCAAAAAGCTGAGTACAGTTTCATTACTTCCTCCAAATTGGTTTAAAGAAAAGTAAATATCTCCAAAAACTTTCACTCCATTACGGTGAGCTGCATTCCCCCATGGAGAAGAAGGTAACTGTACGGTTTGATCGGCAGTTCCTCCAAACCAAATTAATTTATCGATGTAGGCCCAATTGGTAAAATTGTATAAATTAAATTGGGATTGTTCTCCAAAATAATTACCAAAGTTATTCATCCCATCCGGTAAATAAGCTATTTTCATGTCATTGTTCAACGCAGAATTCATTTGAGTTTGTGTATTTACAAACCTATCTGCAAGGGATTCTTCAATAATTAAATCTGGACTTGCATATTCACCTGTGGCTGTCCAATTCTTTAATTGATCTATAGTTAAAATATAAGGAGCTTCATTAATAATTTGAGAATAAGCATTAATAAAGATAATCATTGCTAAAAAGGTAATTTTATTTTTCACGATTTGGAGTTTATTTAAACGATTTAGACGGAAAGATAATGCGAAACATATTGTCTTCAAAAATTTTTATTAAGTATTTAGAAAATAAACAGTTAACGCAATATAAAATTTCTTTTAAAACCAAGCCTCAGCAGAAAACTTACTTAAAGTAAATATGAACTATTATAAAAGCTTCCTTCTGAATAAAACCAACCTTAATTTTTAAAAAATTCTTTTAATATATTTGATAAAAATTAATCCATGAAAAATTCCTACCTATTTATACTAATAATACTTTGTTTTTATAGTTGTAAAAAAGATTCTAAACAAGAAAACCTTCCCTTAGAAGATATCAACCTTGTTATTAATTCATCACAAGAACTGGATAGTATTTCTCTTAAACCTGTAAATAGTGACAAAGAAATTTTCCCTTCCAACTATAATTATAAAAGTGACACTTTAAGGTTTAACTTAAACGATAACATCAATAATCTTTATTTTGTTAACTTTTACAGCAAACAGCATATACCTCGTTTACCCATTTGGTTAGATGGTGAAAAAGTGATTGTTGACATCGAAATAAAAAAGTATCCTAAAGTAAGTAAAGTAAAAAATTCTCCCTTATACCTTAACAGTCAAGAGTACTCTTCTACATTAAAAGAGCTGTATAAAGACGACAAGAAAAATAAAGAAGCAATTAATGAATACCTCTTTAAAAAAATTAAAGAACACCAAACTTCACCTTTTGTTTTTGTACCCGCAGAAATTTTTGTTTATAATAATAGAGAGAATGAAGCACAATTAAGAAGGTTAGACAGTATCTTACAACAACTCTCTCCTGAATTGAAAAAAAGTCCTTTAAATGTTCAATCACGACTAAAGGAACACCTATCTAAATAGTAGCGTTATCCTCATTTTAATGTTCAATATTTTTATGTAAAGATTTGTTTTTAGTTATTTTCCAATTATACTATTTAAAATTTATCAATTAAACCCCTTTAATTTATTAATTCATTAAAATTTTAGCTTAAATATTAATACAAATGCATTATATTTATGCAATCGATTACATTAATATTTTATGATAACTAAAATTTTATATGATGAAAAAATTACTATTATTTACTTCTTTACTTTTTTTTATAGCTGTAAACACAAATGCTCAAGACAAGGTTTGGGATTTTGGAAATGACACCACCAATTGGCCGGAAGATCCCAGTGGCGAATCTGAAAATGTTGTTAGAGACAATCTAGGTTTATATCCAGGTGATGAGATTACCAATTTAGGTGTTATAGAATCGAGTCCTAAAACTTGGGAAGATGGTTATGTTGGTGAGAACAGGTTTAAACTTAATGGAGGCGGTAGTATTGATCCCACCAATGATGAATTTATGCCTGAACAAAGGTTCGTATATTTTGCAGTTGATGGTGATGTAACTATAGATATTTGGTTTAGAACAGGAGGTTCTGGAACGCGTACCTTGTATATCACCGACGGAAGCGCTATTGTTGGCGAGCTAAGTGCAGATAATACAGATCCTATTAAGTTATCGGCTAGTTATACAGGAGGTCCAACTAACCTTTATATTTTCGGAAGCAATTCTTGTAACTTATACAAAATTGAAGTAACCGGCAATATAGGCACTACGACTACACTAGATAGTACAAATGATCCAGACGTGGTTTGGGATTTTGGAAACGACACCACTAATTGGCCGGAAGATCCCGATGGTGAGTCTGAAAATATTGTAAGGGATAATCTTGGGTTATATCCTGGCGATGAAATCTCAAACTTCGCTGTAATAGAATCGAGTCCTAAAACTTGGGAAGATGGTTATGTTGGTGAGAACAGATTTAAACTTAATGGAGGCGGTAGTATCGACCCTACCAATGATGAATTTATGCCTGAACAAAGGTTCGTATATTTTGCTGTTAATGGTGATGCAACAATAGATATTTGGTTTAGAACAGGAGGTTCCGGAACCCGTACTTTGTATATCACTGACGGAAGTGCCATTGTTGGCGAGCTAAGTGCAGATAATACAGATCCTATTAAGTTATCGGCTAGTTATACAGGTGGACCAACCAACCTTTATATTTTCGGAAGCAATTCTTGTAACTTATATAAAATTGAAGTAACCGGTGACGTAGGAACTACTTCTACTCTAGGTATAGAAAAATACAACAACGCAATTAGCACCAATATTAAAGCGGCAGGAGATAGAATTTACATTACCGATGTTCAAGACAAAACAGAGGTAAATATCTACGACTTAACCGGCAGGTCAATAAAATCTTTTACTACTCAACAAGAAATAGATTTTAATTTCAGAAGTGGGTTATGGATAGCCACCCTTAAAAATTCTAAAGGACAAAAGTCTACCAAATTACTAGTAAAATAATTTACCTAACAATGTAATCGATTACAATTTATTATAAAACCAAGAACGTATTGTTCTTGGTTTTTTATCATATAGCTATTCTAAAAAGTTTAAGAAAAATCAAAATTTACTATCTTGCCGATAAAGCAAACCACAACTTTAATGAGATATTTTTTTCTATTAGCAACTTTTTTTATCACTATTCTTTCTTCGGCACAGATGCTCTCTAACAAACAGGGAAAATATACTAGAGCAGATACGCTACGAGGTTCATTAAGACCTGAAAGAAGTAATTATGATGTACTTAAATATGATTTGTTTGTCAAAGTAAATCCAGCTGAAAAACATATTTCCGGAGTTAACAAAATCACTTTTAAAGCTTTGAAAAGACTACCGGTTATGCAACTCGATCTTTTTGAAAATATGCAAATAGACTCGATTACTTTAAGAGGAAAAAAATTAAAATACAGAAGAGAATATAATGCTGTTTTTATTGAATTTGAAAAACCTATTAACCGCAAAAGAGAAAGAACACTCTATTTTTATTACTCGGGATACCCCATTATAGCGAATAATCCACCTTGGGACGGAGGCTTTATTTTCACAAAAGACCAGAACGGAAAAGACTGGGTAAGTGTAGCCGTTCAAGGAACTGGTGCTAGTCTTTGGTATCCCAACAAAGATCACCTAAGTGATGAACCGGAAGAAGCCGAAATACATATTACCACTCCCCAAGGCCTAGTAGGGGTTTCTAACGGAAGGTTAATTGGAAAAGAAAAAATTGATAATGACTATATTCAGTGGAACTGGAAGGTCGTCAATCCTATTAATAATTACAATATCATTTTAGATATAGGCGATTACGTTCATTTTTCAGATCAATATAAAGACCTAGATTTAGAATATTATGTGCTTTCCTACAATTTAGAAAAAGCCAAAAAATCTTTTCAAGAAGTCATCCCAATGATGGATTGCTTTTACGAAAAAATTGGACCTTATCCTTTTCCTGAAGATTCTTACAAACTAGTAGAAACTCCATTTTTAGGAATGGAGCATCAAAGCGCTGTAGCTTACGGAAATGGTTTTAATTACGGTTATATGGGAAGGGATTTATCTGCTACCGGCGTAGGTTTAAACTGGGATTATATTATTATCCACGAATCGGGTCACGAATGGTTTGGCAACAGCATCACAGCAAAAGACATTGCCGATATGTGGATTCACGAATCGTTCACTTCTTATACCGAAGCGATTTATATTGAATGCCGATGGGGATTAGAGAAATCGCTCACCTACCTCAACGGCCTTAGAAAAACGATGGTTGGTAATCAAACTCCTATTATTGGTGATTACGGAGTTAATGCTGAAGGTTCTGGCGATATGTATTTTAAAGGAGCGAATATGATAAACACCCTTCGCTTTATGATTAATGATGATGAAAAATGGTGGAATATCCTAAATAAGTTTACTTCAGAATTTAAACATTCACAAACCGATACGGAAGCGGTGATTGCATTTTTTGAGAAGGAAACAGGGTTAGAATTAGAGTCTTTTTTTAATCAATACTTAAGATACACCCAACTTCCCCATCTTGAATTTAAGAATGAAAACGGTAACCTCTTTTACCGATGGAAAACGGATGTAGAAAATTTCAATATGCCTGTAGAATTACTGGCTAATAATAAAGAAATAAGAATTGAGCCGACTAATTCTTGGCAGAAACTAGATGATAAATTGAATACAGATAATTTAAAAATTAATTTCAGAAAGTTTTATATCACTAGCAACCTGCAAGATGTATTATAAAAAAACACAACACGCTTATATTTTATATATAATTTCAATAATTATACTAGCTATTCAATGGTCTATTTATTTTATTAAACTTGATAGAATAGGTAAAGTTTCCATTAGCCTATATGTAATATTGAGTATTGTATTTATAAGTGTTTGTCTTGTTTTTGGAAGGCTAACGATAAACATGAATGAAGACGAAATTTCTGCTTCGTTCGGATTGAAATTTTTAGTACAAAAAATGAAAATAAAAGAGATAGACCCTGAATCTATTGAGGTTTTGAAACCTTCCCTGCTCTACGGAATTGGATTAAGGCTTACTCCAAAAGGGACACTTTACAATACTAAACCCGGCAAAGCGATTAGAATAAAATCGAAGGATGGAAAGAAAACCTTTTTTGTAGGAACCAGCGATGCTGAAATTTTAAAAGAAAAAATTATAGAGCAGCTAAGTTAACCTCGCTTTTAAAGTGCGTATACGGTCAACTTTTCCGGTATGGGTTTCTTCAAATTTTTCCACAAAATAGATTTTCTTCGGCTTTTCGAACTTTTCCAGTTTTTTGGAATTTTTTATCTCCTCTGTTAAATGTTGTAAAACCTCTTCATTAAATTCTGCTTCTATAAATAAAATAAGTCTATCCCCCAAGGCATCATCCGGTAATGAAGTAACAAAAAACCGCTGAAGAATAATGGTTTGCAACTTGTTTTCAACTTGTTCTGGATGAATTTTAACTCCTCCACTATTAATTACATGGTCAATTCGTCCCTTCCAGAAAAATTTTTTATACGTAACGAGTTCTACCACATCGTTGGTCACAATTATTTCTTCTGAAACCATCGGTGCTTTAATCACCAAACAGTTCCTATCGTCTTGAGAAACACTTATATTATTTAAAACTTTAAAAGGAAGTGCTTTTTTTCTACTCTTTTTTGAATTAATCCTTCTGGCTGCGATATGAGTGACCGTTTCTGTCATTCCATAGGTTTCGTAAATCTTGGTTGGAATACCTTGCACCAATCTTTTTAAATGAACGGAAACCGCCCCACCACCAACAATTAATTTTTGGATTAAATGAAGTCTTGCTAATGAATTATCAAGTTGAAAGGGGGTCATCGCGCAAAAATCAAAACGCTTATATACTTGATCTAAAGGATTGGATTTTGGAGGAACACTTTCCAAATGCCACCCCAAAACCATAGCTCTCACTAACATCATTTTACCAGCAATATAAGTAGCCGGCAAACATAACAAAGCAGTAGTTTCTTCTGGTAGCTTAAAGAATTTGGCAGTAGCTTTGGCGCTATTCACCATATATTCTTTTTTAATCTGGATAATTTTTGGAGTTCCTGTAGATCCGGACGTTTTTACTTCTACATAATCTTTTTCATCATCCAACCATTCAAGGATAAACTCCCCGATTTGCTCTTCGTAAGGTTCTCCTTCATTAATATACAAAGTGGCTAGCTGAACAAGTCCCGTTTCATTCAATTTGTTTTTATTAAATTGAAAGTTTTCGTGAAGACGCGGAGCAAAATCTGTGGTAAATTCAGTCATAACCAAATATGGTATTTCAACTATAAATTAGCATTACTAAAATAACAAGTTAATTTTAAATGTATGTAAAATCACTCACTTATCGGTTGTGGTTCTTTTATTTCACCCGTTAATTTATCTTTCCAGTTTTTCCATTTATATACCTTCGCAAAAATGATGAGGAAAATAGGAAAAATTATAAATACCGGTAAAACCACTTGTAAACCTGTAGAAGGCTCAGAAATATCTTTTAAAATAGATTCGGTTTGGAAAACAGTCCAATCTGCAGTCACCAAAAGCGCTGCGATTAAATTATTAGCCGCATGAAAACCAAGGGCAAGCTCCATACCTTCATCCATTAAAGTAATTATTCCAAGAAACAATCCTGTCCCTATATAATAGATCATTACAATGTTCCCTAGCTTAGTCACTTCAGGATTAAAAAAATGAAGCCCACCAAATATCAGTGAAGTTAGTAATAACGGAAACCATCTATTTTTAGCCAAAGTTCCAAATCCTTGCATAAGGTAGCCCCTAAAAATATATTCTTCGACACTGGTTTGTATGGGAACCATAATTACGGCGATCACACAAAGAATAGCAAAAGGCACAGGCTTAAAGTTAATCACATAACTTTCAGGATTTGTATAATAATCGTAATAAGTACTGGCAACCACGAAAATTGCCATTAAAGTAAATGAAAACAAAATTCGTTTCCAATCTACTTTTTTTCTACTCGTGGTTAATTTTTTAAAAGGCTGTTTGTGCAGAAATTTTATAACAAGAACGATTCCAGCCATAGCAAAAACAAAGGACAGCAATAACAAGAATAAATTCAAATTCGGCTCTAGGGTGGTCATCATTTGTTTCTCAGAAACTCCTCCTGATTGAAGTTTCTTTAATCCTAATTCTGCAAACACAGCAATCATAAAAGGAATTTGACCAATAAATGAAGCGATAATAACTATTAAAGAACCTATCAGGTATCGCCAAAAATCGTGATAATACTTAAAAGCTTGCGCTATAAACATGCTATAAAATTGAGTTTAAATCCCAAGTTTCTTGAGATTGATAAGTTAATTTTTCTCCTTTTACCGCCAACGGACTTTGAATATTATTGGTATACAGACTCCCTGTTCCCAACCCTTGTGGCATTTGGGTTTGCTTAGTGTAAGTAAATTGTGCAATAGCATTTAACCCCACATTACTTTCTAAGGCGCTGGTAATCCACCAACCAACATCGTATTTTTCAGCTAAATCTATCCAATCTTGAGTACCTTTAAACCCACCGATTAAACTTGGTTTTAAAATGATGTATTGAGGCTGTATAGTTTGTATTAGTTTTTCTTTTTTAGTTACAGAAAATACACCAATTAATTCTTCATCTAAGGCAATGGGAAGTGGTGTTTCTTTACAAAGTTTCGTCATTTCTTGATATTGACCTTGCTTAATAGGTTGCTCAATACTATGCAAATCTAATTCACTTAAACGCTGAAGTTTGTCTAAAGCTTCTTCAGGTGCAAAAGCTCCATTAGCATCTACTCTTAATTCTATTTCTTCTGCTGAGTATTTTTTTCGGATAGATTTTAGTAAGGCTATTTCTTTTTCAAAATCTATTGCTCCAATTTTTAGTTTAATACAAGAAAAGCCTTGTTCTAATTTCTGTTGAATTTGTTCTAGCATAAATGCTTCTTCTCCCATCCAAATTAATCCATTAATGGGAATACTAGCTTTTCCTTCTGTAAATGCGGAAGGGAATAATTCAAATGGATTTTCTGCTTCAAAAGATTGTAAAGCCATTTCTAATCCAAATTGAATAGAAGGAAACTCCATAAGCTGTTCTAACAATTCTTCTTTTGGTAGATGAATGTTTTCACAAACCCATTTTAATTTTTCTTCATAATCGGGTCGGTCGTCAATACTAAGCGTTCGTAGAATCCCGCATTCACCTATTCCATATTTATCTTTCTCTTTTATAATTAAAAACCAGGTTTCTTTGGTTGTAAGAACGCCCCGCGATGTTCCGCTGGGGCGTTTAAAATTTAAGATATACTTTTTATAAGTTGCTTTCATTAAACTTCTATGCTCTCTCCTATTGCTAATAAATGAAGTTCTTTATTCTTCATTTTAAATTTATCTTTGGCTAATTTATGATCTATTTCAATAAAACCAAAAGTATCATAATGACAACCTAAAATTTTATCACATTTAATAAAATCACTGGCTACAATAGCATCATCTACATCCATTGTAAAGTTATCACCTATAGGCAAAACAGCTAAATCTAATTGAGTGCGCATTGGGATAAGCTTCATATCCATGGTTAGTGCAGTATCACCGGCAATGTAAAGATTCCCTTCTTCAGTTTCTAAAACAAAACCTCCCGGTTGGCCTCCATAACTTCCATCAGGGAAAGAACTACTATGGTGTGCTACCACATATTTTACTTTCCCAAAATCAAACTTCCAACTTCCACCGTGATTCATGGGATGCACCTCAAAACCTTTCTCCTCGTAGTGAGCAGCTATTTCTGCATTACTTACAATTTTTGCTCCGGTGTTTTTAGCAATCGCTTCAGTATCTAAAATATGATCTTGATGGGCGTGGGTTAAGAAAATATAGTCTGCTTTTAAATCTTTAATATCGACTTTGTCTTTGGCAAGATCACTTCCTGTAATAAATGGATCAACAATGATATGTTTTCCTGCTACTTCTATAGCTAATGAATTTTGCCCGTAAAAGGTAACTTTCATAATTATTCAGTTTTTAGTTTATTTTCTGAAAATTAATAAAATTAGAACCTTTTCTAAACATCTTCACATATAAATAACATATTAATTTATATGCAAAAGTAATCAAGAAATTACTTAAAAATTATATTTCTTTAATGGTAAAAGCTAACCCCCTTATAAGAAAGGAGGCTAGTTATTTTTTTTAAAATGAAGTCGTTAAGTTTAGCGTTAAACCTGTATTTTCAGGAACAAATCGGCAAACTCCACCAACACAAATCAATCCTCCTCTTTGTCGTCCATAATTTAACGCTACACGGGTTCTCCCTTGCGTATAGCTTCCCCCTACATTATAGTAATGGATTTCACCCTCACCTCCATAATTCCAAGAATCTGCTGCATAAAGTCCGAAACTAGAAGAAAAATTATATTCCAATACCGATGCTGCCCAGTTTTTACGGTCTTGTTCTGTCCATAAATGCTGAAGTTCCAATCGTACAGATTTACCATTACCTAACCTATAAGTATGTTCAGCTACAGCGATATTAGCTTTAATATCTTTTACACCTAATGGACTACCATCTGTAATACCTTTATCTATTCTTGTATTGGTATAATAATAGATTCCACTTAATTCTTTATTCCATCTTTTCTTAATCTCCAAGGTTGCCTCTCTAAAATATCGAGGACCTCCAGAGCCTATAAATTTTGAAGAATAACTATCTGTATCCACATCAAACTCTGCATCTAGACCTCCCCAATAAGCAAAATTTGCTGAAAGTTTGGTTCCATATTTTCCACCAAGCGCAGTTTCCTTTTTGATGGTATAATAAATATCGAGTTGCCCTCCCATTTCTCCTGCTTGCTGAGTATCTAACATTAATAATCGAGGTTGCGGATTATAAACATAGATGTTAGAAAGCAGATAATCATGTTGTTTTGTTAGTGCGGGAACATAGTTTATTCTTTGGCGGTTAAACTGATTCCCTTCTGCTAACCTATCAGCAAAAAAGCTAAAATTTTCTAATCTTCTTAAGGTTGAACTTATTCCCAATCCGCTTTTAGCATAACCTAAGGTTAATAAAAGTGCGTTACCCTTATATAGATTTGCATTATTGGTAATTTGTCCTTCATTAGCTAAAACATCAGGTTCTTTATAAACCCCTTCAAAATTAGCGTAGAAGTTTTTATAAAACAAGTCTACTCTTCCTGCGTAAGCGTTAACAGTAGTAGGGATTTTTGCTATACCATTATTATCTTGATAACGGGAAACATAACTTCCCCCTAAATCAACGAAAAGATCTTTTACACTTAGAAGTTGACCTAAATCTAGACTGGTATCAACACCTTGTATAACTCCATCAGAAGTTTCAAAACCAACACGCTGCTCTCCATAAACACCGGTTACATTCCAAAAATCTGTAAAATCATATTTAACACGAACTCCCTTTAAAGCCGTATTTATACCTAATTGTCGGTTTTCCCAAGCTCTTAATATAAGTCCACTCCCAAATTGTTCGTAAAAATATCCTGCTGTAATATCTAAAGATTTATCGGTAAAATTAACATAGTAATTAGCGATTTGATTACCTTCCAAAACGGGATCGTAACCCAGCATAGGTCTAGGCAGGTATGATTCATATTGAAGTCCGGCTTTAAACTTCCCCTGTTCATAATTGAGTAAAAAGTAATTATTCGATCTAAATTGATCTTTTGGAGCAGTAAAACCTAAATCTTGATCATCTTGTAACCATTGAGAATTAGACTCAAAACCTCCATAAAAATTACCTAAATCTTGTGCAAAAGCTTGTACACCTAAACTAATAAAAGCTAGTGAAATTAAAGTTCTTAATGATTTCATTAAAATTATCTATTTTTAATTAGAGAATTGCTTAATCATATCGTACAATTCTTCCTCTGCTCCAGGAGAATAACCTGAATGCCTATATAAAATTTTATTGTCTTTCACTAATAAAGTTAAAGGTACAGAGGCTGCACCAACTAGGCGCTTAAAATCATTATTTGTATCTAGCAGAACATTATAATCCCAACCTTTACCACTTACAAGAGGACGTACTCTTTTTACTGTTCTAGCATCATCTACAGAAATAGCATAGAGTTCTATTCCCGTTTCATCTTGCCAATCTACATAGACGTCATTAATTGCATCTAATTCTTTTAAACAAGGTACACACCATGTAGCCCACAGGGATATTACCACTAATTTATCTTCAGAAATATCGTGTGTATTTATTTCTTTTCCATTAATAGTTTCTATATCTACAGAAGGAATATTCTCTTGCGCTTCTACAGTCGAAATAGCACAAAAAATACTGAATATGAATACTAATTTTCTCATTGGTGAAATTAAAATTTGTTAATGAAATTTAAAATTTTTACAATATTATAACATTTTATCTAAACACCAACACTTACTTGGATTTTCCTACCTTTATAAGCAAAACACCAAACATTTTCTTGTAAATTTTATGAAAATTAAGTTAATTTAATTTATATTAAGTCATATATTTGCCAAAATCACAAAACCCTAAACTAAAACTTTTATAAAATGAATAAAAAAATACTACTATTAAGTATCGCTTTTCTTCTTGTTATATTTGGAGCAAAAGCACAAATTTTTTCAGAAGATTTTGAATCCGGATCAGATGGCTGGACGTTTGTAGATAATGATGATGACGGGTATAATTGGGATGTTGCCAATGCATCTGGCTTAAGTCCTATTCTTGGCACAGGATCTTTAGTTTCTTGGTCATATATTGATAATGTAGGTGCTTTAACACCAGATAATTTAGCAATTTCACCATCAATCGAATTATCTAGTTCTTTAAACAATACTTTCTTAAAATTCACTTATATTACTCAACCGAGTTATCCAGCTGAGAAGTATAGTATTTATGTAACGAATTCAAATTCTGTTTCTGATATAGTTAATTCAACTCCTGTATATACAGAAACAGTAGAGACAGGAGGAACATTAGTTGAAAGAGTAATCGACCTTTCTGACCATATTGGAGAAACTGTATATATAACTTTCAGACACTATGACTGTGAAGATGAATATTATTTAGTACTTGATAATATTATTTTAGAAGAATTAGAAAATGATAATGCTCAACTATTATCCATTAATACCGATGAAACAATAGCTAGTGGAGATCAAGAAATCAAAGGAACTATAAAAAATACAGGTGCTCAAGACATTACATCATTAGAGATTAACTGGCAAGTAGATAGCGGCACAACCTATACCGATGTTATTGATGGTCTTAATGTTGGCTTGAACGAATCTTATAATTTCACACACCCTAATCAATGGAACGCCACTTCTGGTAACCATCAATTAAGTTTATGGGTTTCTGAAGTAAATGGCACACCTATAGAAGAAAACGAAAATAGCTCACTAACTAAATCAATAGAGGTTGCTACAGGCTCAACTACAAAAACACCTATCTTTGAACGTTTTACCAGTGCAACTTGTGGCCCTTGCGCACAATTTAACAACAATTCCTTTACTGCCTTTAACGAAGAAAGACAAGATGATTATGTATATATTGCTTATCATATGAATTACCCAGGTAGTGGCGATCCATATTACCAACCTGAAGCAGCAGTTAAACATAATTATTACGAAATTAATGGTATCCCATCTTTATTCCTTGACGGCAAAGAATTTACACTATCAGGAACATATGCAGGAATAACAGAACGTTTAAATGATGAACTTGATGCAGAAATGGCAAGTGATGCTTTCTTTGAATTCACTACATCAAATGCTACCATAGAAAATAATATGGTAACTTTAAACTTAGACATTTTACCATATGTAAATGGTGAATATAATATCTATGCTGCAGTAATAGAAAAAGAAACTACTGGTAATGCTGTTCCTACATCAAATGGAGGGAATGGAGAAACAGAATTTCCATCAGTAATGATGAAAATGATCACCAACCCTAATGGAGAGTTAGTTAATTTTACAGCAAACAGCTCTTTCCAAGATACCTTTACTGCCGATTTAAGTAATACATATATTGAGGAATACAGTGATTTAGAAGTTATTGCTTTTATACAAAATCCAAGCAATAAAAAAATAATGCAAGCTATTACAGCTTCAACCACTTTATCTTCAGATAATTTTACTAAAGAAAATAATATAACTATATTCCCAAACCCATCTAAAAATGGATACATAAATATTGATTTGCTACAATCAGGTGAAGCCAAAATTTATGATTTATCAGGAAGATTAGTTATTAAAAATGTTAAATTATCATCTGGCACAAACAGAATCAACACAAGTAATTTATCTTCTGGGGTTTATCTAGTAGAAATTAATTCAAATAATAAATTATTAAATCAAAAAATTATTATTGAATAATAAATAAAAAATCTTAAAGAAATTATATAATACACAATGAAACATTTTTTTAAACTTACAACAATCGTATCATTGTTATTTGTAGGAAGCCTTCAGGCACAAATGACTATTTTAGATGAGGAGGGAAATCTTATTGAAGACGGAACACAATTTAGTTTTCAAACTACAGATGAAAATCCTGCCAAATTACATTTTTATATAAAAAATGAATTTTCAAATCAAATAGAGGTAAAAGCTAAAATCACTGAAATGATAGCATCTGACGGTACAAATGTTCAATTCTGTATGGGTGAATGTCTATTCAGTATTTCTGAGGGTACAGAAGTTCCTGAAAACGGTACATTTACTGTAGAAGCAAACTCTACCACTTCTGGTCCAGGAACATATTTTTGGAATCGTGATGATTCCAATAATGTTATAACTTATAGATTTAAAATTTATCAAGTAGATGGTCTAGGTAACGAAACTGGAGAGCCTACTAACATTAATTATGTTTATGATCCAAATTTGTCTACAGATAAAAATTCTTTAAGTTCAACAAAAATATACCCTACAGTAGCATCAAGTATTATCAATATAAACTTGAAAGAAAATGCGACTGCAGAAATATTTAATTTACAAGGTAAGTTAGTTCAAACATTACAATTGAAAGAATCCTTATCAAGTATAGATGTTTCAACTTTTTCTTCTGGAATTTATTTAATTAAATTAAAAGGAGAGTCTAACTATACGGCTACCAAAAAGTTCGTTAAAAAGTAATAATATAACATTCAAAAATGTCTATTTCAATATTTTAACTTATATTGAAATAGACATTTATTTTTTATAACAGCTATGAAAAAAAAATTTATTTATCTTATTGTATTTATTGGTTTAATCTTTAGCTCTTGTAGTTCCGATTATGATTACAGTACAGATATTGATACCAATGAAATAAGTTTTGTTACTTTAACAACTAATGAAGAAGACAAGCGTATTTTCGGAAATGAAGAAACGGTTACTTTTCATCTAATTAATGATTCAAATAATAGTGATGTTAGTGATGCCGCTACTTTTTACATTGATGGAGAAAGTATTCTTGGAAACGAATTCATTTTTGAAGAAACAGGAACTTACACTATTAGCGCAAATATAAATGACATCCAAAGCAATTCCTTAGAAATTGAAATTGTAGGTTCAAACTATGTTATTGTAGATTCCCCTAAAGTTCTAAAAGGACAAACGATTAACTTTAAGTCTTATAGCGTAAATGGAAGTGATATTACTTTAGAAAGTACATTTATTGTGAATAACACTCCTATTTCAGGAAGTGAATTTCAAAATAATCAAACTGGAATGTACAATGTAAAAGCTCTATACCAAGGAAGCAATTCGAACACCGCTAATTTCAAAATTTTCTCACTCAAAAACAAAGTAGTATTAGAAGATTATACAGGAGATTGGTGCGGTTGGTGCCCAAGAGTTCTATTAGTTGTAGATGAAGTAAAAGAGGTAACAGACGATGTTGTTGTTTTAGCTATCCATAAAAATGATGTAATGGAATCCTCTCAAGCAGATGCACTTATAGATGCATTTAATGTAGGTGCAAGCTTACCCAAACTTAGAGCGAACAGAACAGAAAATATTAATGTAATACAAGATAGCCAAATACCTAATGCGGTACAAAACATAACTTCACAAGCAGGCATAGAAATCTCTGTTGGCTTGGCAATAAATACAAAACTAAACGGAAATAACTTAAATGTTGAAGTTCAGATTTTATCTGAAGAGAATTTACCAAGTAACTATAGGTTAGCGGTTTACCTATATCAAGACAATCTTGTTTTTCCACAAACCAATTATTACAATGATATTGAAGGGAGCAAATGGTATCAGCAAGGAGAACATATAGAAGACTTCGTACATAATCACGTACTGGAGACTTCTTTAACAAACAACATCTTAGGTGATGAAATCCCTACTGTATCTTCCTATACTGTTTCAAGTAAAAATTTTGGAAGTATTGATTTATCCGGTTACGCACATTATGAAAACGGAAATACATTTGATCCTAATAATTTTGGAGTTGCTGTATTTTTAGTAGATGAAAACAATACTGCTATCAATGCACAAGCAGTAAAAGCAGGAGAAAGTATAGATTTTGATGAATAATTAATCAAAACAAAAAATACTAGCAGAAAAAGCCGTGATTTTATCGCGGCTTTTTTTATATAACAGCCCCAACCAAAAACAAGATGGAAAATAAAAAAGTACTTAAAGCTACTTTTTTAAGCTCAGGATCTAATTGCTGTGGAACTTTATTTCTAGCTACTATTTGTAAATGAACAAACAAAGGAATAAAAGCTATTAAGCTAATCGCTAATATATATTTCTCTGTATAAAATATAAATTCTACAGCAGTAAAAAAAGCAATTAAAATCAACGCAGAATGATATTTTTTAGCCTTTTCACCTCCCATTTTCACAACTAGTGTATTCTTTCCTGATTTTGCATCACTAAGCCGATCACGCATATTGTTTAAATTAAGTACTGCTGTACTCAGTAATCCTACAGAAATCGCCGGAAGAAACACGGAAAAACTTATATAGTGATGATATAGAAAAAAACTTCCCACCACACTTAGTAATCCGAAAAACAAGAAAACGAAAACATCACCCAATCCACGGTAACCATAAGCAGACTTTCCAACGGTGTATTTTATAGCCGCTCCAATCGAGGCTAAGCCCAAAATAAAAAACACCACGGAAAATAAAAAATCCTCTTTACCAAAAGCAGTATAAATTAAACTCAAAGCGAAACCCATCGTAATTACAGAAGTAATAACCATCGCTTTTTTCATTTCCTTATCCGTAATGATTCCACTTTGTAGCGCACGCATAGGCCCTATTCGTTCCTCATTATCGGTTCCTTTTATACCATCACCATAATCATTGGCAAAATTAGAGAGTATTTGTAAACCCAAAGTGGTACAAATGGCCAATATAAAAATATCCCAAGCAAAAAAACCGTATAAAATGGCTAAAGCAGTACCGGTAATAATTCCTGCTACTGAAAGTGGCAATGTTCTTAATCTAGCAGCGCTTACCCATGTTTTAAATTTTGTACTCATCTAATGTCCAGAAGCTTTTATCAATAATTCTTTAAACAAATCTGAAGTCAACGCTGAATTCGCCCCTACTCCTTTCCCTTTAGCATCTAACTCCCGAAGTTTTGCTATAATACCACTCACTTCTTTCATCTTGTAATTTCTTGCTGCTACCGAATAATCTTTTACAAAAAACGGATTCACGCCTAAAGTTTTTGCTACATTTCCCTTATCTAAATTACTTAAACTGTGGTATTTTAAAATTTTGGTAAAGTAACTGTAAAGAATAGCCGTAGTTTGCAATACAGGATGCTCCTTCGGGTTTTGAGAAAAGTAATCAATAATCCTGAAAGCTTTTTTAAAATCTTTTTCTCCCAGTGCTTTTTGCAACTCAAAATTATTGAAGTCTTTACTTATCCCTATATTTTCTTCAATAAGTTCTGGGGTAATTTGCGAGCCTTCCGGTAATATTAACTGAAGTTTTTCCAACTCATTGTTAATTTTAGCTAAATCAGTTCCTAAAAACTCAACTAACAACAAAGAAGCCTTTGGGGTAATGGTATATTTTTTTCCTCGCAGTACTTTGCTAATCCATTCCGGCACTTGATTATCATAAAGTTTTTTGCTTTCAAAAATCTCACTTCCGTTTGCTTTAATAGCTTTATATAGCTTTTTACGCTTATCTATTTTTTTGTATTTGTAACAAACTACCAATATGGTGGAAGGTTGAGGATGCTCTGCATAACTTGCCAATTTCTCGATAGTTCGGGATAAATCTTGCGCTTCTTTTACAATAAGCAATTGATATTTAGCCATCATCGGGAAACGTTTTGCAGAAGCTACAATATCTTCTATACTCACATCCCTTCCGTACAAAACTGACTGATTAAAGCCTTTTTCTTCTTCTGTAAGCAAATGATCTTCAAAATAACCAGCCAGACTATCTATGTAATAAGGCTCCTCACCCATTAAAAAATAGATAGGTTTAACCTCGCCATTTTTTATATCTCCTACAATTTTCTTTACTTGCTCCATAAAAGCTTAATGCCGTAAGTAGTAATTTATAAATGATAAAACTTAACTTTCCGTCCTATCAATTTCGCTTCAAAAATAGCGAAAATAAAATGGCTATTTTCGATGAAATCCGAAAAAAATTCATCATTCTCACCCCAGAAGAATGGGTTAGGCAACACACTATTCAATTTTTAATTCAACAAAAAAAATACCCTAAACAGCTTTTAAATGCAGAAAAGCAACTCAAAGTAAATGGATTAACAAGACGTTACGATATTGTGGCCTACAATCCTGATGGAAGTATTAATTTAATAGTTGAATGTAAAGCTCCTTCGATAAAAATTACCCAAAACGCTTTCGATCAGATTGCACGCTATAACCTGTCGCTAAAAGCAGAACAATTAATGGTTACCAACGGATTGAACCATTATTTTTGCAACTTAGATTACGAAGCGGAAAAATATCATTTCCTGCGGGATTTATCAACTTATTCTATTTAATTTGCAGCCGTGGAAATCGCAGTCGTCATCTTAAATTGGAACGGTAAAAAGTTACTGAAAACTTTTTTACCTTCGGTAGTTAAATATTCTCAAGGAGCTCAGGTTTATGTGGCCGATAATGCTTCTCAAGATGATTCTATAGCTTATGTGGAAGAAAATTTTCCACAACTAAAAATTATTCAACTTCAAGAAAACGGCGGTTATTCTAAAGGATACAACCAAGCCCTTCAGCAACTAAAAGAAGATATTTTCATTCTGTTGAATAATGATGTTGAAGTAACAGAAAACTGGTTAGCCCCTATTCTATCAAAATTTAAAAATTCAGCAGAAACAGCTATTGTTCAACCTAAAATATTAAGCTATCAACATAAAAACCATTTTGATTATGCCGGTGCTAGCGGAGGTTTTTTAGATAGTTTAGGCTATCCTTATTGCAGAGGAAGGCTTTTCAATGAATTGGAAGAAGATCAAGAACAATATGATAATCCTATAAAAATTAGTTGGGCCAGCGGAGCTTGTTTAGCAATTAGAAAGCCCATTTTTTTTGAAACCGGAATGCTAGATGAAGATTATTTTGCACATCAAGAAGAAATAGACCTTTGTTGGCGAGCCTCAAGGTTAGGCTATGAGATTTGGGTAATCCCGGAAAGTAAAATCTATCATTTAGGCGGAGGAACTTTACATGCGATGCATCCACAAAAAACTTTTTTAAACTTCAGGAACAGTTTATTTAACTTAGTAAAAAACCTTCCTGGCACGAAAGCTTTCCTATTTGTTTTTATTAGAATGGTATTAGATGCCATTGCTGGTATTAAATTTCTTGCCGAAAGAAAACCAAAGCATTTCATAGCAATTTTAAAAGCTCACAAAAGCTTTTATCTTAATTTACCAAAAATGCTTAAAAAAAGGAAGGGCAATTATAATAATCAAAAATATGCCTCGTTGACATCTATCGTATGGCAATATTTCATTTTAAAAAGAAGAAAATATACCGATTTATAGCCTCCTAAGCTAAATAATTGTTAATGACCAACCAACCCCAAGCATTTTTAATAATTTTGAATCAATAAATAATTTTTAAAATAACTATGATGAATCGAGTTTTTTTATTATCTGTCTTATCAGTTCTTATGCTCACCTCTTGCGTTTCTAAAAAGAAATACGCAGAATTAGAAGAAAAACAAAAAGAAACTCAGGATCAGCTAAATACAGCTACCATAAAACTGAATTCTTGTTTAGAAGATAAGAAAACAAAAGTATCTTATTTAGAAGACCAAGTTGAAACTTTAAAGAAAACCAATAATGCTCTTTTAACCAATCAAGGAGATTTAGCTACCTTATCAAAAAAAGGTGCTGAAAACTTAGAAAGGTCGTTGGAAAGCATTAAAGAAAAAGACCTTCAAATTAAAACCATGCGTGACGCTATCAATAAAAAAGATTCTGTCACCTTAGCTTTAGTTACTAGTTTAAAAGGTGCTCTAGGAAATATCAACGATGAAGATATTGAAGTTAGCGTTGAAAAAGGTGTTGTATTCGTTTCAATTTCTGATAAATTACTATTTAGAAGTGGAAGCTACCAAGTTTCTAACCGTGCAAGAGAAGTTTTAGGTAAAGTTGCTAAAGTTGTAAAAGACAAAAAAGACTTTGAATTTATGGTAGAAGGCCATACCGATACCGACCCAATTAAAACTGAATGTATTCAAGATAACTGGGATTTAAGTACCAAAAGAGCTACTGCTATTGTAAGAATTTTACAAAATGATTTTGATGTAGATCCTAAACGTATGACAGCAGCTGGTAGAGGTGAATACGTTCCCGTGGCTTCTAATGATTCTGCTGAAGGAAAAGCAGCCAACCGAAGAACAAGAATTGTAGTTCTTCCTAAACTAGATCAATTCTTCGGAATGATTGAAGATGGTATGAAAAAAGCTTCTAAATAATTAATATAGAACTTATAGATATCGAAAAAGCTACTCAAATTGAGTAGCTTTTTTTATGTTTTAAAGTAAGGTTCATATTGTAAAACCCGAAAATCTAGCGTATTCATATCAGGATTTTTCTGCTTTAGATACTTGTAATACTGCATACTTCCTACAGCTCTATTGGCCGCTCCCGATGGTGCTGTTAAAGATACCGTTGTGATTACCCTACCTTCTAAAGTAAACTGATGAATTCTTGGAACCTCATCACTTATCCTTTCTAGCTGAATTTCTTTTTTTCCACGAATATGCTTTCTAAAGAAATATTCAGGTCCATTTTTACTGTTTCCTCCTGTAAACAATAGAGTATCTACAGAAGGATTTTCTTTTAGAATATGAATCATATTGCGAAGTTTGACATCTTTCATCCCCAAATCTGAAGCATCTATTTTCTCACGCATCGCATACTCTACCATATCACAAATCCCAATTTGATGATGCTTCAAAAAATCTTTTCGTTGTTGAATGGCTTCTTCTGTCGTTTTAAATTTTAGATTCAAGTTAAAAATTCTATTAAGAATAACCCACAATTGTCCATCACGACTTCCGTAGCAAAAATCTACATCACCCTCTTTAAATTCTCGCATCGTAAAACGTGGTGGAGGCAATGTACCAACGATTAGCTTTTTAGTTCCTTCAGGAATATAAGGGGAATAGGGATGAAAATGTTTAAACAAAGTGGTTGATTTTTATTTTGAATATAAAAAAACCTTCCAAAACTGGAAGGTTTAAGTATGTAAATTTATTAGGATAGATTTTCATTAACCGTCACGCTGAAACAGTTTAACTACGTTGAAGCTATCGTATCCGCACGAGATGACAGATTGATTACTCCAACTCAACTACTAAATCGTCACTAAACACCATATCACCGGCTTTTAAGTGAATCTTTTTCACTTCACCTTCGCCATTAGAAGTAATCGTAGTTCCCATTTTCATAGCTTCAATAACGAATAGTGGTTGATTTTTAGAGACTTTATCACCTTCTTTCACCATAATTTCAGATAGCGAGCCTTGTAATGGCGCTGCTACTTGTTTAGGATCAGATTTATCGGCTTTTACATGTTCAACCTTCTCAACTTTAATCGATTTATCTTGAACCTGAATGTTTCGTGTTTGTCCGTTTACTTTAAAGAAAACGGTCACCATTCCGGCAGCATCCGGCTTGGTCGTTGAAATTAGCGTAATCAACAATGTTTTCCCTCGATCTAATTCTACAATAATCTCTTCTCCCGGTTTCATCCCATAGAAGAAATTTTTGGTAGGTATATTCATTACCTTACCGTATTTAACGTAGTGATCATAAAGATCGGTGAAAACTTTTGGATATAATTTATACGAAAGAAAATCAGTCATATCCCATTCACGATCCATTCCTTCGCTAAACTTCTCTTTAAATTCCGCAAATTCTTTTTCAAACTCTACCGGCTCTAAATGTGCATTAGGTCGGTCTGTATAGGGCTTCTCTCCTCTTAAAATGATATCCTGAACTTTTTTAGGGAAACCGCCAACCGGCTGACCTAAATCTCCTTTAAAGAAATTCTTAACCGATTCTGGAAACGATAAGGTTTCTCCTTTTTCAAAGAAATCTTCAATGGTTAAATTATTACTCACTAAATACTGAGCCATATCTCCCACCACTTTACTACTTGGTGTTACTTTAATTACATTACCAAACAGCTCATTGACTTTACCATACATATCGGTAATTTCATTGAAACGGTCTTTTAAACCAAGTGATTCTGCCTGTGGCACTAAATTAGAATATTGGCCACCTGGAATTTCATGTTGATACACTTCTCCCGTTCCGGCTTTTAAACCAGACTCAAATGGGTAATAGTATTCTCGAACGCTCGTCCAATAGTTAGAATAAGCATTTAGCTTATCCATATCCATTTTGTTTTCTCGCTCGTGATTCTTCATAGCCTCTACCATAGAATTGAAGTTGGGCTGAGAAGTTAACCCAGACATTCCTGCCAAGGCTACATCAATCACATCAACTCCGGCTTCTATAGCTTTGATATAAGTAGCAGACTGAATGGAAGAAGTATCGTGCGTATGTAAATGGATAGGAAGTGAAACTTCACTTTTTAAGGCTGAAATTAATTCTGAAGCAGCATAAGGTTTTAATAAACCAGCCATATCTTTAATGGCTAAAATGTGTGCTCCTGCATTTTCTAAATCTTTCGCTAACTGTACATAATAGTCCAGATTATATTTATTGTCTTTAGGTTGAAGGATATCTCCAGTGTAACACATGGAAGCTTCCGCAATACCTTGTGTATTTTTACGGACGTGTTCGATACTTGGTGCTAAGGATTGCATCCAGTTTTGAGAATCGAAAATTCTAAAAATATCAACTCCATTTTCCCAAGCTTCAGCTACAAATTTTTCAATTAAATTATCGGGATAAGCCGTATATCCCACCCCATTTGAACCACGGAGCAACATTTGAAATAAAATATTTGGTATGGCTTTTCTTAGTAATTTTAAGCGTTCCCAAGGATTTTCTTTTAAGAAACGCATACACACATCGAAAGTTGCACCACCCCAAACTTCCATACTAAATACTTCCGGATGATTTTTCGCAAAACCTTCAGCAACTTTCATCATATCAAAAGTTCGCATTCGGGTTGCCAACAAACTTTGGTGTGCGTCACGCAAGGTTGTATCGGTAAAGTGAATTTTCTTTTCAGCCTTTAGCCACTTAGCAAATTCTTCCGGACCTTTTTCGGTTAACAGGTCTTTAGTTCCCTTTGGATATCCATCTTTATGTTCGAATTTTGGAATTTTTGGGGTGACCAATTTTTTATTAGGATCGGTAAACTTCACATCTTCATTTCCGTTGACGATCACATTCCCCAAGAAATTTACCATTTTGGTAGCACGGTTTCTTGGCTCTTTTATTTCAAAAAGTTTCGGTGTATTTTTAATGTAATTAACAGTTACCTTTCCGCTTCTAAAGGTTTCGTCTTTTAGAATATTATCTAAAAATGCCATATTGGTTTTTACACCACGCACTCTAAATTCTGCTAAAGCACGACGCATTTTTCGGCAAGCTCCGTCTAAAGTTCTGCTGTTTGCTGTAACTTTCACTAACATCGAATCGAAGAACGGTGAAATACTCACCCCTTGATACACACTACCAGCATCTAAGCGAATCCCAAAACCGGAAGCACTTCTATAAGTCGTGATGGTTCCGTAATCGGGTTTAAAATCATTTTGTGGGTCTTCTGTAGTGATTCGGCATTGTACCGCATAACCTTGCGTAGAAAGCTTCTCTTGACTTTCAATTTTAATTTGTTCATCGGAAAGCTTGTAACCTCCGGCAATAAAGATTTGAGACTTCACTACATCTATACCGGTGACAACTTCAGTAACTGTATGTTCTACCTGTACACGAGGATTTACTTCAATAAAGTAAATACTTCCGTCATCATCTACTAAAAATTCTACTGTACCCGCATTATTATAATCAACTGCTTTACAAATAGACAAAGCGTATTCATACAATTTATTTTTGGTCTCTTCTTTTAAATGATAAGAAGGAGCCACTTCAATCACTTTTTGATAACGACGTTGAACGGAACAATCCCTTTCAAAAAGATGTACCATATTTCCATGGTTATCAGCGATGATTTGAATTTCTATATGTTTTGGGTTCTCTACGAACTTTTCAATAAAAACCGTATCATCACCAAAAGCATTTCCTGCTTCACGCTTAGACTCAGGGAAAGCTTTTCGTAATTCATCTTCCGTTCTAATTACGCGCATTCCGCGACCTCCTCCACCGGAAGCAGCTTTTAACATCACCGGATAACCAATTTCTTTAGCTTCCTCTAGCGCAATATCAACATGGGTAAGTTCCTTTTTATTGCTTTGAATGATAGGAACATTATTTTTTACAGCAACTTCTTTAGCGGTGACTTTGTCTCCTAAAGATTTTAAAACCGAAACTTTAGGACCTATAAAAATAATCCCATTATATTCACAAGCTTGCGCAAATTTTGAATTCTCAGAAAGAAAACCATACCCGGGGTGGATGGCATCGATATCATTTTCTTTAGCAATCTCGATAATTTTATCAATATCCAAGTAAGGCTTTAAAGGTTCGCTATCATCACCAATTTGATAAGCTTCATCGGCTTTGTAACGATGTAACGAATAACGGTCTTCAAAAGTATAAATACCTACGGTACGAATACCTATTTCTGTACATGCACGAAAGATTCTAATAGCTATTTCACCACGATTGGCAACGAGAACTTTATTTATTTTCATTTGAAAAGATTGGTTTATTATAATTGATAAATAACCTGAACTTATATATAAGATCCAGACTGGGTAATATCGCTAAATTTTAGGAGTTTTAAAACCTTTTGTAGAAGATTAGGACTTTTATAACATTTGAAAATCAATAATTATTTCATCACTTCACGCTAGCCCTGAATCCATTAGAAACGATTATCACCATCTAATAAATTACCTAAACCTCCTAAAATACTTCCTTCGCCTTTTTGTTTACCGCCACCTTGTGGAGCTGCAGCAAAAACCCGGCTGGCCAATCTACTGAAGGGTAGCGATTGAATATATACTTTCCCAGGTCCGGTGAGCGTGGCAAAGTAAAGTCCTTCCCCGCCAAATAACGTATTTCTTATTCCACCTACAAACTCTATATTATAATCTATTGAATTTTCAAAACCAATAATACAACCGGTATCTACTTTTAAGCGTTCTCCGGGAGCTAATTCTTTTACTGCAGTTGTTCCTCCAGCGTGCACGAAAGCCATTCCATCTCCTTCTAATTTTTGCATAATAAAGCCTTCTCCCCCGAAAAAGCCGCGACCTAAGCGCTTGGAAAATTCAATCCCAATAGAAACGCCTTTGGCAGCACATAAAAAGGCATCTTTTTGACAAATAAACTTTCCTTGGAAACGGGTCAGATCTATCGGAATAATTTTGCCAGGATAAGGCGAAGCGAAACTTACCCGTTTTTTCCCAGGGACGGTATTATAAAAAGCGGTCATAAATAAACTTTCTCCGGTAATAAGACGTTTTCCGGCTCCAAATATTTTCCCCATAAAGGTATTGTCATTAGAAGACCCATCTCCAAAGATGGTGTCCATTTTAATGCCGTCTTCCATCATCATTAAAGCACCGGCTTCAGCAACAACGCCTTCATCAGGGTCTAATTCTACTTCTACATATTGCATTTCTTCACCAAAAATCTCGTAATCTATTTCGTGTGCATTCATAATTTTAGTTAAGTTAATTTTTATTTAAGTTGAATTTATTTAATTTTTACAATACTTATCCCTGAAGAAGTTCCTATTCTACTTACTCCAAGTTCAATATAATTTTTAGCGGTTTCTTGATCCCTAATTCCCCCGGATGCTTTTATTTTCATTCGATCGCTAATTGCACTGTTCATTAATTTCACATCTTCTATTTTGGCTCCCCCGCTAGCAAACCCTGTGGAAGTCTTTACAAAATCGGCTCCGGCTTTTTCAGCTAACTCACAAGCGATTATTTTTTCTTCATTTTTTAATTCGCTCGCTTCGATAATTACTTTTAAAATTTTATCGCCAAGAATTTCTTTAATTTTTCTAATTTCATTTTCTATATAAGTATATTCCTTAGCTTTTAGTTTCCCTAAATTAATTACCATATCAATTTCATCGGCACCATCATTCACCGCATTTTCTGCTTCAGAAGTTTTAGATTCAGTACTCATTGCCCCTAATGGAAACCCGACAACCGAAGCTATTTTAACGTTAGAATTTTTCAATAAAGAGTTTGCCAGTTTCACATAGCAACCATTCACACAAACTGCATAAAAATTATATTCTATGGCTTCTTCACATAACCTTTCAATATCTACAGGCTCAGCTGTCGACTTTAATAAAGTATGATCTATGTATTTATTTAATTCCATTATTTATAATTGCTGATTACCGAAACTAACTCTTGTTTTTGCAAAACCCCTGATTGTCGCCAAACTTGATTCCCTTCTTTAAATAAAATCATGGTAGGCACTCCCCTCACCTGAAATTTAGCTGCTAAAGACTGATTTTTATCAACATCTATTTTTACAATTTTCAAATCATCTCCTAATTCGGCTTTTACTTCTTGTAAAATTGGAGCTAGCATTTTGCAAGGTCCGCACCAATCTGCATAAAAATCTACTAAAACCGGTACTTTTTGATGAATGATATCTTGAAAGCTATTCTTCATTTTATTGGATTAAAAGTTTCCTATAAAAATAATATTTTAGATTTATCTTCTTCTTAAGGTTTCAACAAAATATGGTTTAATTCCTAAAAATATCCCTTTATATCTATCCTAAAAACATCTATTTTTGAAGTATGAAAAAATTTGAGGAAATCAACAAAAGCAGTTTCGGTATTTTATTCGAATCTGTTTCAGAAGGGATCATAGTTGTTAATAAAAGTCAAGTGGTTGTAGCCATAAATGCTTCTGCCAATAAGATGTTTGGGTATGAAGAAGGTGAGCTAAAAGGAAAACCATTAGATTTATTAATTCCTCAAAAATATCGTCATAATCACGATAAAAACGTAGATCGTTTCATGGAAAGTTCAGAAAACCGACAAATGGGACACGGTCGTGATTTATATGGTTTACGAAAAGATGGTAGTCAATTTCCGGTAGAAGCCGGTTTAAATCCTTTTACCCTTGATGGGCATCATTATGTGATGGCTATGGTCATAGATATTAGCATTCGTAAAACCCAAGAAAAACAAATTCTTGACCTGAATACAAAGCTTGAACAAAAAATTGAACGAAGGACCGAGGAACTTAAAAATACGGTCATAGAACTGGAAGATGAAATTATTAAACGCAAAGAAGCCGAAAATAAAATAAAAGAATCTCTTAGGAAAGAACGTGAACTCAACGACCTCAAGACCAAGTTTCTTTCTTTGGTTTCGCACGAGTTTAAAACCCCGCTAAGTGGGATCCTTACTTCAACCACACTTATTGGTAAATATACACAAACCGAACAACAGGAAAAGCGGGAAAAACACTTAAAAACCATTAAAAACAAAGTAAAATACCTCAATAATATTTTAGATGATTTTCTTTCGGTAGAACGCTTAGAAACCGGAAAAGTAAATTACAAATTCAGTTCTTTCCCCTTAAGTAAAGTTACCAACGAGGTGATTTACGATGCAAATATGCTCTTAAAAGACGGACAAAAAATTAGTTATCCTAAAAACATCGATGAGATTATTTTAGATTTCGACGAGAAAATACTTGAGCTTATTCTCACTAACCTCATCAATAACGCTATTAAGTATTCTCCAGAAAACACCACTATTTCCATTGAAGCCTTTACTCAAGAAAATATGCTTAGCATAATCGTAAAAGATCAAGGAATTGGGATTCCTGAAAAAGAGCAAAAATATATTTTTAAAAGATACTTTAGGGCAGAAAATGCGCTATTGAACCAAGGAACCGGGATTGGACTCAATATTATACAAAGCCACTTGGAAAACCTTGGCGGAAATATTATTTTTACCAGTAAAGAAAATGAAGGAAGTACATTTACCGTAACACTTCCACTAACCTCAAATCAATAAACACCCCTACTATGAAAACTATTCTTCTTATTGAAGATGATGTCGCATTACGCGAAAATACCGCTGAACTTTTAGAACTTTCTAACTACAACGTAATTACCGCCCCCAACGGAAAAATAGGAATAGAAAAAGCTTTTCAAGAAAAACCCGATATCGTGGTCTGTGATATCATGATGCCTGAAATAGATGGCTATGGTGTCTTAGAAACTTTAGCTAAAAACCAAAAAACACAACATATCCCATTTATTTTTCTTTCGGCTAAAACTGAACATAAAGAAGTGAGAAGAGGAATGGATTTAGGTGCCGACGATTACCTGACCAAACCTTTTGATGAAGAAGAATTAATAAGTGCGGTAGAAAGCAGATTGGCCAAGGCCAAAATTTTAGCGCAGAATGTCACCGAACCTATTAAAGTTGAAGTTGAAAAAGAAGATGATGTTCGAAATTTAAACGAACTAAAAAACCTTTTTGACGATGAGGGGGAGATTAGTATGTATAAAAAAGGGGAAACCATTTATACAGAAGGCGATCACTCCAATTATATTTATCTAATTTTAAAAGGTGTGGTAAAAACCCACCAAATGGATGAAAATGGTAAAGAATTGATCACCGCACTTTTTAAACCCGATGATTTTTTGGGCTTCACCTCTTTTGAAGATCAAATACCTTATCAAGAATCGGCTACCGCAGTAGAAAAAACGGAACTTGCCGGAATTTCAAAACAAGCTTTGAAGCACATCTTAGAAAGTAATAAAAAAGTGACTTTAGACTTAATGAATGTTCTTACCGATAATTTATCGGATATTAAGCAGCAATTATTACAAATGGCTTATAGTTCTGTAAAGCGAAAAACAGCTCAAACCATCCTTCAATTTGTAAAAGTATTAGACAAAAAACCTTCAGAAAATATTAAAATTTCCCGGGGTGATTTAGCCAGTGTTGCCGGAATTGCTACTGAAAGTTTAATTAGAACACTTTCTGCTTTTAAAAAGGAAGGCCTCATTGAAATTGAAGGTAGAAATATTAAAATACTGAATGTTGAAGGGCTAGAGATGATGGAATAATTTTCTTTTATAAAGAAATTAGACCGCTTTGTTATTATAAAAAAAAGCAAAGACTTATATAGTCGCTCCTCCTTTAAAAGTAGAATAAGGAGTGGTGATTGTAATCGCATACACCTTAAAAATAGTTTAAACCACTTTTCATGATTACCCCAAAAGCTTTCTTCTTTAGTTTATTGATAATCCTAAGCATAGCTTGCAAAAACGAGCATAAACCACAGGAAAAAAAGTTATCTTCAAAAAAAGAAAAGCAACTTACCAATTATTTAAATAGTGAACTTGAAAACACACTTGGTCTGGCTGTTGCCGTTATTAAAGACGGGGAGTTAATTTATGAGAATTACCTGGGTAAAGAAAACCTGAGCGGAAAACCGGTGAATAAAAACACCATCTTTCCGCTCTATTCTATTTCTAAGCTAATTACTTCCACAGCTATTTTTCAACTGATCGAAGAAAATAAACTTCAGTTGGACGATAAAATTTCATTGTATTTAGATCATCTTCCCAAAAGTTGGCAAACTATAAAGATTAAGCATTTACTCTCCCATTCTTCAGGACTTCCTGATTATGATGTTTTAAGTGGAAAAGTTTCAGACAGCATTACCTTCAAAAAATTAACTGAAAAAGAACTTCGTTTTGAAAAAGGGGAACGTTGGGAATACAACCAGACTAATTTTTGGTTTCTTTCAAAAATTATTGAGAAAGTAACTCATAAAAGTTACGAAGAGTTTGTAAAAGAAAATCAGTTTCAGCATAACCAACTACTTTTCTCTTCCAACTTTATAGATCCTGTAAAAAATAGAAGCTTTAAGTATAATTTCAATCCGGACACGAAACAATGGGAAAAGGTTTCTTTAGATTTTGGAGATAGAACTAACGCTGCCGGAGGCATTAATCTCACCCTAAATCAATTTGTAGAGTGGACAAAAGATTTTGACAACAATCAATTGATCAGTCCCACAACTAAAGAGAAAATGTGGACACCTTTTAATTACCAACAAGCATTTTACTTCAATAATAAAAAAGATGAGTTTCTGTATGGTTGGGAACAGTATTCCTCTAACAACGAAATTTCATACGGCTTTACGGGAGGTTTAGTGACAGGCTACAGAAAATTTATTCATCAAGATATGACCATTATTGTGTTCACTAATGGCTTAAAAGAAAAACCTATTCACAATAAAATTATCAGCAAAATTGCCGGAATCGTTGATTCTGAACTCAACTAATTAAATACTCCTCTTCCTTTAAAACCGATACCCTTTGCTGGTTGAAGGCTTGTACAGATCACACTTTTCTTTCATAAAAAATTGAAAACCTGATTTTTGTCATTTTTCAACAAGTACTCCTCTTCTATTTTTGCTTTAAAATATAATGTACGAGGAAGATGAATATTTTAATGCCTACTGATTTTTCTGAAAACTCATGGAACGCGATTAGCTATGCTTTATCGTTCTTTAAGAACGTGTACACAAATTTTTATTTTTTACACGTAGAAGCTTCCGAATGGGAAGAAGAGGAAGAAAACCTGCATACCATTCAGGTAAAAGCCAAAAGTTCTGCTAAAGCATTTCAAACTTTACTAGGGCGTTTGGGAGAAGAAAAGCTCAATAAAAAACATCAGTTTTTTACTTCGTTAGAACAAGGTCACTTTGTAGAAACCATTCGTCAACACGTTAGTGAACGTGATATCGATTTTATTGTCATGGGTACTCAAGGAGCAAGCGGTTACAAAAAAGCTACTGTAGGAAGTCATTCTACCGAAGTGATTACCCGCGTTAAATGTCCGGTGTTAGTGATTCCCGAGCATGCCACTTATCGCGAACCCAAGAATATTACTTTTCCTACAGATTTCAATATTTCTTATAAAAATAAGGTCATCCATACCCTAAAGCAAGTATGCCATTTTAATGATTCTGCATTGCGAGTGCTTTATCTTTCTAAAAAAAGTGAAGAACTTACTGAACGTCAAGAGAGCAACAAAAGTTACCTAAAAGAGCAGTTATTAGAAATTGAACATAGCTTTCATTACACTAGGAACAATACTTTGGAAGAAGCGGTAGAATCCTTTGTATCTTCAAATGAAACCCAAGTAATAACGATGATGGCAAAGAACCTGAACTTTTTTCAGCATATTTTATTTCATCCTGTAGCGAAAAAAATTAGCTATCACAAAGAAGTTCCGTTTTTAGTTTTACACGAATAAGAAAAGAGCATATGTGTCAACCACTCATTCAAAAATATAATATTCCAGGTCCTAGGTATACCAGTTACCCAACTGTTCCGTATTGGGAGGAAGCTACTTTTTCTAGTAACAATTGGAAGAAATCGGTACTTGAATCGTTTGAAGAAAGTAATACTTCTGAAGGAATTAGCCTTTACATTCACTTACCTTACTGTGAAAGCATGTGTACCTTTTGCGGTTGTAACAAACGTATTACCAAACGTCATGAGGTCGAAGAACCCTACATTACTTCTGTTTTAAAAGAATGGCAGTTGTATTTAGATTTTCTACCGGAAAGACCACGTATCAAAGAAATACATTTAGGGGGTGGAACGCCCACTTTCTTCTCTCCGGAAAATTTGCAGGAACTTATTAAAGGGATTTTGAAAAGTGCTAAGTTGGCTGAAAATTATCAGTTTAGTTTTGAAGGGCATCCCAACAACACGACCAAAGAACATTTAGAAGCACTTTATCAAGTTGGTTTTAGAAGGGTAAGTTATGGAGTACAAGATTATGATATAAAAGTTCAGCAAGCCATCCATCGAATTCAACCTTTTGAAAAAGTAAAACAAGCGACAGAAATGGCTCGTGAGATTGGTTATACATCCATTAGTCACGATATTATTTTTGGTTTACCTTTTCAGAGTATCGAAGCGGTTAAAAATACGATTTTAAAAACCCAAGAATTAATGCCCGATCGAATTGCGTTTTACAGTTACGCACACGTTCCGTGGATCAAAGGAAACGGGCAACGCGGTTATAGCGAAGAGCATTTACCTTCCGCAGAAATTAAACGTAAGCAATATCAATTAGGAAAAGAATTGCTGGAAGAAATAGGTTATGTAGAAATTGGGATGGATCATTTTGCTTTAAAAACCGATGATTTGTATCAATCTTTAGAAGCCAAACAATTGCATAGAAACTTTATGGGCTATACCGCTTCTAAAACCCAACTAATGATTGGTTTGGGAGTCTCTTCCATTAGTGATAGTTGGTATGGTTTTGCGCAAAACTCGAAGAGTATTGACGAATATCAAGAATTAGTCAATAATGGTGAATTACCCGTATTTAGAGGACATTTATTAAACGATGAGGATTTAATCATCAGAAAACATATTTTAAACTTGATGTGCCATTTGCAAACTAATCTTTCTATAAAAGATAATTTGTTTGAGCTTCCTGAAATACTGGAACGCTTAGAAGAAATGGAAAAAGATCAATTAATCGAAGTACTCCCGGCATCACTACAAATCACAGAAAAGGGAAGGCCATTTGTAAGAAATATATGTATGGCGTTCGATTTACGCTTACAACGAAATAAACCGGAAACTAGATTATTCTCGATGACGGTTTAAGTAGTAATTAAAATAGGAATAGGTTAAGTTTTATTAGTAGGTTAGTAGGTTGGTCAACACCCTGAGGTTTTTACGGAAACTGAAGGGTGTTGCTATTTTTGGAAGAAGAAAAAGACCTACTTGGGTCTCGCCATAAAAATTTTCATCTGGAAGTTAGTAGCCATATTCCGAGCATTGAATTTAGCACGTTCGGCAAGCTCTCCTTCAAAATATTCATCAATAGTATTTACCCAAAGGTTGAGCCACACCCCAAAATGTTTGGCTTCAATTTGATGATTAAAATTATAATCAACCATAATATGAGCTCTCCCTGGACGACCGCGATACTTTCCTACAAAAAACAAATTGCTTTCCCAGAAATCGGTTAATTTCTCTAAGTGATGATCCCAATTAGTAATGGTTTCATTAAAAAAAGAGCCAATCTCAGGATTGGCTCTTACTTTATCGTAAAACCGATGTACTAATAATTGCACATCGGCTCTATTTTCTATATGTTTCATAAATTATTAGAACAACAACATTAATCCGTGGTACAAAATAAATAATAAATTCACAGAAATACTTCCTACCAACGAATTAAATACTTGTTTTGCCGGTAAACAAGAAAGCACCGCAGTATTATATCCCATACTAATCATCACCACCGCAAAAAGCTGAATCATTTGCCAAACACCGTGACCGGTCATTAAGATAAACATAGCTGCAATAGCACCTAAACAGCTAGATGCGATAATACCAATAGCGGCACTACCATAATACATTTCTTTAAACTCACCGTAATACTTTTGATACACTGACATCTTCTTATGTTTTAAAAATTATAGTGTAAAAGTATGGGTAAAGAGAAGCTTAAAAAATGACATTGGTCAGCTTTAAAAAATTCTTTAAAACACAATTAAAGTTATAAATATTTTAATATTATTAATTTTTACTTTAATTTTATTTAAAATTAATTTGAATTATTTTAAAAATGGCTCAACTTCCTATAAAATGTCCCAGTTGTCAAAACACCTTAGAAGTAAGTGAACTTTCCTGTGCACATTGTGAAACCAAAATTTCCGGTACTTATGGGCTTCCGGCCTTAATGCAACTTTCCATAGAAGACCAAGAATTTATACTTGAATTTGTACTTACCGGAGGAAGTTTAAAGAAAATGGCTACCCAACTTGGTAAAAGTTATCCTACAGTAAGAAACAAACTGGACGACATTATTGAAGAATTAAATTCAAAATAAACTAAAGATGAAAAAGATTTTATTTCAACCCTTTGAAAACTATTCTGAAAAAAAATTACTGTTTGTTGGAATTTTAGGAACACTGCTAGGTTCACTCATCGCCTATCTATTGAAAGCTAGGTTTGATGGCGTTTTAGATGTTCATTTTATAGATTCCGTAAAAATTTATGATCCGTTACTTGATAACCTAATTAATATTTTTAGTCTTAGCCTTGTTTTATGGATTGCAGGTAAGATCGTAAATTCAAAAACCCGATTAATAGATATTTTCAACACTTCGCTTATTGCAAGGTTGCCGTATTACCTCATCAGTTTTGCAAACATTAATGGGTATATGGGAGATTTATCTCAACGACTTTTAAATTTCTCTGCAGAAAAACCTGAACTACTTTCTATAGAAGGTACAGACTTACTCATCATTTTAATCTTTGCATTCATTTCACTTCTTCTCCTTATCTATTACCTCTATTTACTTTATAAAGGATATCAAATTGCCACTAACGCAAAAGGAGCTTTACCTATTATTCTATTTATTCTTGTTGTTCTTTTTGCAGAAGTACTTTCAAAATATATCATTTCTCTAATTCACTAATTACTATGAAAAAATTATTACCGCTCCTACTTTTAATGGTATTACATTTAGGATTCTCTCAAAACCTAGCAGGAGATTGGAAAGGAAACCTTGTGTTTCAAGGAACAACACTACCTACCATTTTTCATATTGAAAAAGCCGAAGATCATTACCAAGCTACCATGGATAGTCCCCATCAAAACGCTTATGGAATCCCTATCGATAAAGTAGAATTTTCGAACAAACAACTTACGCTAACTCAACAGGCAGCACAACTTACGTACGAAGCGGTATTAATTGATAAGAAGCATTTAGAAGGAACATTTCAACAACGCGGTTTTAGTATTCCGTTGAATCTTGAAAAACTTACTGGAGAAGAAAAAGAAACCTTAACATCAAATGCCCATCGGCCGCAAACTCCAAAACCTCCTTATCCCTATCAAGTCGAAGAAGTTAGTTTTTACAATCCAACAGCAACTATCACTTTGGCCGGAACGCTTACAATCCCTAAAGGAAAAGGTAAATTTCCGGCGGTGGTTCTTATATCTGGGAGCGGACCTCAAAACCGAAATGAAGAAATTTTTGAGCACCAACCTTTTAAAGTAATTGCCGATTATCTGACTAGAAACGGAATTGCCGTATTGCGTTACGACGACCGTGGCACGGCAGCTTCTGAAGGAGACTTCGCCACAGCTACCACTTTCGATTTTACAGATGATGCAAAAGCCGCTGTCGATTACTTAAAAACTAGAAAAGAAATCAACAAGAAAAAGATTGGCGCGATAGGTCATAGTGAAGGCGGTGCCATTGCCCCCATTCTTACCCAAAAAACACAACTGGATTTTATTGTTTTAATGGCCGGCCCGGGTTTACAAGGAAGTAAGCTTTTAAATCTTCAGCGTCAAAAGCAAGAAGAAATAATGGGCATTAACCCAATCATGACGCTACAACGCATGCACGTTTTTCAAGAAGTTTATGATGTTATTTTAGACACGACATTAAGTAAAGAAGAAACAAAAATTCAAACGAAACAGGTTTTTGAAAAACATTGGGGAGATCTAATTTCTGAAGAGCAACTCAACCAAGTGGTAGAACAACATAATACCAAATGGCTAAAAACCTTTATTCGTTTTAATCCTGCAACTTATCTTGAACAAGTAAATTGTGAAGTCTTGGCCATCAATGGTGAAAAAGACAGTCAGGTTCCTGCAGAAGAAAACTTAGCGGCTATCCACAGAAGTGTAGAAATAGCAGGTCAAAAAGTGACTACGAAAGCTTATCCTAAGCTCAATCATTTATTTCAAAAAGCTGAAACGGGAAGCGTCCAAGAATATAAGGAAATTGAACAAACCATCGACCCGCAAGTTTTAGAAGACATAACCAATTGGGTGTTAAACCAAACGAAAAATTAGTGTAATTTTATTCATAATTCACCGACTTATTTCAAGTAATTGTTGTTGAAATAGCTTGAGCGTATCTTATGAATAATTTAAAAGATTTAGAAAAATTTAGTTCGCATTTAAAAAGTTCTCCAAAAATGCCGGCCTTTTTTATTGGGCACGGCAGCCCGATGAATGCTATTGAAGACAACGAATTTGTGCAACAATTTAAAAAGTTAGGAGAAGATATTCCCACACCACAAGCTATTATTTGCATTTCAGCGCATTGGCTCACCCAAGGTACCAAAGTTACCGCGATGCCCAACCCAAGAACAATTCACGATTTTGGGGGTTTCCCGCGTCCACTTTTTGAAGTGCAATATCCTGCTCCCGGCAATCCTGAATTGGCAAAAACAACACAGGAAATTTTACGTCCGTTTGAAGTTGAATTAGACGAACATTGGGGTTTAGACCATGGTTCTTGGACGGTTTTGCGTCACATTTACCCTGAAGCTAATATTCCTGTAATCGAATTAAGCATCGATTACAGTCAACCGCTTTCTTTTCATTTTGATTTAGCAAAACGCTTGGCAAGCTTACGTCACCAAGGCGTTCTCATAATAGGAAGTGGAAATATTGTACACAACCTTCGCTATGTAGATTTTAAATATATTAATCATTTAGACCACGGTTACGATTGGGCGTTTAGTATTCGGGAAAAAGTAAATGAACGAATTCTGGAAGGTAACTTTCAAGATTTAATTAATGTGCAGCAATTAGGAAAAGATTTTACCATGGCTGTGCCCAGTTACGACCATTACCTTCCTTTAATTTATAGTTTGGCTCTAAAAGATGAACAAGATGAAATTGAACTTTTCAATGATTATGTAATTGGTGGTTCATTGAGTATGACTTCAGTAAAAATTAGTGCTTCATGAAAAGAACCCTCAGTTATCTTTGGCCATTAACCAAAAAAGTAAACTCTGAATTTAGTGGAGAATTGGAAGTGACTTGGCTTAACGGAAAGAAAATTTTAGACACCAAAAACGCCAATTATTCTTACGGCGCTTTACATCAAATTTTAGATGTAGCTTTACAAAAAACCAATGCGAACCGTGGCGGACATACACTTGTACTGGGCTTAGGTGGCGGAAGTATTTTGCAATTACTAAGAAAAAAATATAATTTCTACGGAAAAATCACTGCCGTAGAGTTGGATTCTAAAATCATTGAAATTGCAAAACAAGAATTCAAGATTCAGCAGTATCAACCTTTAGAAGTGATTTGTGAAGATGCCGAAAAATTTGTTCAGCAACACGATAAAAAATTCGACACCGTAATTGTTGATTTATTTATAGATGTAAAGGTTCCCGAACAATTTTTCAAAATACAATTTTGGGAAAATTTAGCTAAGTTACTTCAACCGGAAGCCACTGTTATTTTTAATGCCGGGATTGGCGAGCATCATCAACTAGAAATTGAAAAACTTCAGCAAGCAACTAAACAAATGATTTCTTTTCAAAAGACAACTCACGTAAAAGGAACCAATACGCTGTTGTTAGGAAAGAAAATAGAATAAAATTTATTTCGTTTTTCAAAAAAGATTTATTTTTACACAAAACTTGATTTTATGAATTCTAATTTTTCGGAAGCTTCTACTTACGAAGCTCCTTCATTAACCCAAGATGAAATTAAAAAAGCGCAGGCCGGCTTTATCACAAAAGTGTATAGTTGGATGACTTTAGCTTTAATGATTACCGGATTGGTAGCGATTATTACCGCTTCAACACCTTCACTGCTCAATGCTGTTTTTGCCAATAGATTTGTATTTTTTGGACTTATTATTGGTGAATTTGCTTTGGTAGCTTACTTAACATCTTCTATTAAAAAATTATCGGCAAGTACTGCTATTGCTCTGTTTATTGCCTATTCTGCTTTTAACGGATTAACTTTATCATTTATATTTTTAGCCTACACCTCGGGATCCATTGCCTCTACGTTTTTTGTCACCGCAGGAACTTTTGCCGCCATGAGCGCCTACGGTTACTTTACCAAAAAAGATTTAACCAAAATAGGCAACTTGTGTTTTATGGCGCTTATCGGGTTAGTGATCGCTTCCGTAGTCAATTTATTCTTTCAGAATGAAATGTTGTATTGGATTGTGACCTACGCCGGAGTTTTAATCTTTGTAGGATTAACTGCTTGGGACACACAAAAGCTAAAAAGAATTGCGGTGGAAGGGAATGAAAATTCTGAAACCGGACAAAAGCTATCCATCATTGGTGCATTAACCTTATACTTAGACTTTATCAATCTTTTCTTGTTCTTACTTCGTATTTTAGGAAATAGAAGATAAGCTATTTATAAATTTTCTACGTCACCCTGAACTCGATTCAGGGTCACATTAAGCCGCTAAAAACTCACTCAAATGAGATTCCGGATCAAGCCCGCCTGCCGGACGGGCAGGTCCGGAATGACGGAATCCAAACTCATAAAAAATCCCTAGTTTTCACTAGGGATTTTTTTGTAATATAAATGTCAGTTCGAGCGGAGTCGAGAACTCCATACAGACCAAAAAACATTGAATTTAAAAACCTTTCGACTCCGCTCAAGGTGACAATTTATTTTATTTAAAGCGTTCGTACATTGCTTTTTCTAAACTTTCCTGATGATCTGCATGGGCTATTGAAATTAAGGCTTTAGCTCGTCGTTTTAAGCTTTTTCCATATAAATTCACAACACCATTTTCGGTAGCAATATAATGAACGTGGGCGCGCGTGGTTGTTACACCGGCTCCTTCTTTTAAAAACGGTACAATCTTAGAAATTCCTTTTGCAGTGGCCGATGGCATCGCAATAATAGCTTTACCGCCTTCTGAAAGGGAAGCTCCACGAATAAAGTCCATTTGACCTCCCACGCCGGAATACTGCATTTTCCCAATCGTATCGGCACAAACTTGTCCCGTTAAATCTATTTCTATCGCACTATTAATAGCGGTCACTTTTGGATTTCGTCGAATAATGGCCGTATCATTGGTATAGGCAGCTTCTTTAAAATGCACCAATGGATTATCGTCTAAAAATTCATAGAGTTTAGGCGAACCGATCGCAAAACAGGTTACTATTTTACCGTTTTTCACCGCTTTGTTTTCTCCCGTAATAATGCCCTTTTCAATAAGCGGTAAAACACCGTCAGAAAACATTTCGGTATGAATACCTAAACCTTTGTGGTTATACAAATTATTTAATACCACATTCGGTATTCCTCCAATTCCCATTTGTAAAGTGGCTCCATCTTCCACCAATTGTGCCACGTGATAACCTATTTGTTTTTCAACTTCAGAAGGTTCAACCGTAAATACTTCGTGAATAAGTTCGTTTACCTCAACCGCCGCATCAATTTTACTCATATGAATAATTCCATCACCATGCGTTCTGGGTACTTGTGGATTCACTTGTGCGATTACTTTTTTTGCACATTGTATAGCGGTGATGGTCACATCTATCGATGTTCCTAAGGAACAATACCCGTGTTTATCTGGTGGTGAAACTTGTATAAATGCCACATCTAAAGGTAAAATACCGCGTTTAAACAACAGATGCATTTCACTTAAAAATATAGGAATATAGTCACCGTGTTCAGAGTTTACGGTTCGTCGTACATTACCGCCCACAAAGCAGCTATTCACGTGAAAACTTTTATTATAAGGATCTTGCGCGTACAATGCATCGCCTTCGGTATGCATTTGTACCAATTCTATATCTGATAATTCTTGGTAGCGCTCGCACAAAGCTTTGATGATTACTTTAGGGGTCATTGCGGCTCCCTGAAAAAACACACGATTTCCTGATTGTACATTTGCGACAGCTTCTTCAGCTGAAATAAATGGTAGCATAACTCTTCTTTTTTTTATTTCTCCTGCAAATCTAACCCTTCGCCATTCTTTAAAATATGACATTTGACAGACTTCAAAAAAAAAGGTTTTTTATAAAAATTTGGTGGTTGCAACCAAATATAAGGTTTATACTTTTCGCTTAAAAGGAGACTTCATATGTAAAGCAAAAGCACACAATAGGGCAAAACCAATCCCGATCCATTTACTGATTTTTAAATCGACTCCCATTCCCAAATCAGTATCATAAAGTATGTAAGTTATCACTACGGAAGTAATAAAAGTAGCAGGTATTAGAGCCATCCAATAATAGTTATTTTTTTGGTACAAATATACTGTCCCTATCCAAAGAGCTATAGCTGCGGTAACCTGGTTTGCCCATGAGAAATAACGCCAAAGTGCACTAAACTCAATAACCGTTATCAGCAAAAAGGAAATTGCAAATACCGGAATTGCAATAAAAAAACGGTTTTTCAGTATTTTTTGAGGTGTATGTAAGTATTCAGCAATAATCATTCTGGCTGCTCGAAACGAGGTATCGCCGGAAGTAATGGGTAAAACAATTACCCCAATTACGGCAATGGTGCCGCCAACAGAACCCAAAATTAAGGTTGCCACTCTACTTACCACGGCTCCAGGACCTCCGTCTGCTATAAGTTGTGATAATTCTTGCTGGTCTATAATTGTCATGGCTGCCGCTGCCCAAACCATCGCTATAATACCTTCGGCAATCATCATTCCGTAAAAAACATAACGACCATCTTTTTCGGTATTTAAAGTTCGAGAAATAATAGGAGATTGTGTGGCATGAAACCCAGATAAAGCTCCGCAAGAAATGGTTAAAAAAATGACCGGATAATAAGGCAAACCTTTAGGGTGTACATTTTCAAAGCTCAGTTCAGGTATAGTATGATCATTAAAAAGAATACCTATCCCAATTCCTAAGGCACTTAATAAAAGTAATGCTCCTAAAAAAGGATAAATTTTACCAATTATTTTATCTATTGGCAAAACGGTAGCAATGGTATAATATAAAAAAATAATGGCGGTAATTATCATTAAGGTTTGTTCTCCTCCAGCTAAGAGTTCACTAACCATTTTAGATGGCGCCACTACAAAAACGGTCCCCACCAATAGCAGTAAAAGCAGAGCAAAAAGGTTTACCAAATGGCTAAAGGGTTTTCCTATATATTTTGATGCCAATGCAGGGAGTTGCATCCCTTTGTTTCTTACCGATATCATTCCTGTAAGGTAATCGTGCACACCACCTGCAAAAATACACCCAAATACAATCCAAAGAAATGCGGCCGGACCATATAAAGCTCCTAGGATAGGACCAAAAATAGGTCCGACTCCAGCAATATTCAATAACTGTATAAATGCGTTTTTTTGTTTATTAAGCGGAATAAAATCTACTCCATCGTTTTCGGTATGTGACGGAGTAGGGCGATTGCTTTCTTTAGCTCCAAAAACACGCTCTATGAGCTTTCCATAAGTAAAATATCCTATAACTAGTAGCAAGAGACTGCTTATAAATGTAATCATGAAGGAGTTCAACTAATTGAATTAGCAATTTACAGTAATATTTTATACTTAACAAATGCCCCTACAATTTTACCGATAATTTGAACCTTTTATGAATGGCAATCGATTTGAGAAGAAACTTTTTCGGTGGTATGAATGGGTTTTGGGGAAACATAGGGAATGCCTAAACCTAAACCTCGTAAAACAAACAACAACCCCACAATCACCACAAAAATCGGTATGGCTTTTTGTATTTTTTGTCGGAAGGAAGTACTTAAAAAATTACCTGCTAATACCATTGTTGTCATTAACGGAATAGTCCCTAAGCCAAACACTAACATATACAACAAACTCATTGAGATACTTTCATAGGCAAACGAACCAAAAATAGCCATGTATAATAAACCGCAAGGTAAAAATCCGTTGAGAAAACCGATGCTTAGAAAAGTATCCGGGGTTTTCTTTTGAAGTTCTTTTCCTAAAGCTGATTTTACTTTAGAAATAAGTTTAAAAACAGGTCTGGAGAAATTGTATTTATTAAACGTTTGATGTGGAATAACCACTACCAAAATCATCAATACGCCAATAGCGATCGATATTTTTTGCTGAATCCCAAACAAAAATAAGCCTTTACCCAATAGCCCGAAAAGCAAACCAATAAAGCTATAGGTGAACAATCTCCCTAGGTGGTAAAGGCTTAATTGTAATATTTTTTTAAACTTGCTTTTTCTATCCAACGGAAGCATAAATGCAATTGGACCACACATTCCCACACAGTGAAAACTGCCCAATAACCCTAATATGAAAGCTGAATAAAGCATAATTACGATTCTTAATTAAAACCTAATAAACTACTTACTCTTATGTGATGCTGAATCAAGTTCAGCATGACGCATTTTATCTTTGTCAGGTCGAGTGGAGTCGAGACCTTTTTGTTTTTGTAATTTTAAAAAACCTCTCGACTCCGCTCGAGGGGACAGATTCATTAATTTTTGAATGTCCGTTATAAATTATAACGAGATGCCGTTATCCTGAACCTGCTCGTCCGGCAGACGGGCTTGCTTCAGGGGCTCATCTCCAAGATTTTATTTTTCAATTTAGTATGTGATTCCGGATCAAGTACCGAATGACGAAAATATCAATACTAGAATAATCAGTTTAATTTCTAATCTGTAAATCTTTTTTAAACAAATATGTGGTTCCGTTCCATTTCCAATGGATAGAAAGTTTGTATTTCCCCTCCACTAATTTTTCAGCCGGAATCATCATTTGCTGATTTTCTAAGTTCACAGGGATTTCTAAATCCAATTTTTTATTGGAAGGTCGGTATAAATTTACTTTACCTTCAATGTCTATTTTTTCTGAAGGAAACAGAATTTGAATACCTTCTGCTGAAACTTCAACCTGAATATTTTCAGCTAAATGGGCTGAATTTTGTTGGGCATCAATCTGATCTTGATAGGCCAATTCTTCTTTGTAATATTCTTCGGTTACCAAATCGTGATCGTACTTTGTATCAGTGCTCATTTTGATAACAAAAAACATAATGAATCCCATAAAACACACTATAGTAATTACAATTCCTACTCCCCAGTTTATTTTTTTCATCGTTATTTATTTTAATTTTCTATCTTCTATTTGGATGAGCTGCTAAAACGAATTACCTAAAACTCCGCGGACCTAAAAAGGATGCTTTTGTAGTTTCAATAAGTTGATCGCCACTATAAACTCCTATTTTTAATCGTTCTTTATCAGTTTCTAATGCAGCTTGATTAATATCTATGAACAAGGTTCCTTTTGATAATCCTTGTTTAGGAACTTCAAAGTTTTCGTGCGTCACCAATTCAATTCTTCCGCTGTGCGAAATCAATTTAAAATGAACATTTTCAATAGGTTTTACAGTTTTATTGACCAATTTAAAAGTGTACACATTCCTAATTATATTATTATCTTTTTTCTCATACAATTGTCCAGGTAAACGCAAAACGGTAGCTTCTACATCATTTCTTAGAAAAAGCATTCCGGTTAAAACACCTATAAGAATTACCAGAACAGCAGTATAAGCTTTTAAACGTGGATTGAAGGTAAACTTTTTCTTTTCAGCTATATTTTCTTCACTGGCATATCTAATTAAACCTTTGGGAAGGTCTACTTTTTCCATCATCGCATCACAAGCATCAATACAAGCGGTACAATTTACACATTCAAGTTGCGTACCGTTTCTAATATCGATTCCTGTAGGGCAAACATGAACACATTGCGAACAATCGATACAATCTCCTTTTCCTGTAGCTTCCCGGTCTTCATTTTTTCTATACTTCGCCCTTCCTTCTTCTTTCTCACCGCGCTTATAATCGTAAGCAACAACAATGGATTTTTTATCTAATAAAACGCCTTGCAAACGACCATAAGGACAAGCAATTATACATACCTGCTCTCTAAACCAGGCAAAGATAAAATAGAAGACCCCAGTAAATATAAGAAGAGAGATGAGTGTGCTTGCGTTAGCAGCGGGGCCTTCTATGATATATCTTAAAAGTTGATCGCTTCCTATTAAATAGGCTAGGAAAATGTTAGCTATTAAAAAGCTAATCACAAAATAGATACTCCATTTTAAAACTCGTTTTCTAATCTTTTCGGCATTCCAAGCTTGCTTAGCTAAACGAATTTGTTTTCCACGATCACCATCGATCCAATATTCGATTCTACGGAAAACCATTTCTAAAAATATCGTCTGCGGGCAAATCCACCCACAGAAAATTCGACCAAAAGCAACGGTAAACAGTATGATGAATACCACGCCAATAATCATAGAAATCACAAACAAATGGAAATCTTGTGGCCAAAACGGAAATCCAAAAATATTAAAGCGACGTTCTAAAACGTTGAACATCAAAAACTGATTGCCATTAATTTTTACAAATGGTGCTGCAAACAGAAATAATAACAAACCATAACTTACCCAAGTTCTATATTTATAATATTTACCCTCGGGCTTTTTAGGAAATATCCACGATCGTTTCCCTTCTTGATTGATGGTTCCTATCGAATCTCTGAATTTTTCGTTATCTGGAGTTTCCACGTTGTTTAGGTATTAGGTTGTAGGTATTGATTTATGGTTTAAAAAACCTCATTATGCTTTGATAACAAAACTGGATGAGTTCAAAACAAGCGGAATTGAGACCTCTCAACTCCGCCAGAGTTGACCTATCTTATATTTCATCAGTGACTTGAATCGTATCCATCGAGGTCGTATTTTCTGCTCTTTCTACCTCATCGGCTTTTGGAGCATCACCTTCATCTACCCAAAGTTCGCCTTGAGGTTCTTTAGGTTCTGCCGGGGTTGTGCCTTGTAATGACAATACGAAACTTGCTACTTGTGCTCGTTCTACCGGTTTTAAGGTTCCTTCCCAAGCTACCATTCCCTTCCCAGATCGACCTCCTTCGGTTACCGTTCTAAATACGTTTTTAATGCCACCGCCTAAAATCCAATATTTATCGGTTAAGTTAGGACCAATCCCTCCTCCACCATCGGCTTTGTGACAAGCGGCACAGTTGGTTTGGAATATTTTTTTTCCCGCTGCCAAATCAGATGCATCAGTCAGTAATTCAACGGTATTCACATCTACCAAGTTTTTAGCGGTTTTCTTATATTCTTCAATGGCTATTTTGGCTTCCACTACTTCCGCTTCATATTCTTGAATTTGATTATCATCTTGGAAAATATGGTAACGTGCTAAATAAACTCCTGCAAAAATGATCGTTGCATAGAATCCGTAAAGCCACCAAGGCGGAAGGTTGTTATCCAATTCTTTGATGCCATCATAATTATGATCGAGGATAATTTCATCTTCCTTTTCGATGGGTTTTCCATCTACCAGTTTATTATAGAGTTTATTATAGAGTTTATGGAACCAAGCATATTGTTTGGCTCTGCTTTCTTTTTCTGCAGCTAAATAGCGCGCTTTAGCTTCTTCATCTAGTGATTTAAAAAGTACGCTTCGCAACGCACCTACACAAAGTTCTACAGCTATAGCAAATAAACCGGCCACCCCTAAGACTAACCAAGCTAATGGATAGGTGGTAAAAACCGAACCGTCTTCTATTTCTACCGTATATTCAATTAATAAGTACCCAATTAACAGAAACAGGAATACTCGAATGTATGATGCTAAATTTTTCATAAGGCAGTATCTTTTTCGGTTTCTAGGGGTAAATTACTCACTTCTTTGATGTAATCTTTTCTAGTAGTAAATACCCACCAGAACAAGGCTAAGAAGAAGAAGAAAAATATGAGTAAGGAAATCATCGGGTAAACTTCTACCCCATCGATTGTTTCCATGTGTCCTTTTATAAACTTCAACATGATTTTTGGTTTTAGTTTGAACTTACTTCTTGGTTATCGTCTTTTATTTTAATATCGGTTCCTAATCGCTGAATGTAAGCGATAAGTGCTATTACTTCACGATCTTTCATTTCTACGAAATCGAGTCCGTTTTCTTTAGCAAACTTTTTATCGGCTTCGTAACTTTCAGCAAAATCAGGATCTGAATATAGGTTTTGTTCAATTTGAGTGGCTTGCTCTTCCATCCATTTTTGAGCATTGGCAATTTCTTCTTCGGTATAAGGAACACCCAAGGTTACCATCGCTCTCATCTTATCTTCGGTTTGTGAACGGTCATGTTCATTTTTAATAAGCCACTTATAACTTGGCATAATTGAACCGGAAGAAGTTGTTTGCGGATCGTAGAAGTGATTGAAGTGCCAGTTATCAGAATACTTTCCTCCTACTCTAAATAAATCGGGTCCGGTACGTTTACTTCCCCATAAGAATGGATGGTCGTACACATATTCTCCTGCTTTAGAATATTCGCCATAACGTTCTACTTCACTACGGAAAGGTCGAATCATTTGCGAGTGACAAGAGACACAACTTTCCCGGATGTATAAATCCCTTCCTTCTAATTCTAATGGAGTATATGGCTTCACACTAGAAATTGTAGGAATGTTAGAATCAATCATTAAGGTTGGAATAATTTGAACGGCTCCACCAATTAAGATCGCAATGGTTGCAAAAATGGTTAATTTTACCGGTCTTCTTTCTAACCAAGTGTGATAGCCTTCTCCGGCAACACGTTTATTGGTTACTTTTGGAAGTGGAGCTGCTTCTGCTAATTCATCGGTTACAGTGCTTCCAGCCTTAATAGTTCTTACAATATTGTAAAGCATCACGAAAGCTCCTAGAATATATAAACTACCTCCTATAGCACGCATCCAGTACATTGGGATAATTTCTTGAACGGTTTCTAAGAAGTTACCGTACACTAAACTTCCGTCGGGATTAAACTGTTTCCACATGGAAGCTTGGGTAAATCCTGCTACATACATCGGTAATGCGTACATAATAATCCCTAAAGTTCCAATCCAAAAGTGAACGTTTGCCAGTTTAGTTGACCATAAATTTGATTTCACTAATCTTGGTACTAACCAATACACCATTCCGAAGGTTAAGAAACCATTCCAAGCTAAAGCTCCCACGTGAACGTGTGCAATAATCCAGTCACTAAAGTGTGCTACGGCATTGATGTTTTTAAGCGAAAGCATTGGTCCTTCAAAAGTTGCCATCCCGTAACCGGTAATAGCCACTACCATAAATTTTAAAACAGGATCTGTTCTTACTTTATCCCAAGCACCGCGCAAGGTTAATAATCCATTGATCATCCCACCCCAAGATGGAGCGATTAACATCACGGAGAATGCAACCCCTAAGTTTTGTGCCCAATCGGGTAAAGCAGAATACAACAAGTGGTGAGGTCCTGCCCAGATATAGATAAAAATTAAGGACCAAAAGTGTACAATCGATAGTCGGTACGAATATACAGGACGATTCGCGGCTTTTGGCACAAAATAATACATCAAGCCTAAGAATGGGGTGGTTAAGAAAAATGCCACCGCATTGTGCCCATACCACCATTGTACCAAGGCATCTTGTACTCCTGCATAAACCGAGTAACTTTTTAACGCACTTACCGGAAGCTCGATATTATTAAAAATATGAAGCACAGCTACCGTCACAAAAGTCGCTAAGTAAAACCAAATGGCAACATATAAATGGCGCTGTCTTCTTTTAAAGATCGTCCAAATCATATTTACCCCAAAGGCTACCCAAACTAGCGCAATCGCAATATCGATAGGCCATTCCAATTCGGCATACTCCTTAGAGGAAGTATAACCAAGCGGAAGGGTAATTGCTGCCGCAACAATAATTAATTGCCAACCCCAAAAATTAAAATTACTTAAAGCATCACTGGCCATTCTGGTTTTTAGCAAACGCTGTAAGGAGTAATAAACCCCTGCAAATATGGCGTTCCCTACAAAGGCGAAGATTACGGCATTGGTGTGTAAGGGTCGTAAGCGACCAAAACTCAGCCAAGAAATCCCATCGGTAAGATTGGGAAATAAAAACATAAACGCTAAGAGAAGTCCCACAGACATCCCTACGATTCCCCAAAAAATCGTAGCGTACAAGAATTT